>Ga0153974_1000134_pt1 | contig 17823 bp, 17 predicted proteins | sample TSGA058MetaG_FD_104741 | JGI IMG/M metagenome (GOLD analysis project Ga0153974, IMG submission 104741) | Attine ant fungus gardens microbial communities from Georgia, USA - TSGA058 MetaG | ecosystem: Host-associated > Fungi > Mycelium > Unclassified | place: USA: Georgia, Yuchi Wildlife... | reverse complement strand
TGATGAGCGATTACTTCAGTAGTGGTTGACATACTCATGCTTACTCTTCAAGTGTGGATGACAGTTTGCAAAACTGCGCAAGGAGTGACCACAAAAGTTTACGGAAGGTGTAACACCTTTTAGTAAGGTCTGTTAAATAAAGAACTAACAGTATTTTTATTGGCTTTTTTTACTCCTTTTCATAACCTTTTGTCAACCTAAGCGAATAAATATAAATATTTTTTAACAATTGACAAACATGAAATGTAAAGTCTTAACCATAGATCTTCGTCACAAATTACTAAGAAATCTTAAATAAGTGTGGCAGGTTTATAAGAATTTTCACCCACAATAAGTAAGGTTTTTTTGATCTGACTCATATTTTTGCTGATTTAAGCTCGAAACGGCGGTTTGCACCTCATCTATAGTGCTGAGTAAACCGCCTTGCCGCAGCCGCAATGTGCGAGGGTAAAACTCCTTCATTGTGATTTGCTTAGCCGTAGAAGATTGCAATGTTTTGAGGATATTCCCTACCGTTAATTAACGGTTTCCTCTTCTTCCTCGCATGCATCGGTTTCAGTGATAGGTGTTTCTGATAATCGATGGACGGTATCGGGTGCTGGGGCTAACACGTTAAAGAGTGATTGAATAAATGCTTTGTCAGATTTAGGAAGGCGACACAATAGATACTGAGTATCGGGTAGTAATGGCAGGCCTTCTGCAACGCCCAATACTCGTAACTCTGGCTTTAGCATTTCAGCGGGCCTTGCCGTCGCTCCTAAACCAGATTTCACTGCGACATCAATAGCAGCTTTAGAATTCGCAATATAAGCTAAACGCCAAGGCACTTGACGTTCATCTAGTGCCTTAATAGCAATCTCTCTGAATAACTCGCCTTCATTCTGGATAACTAAGGGAATCGCTTCACCTGCTGTGATGGCAAAATCGGCTGCACAGAACCATAGCGTCGGCGATGTGCGTAATATTTGTTGCTCAAAGCGGGGATCACCTTGTGTTGTTAAAGCAATATCAATTTCTTGCTGACCAAGTAGTGACAGTATGGTTTCGGTTTTATTAATGCGGACCTCAACTTCCAAAGAGGGGTAGAGAGCAGTAATACGATTGAGCACAAAAGGTAATAAACTTTCCGACGTATCTTCAGTTACCCCGACAATAATTTTTTCTTGCTCATTACTATATTTTAATGATGCACAGGCTTCATCGTTAAAGCGAAGGATTTTCCTTGCGTAGCCTAATAATTGGATACCATGTTCTGTCAGCAGTTTATTACGTCCATGGCGGGCGAAAAGCTCACGGCCCACAATTTGCTCAAGTCGCTGCATCTGCTGGCTTACGGCAGATTGCGTACGACGCACCGCGGCGGCAGCCGCAGCAAAGGTATTTAAATCCGCTACCGCGACAAAAGTGCGTAGCAGATCCAGATCGAGGTTGATCGATGTATTGTTATGGGTTGTCATAATTATTCACTTTTAATTTTATTTTAATAAGTACTGGTGTTTTTTATTACTGGTGTCTAAAAAAACTTCATTTTAAAACAGCACAATAGTCTACCTTTCTAACAGCGACTGGCTTTACCAAGCTGGATATAAAGCTACCTTACTTTACTCATCATTATTAACTATTAGGATTAAATACGTTGCCCAAAGTGGACAAAAAATTAAGTTAACACTCCTTCTACGATAAGATTTAATTTGTTAATTCGACTTAATCATTTCTAGCCATAAATTGGAATTATTTTTCGATAAAACTGAGAATTCTTTGACTTAGTTCATATTATCTAACCCCTACCCTCAATTCTGCTCACTCAGAGAGAAAGTTATAAGAAATCATCTAACGATTAATTTTTTGGCCCTAAATTATTAAGAACTAATAAACCAAAAACCTTTAAGACAAATTAATAATTACTCCCACAAATCTTAGCCATTTCTTTTCATGGCATATTTAAGAACTTGGTTAGTAGTAATTCCTAATAATTCTTATAAAAATTTACTCGTTATTTACGATACTTTAATAAAAATTCCGATAACCAGTGGCGTGAGTCATTTTTTAGGCAGCACCGTGGTGATTATGTTCCGTCAGGCCGGCGATCAAGCGATATTTAATATCAATAAAATTTTCTTTTCAGCATAAAAAACTAAAGAAGTAGATTTCCCTTCTGTAATCAACGCTCAGCACTGCGAGCCCCTTCATTTAACTGTCTGACCAGAGTACATTTACAGGAAATAGTAGTGTCATTTCCTATTCCTAAAGCCGAGATGAAGCGCATGAGCATAAAAATAGAAAAATCAGCCAAATTAGAGAATGTTTGTTACGATATTCGTGGCCCCGTACTGAAAGAAGCAAAGCGGCTTGAAGAAGAAGGTAATAAAGTACTTAAATTGAACATTGGTAACCCCGCTCCTTTTGGGTTTGAGGCGCCGGATGAAATTTTAGTCGATGTCATTAAACACCTTCCAACGTCGCAAGGGTATTCTGATTCAAAAGGTCTTTATTCGGCGCGTAAAGCCATCATGCAACACTACCAAGCATTGGGTATGCGTGATGTGACTGTAGAAGATATTTATATCGGTAATGGTGTTTCAGAGCTCATCGTGCAATCTATGCAGGCGCTCCTAAATACTGGTGACGAAATGCTCGTGCCCGCGCCCGACTACCCGCTTTGGACGGCAGCTGTTTCACTCTCCAGTGGTAAAGCCGTGCACTATCTTTGTGATGAGAGCAGTGATTGGTTCCCCGATCTCGATGATATCCGCGCCAAAATCACCCCCCGTACTCGCGGAATTGTCATTATTAACCCGAATAATCCAACCGGTGCGGTATATAGCAAAGAACTGCTAATTGAAGTCGTCAAAATCGCGCGTGAGCATAACCTGATCATTTTTGCTGACGAAATCTACGACAAGATCCTTTACGATGCCGCTCAACACCACTCGATCGCCGCTTTAGCGCCGGATCTATTAACCGTCACGTTTAATGGTCTCTCCAAAACCTATCGAGTGGCCGGATTTCGCCAAGGATGGATGGTATTAAATGGACCGAAGAAGCATGCCAAAGGTTATATTGAAGGCCTAGAGATGCTGGCCTCAATGCGCCTCTGTGCAAACGTGCCCGCGCAGCATGCCATTCAAACTGCACTTGGTGGGTATCAGAGTATTAGTGAATTTATCGCTCCCGATGGTCGTCTATACCAACAGCGTGAGCGCGCTTGGGAACTGATCAATCAAATCCCAGGCGTCAGCTGCGTGAAGCCGCAGGGCGCGTTGTACATGTTCCCGAAAATCGATATTAAGAAATTCAATATTTTCGATGACCAAAAAATGGTCCTCGACTTCCTATTACAGGAGAAAGTGCTGCTGGTGCAAGGCTCGGCCTTTAACTGGCCGTGGCCTGACCATGTGCGTATCGTCACATTACCGAGAGTGGACGATTTAGAGATGGCGATAAACAAATTCGGTCGCTTTCTTAGCCACTACCATCAATAATCAGTTTGCACTAGGACGCCGCAAGGCGTCTTTTTTTTAATAGGATTATAGAGAGGTTTACATGGCGATCCAGAGTACTTTTATGGCGTGGATTACTCGCATGCCGCTAATCAAACGCTGGGCCTTAATGCACTGTGTACAAAAAGAGAATGTGGCAGAGCACAGTCATCAAGTTGCAGTGATTGCCCATTTACTGACCGTTATCGGTAATAAACGTTACGGGAATACCCTCAACCCCGATCGTGCAGCCGTTGTCGCCCTGTACCACGAAGTCTCAGAAACTAAGCTTCAAGACATCAACTCTCGAACGAAATATCACAACCCAGAATTTACCCAAGCCTTTAAACACCTCGAAAAAATCGCCGAACAAGAGTGTTTAACCACGCTTCCCGATGACCTACGTGACGCGTTCTCTGGACTGATCATTCAAGATAATGTCGACAGTGAATATAAAAAAATCGTCAAAGCCGCCGATATATTAGCGGCCTATATCAAGACATTAAATGAACTGCGATTTAATAATGATGAATTTATTCACGTTAAAGAGGGACTCGAGGAGAGGCTTAACCACCTTCGCAGCACCATGCCAGAGGTTAACGATTTTATGGAGATTTTTGCAGAAAGTTGTACCACGACGCTCGATCGTATCTCAGAGAACTATCAATAATGGCGCGAAGACATCGGGTCATTCGATGTCTTCGTAGAGCCTTCTACGATCTTAGAAACTGAATCCTTCATCCCCTGGCGTGATGGTAAGATCGGTTAAGCTCCTAAGTCGGTAGGTCGCCTCGAGGTGGTTGGCATCCGCTGGGGCATTCACTGCAATCACGGCGCATTTCGCCGCTAGGCCCGCTTCAATCCCTGCCGCCGCATCTTCTACCACCACACAGCGTTCTGGCGCTAAGCCAAGCTGTTCAGCCCCCAATAAGTAAGGGTCTGGATGCGGTTTACCCTTCGCGACCTGTTCCGCGGTGATAAATACCGCCGGACGAGGTAAATCCAAAACTTGGAAGCGCGCTATCGCGACGGGTAAACTACCCGAAGTGACAATCGCCCAGGGGATCTTCTGCTCAGTTAAGTAAGTCAGCAAAGCTCTCGCACCAGGCAGTGGTACGATCCCTTCTACCGTCGTCGACTCGAGCTGTTCCAGCCACAAAAATTCTTCACGTAAAGTCGCTTCATCTGCTTGGGGCAAGAAATGACGTAATGAAGTGATGGCTTGCTTACCGTGAATAAACGCCAGAATCTCTGAGGCAGGGATTGCATGACGCTCACCCCATTTCGACCACGCCGTTTCCACCACGGCCAGCGAGTCAACTAACGTACCGTCCAAGTCAAAAAGGAATCCTTGATACATAATTATTTCCCTTATCGCTACAGTTCATCCAAAAAGGCTTTGTCCAACTGTTTGAACGCCCTCATTAACAATTCTGCTAGGTGTTGATAGGTGACCTCGCCTTGAGGGAGGTTAATAGCTTGGCCGGAGTTTTGTAGCTTTTCACGAATAGTATGAAACCATTCCAAGGTTCCGCCGGTTAACGGTTTACGCGACCTTTTTCCCAGCCACCACAGGCCTTGTAGTGGTAAACTACAGGCAAACACTGCGGTAGCCACTGCCGGCCCAATTTGGGCGTGGAACGCTAACTGCCAACATAAAATAAAGACGGCTATCGGAGGCATAAAACGGATGCCAAAATGAGTGGCGCGGCAAACTCTGTTTTCAGGAAAAATGGCAGAGAGGCTTTTTTCCTGTGGCCAAGTTTTCATATATTTTTTACCAAGACGCAGCGTCGAAAACAGTCCTGGTCGATGCGTATCGTTCATTGTTTTTGCCTCAAAAGCCGATGAATTTAAAAAGTTTTAATTCCCGATTAATTGGGAGTACCATTCGCATCACACTCTCTGCATGCATGAATGGGTCTAGGATACCATTCCAGTCGATAATCGATGAGAAAGATGACACAAACTTACACTGATTACTCTGAACATTCCTATTAATCGTCGTGGTATTGCTTCAGAGCATAGTTATCTCTATTGACCAGTGTATATTAGCATTGACGATAGCGACGCCAATTCAAATGAATTGGGTGGTTGCTTACACATTACATTTACAGGTGCGTTTATGTCGAATAACTTAGTTCTGGTTCTAAATTGTGGCAGTTCCTCTCTCAAATTCGCCATTCTTGATCCGGTTACTGGCGCTGAATACCTTTCTGGATTAGCCGAATGTTTTTCACTCCCAGAAGCCCGTATAAAATGGAAATATGCGGGGGTAAAACAAGAATCATCGCTAGGTGCTGGGGCCGCTCATAGTGAGGCATTAGCCTTTATCGTTACTCAAATTCTCGCCGACGCACCTGAACTGTCCGAAAAAATTAGTGCTATTGGTCACCGTATTGTTCATGGTGGTGAGCATCTTACCCAATCTGTAGTGATCACTGATGAAGTCATCACTGCTATTGAACAAGCAACGTGCTTTGCGCCTCTGCATAACCCCGCTCATCTGATTGGCATACGCGAAGCATTCAGAAATTTCCCTCACCTCACCACAAAGAACGTGGCCGTTTTTGACACCGCGTTCCATCAGACCATGCCGGAGGAAGCCTATCTTTATGCGTTACCTTACGCCCTCTATGAACAACATGGTATTCGTCGCTATGGTGCCCACGGTACCAGCCATTTCTATGTCTCTCGACAAGCCGCTAAGCAGCTCGAAAAACCGGTAGAAGAACTCAATGTTATCACTTGTCATCTGGGTAATGGGGGGTCGGTTGCCGCTATTCGCCAAGGGAAATGTGTTGATACCTCTATGGGGCTAACTCCTTTAGAAGGATTAGTCATGGGTACGCGTAGTGGCGATATTGACCCTGCGATCATCTTTTATTTACACGATAATTTAGGGATGGACATCGCACAAATTAATCAGTTACTGACCAAAGAGTCGGGTTTACTAGGCCTAACTGGCGTAACGAGTGATTGCCGTTTCGTCGAAGATAATTTCGCCGATAAACCAGAAGCTAAACGCGCATTAGATGTATTTTGTCACCGTCTGGCTAAATATATCGGCGCATACTCTTCGCTGATGGAAGGTCGGCTTGATGCAGTAATTTTTACAGGCGGGATCGGTGAAAATTCTGCCAAAATTCGTGAGCAAACCATACAGAAACTCGCATTGTTGAATTTAGCCATCGATGAGTCGAAAAACTTAGCTGCGCGTTTTGGCGAGGCTGGAGCGATTCAACGCGACGGAAGCCGCCCAATCTTTGTTATTCCAACTAATGAAGAGTGGGTTATTGCACAAGACGCGGCAACACTGACGACTTAATATATTTACTGTCTGTTTCAAGAATTATAGAGGGGGTTAATTTGTCTCGTACTATTATGCTGGTACCGCTTAGCACAAGTGTGGGTCTGACTAGCGTGAGTTTAGGCGTTATTCGTGCGATGGAACGTAAAGGTATGCGTATCAGCATGTTCAAGCCCATCGCACAAGCGCGCGATACTGACCAATCGCTGGACCATACCACAGAAATTCTTCACGCCACATCCTCGATTCCAGCTGTGGCGCCTTTAGCGTTGAGCTATGTAGAGAATTTACTGAGTAATAATCAGCAAGATATCTTAATGGAAGAGATTATTGCGCATTTCCACGATAATACCGCGAATGCCGAAGTAGTATTAGTCGAGGGATTAGTCCCAACACGTAAAAATCAGTTTGTGCAAACCCTAAACTATGAGATCGCTAAAACCCTCAATGCTGAGATAATTTTTGTCGCGTCTCCTGGAACGGACACCCCAACCCAACTGAAAGAGCGAGTCGAATTACAGCTCAATAGTTTCGGCGGGCGTAAAAATAAAAATATCGCGGGGCTGATCATCAACAAGATCAATGCACCGACTGATGAAGAAGGTCGTACGAGACCTGATTTATCAGAGATGTTCGACGATACTAATGAAGCTACCGTGACCAATTTTACGGTTGAACAACTTAGCCAAGCCTCCCCTCTTCCAGTGCTTGGCGCTGTCCCTTGGAATTTTGATTTGATTGCTACCCGTGCAATCGATATGTGTCGCCATCTCAAGGCTGAAATTATTAACGAGGGTGATATTACGACACGCCGGATTCAATCGGTGACCTTCTGTGCACGTAGCCTGCCAAACATGCTTAAGCTATTCCGCCCAGGCTCCCTATTAGTGACCTCAGCAGATCGTCCCGATGTGTTAGTGGCTGCTTGTTTGGCTGCAATGAACGGCGTAGAGATTGGTGCAATTTTATTGACGGGTGGTTATCAGATCGATCCTACGGTTCAAGAGCTTTGTTCGCGGGCATTTCAGACCGGCCTTCCCGTCTTCTTAGTGAAAACCAATACCTGGCAAACCTCACTCTCGCTGCAGAGCTTTAACTTGGAAATTCCGGTTGATGATACCCAGCGTATTGAGAAGGTCCAAGAGTTTATTGCCAGTTATATCGATAAACCGTGGATCGATTCCCTCGGTTCGGTCGCCGAACGTAGCCGCCTGCTCTCGCCGCCGGCGTTTCGTTATCAACTGACCGAGCTAGCACGTCAAGCTGGTAAGCGTATAGTCTTACCTGAAGGCGACGAACCTAGAACCTTACGTGCCGCCGCAATTTGCGCAGAACGTAAAATTGCCCAGTGCGTATTACTTGGTGATCCCGCAGAAATTCAACGTGTCGCCTCAGTTCAAGGGATCGTGCTAGGGGATGGCGTAAGCATTGTGGATCCGCAAGCGGTAAGAGAGGACTATGTTTCACGCTTGGTCGAACTGCGTAAAAACAAAGGAATGACCGAAGTTGTCGCCCGTGAGCAGCTGGAAGATAATGTCGTGCTTGGCACCTTGATGCTGGAAAAAGGTGAGGTGGATGGATTGGTCTCCGGTGCGGTACATACCACTGCCAATACTATTCGTCCCCCCCTACAATTAATCAAGACCGCGCCGAACAGTAGTATCGTCTCGTCCGTCTTCTTCATGTTGTTACCTGAACAAGTACTGGTCTATGGTGACTGTGCGATCAATCCCGATCCGAATGCTGAACAACTGGCGGAAATCGCCATTCAATCGGCAGATTCCGCTGCCGCGTTCGGTATCGAACCCCGTGTCGCGATGATCTCGTATTCGACCGGTAATTCAGGCAGCGGTAGCGACGTCGATAAGGTACGCGAGGCAACACGACTCGCGCAAGAGAAACGCCCTGATCTGATCATTGATGGGCCACTGCAATACGATGCCGCCATTATGGAAGATGTTGCCAAGTCTAAGGCGCCGAATTCTCGGGTAGCCGGGCGTGCGACAGTATTTATCTTCCCTGACCTTAATACCGGTAATACCACTTATAAGGCAGTGCAGCGTTCCGCAGAATTGATTTCTATTGGACCGATGCTGCAAGGTATGCGTAAACCGGTGAATGACCTCTCGCGAGGTGCATTGGTCGACGATATCGTTTATACCATCGCCCTCACCGCTATTCAGTCTCAACAGGCTGAAAGCAGAAGCTAGCCAATAAGCCACCTGTTATTTTATCGTTAGCGGGTGGCTATTGAGCAGCACGGGTTCAGCGGTTTTCGCCGTTACGGGTCAACCACAATGCTAAAGCTTTTAACGAGTCATCTGTAAATTCATCGCAACGAGCGGTGATCTCTTCCGGCGTCATCCAGAATACTTCTGTGACCTCTCCATCTTGTAATGCAAAAGGACCGTGGCAAACGCAGCTAAACAAGCTCCCCCACACGCGGCACCCTTCATCTTCAAAATAAAATTTACCGTGTTCTGCTAGGGGAACATCCGCAATACCTAACTCTTCCTCCGCTTCGCGACGTGCGGAAGCCAGAAGTTCTTCACCCGATTGCACCACGCCACCAGCGGTTGCATCGAGTTTTCCCGGGGCAAAGTCCTTATTTTCTGCACGACGTTGGACTAGGATACGTCCAGCCCCCTCTGTCACGACGATATAGGTTGCGCGATGGCGTAAGGACTGAGCACGCATTTGTTGACGGGCTGCCGTGGCAATCACCTCGTCGTTCTCATCAACAATATCCACCCATTCAATCTGACCTGCAGGTATTTGTTCAACCATGGTTAACCCTTTTCAACGCGAGTCACTGCTCGTCGCTTTGTGCTTTTATTTACCCTAAGAGTAATAAGTAAAATTTATTTTCGCAATCTCTAGCATTATGAAGAAATGCTTTTCATTTTATTTTAGGGTGTTACTAAGAAACTGTTGTAAACGTGATGACTTAGGATGGTTAAAAATCGCTTCTGGTGGGCCCTGCTCCTCGATTTTTCCTTGATGCAAGAAAATTACCTGTGAGGAGACCTCTTTTGCAAACGCCATTTCATGCGTCACCATAATCATGGTTTTTCCTTCCTTAGCCAGTTGTTGCATGATTTTTAATACTTCTCCTACTAACTCAGGGTCCAAGGCTGACGTTGGTTCATCGAATAATAGAATCTCTGGATCCATCGCTAGTGCCCGGGCAATAGCCACCCGCTGTTGCTGGCCACCAGACAGATGGACGGGGTATTTTTTCCAATTAATCGGTTCTATCCCTACTTTACGTAAGCTGGACTCCGCCTTCTCTTGTGCTTGGGCTTTCGCTACACCAAGGACTTTACACGGGGCTTCCATCACATTCTGTAATACAGTCATATGACTCCACAGATTGAAGTGTTGGAATACCATACATAATTTACTACGCAATAACCTTAGTTGCTGTTTATCCGTAATCTGTAACTGTTGTCTGCGATCGACGGCGAGCGCGATTCGCTGCTGATTTAGCCAAATCTCGCCTCGATTAGGAGACTCAAGAAAGTTTAAACAGCGCAGAAAGGTACTTTTTCCTGATCCAGACGCGCCGATAATCGCAATAACATCACCTTCATTAGCGGTAAGGCTTATGCCTTTTAGTACCTCATGCTGGCCATAAGATTTATGCAGCTGCTCGATTTTTAATTTTTCGGTGGACACCATACATAAACCCTTAGCGTGAACTGATATGAGGTAACCAACGCTTTTCAAGTTGGCGAAATGCCATAATCAAAACGCAGGAGATAAAAAGGTAAAGTAACGCGGCAATACCGAAGGCCGTGAAAGGTTGGTAAGTGTCAGCGTTGATATCTCGAGCCACTTTTAAGATATCTGGAACCGTTGCGGTAAACGCCAAGGAAGTCGAGTGTAATAGTAAGATGACTTCATTGCTGTACGCCGGTAAGGCAGTACGGAACGCTGAAGGAAGGATGATTGAACGCCACAATGTTAAGCCACGAAAACCATAGGCCTGGGCGGCTTCTATGTCTCCAGCGGAAACTGCGCGGATGGCCCCAGCAAAAATCTCCGTCGTATAGGCTGCCGTATTAAGGGTTAACGCGAGCAGTGTGCAATATAATCCGCTGCGAAAAAATTCATTCAGTAACTGGTGATCTCTAACCACCTGTAAGGTATAGAGTCCGGTGTAGATAATTAACAGTTGTACATACAGAGGTGTCCCCCGAAAGACAAAGGTAAATAATGCAATCGGCGTCGATAGCCAGCGACGAGACGAGACACGACCTATCGACAAAAATAACGCAAGGCCCCCTCCCACCAACATCGAAAACACCAGCAGCCATAGGGTCATGGCTAAACCACTAAGTTGATAGCCATTGGTCCAGAGCAGCGACTGCCAATATTGTTGAAGGATCTCATTCATAACGTCACCTTCTTCACCCCAACAGAGTAGTAACGGATCAATCCAGCTAAGATAAGTTGTGAAACTAAGCTAAAAAATAGATAAATCGCCCCGGCAACCAACGCGAAAAAGAGCGGTTGCCACGTACTTTTTCCGGCTAATTGCGTAGCTTTGACTAACTCTTCTAATCCTAAAATCGATACCAGCGCAGTGGCTTTTAAGATCACTTGCCAGTTATTCCCTATTGCAGGAAGCGCGAAGCGCATCATTAACGGAAAGGTAATGCGGGAAAAGCATTGCCACGGTGTCAACCCGTAGGCAATCGCTGCCTCACGTTGACCAACGGGAACTGATAATGCTGCGCCACGAAAAGTTTCCGTAAAATATGCCCCATAGATGAACCCTAAGGTAAGGATCCCGGCAGGTAGTGGCGCAATATCGATATGAGCAAGGTTAAGACCATGAGTCAGTTGGTTCAGCGCAATTTGTAAACCATAAAAGATAAGTAACATTAACACCAAATCAGGAATACCCCGCACGATAGTGGTGTAAGCGGCACCGATGGCCCGTAACCAGGGATAGCGAGAAAGACGAGCGGCTGCGCCAACTAAGCCGATAACTATCGCCAATATCAGTGCACTGAGCGCAAGTTCTATTGTCATCCACGTTCCTTGTAGAATAACGTGTCCATAACCTTCTAGCATCTACGACCTCTCTTAACCTGCAATGATAGAGCGCCCGTGCATACAGCGCTCTTTCACTCTTTGACTTATTCGTCGTAAATATTGAAATCAAAATACTTTTTGGCTAATTTGTCGTAGGTTCCATCTTGATGCATCGCAGCAATCGCTTTATTGATCGCTTGGGTTAATTCAGTATCGCCTTTACGTAGACCAATTCCTGTGCCGACGCCGAAAATCGCCTTATCTTTAACCGCTGGACCAGCGAAGCTATAGCCCTTACCACCCGAAGATTTAAGAAAGCCTTCACTGGCTTGGACCTCGTCTTGGAAAGCTGCATCTAAACGCCCCGAGGCGAGATCCTGATAAACTTGATCCTGTGCTTGATAAGGTACGATAGTAACCCCCGCCGCACGCCAATACTTATCCGCGTAAGTTTCTTGTGTCGTTCCCTGCTCAACACCGATGGTTTTACCCTTTAACGATGCAGCGGTCGGTTGTAAAGGCGAACCTTTGACAGCCACTAAACGAGCATTAGCCGCATATAATTTATCTGAAAAATCAATTTGCTGGAGGCGTTTCTCTGTAATCGATAGCGCTGAAATAATCGCATCAATCTTCTCAGCCTTAAGAGAAGGAATAAGGCCGTCAAAATCACCCGGTACGAATTCACATTGCGCCGCAATTCTTTTACAAATTTCGTTCACGAGATCGATATCGAAACCGACAAGTTTTCCGTCGGGGCTTTTCGACTCGAAAGGAGGATAGCTTGGATCGGTGCCAAAACGAATATGCGTAGGTAGCGCAGAGAAAGCTTGGCTAGAAAGGGTTAATCCTAAGAACAACGAAGCGAATACCGTCAACTTTTTCATGTCTATCACCAGTGAGAGAAGATTCTCACTGGCAATGCATGAAACATGCCAAAGATTTATAGGTATTTATTGGGATCCGTAAGAGAAAAAGCACAGATTTAGTGCAATAAATTCTCTATGCACCATTAGTGACCTTGCCAGCGAGTAAAAAGATCAGCTGGAAGCTCGATATCGAACTGGTCAATAATACGATTAACGGTTTGATCGACAATATCGTTAATAGAGGTAGGGCGATGATAGAAAGCAGGAACGGGTGGCATAATGATAGCTCCTAGTTCGGCCGCAGTAGTCATCATCCGCAAGTGCCCGAGGTGTAAGGGAGTTTCGCGCACACCCAACACGAGTTTACGGCCCTCTTTCAATACGACATCGGCGGCTCGCGTGAGTAACGTATCGCTGTAGCTATGTACGATTGCTGAAAGGGTTTTAATTGAACAAGGTAGAATAACCATGCCCAGCGTTTTAAACGATCCCGATGAGATGGATGCACCAATATCACGCACGTCATACACTTCATCGGCTAGCTCTTGCACATCTCGCCAGCTATAGTCGGTCTCTAAAGAGAGTGTTTGGCGGGCAGCCATGCTCGCGACAAGATGGGTTTCAACCTCGGGTACCGTTTTTAATACCTCAAGCAGCCGTACACCATACTGTGCACCACTTGCCCCAGAGAGGCCGACGATTAATCTTTTGGTCATAATGACGAGTTTTCCACACACTGAGCCTATTTTGTGAAGGCTTAGTATAGCAGAAAGCAAAACAGGGCGATATTCGCCCTGTTACCGAGAGGATTAGCGCTTAACCTTCGTTATGAAGTTCCAGCCCTTCCACCTCATTTTGCCGCGCCACTGCTTTCACATCGTCTTTACGCAGCGATTGCAGGTAATCCAAATATTCTTGGTTAACATCTTGAGTGACGTATACGCCATTGAAGACCGAGCACTCAAATTCCGCTATATCCGGATTCTCTTCTTTCACCGCCTCGATCAGATCACTCAGATCTTGGAAAATCAAGGCATCCGCCTTGATCAGCTGGCAAATCTCGTCGACTTCGCGGCCATGTGCGATAAGCTCACTGACGCTTGGCATATCGATACCGTAAACGTTAGGAAAGCGAATTTCAGGTGCTGCAGAAGCGAGATATACACGTTTAGCGCCGGCTTCACGCGCCATTTCGATAATTTGTTCGGAAGTCGTTCCGCGAACAATAGAGTCATCGACTAACAATACGTTCTTATCACGAAACTCTGCTCGGTTAGCGTTCAGCTTACGGCGGACTGCGCTACGACGCAGCTGCTGGCCAGGCATAATAAAGGTCCGTCCAACATAGCGGTTCTTTACAAATCCTTGGCGGTAAGGCTTGTCTAAGATACGGGCAATTTCAAGTGCAACATCCGTCGAAGTTTCAGGGATTGGGATGACAACGTCGATATCAAGATCAGCCCATTCACGAGCAATCTTTTCGCCAAGCTTGGTGCCCATACGAATTCTTGCATTGTAAACGGAAATTTTATCGATGAAAGAGTCCGGGCGTGCGAAATACACATACTCAAATAAACAAGGATTATTCTTTGGTGCATCAGCACATTGGCGCGTAAAGAGTTCGCCTTGTTCAGTAATATAAACCGCTTCACCGGCCACAACGTCCCGGATAAATTCAAAACCAAGGGTATCCAGGGCAACACTCTCTGATGCGACCATGTACTCGGTGCGACCATCTGGTAGCTGACGCTTACCTAAGACTAGAGGACGGATCCCATTCGGATCACGAAAGGCAATCATGCCATGCCCTATTAACATCGCCACCACAGCGTAAGCCCCACGGATCTGGCGGTGCATACACTCAATGGCAGTAAAAATATTATCTGCCGTCAAAGGATAATCTTGAAAGCGATCGAGTTCTTGGGCGAAGACATTCAGTAGAACTTCGGAGTCAGAGGTCGTGTTGATGTGGCGACGCCCCTGTTCAAATAAACGCGTTCTCAGCTCATGTGCATTGGTTAAATTGCCATTGTGGGCCAGCGTAATACCGTATGGAGAGTTCACATAGAAAGGCTGTGCTTCTGAGGCACTGGAGCTACCTGCAGTAGGGTAACGAACGTGGCCAATACCCATTGTTCCTTGAAGACGTTGCATATGCCGTGCTTCAAACACGTCACTAACGAGTCCATTCGCTTTACGTAAGCGAAAGCAATTAAGCTGATCAATCGTACAGATGCCTGCGGCATCTTGTCCTCGGTGTTGTAACACCGTTAACGCATCATAAATTGCTTGGTTTACAGGTAGAAAACCGCTGATACCGACAATCCCACACATGGTGTCATTTCCTCATAGCCGCTTGTCCCGACTCACTATCGGGGTAGAAAACTCGATGTGCTCTGCAAATAGTCAAAAAACCATCTGATGACGATACTAAATTGAGGGATCAACTGTGATTGGGTCCAATCGACACTTTTGGAAAATCCCGTAAAGGTGTCGAGAAAAAAGAGAATAGCCGCGACAATTAATCCACCGCGTAGCGCGCCGAAACAGACTCCTAATACACGGTCGGTTCCTGACAGGCCAGTCTTATCCACTAAACTTCCAATCACATAATTGACCAGAGCGCCCACAATTAGCGTACTGATAAAGAGCACCGCAATGGCAATACCATTTCTAACCATTGGTTGTTCAAAACCTGAAAACCAATCCGCCAGTAACGGGTAGTAATGGCTCGCGACGAAAAATGCACAACCCCAGGTAATTAATGAGAGGGCTTCTCTCACAAATCCACGGATGAGACTCACTAACGAAGAGAGTCCAATGATGCCTAATATGGCGTAATCAATCCAATTCATCCGCGTAACCTATACCACTTCATGACATTGCTTCCTCTATCGCGGCGCATTCTAACAGAAAAAGAAAACGTTTGCGTAAGGTTTTCCTGCGCCAAGTTAAAAAAGGGCAATTCCTAAAAAATAAGGAATTGCCCCACCTTGTGCTTCCCCATTTTGGGAAGATTACTCTTTAAGCGATCAATGTACCCGATAAGGCATGACCACTCCAAACAAGCCTGTTTTCGTTTTCAATTCAGCAACTTGAGACTGAAGATGACTCTTCGAAGTATCAGGTCCAACGAGGATACGGTTAATTTGACCCTGTACTGGCGTAGCAGGAATCGAATAGGCTTTAAAGCCCGCACCTCGAAGCTGTTCTACCACTTCAGTTACCCGTGAGGCATTACGCAAAGCACCCAATTGAATCACATACGCCTGACCCGTTGGCGTTGAGGCGACAGTATTCTGCGCAGCAGCCTGCTGACGTTGCTGCGCCTCAGCCTGTTGTTGTGCAGCCAACTGTTGCTGTTTTGCTTGCGCCTGACGTTGAGCTTCTTGTTGTTGGCGTGCTTGATCTTTAAGGCGTTGCGCTTCACGCTGTGCCAGTTGTTCTTGGGCTCGTTGCATCTGTAGCTGTGTAGCGTTTCCCCCTACCTCATGAGGTTGCGTCGCAACGCTACCGCGTGAGGCTTCTTGCAGGTTACTTTCGGCCGGAATATGCTCAGCTGCCTGCTGACGAATCGTTTTTGACGGAATGGGTTGAGTAACGGGAGGAACCATCTCATCATTTAGCTGGTCACCCGGTTTAGGCACTAAGGGAATCGCCGCAAACTCTTCGTGGTAATGCTTTTTTTTACCATCCAATAAGCCAGGTAAAATGATCACGCCGAGAGCCACTAGAATGATGGTTCCCGCCATCCGATTTTGAAATTTACTGGCCACGTTACTGCTCCTTATCACACAACGTCATAACCGCCGCAACGGTATGAAATGATCCACACACCAATACAACATCTTCAGCATTGGCTTGGGCCAACGCGGCTTGCCAAGCCTGCTCAACCGACTCATAACCCCCTGCTTCTGGTAACGATTGCTGAAGACGCTGTGCCGTAGCAGCGCGAGGTCCGTCGAGGCTTGCGCAATACCACTGGTCCACGGCCTCAGATAATATCGTTATCGTGCCATCAATATCTTTATCGTGAAGCATACCCAGCACTGCATACACTTTTCCCTTGGGGGCAAGCTGTTCGATTTTCTCAACCAGATAACGTGCCGCATGGGGATTGTGGGCAACATCTAAAACCACCAAAGGAGAGTGTCGTACAATCTGAAAGCGGCCTGGCAAGGTTGCAGTAGCGATGGATTCTCTAAGTACTGCTTCGCTTAACGTTAGTCCAGAGACGCGTAGCGCAGCGAGTGCCGTCGCAGCGTTCGCTAGCGGGATCTGCGGTAGAGGTAACTCCGTTAATTTCCCTTGAATATCTTGGAACTGCCAGCTTTGCAACGAGGCGCTATAGGACCACTCCTTACCGCGGGCTAAGAGAATCGCGCCTTTATCCTGCGCCACCTTACTCACGGTGACTGGCATATCAGGTTCGCCGACCACCGCCGGTTTGCCTTGGCGGAAAATACCGGCTTTTTCTCTGCCGATACTTTCACGGTCAGGTCCCAGCCAGTCGGTGTGGTCAAGAGCGATCGAGGTCAGCACGGCGACGTCGGCATCGACAATATTTGTCGCATCGAGCCGCCCACCTAAGCCTACCTCAAGGATCACCACATCGAGATCTGATTGCTTAAACAGCTGTAATGCTGACAAGGTGCTGAATTCAAAAAAGGTCAACGAGGTTTCGCCGCGGCCTTGGTTAAGGCTATCAAAGCTAGAAATATGCTGTTGGTCACTCAGTTCTTGGCCGTTGATCCGGACTCGTTCAGCATAGCGAATAAAGTGCGGCGAGCTATAGACCCCGACGCGATACCCTGCGGCCATTAATAAGACTTCTAAGGTACGGCACGTCGTGCCCTTGCCGTTAGTCCCCCCTACCGTGAACACAAATGGTGCTGGCTTGAGAAGATTCAGTTCGGTCGCAACATGACGGATACGATCTAAGCCAAGTTCGATGGCTTGACCATGTAACTGTTCAAGGTAAACCAGCCATTCCTCTAGCGAGGAAGACGAGTGTGGGTGATGAGGCTTAGACATGGTATGAATTTTTCGCTAAAACAATGATAAAAAAGACGCTACCAGAGCGTCTTTCAATGTGCAATATAGAATTAAGCGTCGCTAGGCG
>Ga0153974_1000133_pt1 | contig 17879 bp, 10 predicted proteins | sample TSGA058MetaG_FD_104741 | JGI IMG/M metagenome (GOLD analysis project Ga0153974, IMG submission 104741) | Attine ant fungus gardens microbial communities from Georgia, USA - TSGA058 MetaG | ecosystem: Host-associated > Fungi > Mycelium > Unclassified | place: USA: Georgia, Yuchi Wildlife... | reverse complement strand
GCCACTATGCAGGGCGACTTGCCCTCCGCTATCCAGCGTGGTCTCTTGATGGCTTAGGGAGCTGCCGTTCTCCTTGCCTTTACTGGCATTAACGCTGGCTGAAATACTGATCCCGGCGCTGTTGCCGCTGGCACCAATCCCCACGCCTAACGAGCCACCATGACTGCTATTTTTACCGCTCAGGGTTTCGCTGTCTTGGCTAGAGTGCAGCAAGATATCCCGTGCGGCGCTAAGGTTCGTATCACGCCCGGCTTTAAGCTGGCTACCCGCAATATCGATATCCCCGTCGGTGGCCTGTAACGTCAGGTCGCGCCCAGCAGTGAGTTGGCTACCAGCGTGCGTCTGTTGCTCGACTTTCTGCTCCGAGCGGGCGCGTTGATTACCGTAGGAGAGGTTAACCCCCATGGCATCTTGTTTCTCTTGGCTTACCTCGTTGAGATCGTTGGCTTGTTTAGCGCTATAACCGGTCAATACCGATTGCGTTGCCTTTAACGCCGCCAGCCGGCCATTATCTTCCTTAGCCGCCGAATGGGCCTGCTGAGTAGCCGTATTTAACGCACTGCCGACTACACCACTCAGCGCAAGAGTTAATCCGCTCGACTTCTGCTCGGTTTTGGTGAGGGCCGTATGACTATTTTCTGCCGCGCTAATAGCGATTTGCTTGCCACTGAGTGCCATATCTTGACCCGCCAGCAGATCGCTGCCATGCAGGGTAAGCTGATTGCCCGCCGTCACCGTGACGTTACCTTGGCTGCTACCGACCACGCTGCCTTTTTGTACATTACTGCGGTCGTCTTGCTCTGTTTTTTGGGATGAGGTGCCGACAGTGAAGCCGATCCCCCCCGTGCCACTTAATCCCGATTTCTTCTTCTTGGTCATACTGGTCGAGTGATCGGACTCTTGGGCTGTGGTGATCACCACATCATGGCCCGCCAGTAGCTTGACGGCGTTATCGCCCACAATATTCCCGGCCTCTGAACGTAGATCATGACCGGCGATGAGCGTGACTTGGTCACCAGACACCGAACTGCTCACCGCGCTAATCTGATGGGTGGTGGTAGCGACCTCCGTCGTGGTTTTCGATAAACCATGACGCTTCTTGGTTTTCATATAGGTCGACTGATCCCAGCTATTCTCACCGCTAAGTAGCGTCAGATCGTGACCCGCCGTAAGTGTGGCATCACCCCCCGCGGTCACTTCGGCGGCGCGCAAGGTCATATCGTTGCCAGCTTGCATCGCTAAGCTGCCCCCGGTATTAATTATCGAGCCTTGTTCGTGGGTCTCTAGGCTACGGTCATAATCTTTTCTGCCCCGGGTGTAATCCGTCGCATGGCTCTGTTTTACCGTATCGAGAGTCAGATCGTGACCGGCAATCAGGCGTGTTGTGCTATCACTCCCCTGATTACTGAGGGCGCTGGCGGTAAGCTGGATATCATGCCCGGCTTGTAGCGTTAGTTGTCCCTGTTGACCGGTTACCGCCATCCCGGCTTGACGCCCTGTCCAACCCTCGCTGCCTCGTTGGAAGCTCTCGGTTTGACTCAGGATGTCGTGCCCCGCCTGTAAAATAAGTTGATCACCGCCTAATAACTGACCGCCACGGTTAACAATATCGTTACTCGCCAGGAGCTGAGTGGTATTGCCACTAATCTCACCTAGGTTAAGTAAGTTGCTTGCCGAAATCGCGCTAAGCCCTCGCCCGGCGATGGTGCCGCTATTCAGTAGGTTCTGTGCGGTGGTGATCTGCACCGCATTACCAGCCAGCAAGGCCCCCTTACCCGTTAGCTGATCCTTATCGACTCGGGCATAAAGCTTGGGTACCGCGACCAGTTGGGTTGTGCCATCGGATAAGGTGATAGATTCATTGACCATTAACACCATATCACTGGTCATCTGTGCCATCTGCTCCGCGCTCAATGCCGTGCCCGGTGCGATGTTAAAACGCTCGGCAAACGCTTTACCACTCGTTAGCAGCGCACGATATTGTGCTTCATCGTTGCTATAGCCGGTTAAGAAACGTTGTCCGGTGGCATTGACAATCTGCTCGCGCACCAAGGATTGCTCATAATAGCCATCCCCTAACCGCTTAATAAGCTGGTCTTGATAGATATCGCTACTACTCACCGTGGATTTACCGCGCGTAAACTGCGGATCGGTTTCGACCAGATACTGGCTATCTGTACCGGGATGAAGTTGATAGAGACTAGTGGTCGGTAAGCTCACCGATGTGTGGGTCGTACGAATGACCCAATTACTGGAAGAGGAGGTCGCCCCCATCTGCGTCGAGGTATCGGCCGGAATCGGTAAGCTTACATCGGTCACTAAGGCTTGATGATCTTGTTTTGCCAAGGCGACGTTGGCCAACAAATCAGACGCCGCGGAGCCCTGCGTAGGGATCGCGGCCTGAGTAGCGATATTTTGCCCCTCTCCCACGCCCTGCCCTTGCAGCTGAGCGCTAAGATGCAACGGCACCGTTAACTCACTGATCGGCGGCTGATAGACTTCAGGGCCTTCATAACGCGTCTGCTTATGCTGTTTACGTCGCCCACCCGCTAGTCGTTCGCCTTGCTGCTCGAGAGTCTGCTTAACCTCGGTTTCCTGGTTGTTCACCGCGCCATTGATGACTAATGCTTGACCAGCCACCACTTGGCTGTCCTTATTATGCAGGTCACCGTTTAAGACTAAATCGCCACCACTACGTAACATCGCGTTCTGTTGATTGCTGACCGTTTGGGCTTTGGTGACCTGATCAAAATTGAAGACATTAAATCGCCGCCCTGCATTGGTCACGCCCGGTTGGTGGAAATAAATAATGCCATTCTTGGCATCCTGATAGACATAGAGATAATCCTCTTTGCCATCAATGGTGAATTTAACGCGATTACCTTGCGCATCGAGCGCATAGCTGCGCCCTTGCGCGTCGAAATTAAATACCACTTTATAATCGCGGGATTTAGATTTATTGATCGTGGCATCGAAGCGATAATGCACGCCATCGGTCCGACCACAGGCATCGGTCCATTTACGTCCAGTACAAAACTCGATCTCGACCAGGTCCTTGAGGCTCGACACTGTTTGCAGATCGTCGCTAACCTTTAGATGAGTGTCACGGTTCTCAATCTGCTTAGCATTAATCCCCAAGCTTCCCATCGCCTCAATGGTGGCACTAAGATTTTCAATCTGTGTTGCCTGGCCCATCAGACTACCGTCGGCAGCCAAGGTTCTACCAATCTGTAGATCGCCGTTGCTATAGATCAGGCTATTATCTTGGTTGACCAGATGATCGGTGGCGATCACTAGGCTTTCCCGCCCGGCGAGGGTTGCCGCTTTATTCTCGAGACTCTCGTTAATTACTAAGGGTGCATCAATAACGAGTCGGTCTCCGTAAAGTCGACCGGTACCACGGTTATAAATCTCGTCAGCATGTAGCGATACCTGACCGCCATCGATTAAGCCTTGGTTCTCCAAGTAATGGCTAGTAAGGGTGGTGATGCCTGAGTTAATCTCCCCCGTCTGCTGGTTAGTGAGGCGATCACTGGTTAAGGTCAGATGCTGTCCAGCCGTGATGCTACCGCTGTTGTTGAGTTGGTGACCCGTAGCATTAAGCAGGAGGTCGTTTCCTGCCGCCAGTTGGCCATCTTGTTGAAAATCGCTACCGACGTCGATACTGAGGTTATTACCCCCTGTCACCCGTCCAACCTGGGTGAAGTGGCCCAGTGTGAGCGTGGCATCACCATTGGCGACGATATCGCCCTGATCATTATTCAGGCTTAAGTCGCTGCCCGGCTGTCCTACCGCTAACCGCCCTTGCGAAGAGATCAGTCCCTGCTGATTAGCCAAGGTGTCGCTTACCTGTGCGCGCAGCCATTCGCCCGCACGTAAGCTGCCTTGGTGGTTATTCAAGGTCGTTGCGGTGATAGCGAGGTTCTGGGCTTCTATTCCCTCTCCTTCTGCGCGAGTGGACTGATTATCCAACTGCTGCGTGTTCAGCGTAAGGTGTTCTCCCGCCTTAATCAGTCCCTGCTGATTACTTATCGAGTCGCTGGCGCTGATCTGTGCATTACCAGCGGCATAGAGCATGCCCTGATCGTTGATCGCTTGGGCAACCAAGGTCGTTAGATCGGCACCTGATAGTACCTTACCGCCTTGGTTGTTAAGCTCTTTCGCGCTCAGTGACAGGCCTTGTGCGCCTTGTAGCTGCCCTAATTGATTGTTTATCACACCAGCTTGCAGGCTAAGGCTAGCGCCAGCCAGTAATTGACCTTGCTGATTAACCAATTCACCTTTACCCAGCTTAATCGAGGTATCGCCCCCTGACTGTATTGATCCCTGCTGGTTCTGCAAGTTCTGTAGGGTAAGTTGGTTGCTATGGCTCGCCAGCAGCGATCCTTGTTGATTAGTAAGATCTTGTGCCGTCACGGTAAGATCGCGTCCCGCGACCGTCCCTTTATCGTTATCTAGCTTTCCGCTATTCAAAATGACCGCACCCGCGGAACGTAAGCCGAAGCTCGAGCTGTCTGTATCACGATTGGTGAGGGTTTGCCCCTGCGTGTTGAGGGCAAGTCGATCCTGGCCCTGAATCAGCCCGGCTTGGTTGGTTAAGGCTAAGGTCCGGAGGTCGAGACTCTTGGCGATCAGCACGCCTTGTTGGTTACTAAGCTGGCCACTCTTGATCTGTAAGTCGGTAGCGGCACTGATCAAACCTTGTTGGTTATCTAATGCCCCGTCCAGCTGTAAACCCCCTGTGCCTTGCGTCGACTGTAGCGTACCCGCTTGATTGAAGAGTTGCCCTGCCGTAATGGCGAATGCGCCACCCGTTTGTAGGACGCCCTGATGGTTATCAAGTAAACCCGTCGTACTTAGGCGTAACGGGCCTTGAATGGCGGTAATCCGTCCCTGTTGATTACCCAGTGTTGCGCTCTCAATGCTAACTTGCTTACGCGCCGAAATTTGTCCCGCGTGATTAGTAAGTTGGCCGTTGGTATGGAGAGTGACGCCCGATTGTGCGGCTAATATTTTTCCCTGGTCGTTATTCAATGAATGGCTTGTCAACGCTAGCGCACCTTGGCTTTGCACTGTGCCACTCTGATTGTTCAGATCCTGTGTCGTATGTACCCTGAGCGATCCGCTTTGCGCACTGAGTAAGCCTTGTTGATTATCGAGTTGTGCTGCGTTGATCGCTAAATCTTGGTCGCTAATGACCTCACCTAGACGGTTATTCCACTGTTCTGCTGTCGCGGTAATCGTTTTAGCCGCCATCAATCCGCTGCGGTTATCGAGGGTATTAACGTGCAGATCAAGGGCCTCGCCCGCTCTAAGGCCCAAGCTCTCGGCTTGGGTGTCAGCATTAGTGAGGGTACCGCCCTGAATCGCCATAGACAGGGTGTTCGCGGCTTGTACTAAACCCCCTCGGTTATCGAAATCGTGACTTGTTATACCGAGGTTACTCGCGCTGGCTAAGGTTCCTTGCCTATTGTCGATATGCTGACTGTTTAGCGTAAGGGCTTGTGGGCCTTGTGAAATAATGACACCACCTTGGTTATCCAATTGCTTGGTCGCCGTGAGCTCGAGGGCCTGTGCCACCAATTTCCCTTGGCGATGCGTCAGTCGGCCCGGTGTCGCTAATGTTGCCTGCTGGACGGAAAGCTGGGCACGGTCGAGCTGTAGGTCGCCTTCCTGCGCCTTTACCACGACCTGATTTGCTTGGGTTTGGCTATCGCTTAGATCAACCTCTTTACCGGTCAGGGTAATCTGATCTCGGCTGAGGTGGGTGGCGTGGCTGTGTAATTGGTTGGCGGCGGTAAGAGTAAGTTGGCCCGTCAACGTCGCCTGGCCTTGCGTATCAATGCCCGCGCCCAGTGCGCTACCACGCTGAGTAGTGATGGTATTTGCTTGCAGTGATGCGTTGCGTCCGGCCACTGTTGTCGAGGTGGATTGACTGTCTAATTTACCACTTGCCGAGAGATGCAGATCACCTTGCGCGCGGAACTGACCAGCATTAGTGATATCTCCTTGGCTGGTAACGGTAACATTACCCGCAGCCGCAATCTGCCCTGAGTTATCCATTCCTGCCGCGTGTAGGGTGGCGTTTTGCTTTGACTGTATCACTCCGCTGTTGGTCAGTTTACCGCTGGCATCCAAGGTAAAGTGACCTTGCGCCGCGCCAATCTCGCCACGGTTACGCACCCCCACCCCATGCTCTGTGCCGACCAAAGTAATGCGGTTAGCATACATCCCCGCTAAGGCGGCGGTATCGATAGCAAAGGTTGGACGTCCAGCGGGATCATCGTTCTTCACTTTAATAACGTTACCGTCGTCATCGGTTTGGTTATGACCGGTAGTGACTTTCAAATCGCCCGCTTGCACGCGACCATTAACTTCGACCGCCCGGGCGATAAGACGGGTATAATCCTGTGCAGTGCCGTTCATCCCCGCACCACTGATGGTAATGCGACCACGATCGACATCGTAACCAGCGATCTGGCCATTTTCCAGTCGTACTCGCCCAGCGGCTAAGGTGCTACGTCCGGCGTTAATCACCCCACAACCGCTGCAACTGATCCCCGCTGGGTTGGCGATAATGACATCGGCTTTACGTCCTGCGACCTCAATAAAACCACGGAGTTGGCTTGGGTTGGCACTGTTCACCTCGTTTAGGATCACTTTGGCCGAACCTTTCGCTAGCCACGGGTTACCGGCAATGTTCCCCGCTAATTGAGTCTGTGTCGCATGTTGGCTATTATTTAAAATTGCGCCGCGTTCATTCACATCGAACTGGCGATAGGAATTATGGGAAAGTCCTTGACTGTTCGGTGCTCGGATATCGACCTGAGGTAATCCATTACCGGTTTGTTGCAGCGTCGGTTGCTGACCCCGTGGAGTAGTGGGATCGGCCACGATTCCTGCGCCCTGTGCGGAAGCGCTGATTGCCCCCCCTGCCATGATCAGCGCAAAGGTGAGCGGACGAAGTGTCGCGATAACTGCACGTGGCACAGGGTGACAACCTCGCGACGAGCCGCCTGCTCGACGCGCCAACTCAGACACCACGACTAATCTCTGCAAACAACGATTAAAAACAATCCGGTAACAGTGCTTATTCATCATTCATCCCTGTCTTAATACTGCCAATTAACGCTAAAGCCAAAGGTCACTTTATCCGTCTTAAACCCTTTAGGTTTTGCCAACGGCGTTCCGGCAAAGAGATCGTATCCCACGCCCATGCTCGATAAGGCACCACGCACCCCCATAACACTTCCCGCTAGATGTCGGCCGACCAGCGTCGAGCCATCACTGCGCCCACCCACTTCACCGTAATCCGCGCCAAGATAGAGCTCCTGATTAGGCAGCGGTGTCTGCCAAGCCACCGTATTTTGCAGATACCAGCCGTGACTGGCGCTGAGCGTTCGTTCGCCGTTAAATCCGCGAACGGTCCAACGGTTACCAATCGCTAGCTGATCGGGCGAGGTTAACGGCGTCGAACTCTGCTGTCGCAGGTAGGTTAATTGATAGCGAAGGTTCTGGTCAGCCAACTGAAACGGCCAATCCATCCCGAGATTCCAAGTGAAAATTTTACTTTTCGCCGTTGCGCGATATCCCGCCTCGTACTGCTCTTCGTACGCGGGAAGCGCTCCGAACCAGCGTGTGCCATGCTGATAATTAACGCTACCATTTAGGGTGATAGGGCCGAGATAATGCCGATGGTCGAGACCTAGTTGCCAAGCACTAGTGCGTCGGCGTTGGACTTCGATTTCGCTGCGATCAATGTAGTTTTGTAGTTCGCGGATCAATAGATTACCGCGTAGTGTAGTTTTACCGCTGGCGTTACGTTGGATCACACGACTCACGCCAACGTTGAGATTCTTACTTTTACCTGAGTAGCGAATATCGCCGTTATAACCGGCGACATTCTGGACATAATCATACTCACCGCCAGTGATCTCAAGCAACCAATAACCGACTGGGACCGAGTAGTGACCAGTAATATTTTTACTCTGTTTCTTACTTTTGAACCCCAGGTCGTGGCTGGCGGAGACATAGAATAAGTCACTCAGTGCGAAGGGATTATCTATGGCGAGCATTCCCCCGACCTGTGCACGACCGGTACTTTTCGTCCCGGAGTCGTCGGTCCAGAGATTGACGCGCCACAGTTTTGACTGGCGACGCGTTATCACAACATCGCTCTCACCCTCTTTGTCACCTGGGACAATTTCCATTGTATCTTCAACGGTGGGCAATCGTTGTTGATTCTCTAGGCCCTGTTCGATATCGCGCAGATCGAGTAGCTTTCCCGAAGAGGCGGGAACTGAACTACTCAATACTGCTCGTTGGTCAGAGCCTGGCGCATAACGAACTTGTCCTAGCGTTCCCGCCACCACCGAGAGTGTTAATTCTCCCTGGCTGAGATCTTGAGCGGGTACCAGTACCCGTGACGTCACCCAGCCATGGGTAATTAAGCGGTTTTGTATACGGCCCATTAACTGATTGATCCCCTGCACGCCAAGACAGTGTCCTACCCCCTGGTTAGCTATCGACTGAGCCCTAAACCACCAAGGTAAGGGATCGGTTCCAGTTAGATGCACTTTTTTTATTGGAAAGCAGGGTTGCTCTTGTACGAAAGGCCCTTCGCTATTTTTCGGTAACGATTTATCCAATGAGATATCAGGTGCAGCGGGGGTCAGCTGTGCATCCTTTGCCGCTTGCTGCGTCTGGATATGTTGTTGCTGCTGGTCAATAAAGGGGGCTGCGTAGGCGAATGAGGTAAGACAGGTTACCCCCAGCGTAATGACTTTCACGGTATGGAATGAGGTCTTCATCCTTGATGGCATACTCGGCTCTGAAATATTAAGAATTCGTAAGGAAAGGTGAAATTTTACGTCAAAATACAGCCAAATGTTTAAAAAAGCAACATCGCACTGCACCTAACTTTTCTCTGCCGCGCTGATTCTTTAGAAGAATAAAATTTATAAATATAATAAAATCAGTATGTTAATTTTTATATCCTCAAATAACACTAATCTAACCTCCTGTTTTAACCCTATTGTTTTACCTAGTTAGTAATTCGCTAAGAGTTAATCAGGTTTATAGGGCCTGTTATGAGTTAGGGCGTGGTAAATATCGCTACAAACCCGACCTAGCCATGCCAGTGATAGCGTTGTTCTATTGGCCTTTCTGTTCAGTATTGACTATTAAGATCATTCCCCCCTCATAAGTGAAAACTCGCTAGTCAATTTTCGTGGGTCTGGGTAACGAAACCATTTTTAGACTAGAATAAAATTTTAAAAAATTTAATGATCGATAATCGTAAAGTCGATAACTACTGAGTACTCTTATGCAAGACCTTCTTACTCTATGGCACTGGGTGCTGAACAATCCGGTAACCTACTCCCTACTTGCTCTGATGTTGATGCTGTTAGCAGGATTTATTTCCTCTGTGATCTGTAAATTCTTCCTACTCAGTATCGTGCGAAGATTTATTCTGCATACCAACAGTCAGCGTGATACCCAGAAAAAAGATCTCCGTATCACCCGCAGGCTCGCGAATGTCGTTCCGGTGGTGACGGTCTATTTTCTTTCGCAATTGATCCCGGGGCTTTCAGAAGGCTTGGTCGAGGCGGTTAGGACGATTTGTGGTGTACTCTTTATCGTTAATATCACAATGCTCATTAATGAGTTATTGGATACCACTAAAGATGTCTATGCCCGTAAGCATGGCTCTAAGGCCGGATCGATTAAGGGCTATGTTCAGATTGGTAAGATAGTCGTCTCGTCCATCGCGACCATCTTAGTGATTGCGACACTATCCAATAAATCACCGGGTATCATCATTTCCAGTTTAGGTGCCATTGCCGCGGTATTAATGCTGGTATTTCAGCACACGCTTATCTCACTGGTAGCAAATATTCAGGTCTCGTCCTCCCATGTGATTCAATTGGGGGATTGGATTGAGATGCCAGTCGCCAATATTAGCGGTGAGGTGACCGATATCGCCTTACACACCATCACCATTCGAAACTGGGATAACACGCTATCGCAAGTGCCAACCAAGAACTTTATTACCGAGACTTATACCAATTGGCAGCCGATGTTCGCTTCCGGTGGCAGACGCATTAAACGCAGCTTCTTTATCGACCAATCGAGTATAGCCTTTGCGACCCCAGCTCTGGCCGAGAGCCTCGATAGCCAAGGTTCAGTTATCGGCGATAAAATAGCCGACTATATTCGGCAAAATTTGGCGCTCTCTGTCAATCAAGGGATCACTAACTTAGGCCTCTATCGCGGCTATATTTTAAGCTATTTACGGCAGCGAGACGATATCTGTAATGATATGTATGTGGTGGTACGCCAGCTAAGTCCTACCGCTGAGGGATTGCCGATCGAGATCTATTGTTTTACTTCCAACGTGTTCTGGAATGAGTACGAAGAGACGCAGTCGCAAATATTCGAATTTATGTATGCGACGGCGGGCTTTTTCCAGCTTGGAATCTATCAACGCCCTTCTGGACGCGACATCAAAGGACAACTACCAATGGAAATGGCTCGTATGATGGGTGATGAGTAAAGGCTATCGCTACCGAAATACTCGGTAGCGATAAGGTTTTACGCTAAATAGGCTTCTGTAAGTCGAGCCCAATAACTTGCCCCGACTGATATACAGTCATCGTTAAACTCATAACGTGGATGGTGAACCGAGTAGTTTTCACCCTCCCTTTTCCCAGTACCGAGCATCAGGTAGCATCCCGGCACCTCCTGCAACATAAATGAAAAGTCTTCACTGCCCATTAAAGGTTTGAAATCTTTCGGATCACCCACATAATCTTCACCCACCGTTTGACGGGCAATATCCAACGCAAAAGCGGTTTCTGCGGGATAATTAATCGTTGCGGGATAGCCAAAGACTTTTTCAATGCTAGCTTCGAGGTAGTAACTCTTAGCTTGGCTGATGACGATATGACGAATTTGTTTTTCGATAGCATCACGAGTGGCTGGGCAAAACGACCGAGTATTGATTTTTATCACTACACTATCTGGAATAATATTATGGGTTGTTCCCGCTTGTAGGCTACCGACGGTGACTACAGCTGGGGTTTGGGGATCAACGTTACGGCTCACAATAGTCTGTAGGGCTAGCACAATATTCGCTGCGCAAGGTAAGGGATCAATACAGTGCTCAGGCGTAGAACCGTGGCCACCTTTACCTGTTAGCGTTACCGTGAAGCTGTCTGAAGAGGCCATTAACGCACCCGGTTTAGTGAAAAAATGTCCTGCTGGATAGAGTGGATAATTGTGTAAACCAAATATCGCATCACACGGAAAACGTTGAAATAATCCCTCTTCAATCATCACCCTTGCCCCACCGATAGATTCCTCTGAGGGTTGAAAGATAAGGTGTAACGTACCCGAAAAATTGCGGGTCTCGGCTAAGTATTTCGCTGCAGAGAGAAGAATGGCACAGTGCCCATCATGACCACAAGCATGCATCTTACCCGGATATTGGCTAACATAGTCTACAGCCGCCAGCTCTTGCATAGGTAGGGCATCCATGTCTGCCCTTATGCCAAGACGCTTCTCTCCGCTTCCAACCTGCAAAGTACCAACGAGACCGGTTTTTCCTATACCTCGGTCAACCTGATAGCCCCATTTCAATAGTAAGGCAGCGATGATGTCACTGGTTCGATGTTCTTCAAAACCTAATTCAGGGTGTGCATGAAAATCTCGACGAATTTTGATCATCTCTTCTTCATGTTCGATTATTTCTTTAACCAACATAGAGCTGCTCCGTATTAGATGAATGCTTAGTTTTCCAGAAATAGACAGCCCCCATGGAAACGACGCCACAGAAAACTAAATAAGCACAGGGTGCCAAGTCGTTATGAAATACATTAAGTAAAAAGGTGACGTTGAACTGGGCAAATCCGCCAAACAGGGTCACACCCACAGCATAAATGACGGATAGCGCCGAGGCGCGTAACGGTGCAGGAAAGGCTTCGAGTATCAATACAAAAAAGGCAATGGCATAAAGATTAGCCATCACCTGATCGAAGGCGACCAATAGCAAAGTAAGCGGCAGTGCGAGATGATGAATAATGGCCAAGAAAATCGGCAACGTAAGTAATGTTGATATCACTATACTGAGCAACATGATGCCTCTCAGATCAGTGATTCTATCGAGTAATTTACCTAAGAAGAGTGGCGCGATGAAGGTGATGACGGCCGCTCCTATGCTTAACCAGTAAGACTGGCTAGCTGGATAGGTTAAGGTGTTAACCATATAGGCTGGAAGATAATAGACCATGATGTAGAAACTGGTCGTGCTTTTCATCACCAGTAAAATGCCCAGAAATAGTTTACGACTATGCTGTTTGATCAGTAATCCAAGTGAAGAGGATGCCGCCACCGTCGTAGGTTCAGTAAAGTGTGTTTCGGATAGTGTAGAGCGTAGGTAGAAACCCAGAGGGATAATAAGCAGGCCCAATATGAAAGGGACCCGCCACCCCCAACTATAAAGCGCTTCCGTCGAGAGTGAATGACTTAAGATAAATCCGGTCATCGCGCCAGCGAGTGCCGCTGCCCCTTGACTTACCATCTGCCAACTGACACGTTGTGCTCGAGATTGTCCCTCACCGGCTTCCAATAACCAACTGGTCGCCGCACCGATTTCTCCTCCTGCAGAGAAGCCTTGGATTAAGCGACCAATCACTAAAATAATAGGCCCCCAAATTCCCGCTTGCTGCCAAGTGGGCGCTGCGGCCACCAGCATTGCTCCTATACCCATCAGCAACATGATTCGTTGTAAAGCGGCTTTCCTTCCATGACGATCGGCATACTGCCCTAAAACAATACTCCCAAGAGGACGAACCAAAAACCCGACACCAAAGGTGGCAACGGATAATAATAAAGAGAGCGTTGCGTTTTCTGCGGGGAAAAAAAGATGTCCAATAATCACTGAAAAAAAACTGTAGACAGCAAAATCATAAATTTCTAGACCATTACCTAGCGTAACGGCCACTAACGACTTCCGACGTGATGGATCAGCCATATACATAAATTCCGTAATTGGATGGGGATCTTCACTGTGCCATAAGCAAAACTGAGTTCAATCATAAATATTTATTATGACTTTGGTTATCAATAGGGTGCTAAATTTGTGCATCAATGCACTGGGGGTGAAAATAAAATGCGGATTAAATTACATCAATTAACTATTTTATTAGAGGTTGCTGCTCAAGGAAGTTTTGGTAAAGCAGCGAAGTCATTAGGGCTGACTCAACCCGCCATTAGTAAAACGATTTCAGATATTGAAGAGGAAATCGGCCTACCTATTTTATTACGACATTCTCGCGGAATCGAATTAAATGACTATGGCCAAGTATTGATCAGGCATGCTAAGGATATCGATCAATCGCTTCATCACGCCAGAGAAGAAATTGACCATTTATTGGGAAATTCTATGCGATAACTGCGGATTGGATTCACTTCGGCAACCAGTTATGGTCCTCTTGCGCAGAGTCTATTGATGTTTCAACAACAGTATCCCAATGTTAAAATAATCACCCAACAGAATCGGCCCCGTCTATTACAGCGTAAGATCTCACAGAAAGAGCTCGATATTGCGCTGGTAAGTAGTAGCGATGGTTTTATTGAAGAGGGGTTGGAGAGTGAGCTTCTTTATTCGTTGGGTAATTTTATTGTTGCGGCGCGGAATCACCCGATCCAACATACGACTTCGCTTAAAAAATTATTAGCGTTTCCTTGGGTCGATTGGGATGAGCCTCAACAATTTTCGCTGCTATCACAGCTGTGCTCAAGGTACAATTTACCCTTACCACAGAACGTTGTGCACTGCTCGTCGCCCGAAGTCACGCAATATCTTTTAGTCAATTCCACCATGTTGAGTATTTGGTCAACAGCGGGTTTGCCACTGTTAACGCAGAACCCTCAGCTACAAAAAATAAGGCTGAAGGAAACACTTCCTCTCACCCAAGTCAGTATCATTTCCGCCACGCTGGGGCGCAATAGTAGTGTGACCAACCAATTTATTGAAATTCTTCGCCATCAAACTCAATATTGGCTACAACAAGAGGGGCCGGAAAAATTCCTTGCCCATCATCCTTAGGTCGAAATTAATACTGTGGGGATAATCGACGTTAACGCTGTACACGATAAGTTTTGGCCGTGACACCGAACCGAGCTTTGAAAGCACGACTAAAATAGGAAATGTCATCGAAACCGAAGCGGTAAGCAATACTACTTATGGTTAAATGATCATAATGAGGTTGGCTAAGTCGGGCGGCACAGTTTTCTAATCGTGTAGCCAGTACATATCGTCCAAACGAGGTGTCTTCATCGTTAAATAATTGGTTTAAATATCGACTCGAAATACCGAAATAGCAGCTGACTTGTGTAAGCGTGAGTTCTGGACTATCAAGGTGTGCCGCGATGTGCTGTTTAATTCGGTGAAGTAACGTACTGCGGCCGATTGATGCTGCTTTATCTTGAACCAAGAAAGGTGAGATTGCCATAGACAATAAATCTATACTTTGATCAGCAATTTTAGCCAGAATTTGCGGTGATTGCTCTGCAGATAGCGCGGCGATTCCCATAAAATAGTCGTAGGCTAAACGCCCTAAGGGCTGTTGGTTTGAAAACGCCCTCGCCGTGAGGTGGTCTATGGGGCCAGTGCGGTCAATAACCGACTTGTAAGGAAGTCGAACGACGGTTTGCTGGAAAGGATCACTGAAACTTAATTGATAAGGTTTTCGTGTGTCATAGAGGCTAAACTCGCCCGCCGATAAGGTTACCTCACGATTATCTTGACGAATAACCGCCCTCCCCCTATGCGCCAAACTGACTAAAACAAACTCATCAGAGGATGAGAAGCGATTATCCTTACCCCGCTCTACGAGTTGTGGTGAAGCCTCGACAGTTACAACTTTCATCTTAGCCAATTCACGTATTGCTAACGTTGCACTGAAATCGTTCGTATTCGCGAGTGTGCACTCCAAGGGCACAAAAGCATTACAAATGACGTCTTGCCAGTAGTCTCGCCTGTCACCAGGGCGTAAATGGGCAGTGGTGAACTGAGTTATCATCGTTGACCTCATCTGAAATACATTACTAACTGATTTTTATGCAATTTTGATACCAAATACGAAGCTAATTGTTTGTGGTCAATGATCTGTTCCTTCTCGTCCTATTAAGGGTTTAGCCGTCAAGCCTATGCTGGTAAAAACACCTGAGAGGACATCCATAATGAAGGCTCCAATAAAAGTCGCCTGCGTTCAAGCGGCACCCGTTTTTCTTGATCTCAATGCCACAGTAGATAAAACAATACTTTTAATCGAAGAAGCCGCTCAACATGGCGCGACATTAATCGCTTTTCCTGAAACATGGATACCGGGCTACCCGTGGTTTTTATGGCTAAGTGCCCCGGCAGCGCATATCCATTGGGTGAAGCAATATCATGAAAACTCTCTGCAATTAGAGAGCGAACAAGCGACTAAAATTCGCGAAGCCGCCAAAGAGAATAATATCTATGTTGTATTAGGATACAGCGAGAAGGATCACGGATCGCTCTATATTGGTCAGTGGATTATTAGTGATCAGGGAGAAACTATTGGTATCCGTCGCAAACTTAAAGCAACCCATGTAGAGCGCACTCTATTCGGGGAAAGTGATGGCTCGTCGATACGAACTTTTGAGACACCTATCGGGACTATCGGCGCATTATGCTGCTGGGAACATTTGCAGCCTCTCACGCGCTATGCCATGTACTCACAGCATGAAGAGATCCATATTGGTGCTTGGCCCAGCTTCAGTCTATATCGAAAAGGCACCGCTGCTTTAGGTCCAGAGGTTAATATTGCAGCCTCGCGCCTTTATGCTGCCGAAGGACAATGCTTTGTCATCTCACCCTGTGCGATCGTTTCGCCAGAGATGCTGGAAATGTTATGTGACGATGATCTTAAGCTCAGCCTGCTTGAAGCGGGAGGTGGCCACGCCCGGATCTTCGGGCCTGATGGTGCTGAGCTTGCTACCCCGCTAGGAGAACACGAAGAGGGTATCCTTTATGCAACCCTCGACCCTTCAGCACTCATTTTTGCCAAAGCGGCCGCGGATCCGGTGGGCCACTATTCTCGTCCAGATGTCCTGCGTTTGCTCTTCAACCGTACCCCAAGTCCCTGCGTGATGCCATTCACTGAAAGTCCTGGAGGTACCATGAACGCCTCACCCCTAGAAGATATTTCACCGGACGCTACCGATCACTGCTAATACCGTATGCTGGCTTGGGTGCCAGCCCCTATTTCGTTTTATCTTGGCTTGAGGTAACAATAATGCGTATTAACATCAAGAACAGTGCGTTAATCCTCGTCACAACCTTTTCCGCAACCAGTGCCGTTGCACTAGAAATAGCACCCGGCGACTACGAGCCTATTCCTGCGGGGGGAAACGTTCTAGGCTTTTATTTCAAGTATTCCAGTAGCCACGAGCGCTATCTTCACGATAAAAAATTGTCTAGTTCGTCTAAGCTACGCACACAAGTCGAACTATTAAGATTTATACATTCCGTGGGACTTTCTGATAGCACAGTACTACAACCCCAATTTATTTTACCCTACGGCGACTTAACCGCGAGCAGTAGCGCACGAGCACTCGGCAGCAACCAGGGGATTGGCGATTTGATTCTTGCTGCGCCGCTTCTCACAACGGTCACCCGTTATCGTGATATCGTCTCATTTGGTCCCTATTTTTACTTACCAACAGGGAGCTATGATCACAATAAAGCGTTAAACGTTGGTGAGAATCGTTGGCGAATGCTGTGGCAAGCTGGATATATCCATCATTTTACTGATCAATGGGCAGTCGATACTGCCGCAGACGTAAGTTGGTTTAGCCACAATAATCAATATGGTGCATCGAAGGCCTCCCTACGCGAAAAACCCCTTTACGAATACCAGGCCTATCTTCGCTACAGCTATTCGGCTCTTTCACACTTTGGGATAGGCGCTGGCTATTTATCCGGCGGCGAATCTTCTGTCGACGGCGTCAATCAACAGGATACCCAAAGAACCCTCTATTTACGGGCTTCTATGGCTTATCTTTTTACACCACGGTTACAAGGATTGGTGGTGGTGGGTCGAGATCTCAATACGGAATCTGGATTTAAACAAGATAAAAATATTACCTTACGATTAGCAACCTTCTTTTGACGGAGTGTCGATCATATTGGCAATTTTTGTTATTGCTGACTATTATCCTAGTTATATTTTCAACTTATTTTGAAAGCGCAAATAGTGGAGCAGGGATGTCTTTAAAAAAATTTGTGTTGGTAGGTATATCGCTGCTGGTGGGGGGAATTATCGGCTGGTTGATTAACTCCGCTACGGTAGGAAAATATAATGTGATCAATGCGACCTGCAGTGTGATTAATACGGCGGTTGATAATAAGTTACTGGCGCAGGATCAAATTCGTGCACTCGGCCAAGCTTCACAAAAATATTTGCTCAATAGCGCTGCGGGCGATGCTTTCCAATTAGATGAACAACAAATTCAAGCGGCGTCGAGTGACTCAAATTGTTCACAGTTTATGGTCGGAATGAGTAGCCATTAATCTGCTGATATAGTCACAAAGAAGGTGATTTTCCTACTTAGCATTACTATTTCTCCTATCAATGAATATTGACTCGTCATAGCAAAAAAATTTTTACGGTGGTGGGGAGCTAGAAGAAAACGTTGAAAAAAACAAAAGAAAAACCGCCTTGCGGCGGTTAAGCAAATTTGCACAGAGTGCTCATTTTTATACATTAGAACCGGTGGTGCCCAGGGCGGGACTTGAACCCGCACAGCCTTACAGCCGAGGGATTTTAAATCCCTTGTGTCTACCG
>Ga0153974_1000132_pt1 | contig 17943 bp, 16 predicted proteins | sample TSGA058MetaG_FD_104741 | JGI IMG/M metagenome (GOLD analysis project Ga0153974, IMG submission 104741) | Attine ant fungus gardens microbial communities from Georgia, USA - TSGA058 MetaG | ecosystem: Host-associated > Fungi > Mycelium > Unclassified | place: USA: Georgia, Yuchi Wildlife... | reverse complement strand
TATCATAGCAGTTCTTTTCTTAAAAAGCAAGACTATTTTTTCAAATTTTATACTAATTATTTTTTAAATTCTGCTTCTTCGAGATTTTTTTCGTTTATACATCGTTGCCAAAAGTCCTATGGTAGCTCCACTCCACTGGACTTTTAGCGCCTAGTCTATAGTCTATTATTTAAAGCATTTTATGTGACAAAAAAATGGGAAAATCAAATATAGATGAATCTAAAATATCACATTCAAATAGTAGCATTACTATACTTGGAGATGGCTTCGAAATTTAGAAGACACATGAACATAATTTTCAATATTTTTTCTAATCCAATCAAAAAAGTCACTTTCAAAGAGAAAATGACTTTTTTGTTGGGATAATTATGCTAAGGATCAATATATTTCATAAAACTAATCTCATCATAGCTATGAGTATGGATAGTTCCTTTACATTCTACCTTAGTACGAGAAGTTTCAAGAACCATTTTTAAACTGGAGTTTAGACATCATGAGTTTAATTTTATCTTTCCCAGAGTAAAAAGGTATTTTTTTCAACTTCATCGAATTGGATATTATCCATTCTATTTAATTCATTAAAGTCCCCAACTAAATAATAGATTGCTACAATCTCATTATTAGAGGATTGACGATCAAAAGTCCTTAAGTTCATTTTACCAGAATCAGAATACTCATTCCAATTAAATGATTCTCCGTCAATAACAAATTCACCACGAGCACCGCTGTCTACCCAGAGATTATTCCAAAATAAATCCCAATCGCTTTGAGTTATATTTATATAAATGACATCTTTTTCTATTCCATCTATTGTTCGGGTTCTTCTTAGTACATTTGCACCTGTAAAGAAATGATTGAACCCTAAAAGAGTATTTCCATCATCTTGTAAAACTGTCCAAAACTCTTCATGTGTTGGTTCAGGCCATTCTGCTGGATCAACACCAATAGGTTGATCCTGTGTCAAAGCACTAATTTGCCACTCTTCCATTGAAACTCGTTGACCAACATAAATTCTTACCACAACTAACAGTAATAATATTGAAGTCACTCCAGATAAAACTGCAATCCTTATATTCTTTTTGTTCATTTTACACTTTAAATCTTTTAATACAGCAGCTGATTTTTCATCAAATGGAGTTAATTGCTCTTGTTTAACTTTAAAAATTGTTTGATTATTATTTTCTAATAATTGTCTGCACTCAGAGCATTCTTTTAAATGGTCTTCCACAAATTTTTTTGTTGTCAGACTGCATAAATCTTCTTGATATAATGGAATTAAATCAAAAATAACATCACATGGCACTTTCATTTCGTATCTCCTCCTTATTGTTACAAATCTATTTTTTTTGAATTTTTAATTTTGCTCGATGAAAAGTAACTCGAGCCCAATTTTCATTTTTTTCAAAGATTTCTCTAATTTGCATGAAACTTAATTCCCCGAACAATCTTAAAGAAAAAACTTCTTTATAGGGTTCTTCCAATTTATGAAGTATTTTATGAATCTCAAGGGATTGTTCTTTTTGAAATAATTTTGCTTCAAAACTTTCAACTTCAATTTCCACATCAAATTCTTGCAAGGGTTTATGTTTTTCATAAAAATCAAAATAAGTGTTTTTAGCAATCAAACAAAGCCAAGATTCCATTGAACAATTGTATCTAAAGCTGTCGATTTTTTTAATAGCTTTAAAAAAAGTTTCTTGAGTAATATCTTCTGCAATTTTCTCATTTTTTGCTAAAGAATAACTATATTTATAAACATTTAAGAAGTAACGGGAATACAATTCTTCGAAATCAGACATCAGCACACCTCCATTTCTTATATTTTAAGTCCTTCTATAGGAAAGACGGAAGAGTTTTAAATTCGTTACAATATTTTTTTAAAAAATTTTATTCAGCAATTTTAAAGAACCCTCCCAAAAATGAAGTGTCCAGTTAAGAATAATGTTTTATTACGACTAGTCTAGCTGAAACTAAAAATAAAATTATCAATTGCTAATTTTTTTTCATGAAGTTTCGATACCAAATTTGTGAGGATTTTTGTTCCAAACTGGGAAGGCTGTAGCTAAGGGATACAGAGAGTATCAAGTGTTAAAGGGTGTTGATATTGCCGAGAATTAGTATTCCATAAAAAAAGTGGACTTCCAGAGTCACCTCTAGAATATCCACTTATCTAAGGTCTACGTAAAGCTCGAATACTGTTCATAATCGTCAAAATTGTCACACCTACATCTGAAAAAACTGCCATCCACATGGTAGCCATTCCAAAAATACTGAGAACCATGACTAAAGACTTTATCCCTAAAGCAAATCCAACATTCTGATATAAAATATTTGTGGTCTGCTGCGACTTTTGAATGGCATCCACCAAACCCATAGGATCGTCTTTCATTAAAACAACATCAGCCGCTTCAATGGCTGCATCTGAACCAATTCCGCCCATTGCTACTCCAATATCTGCGCGAGCAAGAACGGGAGCATCATTCATTCCATCACCCACGAAAGCTAGCCTCCCCTTAGGTGACAGTCTCTTTAGTAAAAGCTCGACCTGCTCCACTTTTTCATGAGGAAGGAGCTGTGAATGAACTTCATCAATTCCCAAATCAGCCGCCACTTGCTCAGCTACTGCTGTTCGATCTCCTGTTAACATGACCACATGTTTAACACCAACTTGTTTCAACTGAGCAATTGCTGCTTTCGACGTGGCCTTTACTTCATCTCGAATCACCATGTACCCTCTATACTCCTCATTAACCACCATGTGAATTACAGTACCCATGGACTCTACAGAGGGAATGTCCACCTGATATTGTCCCATCAAACTTTCGTTTCCAATTAAAATTTGGTCTTGATCCACCTGAGTCTTAATTCCTTTTCCAGCAATTTCATCGTATCGAACAATCTTAGTCGTGTCAATAGTAGAGATATAAGCTTGGACAATGGATTTAGCAATGGGATGATTGGATTGACTTTCAGCATAAGCAGCTAATTTAATAAAGGCCGACTGAGATATTCCAATCCCATGAACTTCACTAACCACAAAACTCCCTTTAGTCAACGTTCCTGTTTTATCAAAGACAACCGTTTCCACCTGATTTAATAGCTCTAAATAATTAGCGCCTTTCACTAAAACCCCTAATTTAGAAGCTCCACCGATTCCGGCAAAAAAACCTAAAGGAATAGACACCACTAACGCACAAGGACAAGAGACTACTAAAAATACGAGAGCACGATATAACCAAATGGAGAAATCTGCCCCTAAAAATAATGGGGGAACCAACGCTACTAAAATTGCTCCTAACACAACTGCTGGTGTATAAATACGGCAAAACTTAGTAATAAAACGCTCAGTAGTTGCTTTTTTATTAGAAGCATTCTCAACCATTTCTAAAATACGGGCAACCGTAGATGTAGCTGCCGTCGACTGGACACGCACCTTTATTAAACCACTAGTATTAATCGAACCTGCTAAAATTTCATCCCCCAAAGTGGCATACCTTAACATAGATTCCCCAGTTAACGCCGACGTATCTAACTCACTCTCTCCAGAAATTAAAACACCATCAAGAGGCACCCGTTCCCCTGGCTTAACGACGATTACCTCCCCTAACGGAATCTCCTCAATGGCAACCGTCTTAACCCCCTCAGCGGTCACAAGATGACCTGAATTCACTCGAATATCCAGTAAGTCTCCAATAGACGCACGTGAACGATTAACGGCATAATGTTGAAAAATTTCACCCACCTCATAAAATAACATAACAGCAATTGCCTCTGCATATTCACCTAAAAAAATCGCCCCTAACGTTGCAATGGTCATTAAAAAGTTCTCATCAAACACACGACCCCCTTTAATATTTCGTGCTGCCGTCCACAAAACCTTGCCACCAATTAAAAAATAGGCCATTAAATACAATCCCACATTTGCGTTTGTTGTTATGGCGATTACAAATAAAAACATTCCCCCTAATAGCCACTTGTTTTGACTTAAAAAATCCTTCCAACTAAAGCTTTTATTCTTTTTCTTCAAACTGTGAATATCCGAACCTAACGTCTCCCCTTCGACTAATACATCGGGTTCTAATTCCTGTACAATCTTCTTAATCTGATCAATGACTTCTTCTTTAATAACAGTTTCTTGTAATTTCACAGCCAGTTGCAACGTTGAAAAATTAAGATTTGCCTCTTCAATACCCTTTAATTGATTAACTTTGGCTTCAATTTTATTAGCACAATTGGCACAGCTTAAACCTGTTAACTTTAATTTGAGTTCACTCGAATCTTTCATGGTTATTCCTCCCACCAAAATTAATGAATATTTACTCATATGTTCATATATAATCTATGTTAAGTTCTTGAAACTGTTACTTATTACCCCTTCATATGAATAGACGCTCATATGTTATAGTTATATTGTATGCTGATAACAAATAAATGTCAAATTTTATTGTAGCCAATTTAAAAAGAAATATCAGCAATGATAAAGGACTTGTTAACCCAATTTCTTGATGAATTAATTACATACCTTACTTCTAAAGCTAACAAAGCGGATAATTAGGCTGTGAAAAACTAAATAAGAAAAATCTTGGAAATCAAAAATCAGAAACATCATACCAACGTTTCTGATTTCAAAATTTCCAGCATAATTTCGAAGATGGAGCTTTTCCAGCGGCTTCATAATTAATGTTATCTTTTTTGTTAAAGCGACTACTCACTTTAACTCATACATGGTAAAATCTTAATAAACTTAGAGATAAAGAGGTGTTATATGAAAAAATATTTATTTATTTCAACTGTAACCTTTTTGTTCATAGGTTGCGAGAATGCTAGAGAAATTAGTGACCTTCCAACAGAAGAATATCATGAAGAAAAGGTGGCTAACGACACTAGTAACGATCATATCTACAGTCATTGTCAAGGGGTCACTACTTTTATAAACAGTGATGGCACTACATCCGATGAAGTGGGAGAAGGAATTGCAACAAGAGATTGCATAAAAGTCTCTGGTAAATGTTGTCCAAGCATGGTTTTCTTGTCAGAATAATTTATTTAAAAAGAGTCATAGTCATTAATTTAAGAAAAAATGTCTTCCTATAATGAAATTTCAATCTTATTTTTGCAGTCATTTTTTAGTATTATAAGCCTTACAATTAAAGGCCAGTACCGTCGAAGTTGTTTATGGATTAGGTTGCTAATTTGGCCATAACGTTTAGCACTTATCCGACAGTGTTTTCAAAGTAGGGATAAGCTTATCCCTTTTGCTCATGAAAAACTAAATAAAGCTTTTAAAATCTTATATAAAGCAAAATTATTTTTTAAAAACGCTTCCTCCTGTGCGATTTACATAAGATTTGTAAGTATAGTTAACATTTTTATTTATTTTATGCTGGATTTCCGTTATAATATCCTTGTAGACGAGAAAACTAGGAAAAGATTTATTAGTTGCTCAAAGTCAATATCTGGAATAAAATGGAGGTCTCTAAATGTTAGTTTCTGCTAAAGATATGTTACAAAAAGCCTATGAAGGTAAGTATGCGGTTGGACAATTCAACATCAATAACTTAGAGTGGACAAAAGCGATTTTACTTACTGCTCAAGAAAACAATTCACCTGTTATCTTAGGAGTATCAGAAGGTGCTGCTAAATACATGTGTGGATACAAAACAATCGTTGGAATGGTTAACGGAATGATGGAAGAACTAAACATTACAGTTCCTGTTGCCTTACATTTAGACCACGGAAGCTACCAAGGTGGATTAGATGCAATGGCTGCTGGTTTCTCATCAATCATGTTTGATGGATCTCACTATGCTATTGAAGAAAACATTGCAAAAACTACTGAAATGGTTAAATTAACTGCTGAAAAAGGAATCTCTTTAGAAGCTGAAGTTGGATCAATTGGTGGAGAAGAAGATGGAGTTGTTGGTAAAGGTGAAGTTGCTGACCCACAAGAGTGTAAGCAAATTGCTGATTTAGGAGTTACGATGTTAGCTGCTGGTATCGGAAACATTCACGGACAATACCCAGAAAATTGGCAAGGACTAGCATTTGATGCTTTAGAAGCAATCAATAATGTAACTGGAAACACACCATTAGTTTTACATGGTGGAACTGGAATTCAGGAAGACATGATTAAAAAATCAATTGTTTTAGGCGTTGCTAAAATTAATGTTAACACTGAATGTCAATTAGTATTCCAAGAGGCAACTCGTAAATACATTGAAGCTGGAAAAGATTTAGAAGGTAAAGGATTTGACCCTCGTAAATTATTAAACCCAGGATATGAAGCAATTAAAGCCATTGTTAAAGAAAAAATGGATTTATTCGGTTCAACTAACCAAGCTTAATTTATATAAAAAAGTTTACGCATGCGTAAGCTTTTTTTATGTCTAAATTTGGGACAAACAACTATCTAGTCGCATAAAATAATCATGAAATATGCTGCTGAGACTAAATCCTAAAGGGGAGGGATTCTTTGAAAGAAAAGTGTTCAAAAAACTCACGAAAGAAAAGTTCATTAAAAAATAAAAAACGCCGCTCTTCTGACGGTTTCTTTTCAAGTAAGGGCCTTTCTGATGAAGAATTTCTTGATACACTCACTGAAAGTCTCTCTGATAAATTAGAGGACGTTAAAAGCATTATAAATGTATCTTCTTCTACGCAAGCGGACTCCTTTTCACTGGATTCTAATCAATCTAACTCATTTTCTAAAGACGAAAATAACACCTCTCAATATACATCTAATACAGATAGCACTCCATCCTCCGAACAGGAAACCAACACCTCCCAGAATAATTCTGAAAGTTTATCAACTACTTCGGGGGGAGCAAGTGGCTATAGTTATGCTGGGGAGCCCCTTCCCCATTATCGATTTGAATTTACTAATTCCGAATTTATTGCTTTCTTAGCAAGTCTGAATGCTATTGAATATATTATTGTTTTATCTCTCATCACTATCTTAATTATGATTAATCTTAACAAGCAAGAAAGAGAAATTATTTATAATTTTTTTATTACTATTGGTCAGACAATGGGCTCAGGTGTGGATCAGACTGCTTTCCAAGTAGAATTGAATTCGCAGAAAGAGGATGCAAAGAAAGATAACGCGTTACAAACCGACTTTGATTATATTTATACAGAAATGAATGCCCTGCAAAATGAAATTAAGGCACTTAAAGTCCAGTTAAAAGCGAGCAACTTATAAATGAAGATGCTCGTTTTTGTATTTACCATCGTCCAAGATATTCTTCTAGAATTAAGTCATTTTCATAAATTTCAGTGGCAGCTTCAATTCCAACATAGCGAATATGCCATGGCTCATAAGTATAACCTGTATCCATTTCTCGACCACGAGGATAACGTATGATAAACCCAAAACGATGAGAATTTTCTGCTAGCCAAATACCTTCTGCTGTATCACCTAATTCTGCTATTAACTGCTGTCCTACGCTGTCAGCTGTTACATCCATAGCGAGCCCAGTTTGATGTTCACTGTGCCCAGGACGGGCACTAAACCAATCTGCATGTTCTTCTCCATAGTTACGAACATAACTTTGATATAAGTTTGATTGAGTTTGATAACATCGATATCCACTGCGGGCAAGAAGGATTAGTCCTGCTTCTTCGTGAGCAGCAAGAAATAACTGACTCAACATCTCTGCTGCTTGTGCTCGAAGTAATTGGTTATAATTCGGTTGATGACCTCTAGTTAACACACTAGGTGCAACTAAGTCAGTAGGTACATAATCTGAGCTTAAAACATTGTTTTTATTAACGAGTACTAAATAGGAATCTGGGTCTGTAACAACCGTTATATCTTCATAAAAATTATGAATTCTACTAGTTTGTTCATTTAAATCTGAATCAGCAGTTTCCTGTTCTTTTTGCCTAGCTTCTTCTAGTTCGTGAGCCCATTGTTCGTGCACTTTCTCTAAAGTTTTCCGCTTTTCTTCAAATAAAAGATCTTCATCTGATTCAACTTCTATTTGATTAGCAAGACTATTTTCCCATTTAATTGTTGAAAACATGATAGCCACAATTATAATAAGAATTACTAACATTGCTATTACTACTAATTTTAACCACTTAATCATATGAACTCCTTTATAACTATACTTCGTCTATTATTGAGTATAACATATCCTTTTATTCCTTAAAATAGGTTCTTAAAAGATTCTCCAAAATCTTCATAAAATGATGAATTTTTTAAGTATCTATCAAAAAAAAGAAATTAAGCTCTTGCCTAATTTCTTTCTAAACTTTTGTAATTTTTATTTACATTCACAGTCTTTACCAGGTTTATGACAATCTTTATCAAACTCAATATCGCACCAATCTACATTCTCTTTTTTTCCATGTTCATGTTCTTTATGCTCTCTCTTGAATTCTTTTTTAATTATATATTCATGATGAGTATGGTGATTTTCAATTTTTTTGTACACAATAGGTACAATATGTCGCACACGGTGATGGAAATGTTTTTCACTTAAACAATAAATTGGGCGCTCATAGATCGTTTCATAACCTTTATCACATTCTTTTTCGTGATCTTTATCATGATCATGTTCTTTATCGCACTCTTTTTCCTCGTACTCAGGATACCATTTTTTTTCTTCTTTATGACAACCTCTTTCTTTACGATACTCTTTTTCTTCGTACTCTGGATACCAATTTTTTTCTTCTTCATGGTGATTTCTTTCTTTTCGATGTCCTTTTTCTTCGTACTCAGGATACCATTTTTTTTCTTCTTCATAGCGATTTTTTTTCATACAGCGTTCACATCGGCATTGTTTCATATATTTTTCTCCTTTAAGATAGCTTTAAAACTACCCGTTTCTAGTCTTGGTCTATTAGTAGTTATATTTTCATCAAGTGGTATTAAGTTTTACCACATGGGATAAAAGGTTACAATTCTTTTTAAGAAAAAGAATTGACCTCTAGTATAAAAATCAGAATAACATACCACTATCCCTAGCTAATTTTAGGTGATAGCTTCTGTTAGTAAAATCGTAAAGATGAACCTATAGCCCTGTTAGCTTAAATTTAGTCTTTGTTTTAAGCTACAATATAATATATTAAAAAGCATAACTTTTGATTGGGCTTAAAACTGGAAATTCTAACGCAAATATTCAAAATTTTACTGAAAGGAAAAATACCGAGGAATAAACGATAATAACTTTACTAACTTTAAATTAAACCCAACTAAATTGATTTAGGTCTAAGAAGGAAGGGAGAATGATAAATAACAATGGTTTTATATTTGTTAGGTACTAAAAACTTTCTTTCATCTACAGTCTTAAAGTATTGTAAAAAGCGCCACTAATTAGTTTGAAGATATCTCCCTCAACTTCTTAATAGCCCTCAATCTATTTTAATCTTTCTTTTTATCTGCACCACTATGCCTCTATTATCACATTAGCGCTTTCATTAAATAAAATTTCAAAATCTTTATAGATAAAAAGAACATTATCCAAACCATTCCCCACAAGGGAAGCTGCTACGATAATGTTCAGATTAAATCCTTCTTCTCCCACTTAAAAGCACAAGCTTTTTTACCTTTAAGACTTTACCGATCCCAACACCGAAATCTTGAAAAAGAAAAATATTTAGCCCTGCAGACAAATAATATACTCCCAATGAAATGGACACTAGAAAAAACAAAACTTCTAGATACTACTATGTTGGGAGTTTTTCTATGGGTAAAAGTAAACGTTTGAGTGCTAGTGAGAGATTAGAAATTATTCTACCATTAAGAATACGGTTCTATTAATTTACATAGCTTAATAGTTAAACTTTATCCTTATTTACTAACAATGAAGCTTTCCATTATTAGTTAGTTTATACCCATTGATGAATTTCCCCTTTACTCATACTAATTATTTAAATATTAATAATTTTTTTCTAGTATTTCTTTTGTATAAAAAACGTCGATGATTTTTTAAAAAAATGAATATTATCTGAAGTTTTTTATCAAAATAGGAAGTAATGCTAATTACGTTTTAAAATCCAGTTCTTGTCAAGTTATACTTCGTGACTGAAAGTCCAGTGAAGGTTCACTTCAGTGCTCGCCTGATTAACAAAATCATTCTTTACGTTTGACCTATCATCCTTAAACCTCGAGCTTTTGGGTTACGTAGGCAAACTATAGGTGTAGTATGATTTTAAAAGCGAATTAGTATAAACAACAGTTGGGAGGTAAGATAATGACTAGTATTGATAAACAACCTTTATATAAAAAATGGTGGGCATGGATTATTTTATTTATGATTGTAGCCACTATTGCTAATTCTAGGGAATCACAAATGCGGGAAGCTGCTCTTCCCCCCGCTTATGAAGAAGAGAATCACACAGTTCCTGTTACTTCTGAGCCTATAGATGAAGAGAGCCCCTCAGAGACTTTAGACCAAGAAACTGAAACAATGGATTCCAATAATGATGAGGAAGCTGACAGTGTTGGAAACTGTTGCCAAATAACTCCCTCTTTAGTTGTTGGGATTGACTTAGACCCAGGAGAGTATTTTATTGAAGCTGATACCCAAGCTTACGCTTTTTTACAATTAACACGAAATCATTCTAACACTTCTGACAGTATCATTACCACCAAGCTCATTCCAACTCACGCTTTTATTACTGTAAATGACGGTGAACATTTACTATTGGAGCGCGGAACCCTTATCCATAGTTCTGAAGCAGTGGTTCCAACATTTATATCTGGTGTCCTTGAAGATGGTATGTATCGAGTAGGAATAGATATTCCAGCAGGAAAATATTGGCTTGAACCTACAACTGCTGTAGCTGGCTACTATCAAATTGCTTCCAATAGTCGAGGTGTTGCCTCAGATTTAATCTCAAGCCAAAATTTTAGCCAAGGACTTGAAATTACCCTAGAAGAGGGTCAATATTTAACGTTAACACGGGCCAATTCAACTCTTTTAACCAATCCTTAAACTTGTTTCTATAAAAAATCTGTGAACGTTTCTGTTCACAGATTTTTACGTTAGAACCATTTCTTGAGTTCAGCCATCTTTTCTTTATCTTCTAACTGTACCTTTAAAGGGCTTAAAGAGATATAACCTCTTAATAAGGTTTTGACATCTGTTTCTTCTGGTTGTTCCAGATCAATAAAAACTCCTGATAACCGATGTCCCCCATTTTCTTCTGTATAAACATGTTCATAGGTACTAATCCCCACTGTTGTGATTTCGATACCTTTTGGTTGTCTATCAACAGGAAAATTAAGATTTAAAGTGTATTTAGGATCTAAAGACTGACCAAACCATTTTTTTAATATAGTTGGTAAATAATCTTTAACACTTTCATAATCGGCAGCAGCTGTTGAAACAGCCATAGCCGGATAACCTAGAAGATTTGCTTCAATAGCAGCCGAAACAGTTCCTGAATATAAAATATCCGTTCCCACATTAGCTTCATTATTAATTCCCGATATAACTAAATTAGGCTTAAGATTTAAAAATGTAGTGGCATATTTCACACAGTCAGCTGGTGTTCCATCAAGACTGATGGCTAACTCTACATATGGTAATTTTAGGTTTTGCGCCTTTAAGGGCCGATTTAAGGTCATTCCATGGCTAGTAGCACTCATGTTAGTTGCCGGAGCCACCACGTAAACTTGACCATAGGTGCTCATTATTTCAACTAAGACCTCAAGGCCCTGATCCTGAATGCCATCATCATTCGTTATGAGTATCTGCTTCGGTTTCAATAGCCGTTTTCACTCCTTTTTTACGATTAATTAACATAACCCCAAAAAATCCTATAAAAAAAGTTAAAATCGAAGTGATCATCTCTATTGCGTTCCAAGAAAGTCCTGGATAAATAACAATAATAGATCCGACAACCATTCCAATACTAGCAGCATTTGTTAAATCTAGATAATTTTTCAATAAATATTTAACACCTTTACTTGTGACAATCAGTCCAATTAAAGCTCCCACAATAACAACTAAAATAACGGGGATATTAAATGTTGATAAAGCCTGGATTAACATATCATAAGTTCCCATTAACATTAACATTAAGGCCGCACTTAAGCCAGGTAATAACATGGCAGTACTTGCCAGTGCTCCTGTTATTCCTAAGCGGACAATACTTAGCATATCCAGGCTCCCTGTCACCTGTTCAGCTTGATCAATATCAAGTAATCTAAAAGAAGCTACTAAGATGGCTACTGTTGCTAGTAAAATAAGATGTTTTTGTTTAAAATTTATTTTAGCATTAGCTGTATCTAATAATAACGGAATAGCACCTACAACAAAACCAATAAAAAGAAAATCTGTTTGCGTTGGAAAATATTCCATGGCTAAAGTAATAACTTGACTTGATACAATAATGGCTACCACACCTCCAATTCCAAGAGGAATTAAGGCTTTAAGGGTTTCTTTCCATTTCGAACTAAAAAAATCATCCACCAAATCCAATAAATGCTCATATATCCCTAAAACCATGGCTACTGTTGCCATGCTTAATCCCGGAGCTAAAAATGTCATTCCTAACCAAATTCCTTCTATAAGATATTTAAATTTAACTTTCTCTTTCATTATATCTTCCTTTCTTCGACAGACTCGTAAGTTCCCTCCTAATTTTATCATCAAATGAAAGAAAATGTAAGAAAAAGTAAAAGGATTTGCATATTGTCTTAATTTGCCAATTTATACAAATCCTGTGAAAATTAACGTACTTGTTTTTGAAAGAGTTTAACAATATCGTTGGCTTCTTTGGATGTTACATAAAGAACAAAACTATCTTGTCTCTTAATTTGGTTTGTCTTCACTAATTGCTTCTGACTTTCTATATAGTCTGCCCATTTAATTGTTTGATCAGATGTCACTTTATCCATCATCTGAATGACTTGGTTTTCTACCTCTGGCTCCGTCATTTCCAGAACGATAATTAATTCAGCGCTAAAATTTGCGTCCTCTGGCTCTAAAGCATAGCCCGCTTTAATATAGTCCTGATTAAAGTTTTTAGCATAGGAAAAGAATTCCATATCACTTTCTGATTTTAAATCTAGTAATTTGTAAGTCTTTTTATCTGTTTCTATTAATTTTTCCTGGATTTTTAGAATTATGTTTTCAGCTGTCGGTTCTTTTAAACTTATGTCTTGATTTTTGTCCGCGCATCCTAATAATAATAGCGCCATAACTAACATACCTAGCTTTTTCATCTGACACCCTCTTGTTTGCATTTTCTTGATGGAATATAATTTTTCAGAATTTAGTTCAAAGTTTTTAATTAAGAGTTTCTCTGATTCTGCTAGATTTGACCGGCAGAATAAAAATCTGAGCCGAGAGATTCCAACTTTAGAATGTTGGTTTACCTGGCAATCTGAATAAGCTTTGCTTTGATTAGTATATGTTGAATAAATAGAGATATACTTTTTTGTCTAAAAAATTATGAAAAGAACAGCTATTATAATAGCTGCCCTGTTTTAATGTCGTAGTCGTTCTTTTAATGCTTTTTCAATTTGACGGTTTGCATCTTTAAATTTTAAATCTTGACGCTTGTCATAATTTTTCTTCCCTTTAGCAACGCCAAATAGTAGTTTTGCGTAACCATCTTTAAGATAGAGTTTTAAGGGAATGAGAGAATAACCTCCCATTTTTTGAACTCCTATTAATTTTGCAATTTCTTTGCGATGAAGGAGAAGTTTTCGTGTTCTTAAAGGTTCATGATTAAATTGATTTCCTTGTTCATAGTGAGCAATGTGCATGTTATGAACATAGGCTTCATTGTTTTCAATTCGTATAAAAGAATCACGAAGATTTATTTTTCCAACTCGTATTGCTTTAATTTCTGTTCCTTTTAAAACCATTCCGGCTTCAAATGTTTCTTCTATAAAATAATCATGACCTGCTTTTTTGTTTTGAGCAATGGTCGCTCCCGCCCCTTTTGGCATTAAATCTCACCTCTTATTCTTCGTCTTCTTGATTATCTGCAGATGATTCAGCCCCATCTGAGTCATCTGGTTCATCTGAGTCATCTGGTTCGTCTGAGTCATCGGATTCTTCCATGTTAGTCAGCCATTGGACGACTTCAACCTGGGGTGAATAAGTCTCAAACAAGGCTTCAATAGTTTCGATGTAATCACTTTGATCTGAATCTGCTAACGGAATTAAACGATAGGTTGAGGCTTCTTCATCAAAATAATGATAGGTTGGCATGAATTGAATATGATTAAGTTCAATACGAATTTCATCTCGAATTGTGATTTTTTGAATATCAAAATTTAAGATTCCACCAACATTTTGTTCTAATCCATCTTGACCGGAAACTAAATTTCCAAGAGAATAGGCAACAATAGTCTCGTTTCCATCAGCTCCATTTAAAATCTCAATCGGTTGTAAAACTTGGGGTTGTGACCCTAGGATTACTTGAACCCCCATATCAGCAAGCCATTGCGCCTGTTCTTGTTGCGTTTGATTTGGAATCGATTGGGATTCAGTTCCCCAATGCATGGATACAACAACTATATCAGCAACTTGTTTTGCTTTTTCAATATCCAGTTCAGCCTGTTCATAACTAAATAAATTAGCTAGATATTCTTGTCCTTCTGGTAGTTCATGACCATTAAAACCATATGAATAAGCTAGTAAAGCCATTTTAATGCCATTTTGTTCAATAACCGGAATACGATCACGTTGCTGTTGTGAAATGGCTGAGCCAGCTGTAATAATATTGGGGAACTGATTCCAAATATCTTGAGCAGCGACAATCCCCTCCTCACCCATATCCAAAGTATGATTATTAGCACGAGAAAACATATTAAACCCAATCTCAACTAAATCTCTAGCAATCTCATAAGGGCTATTAAAATTCGGATAAGAGGAAAGTCCTAAATCGATACCGCCCACATTACTCACCTGATTAACAAAAGCAAAATCTGCCGGATCGATATACGGTTTAATCGTCTGAAACAACGAACTAAAGTCATATTCTCCTTCATCTAGTTCGAAGGCCTCATATACTGAATTATGTAATAAGACGTCTCCAGCTGCAACCATACTCGCCTCTTTCATAATAATCTCAGGGCCTAAAGAAATAGTTAATTCAATAATTCCATCTACAGGACTTGGGCTATATAAAATCGCAAAATCTTTATTGACTTCATTAGAATGCTCTGATGGGTTTATTTGAATTTGTGACTCCTCAATTAAACCTTCTTCAATTAAACTCTCTAGATATAGTAAAATTTCTGCTTCTGTTTGATCTGAAACATCTATTCCAGTAGAGATTGTTAGTATCACATCACAAGGCTCTGATCGTTCACAATTGACTTGATTAATCACGACCCCGTAGTCAAAGGCTTCTGTATACTGATACTTATAATCAATATTTATATCGTTACCATTTTCATATATCTTAACACGTTCAATTGTCCACCCCTCCATATCAGGAAGGAGAAAAAACTGAGCCAGAGCTATTAGTCCAACCATAATAATTAAGAATAAAATAATATTGAGCCATTTAATGTTAGACTTTACTTTTGTCATAACTCAATTGCACCCTTTCATACTTCGAAATCGTTCTCTAACCTAATAAACTAAATTAGTATAAATAAACGTTCAGCCCCATAATTATAACATTTAAAAAACGAAACGTTATTTTTTCTTTTGAATTGGCTTAGATTTTTTGGCTGAATTTCGATAAGCTTTCTTTTTTTTCTTTTTAGGTTTATCTTTACTGACTGAACTAGATTCTTTTCGTTCATTAGCTTCAGTCTTCGATCCTTTTTGATTGGGTGAAGCTTTACGAGTATCAATTCGCTTAAAGGGTTTCTTAGGGCGGCTCTTACTCATTCCAACTAGTTGGAAATCAATGGTCCGTTCTTCTTTACTGGCAGCTATAACGACTACTTTAACCACATCGCCTAATTTGTACATAATTTTCTTGCGACGACCTAGCAATGCTAAATTATCCTCATCAAATTCATAAAAATCATCAGTTAAGTCATTAACATGAATTAAACCTTCTACTGTATTCTGAAGTTCCACATAGATTCCCCATTTCGTCACTGATGAAATGGTCCCTTCAAATTCTTCCCCGATAAACTGAGTCATGTACTCAGCCTTTTTCATATCTTCAACTTCACGTTCAGCATCGATAGCATCTCGTTCACGCTTTGAGGTTTGCAATCCGATTTCCGGCATAATATCACGATAATATGCCACTGTTTCCGTTGATAAATCTTTTTCAAATAAATAACGGCGGATTAATCGATGAACGATTAAATCTGGATAACGACGAATCGGTGATGTGAAATGGGTATAATAAGGCGCAGCTAGTCCAAAATGACCAATACTCTCTTCACTGTATTTCGCTTTTTGTAATGAACGAAGCATCATAGTATTAATGGCAACATGTTCCGGCTTCCCATGGACTTCTTCGGTTATCATTTGTAATGATTTCGGGTGAATATGATCCCTAGTTCCTTTAATTTCATATCCTAGAGCACGAGCTAATTTATAGAAACGCTCTAATTTTTCTGGCTTAGGCTGCTCATGAACTCGGTAAATAAATGGTACATCCAACCAGTGGAATCGTTCAGCTATAGTTTCATTAGCAAGTAACATAAAATCTTCAATAATTCTTTCAGCAATTTCACGTTTTCTTAGGACAACATCAACTGGAAAGCCATATTCATCTACAATAATTTTCGATTCGTCTAAATCGAAGTCAATGGCACCTCGATCATGGCGACGATTCCGTAAAAGCTTAGAGAGTTCATACATTAAGTGAAATGTTGGCACAAGGCTCTCATATCGTTCACAAAGCTCTTGATCCTGATCGATTAAAATACGATTTACATGGTTGTAAGTCATACGTTCTGTGGTGTTAATAACCGCTGGAAATATTTCATGGCTAACTACTTCACCATCTGGTGAAATTTCCATTTCACAAGTAATCGTTAAGCGATCCACTTGTGGATTTAATGAACAGATTCCATTTGACAAGCGATGAGGAATCATCGGAATTACTCGATCGACTAAATAGACACTAGTTCCACGAAAATAAGCTTCTCGATCAAGAGGGGACCCTTCCGTTACATAATAAGATACATCGGCAATGGAAACTCCTAATAAATAATTGCCATTTTCCAGTTTACGAACATGTACGGCATCATCTAAATCTTTAGCATCATCACCATCAATGGTTACAATGGTTTCTTCTCTTAAATCACGACGATTTTGGTAACTATCGCCTTCAATTTCATTGGGAATTTCAGCCGCCTGTTCTAAGGCATCAGGTGTAAACTCCGGCTCTATTTCATACTTATATACCACTGATAAAATATCAATTCCAGGATCATTTTTATGGCCTAAAATTTCAATTACTTCTGCTTTAACAATATTATTTTCTAAATAATCAACAACTTTAACACGAACTTTATGATCTTTGGCTGCTCCCTTAGTTTTATTCTTAGGAACCGCAATCGTCGCATGATAACGGGAATTATCTGGTTTTACATAACCTACTTGCTTAATTTCATAATAGGTACCAATAAAATCTTGTAGTCCTCGTTCTAAAACTTGAACGACTTCTCCTTCTACGCTATCGCCTTTAGAAGATAGATGGGTTTTAATCAAAACCGTGTCTTTGTGAAAAGCTCCTTTTAAATGATTATTACTAACATAGATATCATCCATTCCTTCTACTTCTACGAATCCAAATCCTTTACTGTGAATGGAGATAATTCCTTTATAAAATCCTAGCTCTCTAGCTAAATCATAGCGATTATTTTTTGAACGAACGACAAGTCCTTCCTCTTCAAGCTTAACCATTAATTTTACAAAATCTTTATATCCATCTGTGCCTTGGATTTGAAAATATTCAACCAACTCTTCAATCGTCTTTGCTTCATAATTAGGGGATCCTAATAATTCTAATACTGTATTACGCAAATAATACACCTCCAAATCATAATTACTA
>Ga0153974_1000131_pt1 | contig 17950 bp, 13 predicted proteins | sample TSGA058MetaG_FD_104741 | JGI IMG/M metagenome (GOLD analysis project Ga0153974, IMG submission 104741) | Attine ant fungus gardens microbial communities from Georgia, USA - TSGA058 MetaG | ecosystem: Host-associated > Fungi > Mycelium > Unclassified | place: USA: Georgia, Yuchi Wildlife... | reverse complement strand
ATAAGAAAAGTAGCAAAAAAAAAAGAATAGCAATAAAACATACTTATCTTTTAATTGAAACACTTTTGAAGGGATTTAAATCTAAAAAAATTGAATAAAAATCTAAAAAAAGTTTTTGCAAAAATACTGAAAAGATGTTATTGTATTTGACGGACATTAAATTTTTGAGCCTAAATTGGTGCTGTTTAATAGAGCCTGGAGAATAAATTTGGAGGGATAGTCATGCAACAAATGTTGTCACCGAAAGAGATTGCAGACGCAACGGTAAATGTTGGAAAGTATAAAACTTCTAAGAAAGATCATATCGTAATTGTTTCAGCGATATTAGCTGGTGTTTTTGTTTCACTAGGGTATACAGGATATTTAATGATTTCTGGAATGTTAGAGGGATCGCCAGCAGGGAAGTTTATTGGGGCCGTAGCTTTCCCAATGGGATTAATGCTGATTTTAATCGCAGGAGCAGACCTATTTACAAGTAATGTTTTAATTACCATGTCTTTGTTTAAAAAAGAAATTAATTTAAATAAAGTAGTTCGAAATTTAAGCATTGTATGGTTAGGTAACTTTATTGGGGCTTTACTTTTTGTAATATTAGTCTATTTAAGTGGATTATTTACGGATTCAGATATAATTTCAGGATACGTGGCTCGCATCGCTGAAAAAAAAGTACATTTACCACTTCTCCAATTAATTGTTCGCGGGATCTTATGTAATATTTTAGTTTCCGTTACTGCATATGCAACTTATGCATCAAAAAATGTGCAAGGAAAAATATTAACATTAATTCTTCCAATCTGGGTGTTTGTTTTAACTGGATTTGAACATAGTATTGCTAATATGTTTGTTTTACCTATGGGGTATTTATTAGGTGCTGAGATTACACTGGGGCAAATATTATATAACATTATTCCTGTTACTTTTGGAAATTTATTAGGAGGAATGTTAATTGCATGGGCGTATTACTTCCTTTTTGAACGTGAAGATTCGGAATAAGTAGATAGAATAGTTCAAGGGTACCTTTCTTAGAAGAAAGATACCCTTTTTTTAAATTCTTGGTGAATTCTTTGACCTAGTAGTAAAAACTTATATAGTTAAACTATGAAACATTATTTAGTCACGCAGTGTAGAAATTTTTATTGCTAACTTTATGTTATATGTAAAACTAATGTTCGTAGTGGTCTTTTGATAAGAAATAAAGTATGCTATAATTGAGGGAAAATGAGGTGATAAAGGGTGTTTGCATACTTAACAGGAAAAGTGTCATATAGTGGAAAGGATTATGTGGTTATTGAGCTTAACCAGATTGGTTATAAAATACATACACCCAATCCTTATGAATTTAAAAAGGATGAAAATGTGCGGATTTATACTCATCAAATTGTATCAGAAAATGATATCTCTCTATACGGGTTTAAGACACTAGAAGAGCATGATTTATTTATAAGTTTAATCAGTGCTCGTGGAATTGGTCCGAAAACTGCCTGTGCTATTTTAGCTATGAAAGATATGAGTGGCTTACGTCAAGCTATTGAAAGTGGAAATGCTAAGTACTTATGTAAATTCCCTAAAATTGGTCCCAAGACAGCTGGACAAATTATCTTAGATTTAAAAGGTAAACTAGTAGCGCCTGATATGCCATTATTTGTTAATCATAACCTAGAGGAAGCCCTCGAAGCATTACAAGCTTTAGGTTATGGAGATAAGGAGCTAACAAAGGTTAGAAAGGCTTTTGAAGAAACTCATGTATCAGTTGATGAAATTATTAAAAAAGGGTTGCAATTATTAGTTAAATAATGTTTATACTAATTTGGTTTTAAAAAAACGACAAATTGTGAGCATTTTTTGTTCTAGGCTAGAAAGCCTGGAACAAAGCGATGCCAAAGCATCGTGTGTGGAAGGGTGACGACGGATGGGGCAAAAAAGGCCGCAAGGTGTCGTGTTTTTATTTCCAAATTCGTATTAGTTTTTGAATAAACTTCCAACCATAAAAAGTGTGATAAATAAATTAGGTGCAGTTGATTGTTTAAAAAACTTACTGTGCCTATAGTTTACCTATGTAACTAAAATAATCTAAGTCTAAGGATGACACGAGAAATGTAAGAATAAATGTTTTTTAATATTGATTAAGCGCAATTAAGGTTGAAAAAGCCTGTTGCGCTTTGTGTTGTGCGATAGACTGAACCTAAGGTAGGTGATAATGATGGAAATGGATGAGCGTTTAGTAACGCCTGATGAAATTTATGAGGATGAGTCTCAGTTAAGCTTACGACCTGAAAGGTTAAGTCAGTATATAGGACAAACAGAAGTTAAGGAGAATCTGCGAATTTTTATAGAAGCAGCTAAAAATCGCAATGAATCTCTGGATCATGTCTTGTTGTTTGGACCTCCTGGACTTGGGAAAACTACATTAGCGACAATTATTGCTAATGAAATGGGGGTTAATATCAAGACCACATCAGGACCGATGATTGAGAGAAGTGGTGATTTAGCAGCGATTTTATCAGTACTAGAACCGGGAGATGTCTTGTTTATCGATGAAATTCATCGCTTACCGAAAACAATTGAGGAAGTGCTGTATCCAGCCATGGAGGATTATGTATTAGATATTATAGTCGGAAAGGATGAGTCAGTTCGCTCTATACGAGTGGATTTAGCCCCATTTACACTAGTTGGAGCTACTACGCGAGCCGGAGACTTATCAGCCCCTTTAAGAGATCGATTTGGGGTTATAAATCGATTGGAATACTATACAGAGGAACAGTTAAAATTGATTGTATTGCGAACGGCAGTTGTCTATGAAATTGAAATTGAAAATCAGGCTGCTATGGAACTTGCCTGTCGCTCCAGAGGAACGCCACGAATTGCCAATCGTTTATTTCGCCGAGTTAGGGATTATGCCCAGGTCATGGGAGATGGAAGCATTACTCACGAGATTACAAAGTTAGCTTTAAAGCGATTAAATATTGATGATTTAGGACTGGATTATGTGGATCATAAATATCTAATGGGCATTATTCAACGATTTGGAGGCGGTCCTTGTGGTATTGAGGCTATTGCTGCCTCTATAGGTGAGGAATCTCAGACTTTAGAAGATGTTTATGAGCCATACTTACTCCAATTAGGTTTTATTAAACGAACACCTAGAGGGCGTGTTGTGACTCAAGAGGCATACAATCATTTAAAAATTCCTTATCCAGAGAAATAAGCATTGAAAAAAAGTGTCTATTCATTCATAATTAAAAGTGATATGAAAGGTAGAGAGCTGACACATGTTAAAAGAGCGATCGAGATAAATTTTGTTTGATGGTTATATGTGGAGAACGAAGAGTTTTAGTAAAAGTGAATTACGTTTTTTAACTTATCTTTTTTGATAAGATAAAGATTGATATTAAGAAGTATAAAGTGAGGTGTTATCTTGGCAATAAAATATGAATTAATACATGAGTGTAAGCAATCAGGTGCCCGGTATGGAAAACTTCATACACCACATGGATCGTTTGAAACGCCTGTTTTTATGCCAGTAGGAACTTTAGCGACGGTTAAAACATTATCGCCTGAAGAAATCAAAGAAATGGGTGCTAAAATTATATTAGCGAATACCTATCATTTATGGCTCCAACCTGGGTCAGATATTGTTGAGGAAGCAGGAGGCTTACATGCCTTTGAAAACTATGATGGAGCTATTTTAACGGATTCAGGAGGTTTTCAAGTTTTCAGCTTAAGCAAACTTCGTCAAATAGAAGAAGAGGGAGTAACTTTTAGAGATCATCGAAATGGAGCTAAATTGTTTATGTCCCCTGAAGTTTCAATTGGTGCTCAAAATGCTTTAGGAGCTGATATCATCATGTCATTTGATGAATGTCCTCCATACCCTGTTACATCGGAGTATATGCAAAAGTCGGTGGATCGCACACTTCGCTGGGCAGAGCGTGGGCTAAAAGCCCATAAAAATTCAAACAGACAAGCTTTATTTGGAATTGTTCAAGGTGGAGAATTCCCTGAAATTCGTGAATACTGTGCGAAGCGAATGGTTGAAATGGATTTTCCAGGATATTCAGTTGGAGGAGTTTCTGTTGGCGAACCTAAAGATATCGCTCGTCGGATGGTGGAGTATACCGTGCCATTTTTACCTAAAGACAAACCGCGTTATTTAATGGGAGTTGGCTCTCCGGACGACCTAATCGATGGTGCTATTCGAGGAATCGATATGTTCGATTGTGTTTTACCAACGCGAATTGCTCGCCACGGTACAGCGATGACATCTGGAGGCCGAGTTGTTATTAAAAACAAAGTATATGAACGGGACTTTACTCCACTTGATTCAAACTGTGATTGTTATACCTGCAAAAATTATACAAGAGCTTACATTCGCCACTTAATTAAAGCTAATGAAACATTTGGGCAACGCTTAGTTTCTTACCACAATCTATACTTCCTTATTAATTTAATGGAAGGGGTTCGTGAGGCCATAAGAAATGATCGCCTCTTAGACTTTAGAGAAGAATTTTTTGAGCAGTATGGTATTAATTTACCAGGATCCCGCGGTTTTTAATAGTAGAAGTTTCTAATATTAGACGCAGTTGATTTTTTACATTTTTAAAAATATTGATTCAACATAAAAGGAGGAATAAAATGGATATTTTTGTAATTGTCGCTCAATTAGCAATTATGGGAGGAATTTTTTACTTTTTTCTGATTAGACCAGAAAATAAACGTCGTAAAAATCTATCGCAAATGCAAGGTAATCTGAATAAGGGTGATCGTGTTGTAACTGTTGGAGGACTACGTGCACGGGTTCATTCAATTAATGAAAAAAGCATTACTTTAATTACAGATGAGGGCGTAAAGTTAAATTTTAATCGCACAGCTGTTACCCAAAAAATTGACTAATAAAAAAAATCTCAAGCTCATGACTTGAGATTTTTTTTATTGGGTTTTAAGCTCGTCTTGGTCTACCAGAAACTCCTTTAGGTGCATTTTTTGATCCAGACAGATTGACACCTACCATTCCCCCTGTTAAACAAATTACTAATGTAATACAACAACGGATTAAAAATTTAAAGCTTAAGGAGCTTTCCAATCCAATAGTATAATATAGTAATTTTAGAACAATTAACATAGTTGCTATTATTAGGCCAATTAACCATCCTTTTTTGCCAAAATGCTTAGCGATAATAACAGTGCCTAAAAAGAAAATAACAACAAATGAAGCGTAAATAAGTTTGCTAACAGTGCTAGTTGAAAAAATTTCTAAGTACGTAAAGATTGTGATAATAAGTGCAAGGGTGGGAATGCTGATACCGATGAAAGAAAAACCTGATATTAAACCTTGGCTTAATTTTTGTGACATAATCTCAACTCCTAGGATAGCTTTTTATACATAACTAACTTTATGTACAACTAAGGATAGGTATGATAATTTGTTATATGTTTTTTATATTCTACTCAAGTAAGTTTACAGAATTTAGTTTTAATTCGTAAAAATGTGGAAAAGTGTGGAAAAAAACGTTGAAAAAAGTAGATATTAAACCCAATCTAACTAAAATAAGTTAGAATTAGTGAGTTGTATTTCGGGAGTGTGTATAGCGTGGAAATAGTCCACTTAAAAAAAGTAGTAATAAATAAAGTAAAGCGATTAAAAGAAAATAAGTTATTAGATTAAGAACCGCACGGGATGTAAAGATAATATTATTGGATAAATAATAGCCAAATAAATAAGTAATACCTAAGATAAAGATACCATTTAAAATCCCATGAAAATGAGGACCATAGTTAATTCGTTTTCTAACAAGAAAGTACTGCCAAAGCGTATGGATTATAGTCTGAACAACAATAGCCATAGCAAGGCCTTGAATATTAAACCTTGGAATAGGCAATAAAATTAACATAAGACTAATTTTAATCATAGATGAAATAAAGGATGACCACAGTGCAGATTTAGCACTGTCCACAGATTGAAGAATGGATGTTAAGGATGTTTGAAAGAAAAATAATAAGAAAAAGGGAGCCATAAACAAGAGATATTCAGAGCCAGTTGATGTATTGAACATCAAATTCATAATTTCGATTGGAAAAAGCATAATTAACACCGTATATAAGCCACTTACAAGAAAAGATAATTTGAACAAGGTGTTTAAGTAAAAACGAATACTTTTAACATCTCCAGTTTTATAAGCGTCACAAATGTAAGGTGTAATGGATTGAGTTAATGCTTGAGAAATAAAGGAAGGCATTAACAAAATTGGAAGGGTGTATCCGGAAATGGCACTATAGAGTTTACTACTAAGATCACTGGGATAACCCAGCTTAAATAGACATTGAATCACAATAATAGGCTCTAAAAATTGTGTAAATGCAATAATTAGACGATTTCCGGTTGTAGGAATGGAAACTCTGATGACATCTTTAAAAGTTTTTGAACTTAAGTTTGCAGGTTTGTGATGAGTAGCAGAATAATTTTGTTGGATGTAGCAAAAGAAAAGTATTAATAATAAAATAATAGACGCCAATTCAGCGATAATGGCTCCTAACATTACTCCTACTACCCCATAGACGATGCCAAGTGGAATCATTTTTGAAATTAGTAAAAAACTGGCAATAATTCGAACCATTTGACCGACTAAAATAGCAATGGAAGAAGTAGTCAGAGAATGCTTGCTTTGCAAATATGTTTTTAAAATTGTAGAAAAAGACATCAAAAATAATAATGGAATAATCGAAATAAGTGGGAGATATGTTCTTTCATCTCTAAGAAGAGTGGTGGCAAAAGGTCTAGCAATGACAAATAAAATAAGGCTAATAACTAGGCTTGAGAATAGAGTCATAATAAAGACAACAAATAAGATTTTTTTATGATGGGAATCTGCTTTTGCAAGTAAGGTAGGAATAGCGGTTGAGAATCCGACGCTAGATATTGTTGAAAAGAGAGTGAGTGAGGGCAAAATTAACACATAAATTTCCATTCCCTCTTCACCAAGTAAACGAGTTATTACTATTTGATTTATCATTGTTAAAACCACTTGGGTAATGAATCCAGTTGTTATCAAAATAATAAGTCTTTGAATCAATGTTTGTTTTTTCATATTCTTTTCCGCCCATACTTAATGTTATGCTATAATAGGTTTGTCGATTTTTTGCCGTTTCTTTCTTTCAGATAATAATTGCTGAGGAAACAGACCGCATAAAGTAATTAGAGCTAAATATCCTAGTGAAATAAGTCCTATAAGTCCTAATATATTTAAAGTTTGATGCTCTGAAATAATGACAGTCGATTTTAAATATTTACCTAATAAATAACTAATTCCAATGACTAAAAATCCATTAATAATAGAGCGGTAGTTAGCTCGATAACCTACTTTTTTCTTAACTAGGAAATAATGCCATAAAGTTAGGAGAACGATGTTAAAAATAATGGTAATGACTAAACCTAGTATATTAAGTCTTGGAACTTGGAGTAAGGTAATCATAAGGAGTATTTTAATGAGAGAAGCAATAAGTGAAGATTTCATGGCTACTTTTGCTTCATCAATAGCTTGTAGTGTAGCAGTTAAAGAAGATTGGAAGTAGAGAAGTAGGAAAAAAGGAGCCATGTAGAGGACATATTCAGAACCAGTTGAAGTGTTATATAAAAGGTTCATGATTTCATTAGGAAAAATCATCACTAATATTGTATATAAGCCACTGATAACGAAAGAAAGTTGGAAGGCTGTATTTAAATGACGGTGAATTAAACTGAAGTTTCGTTTCGTATAAGCCTGACTAATAGGCGGAATTATGGATTGAGTTACAGCTTGAGAAATAAATGAAGGCATTAACAAGACGGGAAGAGCAAATCCTGCTACAGCACTATACAATTTACTACTGATTTGACTTGAGTAACCAATTCGATAAAGTGCTTGGATAATAATAATAGGTTCTAAAAAATGTGTAAAAGAACCTATTAAACGGCTTCCCGTTGTTGGAAAAGAAATATTTAGAACATCTTTAAAATTTTGCGAACTTAAACGAGTAGGCTTAAGAGTAGCACCTAGATGGTTTTGTTTCATATTTTTAAAAAACATAATTAAGAGAATAAAACTAGAAGCTAATTCACCGACTATTGAAGCCCATATGACCCCAACGACTCCGTAAATAATTCCGTGAGGCATCATTACTGAAACGAATCCAATAGTTGCAACAGTTCGAACTACTTGTTCGATTAAAGTTGAAACAGCTGATGGAATCATGTTTTGCTCGCCTTGAAAGTAAGCTTTTAAAATGGTTGATAAAGAAATACAAAATAATAGGGGGCCAATGGAAAGCAACGGTAGATAAGTTCGTTCATCTTTCAATAAGATATTAGCCAATGGTCTGGCTGCAAAAAACAAAATGATACTAACTATGAAACTTGAAAGCATAGCGATAATTAATGAAACAGATAATATTTTTTTTTGACGTGAATCTGAACGAGAAATTAATGCTGGGATAGCAACTGGAAGCCCAATACTAGCAAAAGTAGCTAAAAGCATAATTGTGGGTTGTATTAACATGTAAATTCCTATCCCTTCTTGACCCAGTTGACGAGTGACAATAATTCGATTAAACATACCTAAAATCTTAGTGATAAAGCCAGCAGCAATAAGAATTATAGTTCCTTGCGTGATTGTCTGTTTTTTCATATTTTTCCCACCTATACTGAAATAAGATTTTGATTAGTCACTTTGAGCTTAGATTAAAAGTTATTAAATTAGGGTTACCCTATAAGTTCAAATGTGTTGGACTAACATTAATTAATTCTATGAACAATTAAATCAAATTATGAAAGGGAGACGATATTTTGTTAAAGTCTAAATCTGTCTGGTTACAAGTAGAACCTAATTCCCAAGCTACACTAACAGGTATCTATAATCCAATTGTTGAACAACTTATTTTGAATCGTCAATTGGCAACGTTAGAATCACTAGCTGAATTCTTTAATGATGTTATCATTGATCACAGTCCATTTTTAATAAAGGATATGACTAAAACTGTAGAGCGAATTCACCGAGCTATTGAATTAGAAGAGCCTATTTTAATATATGGAGATTATGATGCAGATGGTGTTACAGCAACCGCAATCTTAGTCAGGTGTCTAAGAGATTTAGGAGCACATGTTGACTACTATATACCTAATCGCTTTTATGAAGGATATGGGCCTAATGAAGATGCTTTTATGCAGGCTGTCGCTGACGGGTTTAAAGTCGTAATAACAGTGGATAATGGGATTTCCGGAATTGAAGAGGCACAAGTGTTAGCAAAAAATGGAGTTGACTTAATTATTACGGATCATCATCAAGCTCAAGAGGTTTTGCCTCAGGCTTTTGCTATTTTACATCCAGAATTAGAACCTGAATATCCTTTTAATAATTTAGCTGGAGCTGGAGTCGCTTTAAAATTAGCTCAGGCTCTAAAAGGGACTGAACTTCATGAAGATTACTATGCCATAGCTGCTTTAGGAACTGTGGGGGATATTGTTAAGTTAGTTGATGAAAATCGTTCAATCGTCAAGCGTGGTCTAAAAGCTTTAAAAGAAACGAAATTACCAGGTCTAATCGCTTTAATGGAGCAAGCAGGAACTGTACAACCAGAATTAAATGAAGTGAATATTGGATTTGAAATTTGCCCGAGGCTAAACGCTCCTGGTCGTATGGAAGACGCAGTTCTCGCTGTTGATTTATTAGTTACAGAGGATGAACAAGAAGCGACGGTTATAGCTCAGCAAATTGAACATTTTAATAATGAACGTAAAAAAGTGACTCAAAAAACTGTTGATGAAGCTTTAAAGCTTGTGAATGAAACAGTCCTTAATCAGAAAAAAGTTTTGGTTTTATATGCTCCTGATTGGCATGAAGGGATTTTAGGAATTGTAGCTGGAAAATTAGCCAAGCGTTGGGAACGTGCTGTTATTTTACTAACAGATGACCATGAAGGGTTAGTAAAAGGATCTGCTCGTGCTGTAGAAGGGTATCACCTTTTTGAACTTTTAACAGAGTGTCAAAGTTTAGTCCAAAAATTTGGGGGTCATGCTTTGGCTGCCGGATTAACCTTAGCACCTGAGAACATTCAATTATTGGAAAACAAAATGAATGAGTTAATGGCAGAAAAGACAATTATGCCAAAACTAACCATTGATTTAGCTGTATCTCCCAAAGAAGTGGATATAGATTTAGTGAATCAGTTAGAGTATTTAGCTCCTTTCGGAGAAGGAAATCGTCCGCCGGTTATTAAGCTTCAATCAGTTTTTGTTAAAAACGTTAAGAAAATTGGTAATAAACTACAACATTTGAAGCTTACAATTTACGATCAACATACAGAATTAGAGGCGGTTGCTTTTAATCAAGCAGATTTAGCAGTTTATTTAACATCGGAAACTGTTTTTGATTTTGTAGGAGAATTAAACATTAATGAATGGAATGGGAATCGTCACGTTCAAATGATAATCTCAGATTTAAAATGTGATGAATTTCAATTAATAGATTTACGTAATCGTCAACTGTATGAACAGTTTAAAACAGAATTAACCACTTCAACTTTATATTCAACGTCTTCGGCTAATGAGGAAGAAAAAATAAATAATCTAGTGATTGATGCTTTACCTGATTCAAAAGAGTTGTTATTAAAAGACTTAAAGAAGCTTAATCCAGATAATGTTATTTTAATCCCATATCAACCCATAACTTTTCCCCCTCGTGAGAAGTTTGTTGCTGTCTTTAAATTGATTAAACAACATGCTCCTTTTACTTTGAACAAGCAAATTATTAATTACTTTAATCGTATGGGAATCACAAAAAATGAATTATTATTTATTTTACAGGTGTTTTTTGAAATAGAACTTGTTATAATAAAAGATGCGACTGTATCTTTTATTAATAATTCATTGAAAAGAGATTTGTCACAAGCTCCAACGTATCAATCTCAGAAGGCGAAACTACAAGTGTTGGAATTTTTTGAATTGACTACAGGGTTAGAATTAAAAACAATTTTTAGTACGGCTAGAACAACAGATTAAAACAATATGAAAAAGTCTTAATTGAAATTATTTTTAAGACTGTTGAAACTAGAAGTTAGGTTAGGGAGGAAAAAAAAGATGAATCTTAAAGATTATATTGCAAATGTGCCTAATTTTCCGAAGGAAGGAATTCAATTTAAAGATATTACACCTTTAATGGCTGATGGTGAAGCTTATCGTTATGCTACTAACCAAATGGTTGAATTTGCAAAAACTCAAAAAGCGGAATTAATTATTGGTCCAGAGGCACGAGGATTTATTTTTGGATGCCCTGTTGCAACAGAATTAAAAATTGGATTTGCTCCTGTTCGTAAACCTGGAAAGTTACCTCGTGAAACTGTTTCATTCAATTATGATTTGGAGTACGGTTCAAATACATTATGTATGCATAAAGATGCAATTAAGCCTGGACAAAGGGTTTTGATTGTTGATGATTTATTAGCAACAGGTGGAACAGTTGAGGCAACCATTAAGTTAATTGAGCAATTAGGTGGAGTCGTTGTAGGTTGTGCCTTTTTGATTGAGTTAAATGAGCTAAACGGAAGAAAAACATTAGGGGAATACGATGTATTATCGTTAATGCAATACTAGTTACAGATATCCATCTAGTTTGAGTTGATGGAATAAATGAAAAAAGACACTGAAATAATAGGCTACTACTTTAGGCGGCTTATTAAACAGTGTCTCTTTTTATAATTATGAAGGTTAAGTAAAACGTTATCAAGTGCTTAGATATGGGATTTATAAATGGATAGAACAAAAGTTGTTGCATTGTTGCTTTTTTTTATGTTAAACTACTTAAAAAGTAGAGCGCCCACAGTTAATTTTTAGTGAGCAGTATAGAATGATGTTTGATAAGGAAATTTAAAGCTAGGAGAATGAGAATGGGCCAATTAAATGGGTATGAAGTTTCAATTGATCATGTTTTAGAGCAAGTTAAAACCTATATAAAAAATCCTGAAAGTATTGCCACTATTGAGCGAGCTTTCCAATTTGCTTTTGAACAGCATCAAAATCAAATTCGTAAATCTGGAGAACCTTACATTCTTCATCCAATTGAAGTCGCACATATTTTATCGTTGTGGCAAACAGGACCTCGAACAATAACAGCAGGTTTATTGCACGATGTTATTGAAGATACGGAAACGACAAAAGATGAATTAGCAGAACTTTTTGATGCTGAAACTGCAAGTATTGTCGATGGTGTAACTAAACTAGCAAAATTACATTTTGTTTCGCAAGAAGCACAACAGGCTGAAAATCATCGTAAAATGTTATTAGCTATGAGTAAAGATATCCGAGTTATTTTAGTTAAATTGGCAGATCGGTTACATAATATTAGAACTTTGAAATTTTTGCCTGAAGAGAAGCGACGACGAATTGCTCATGAAACCATGGAAATTTATGTACCAATTGCCCATCGATTAGGGATGTATCTAGTTAAAGCAGAACTTGAAGATACGTGTTTACGTTTTTTAAAACCAGAGGAATTTTATCGGATTGCTCAATTAATTAAGCAAAAAAAGCATGAACGGGAACAGCAAATTCTTAAAATGGAATCGGATATTAAAAAAGCCTTGGATGGATATGTAGTTGGATTTTCTGTCAAAGGAAGAATAAAGAATATATATAGTGTTTATAAAAAGATGATAACACGCGAGAAAGAATTTGATGAAATCTATGATTTACTTGCCCTTAGGTTAATTGTTAATTCGATTCCAGAGTGTTACACGGCATTAGGAGTGATTCATGCTCAGTTTAAACCCATTCCTAATCGTTTTAAAGATTATATTGCAGTCCCTAAACCTAATATGTATCAGTCTTTACACACAACTATTATTGGTCCAAATGGAAATATTTATGAAATTCAAATTCGGACCCAAGAAATGGATGAAATTGCTGAAAAAGGAATTGCAGCTCACTGGGCTTATAAAGAAAATGTGCAAATGTCAACCACACAGGAGCAGCGAGAAATTCAGAATAAATTAAAATGGTATGAGTTACTTAATGATTTTCAAGAAGAAGTCAATGATGCTGAGAACTTAATGAAATTAGTAAAAGATGATATCTTTAATGCAAATGTTTATGTATTTACTCCGAAAGGGGATGTTTTTGATTTACCACCTCAAGCAACACCTGTTGATTTTGCCTACCGGATTCATACAGATTTAGGTCATAAAACAACAGGTGCCATAGTCAATGGAAAAATAGTTCCTTTAAATTATGAACTCAAAACAGGGGATATTGTTGAAATTAAATCTTCACGAAATTCATTTGGTCCAAGTGAGGATTGGATAAATATTGTTAAAACGTCTCAAGCTCGCCACAAAATTCGCCAATTCTTTAATCGGATAAAACGCCAAGAGTATATTACTAAAGGTGAAGATATGTTGTTAAAGGAATTACAACTCTACGATGTACCTTTTAGTAGCTTGGATAAAGGAAAATTGTTAAGTATTCATAAAAAAGCATCTGTTGATAACTTAGAGGAATTACACTATGAAATCGGTCGTGGACATATTATCGTAAAAACTTTATTAGATCGTTATTTTAACGAGGGTAAAGAAGTGGATGAGCGCCAGCTGATTCAACAAATTAATGAAGCAATGAAAACTAAGCAAAGTCAGCAAAAAAAAACTCGTAATCGTTATGGTATTATTGTTGATGGTTTAGATAATGTGGAATTGAAAATTGCAAAATGTTGTCACCCAGTTCCTGGAGATCCCATTACCGGATATATTACGAGGGGAAGCGGAATTACGATTCATCATCTATCTTGTCAAAATGTTCAACAAAACGAACGTGTAGTTCAAGTTGAGTGGGATCCAAATCATATTAGCTCATTCCAAACTAAAATTAAAATTACAGCTTCAGGACGTAAAAATTTATTAAGTGAAGTTGTTCAAAAATTATCTTTATTAAACGTAGAGATTTTGGAATTAAATGCGATTACTCAAAGAGAGATTCTTATTTTGGATATTGCTATTTCAGTAAAGAGTATTAACCAATTAATGAGTATTGTAAACTCTATAAAAACGATTAAAGATGTATTTAGTGTTGAACGGGTTATTCAGTAAGAGTAAAGCTTATCTTAAGGTGAGATAGATTGTGTAGCATTAAGAAATAGTGTTGGATGGTAGAGGTGATAGGGATGAAAATTGTAGTTCAAAGAGCTAAGCAGGCCAAAGTAATAGTAGACCAGCAAATGGTGGGTTCAATTGATTATGGCTTAATGCTTTTAGTTGGAATTACTCATCAAGATACCATTAAAGATGTGGAATTTTGTGCTAAAAAGGTTGCGAATTTACGAATTTTTGATGATAAAGATGGAAAGATGAATTTATCAGTTCAAGATGTTGGCGGTGGGATTTTATCGGTTTCCCAATTTACCCTTTATGGAGAAACAAAAAAAGGAAATCGTCCAAGTTTTATTGAAGCGGCTAAACCGGATCTGGCAGAAACTCTGTATTGCCAATTTAATAACACTTTAAAAACTGTTTATGGTTTACAAGTAGAAACAGGAGTTTTTGGAGCGATGATGGATGTGAACTTTATAAATGATGGTCCAGTTACTTTAATTATTGAAACTTAATGCAAAATGTATTATAATAGGATAAATTAGCAATAATAATATTAATTTCGTTGAATGAGATTATCTTAAAGGATACCGGATTAGAGAACGGAGCCATGGCTGAAAGCTTCGGCGGTTAGTTTAAGTACAGACACTCAGGAGAAGATATCTTGAACATTAAGTAGGGATATACGTGGACGGCGTTAACGTATTAAAGTGGCAGTATATACTGCAATTAAGGTGGTACCGCGTAAAAAATTACGTCCTTAGATTCGTCTAGGGACTTTTATTTTGGAAAATGGAAGGAGAATTTACAATGAATATTAATAAGCCTAAAGGAACATATGATGTTTTACCTACGGAAAGTAAGAAATGGCAAAATATTGAGAGCTTAATTCGTGAATTATGTAGCGTTTATAATTTTAAAGAAATTCGAACACCGATGTTTGAAAGTACAGAACTATTTCATCGTTCAGTCGGGGAAACATCAGATGTTGCTTCAAAAGAGACTTATGATTTTATTGATCGCGGCGATCGTTCGATGACCTTACGCCCGGAGGGAACAGCTGGTGTTGTTCGTAGTTATGTGGAAAATAAATTATATGCTGCTCAGATGGTACAAAAAATGTATTATATTGGGCCCATGTTTCGTTATGAACGTCAACAAAAGGGACGCTATCGTCAACATGTTCAATTTGGAACTGAAGTGCTTGGAAGCGCAGATCCAGCATTAGATGCAGAAGTTATTTCATTAGCGGTTACTTTGTATAAAATTTTGGGACTTCGTCAAGTTAAAGTTAAATTAAATTCTTTAGGTGATACACAAAGTCGTCAGAATTATCGTGAGGCATTACTTGCACATTTTGAGGGAGCTAAAGAAGAACTATGTTCTGATTGTCAAAAGCGATTAGAAAAAAATCCTTTACGTGTGTTAGATTGTAAAGTAGATCGAGATAAAGAGATTATGAAAACTGCACCTGAGATGATTAACCACTTAATCCCCGAAGATCGCGACTATTTTCTAAACGTTCAAAAATATTTAGAAGCTTTGGGGATTCAGTACGAGTATGACGCTAGTTTAGTACGCGGATTTGATTATTACACTCATACGATTTTTGAAATTCAAGCTGATATTCAAGGTTTTGGAGCTCAAAACACTTTATGTGGTGGTGGACGTTATAATAAATTAGTTGAAGAGTTAGGCGGTCCAAGTGTGCCTGCTATTGGTTTTGGAATGGGGATTGAGCGCTTATTGTTAGCCCTTGAAGCTGAAGGGATTGAAGTAGCTGGAGAAGAAGCGATTGATTTATTTTTACTAACTTTAGGTGAAGATACCAAGTTATTTGGATCCCGCTTATTACTAGAATTACGTTCACGTGGTTTAGTGTGTGAAACAGATTATTTAGGAAAGAATTTAAAAGGTCAATTTAAGCAAGCTGATCGTTATCAAGCTCGTTATATTGCTATTTTAGGTGAAGAAGAGCTAAAACAAGGTGTCGTAAATATTAAGAATACAAGTACGGGTATTCAAGAGACGATTTCGACTCAGGCAATTATTGAGTACATTGTTAAAGATCAACAACAGCATAGCGGTGGCTGCTGTGGTGGTGGTTGTCATGATGGTGAAGAGTCTCAGGGTTGTGGTGATCATAGTGGATGTGGTTGCTAATAAAAAGCTTTAAATTTAATGTTAGAGAAAAGGTGAGATAAGTGAATCGAACACATAATAATGGTGAATTAAGAATCGAACAGGTAGGTCAAGTTGTAGAATTAAAAGGTTGGGTAGCAAAAACTCGTAATTTAGGAGGATTAATTTTTATTGACTTACGAGATCGTTATGGAATTACCCAATTAGTAGCTAATCCAGCAACTGTATCAGCTGAATTGTTAGAAATGGCGGGTAAAGTTCGTAATGAATTTGTTGTGGCTATTAAAGGAATAGTCGCCCAACGCCAAAGTAAGAATTCGAATATGCCAACTGGCGATATTGAAATTATGTTAGAGGAGATAGAGATTCTTTCAGAAGCAGAAACGACTCCATTAATTATTGCTGATGAAACAGATGCTTTAGAAGATACGCGTTTAAAATATCGTTATTTAGATTTGCGTCGCCCTAAAATGCAGAATAATTTAATGGTGCGTCATCATATTTTAAAATCAATTCGTAATTATTTAGATGGCCGAGATTTCATTGAGGTTGAAACACCGTATTTAAATAAATCGACACCAGAAGGAGCCCGCGATTATTTAGTCCCAAGTCGCGTTCATGATGGAGAATTTTATGCTCTTCCACAGTCACCACAGATTTTTAAACAATTGTTAATGGTTTCTGGGTTAGAACGTTATTATCAGATTGCACGTTGTTTTAGAGATGAAGATTTACGTGCAGATCGACAACCTGAATTTACACAAATCGATATCGAAACCACATTCTTAACACAGGAAGAAATTTTAACGATGATTGAAGAACTATTAGTTAAGATGATGAAGGATGTCAAAGGGCTAGATATTCCACGTCCATTTCCTCGTTTAAGTTATGAAGAAGCTATGGATCGTTATGGTTCTGATAAGCCAGATACTCGCTTTGAAATGGAACTCATTTCGTTAAATGAAGTTGTGGCAAATTGTGGATTCTCAGTTTTCTCAAGTACTGTGGCAGCCGGTAATGAAGTTAAGGCATTATGTGTGAAAGAAGCAGCAGAACGCTTCTCACGTAAAGATATCGATAAATTAACAGAGTATGTGAAAAAATATAAAGCAAAAGGATTAGCATGGGTTAAATGTGTGGAAGAAGGCTTTAATGGCCCAATTGCTAAATTCTTTAATGAAGAAGAAGTTTTAGCAATTAAAACAGCCACCGAAGCTGAAATTGGAGATTTATTATTATTCGTTGCGGATACTAAGTCTGTGGTTGAAGATAGCTTAGGTGCTTTGCGTTCATACTTAGGTAAAGAGTTAAATTTAATTGATGAATCAAAATTTAATTTCTTATGGGTTATAGATTGGCCATTGTTTGAATACGATGAAGAATCAGAGCGATTCTTTGCAGCTCACCATCCATTTACTATGCCGAGCTTAGATACTTTAGCAACTTTCGATGTTGATCCTCATCAAGCAAAAGCTCAAGCCTATGACGTGGTCTTAAATGGATTTGAGCTTGGAGGTGGATCTTTACGTATTTTCCAACCTGAGGTTCAAGCAAGGATGTTTAAAGCATTAGGTTTTAGTCAAGAAGAGGCGAATGAGCAATTTGGATTCTTAATGAATGCCTTTAAATATGGAACGCCTCCTCACGGTGGAGTAGCTTTAGGTTTAGATAGAATTGCAATGATTTTAACAGGATCTGGAAGTTT
>Ga0153974_1000130_pt1 | contig 18013 bp, 17 predicted proteins | sample TSGA058MetaG_FD_104741 | JGI IMG/M metagenome (GOLD analysis project Ga0153974, IMG submission 104741) | Attine ant fungus gardens microbial communities from Georgia, USA - TSGA058 MetaG | ecosystem: Host-associated > Fungi > Mycelium > Unclassified | place: USA: Georgia, Yuchi Wildlife... | reverse complement strand
GTGGGCAATCTCTTTAACTAATGGAACATAACTTAATAGGGACAAATACTGATGTTAGTTTGCTTAACGACCTAATGGACGTTAAGCTTTACTCTAAAACACAAGTTCAGCAAACAAGCGTAACTTCATAGTTGAGTAAAATCTTTTAAATAAAGCCTCAACTTGTTTCTTTTATATAAGACTTATATCGCTGTAGTAAAACTTAGTCCGTTTGATAGGGCAGGGTAGGGACAAAAGTCAACGCTTTTGATTTCAGGCAAGTGTCTTAGAAATTGGGATTTTCTTAAACAGTCCAATGAGAATATCTCTTGTTGAATGAATTATAAGGGAGCCGTTAAATTAGCGAAATCGATTTTAGCATTGAGAGGAGTAAAGTTGTGAGAACAATTGAAGTTTTAATAGGAGTTGTAGGGGTATTTATAATAGGGGCGTATATTCTGTTTAATCCTGAGCCTATTGAATTAACCCAACTAAAAAGTCAGACAAAGGTGCCCAACGATGTTCATCTTGAAACAGTTGCTTTAAGTAGCACCCATGCTTTACTAGTAGACGCTCAAAATGGTCAGGTCATAATGAACCAAAAAGGTGATGAAAAGATATATCCAGCATCATTAACTAAAATTATGACCACCATAGTTGCAATTGAGTCCTTAGAAGATTTAAATGAATTAATCTATATCGATGGGGAAATATTTCCAACGTTAGAAGCCCAATCTGCATCTCTAGCTGGCTTTAAAGCGGAAGAATGGATTCCAGCAATTGATCTATTATACGGAATTATGTTACCATCAGGAGGTGAAAGTACACTTGCCGTTGCCCGTGCAGTAGCAGGAAGCGAAGAAAAATTTATTCAACTTATGAATCAAAAAGCTAGCGAACTAGGCTTAGTAAATACTCACTTTGTGAATCCAATAGGGCTTCATGACCCTAACCACTATACAACAGCAACTGATATGGTAACTTTATTACGATATGCTTTAACCAATGAAACCTTTAAAACTTTATTTGAAACACCAGTATATACCACACTAACAGGTTTAACACTTGAAAGTACGATGTTTAAGAATTTGCCACGAACAGAAGTAACCCATGGAGAGATTATCGGTGGAAGAACAGGATTTACTTTGGAAGCAGGCCGTTGCCTCATAAGCTTAGCTAAAATCAACGACAGAGAGTACATTCTAGTAACAGCTGGAGCTATAAATTCATATGAAAACACCATACAGCATTTGTTAGATGCTCTTTATATTTACGATCAGTTATAAAAATTAACCTAATAAATAAGTCTAAATTTTATAAGTTTTTATATTGAATCAGGTTGAAAAGGAAATAAAAATGTTTAATTTTTCTTTTTCAACCGTATTTAACCACTCATGCCTAAAAAGCTTTATACTAAATGTATCGAATTTAACATTAAAAGGTCGTTACGAGTTGAGAAATGATGAAAATTAGAAAGAAATAGTTTTATGTACAGGATAGATTATGGATAGGCAATTTGGATTTTTTATAAAAAAATATTGGCTTCATTTTTTGTAAAATTTGAACGATGAAGTATTATTCAAAGTGATACACCTTTTTTTAATTAAATTAGTATATTGAATTGGAAGTTTAAATATCCTATAGTGAGGTGACAAAGTGGTAACGTTAAAAGGTATTAAAAAAGACTTTTCTACTAAAATAGTAGGAATACAAGTTAAATTAGAGGGTGTGAATTTAGAAATAGGTGAGGGTGAGTCCATTGCTCTTGAATGGAGAAACAGAGATAGAAAAATAAATTTGTTTAGAATTATTAGTAGATTGGATATAAGTTTTAGGGAAGTTGAAGATACCTATTCTCGAAAGTTAAGATTAATATCTTGCACTAATAAATGCACAGCTTTAAAACGAGAAAGAATCGGATTCATAACCAACAGATTTGATTTGCTAAATGACAAAAATGTTTATGAAAATATTATATTTTCTTTAAAAAAGCAAAAAAAAAATGGCGTACAAAGATTAAAATTAGTCAATCGAGCATTAACTTATGTAAATCTAAAGGGATATCAAAAAAAATCTTTAGCACAACTATCCTTGGGAGAATTACAAAGAGTTTCCATTGCGAGAGCTATTATAAACAATCCTAGCCTACTTATTATAGATAATCCAACAGCTTCACTAGACCATGAAACGAAGGATGAAATCCTAGGTCTACTTCAAAAAATGAAGAAAGATGGATATCAATTTATTATAGTCACTTATGATAAAGCGGTCGTAGAAATATGTGACAAAAAGTATGTTTTATCAAATGAAATTATGCGTACTGAGTAATCCACGCAAATAAAAAGATAAATTTCTTTTAAGAAATTTGTGAAATTCGTTATTAATTAACTGCTAAACCTTAGAGGTGAGTAAAGCATATAAGCTCACACCTAGGTCTTTTTTAGTCTCTAAAGAATGCCTGTAGTTTAAGGATGTTTGGACTTTTTGCTTAATCAAAGGCAGTAAATCCTGTTAGAAATATTGAGTATTTATAAGTGTGCATGTGTATCTAATGAACCTAAGAAACTCAGAAGGTTTTTAAGATTTACACCTAAAAAGTGAAAATTCTATGAAACCAAGCTAACAAAACAAATCTAAATCACTAATAATAAAGGATTGAAAACATGAATATAATAATTAACTAGTAGCTCGTCTTCATAATGGCAAGCACAAGGAGTTGGAAAGTGTTTAATAGAAACAGCTTTAGATGCAGCCCAAAAACTAGAGCATAAATCGGTTATTGTGTTGTGCCATCCTGAATTCTGTAAACATTTGGCTTCAAATCGGCTAGCTAATTGGAAAATTACGTCTTTATGGCTCTTGAACTAGTACCTAATAGTTTAACAGCTGTTTCAGGAGAAGTGAAATAACCAAAAGAATTTCTATAAAAAAGCTCACACACGTACAATGTCATTAACTTAAAAGAAGGGAATAGTATTCTGACTAGCTTTTCAAGTCAGATCTGTATTCCCTTTTTTCTATTTTAAATTAACTGTCATTTTTGTAAGCAAATTTATCAACTCTTCGATATTTTTTTATTTGATATTCAATTAATACTAATTCACTTTTAAAATTAGGGTAAATTCCAATTTTTTTTTGTAGTATGATGTTAACTGGGAAAATACTGTAAAGAAGCCAGATTTTAAAATGTAATTAGTATAAATAAGATTAATTGATTTTCGACCAATAATGTGGAAGATTTAAATCAAACAGTAGTTCACACTTTTACTTTAATTATGTGAATTGACTAAAAAGGTACTCTACAGCTAGTCTTTGTTGCAGTGTTTTGGAACATAAGGTTGTACTGAATCACGGATGATAATAGAAGGTTGATAGACATGTTTTATTTCAAAATGGGGATTTTCAATCATCGTTAGCAATGACGTTGTAGCTAATTTACTCAATTCTTCTCCTGGATGTGTAACACTGCTCAAGGGAACCGAAGCAAGATCGTTGACACTAGAATTATCGAAACTAGTAATGGATAAATCTTTAGGAATATTTAGTTTGGCTTGTGTAAGGAAGGGTATGAGCCTAAAAACAAGTTGGTCATTATAGCAAACAGCTGCTGAGCATTCCCGTAATTTATCAATTAGTAATAACAAGTGTTCAGGTCGAAAGAGTTGTTCGTAAGATTCTGTAGAGTACCAAAAGATGAAACTTTCATTCACCTCTAAGTGTTGGTCATACATTTCATCTAAAAAACCTTTGTATCGAAGAGTTCCTTGTAAGTCATCATGTTTGAAAATAATGGCAATTTTTTTGTGGCCATTTTCAATGAGATGACGAGTTGCAAGACGACCACCTATGTAGTCATCATTGAGAATATAGTTGCAATCTAAAGTAGGGTAGTAACTATTAATAAAGATAACAGGAATATGACGATTATAAAGTTGTTGGTAAAGTTCCAAATTTGGATTTGGTAACGCTGATTTTACACCTTCAACAATGAGCCCATCAATATCCATATCAAGGAAAGAGAGTAATTGCTGACGCTCATTTTGAATTTGGTTAGACGTCAATCTTAAGGCCATATGATAGCTATGTTTAGAAAGAACTTGTTCAACACCAGAGATGAAATCCGGAAAAATGTAACCGTCAATATAGGTCATGAGAAGACCAATCGTTTTAGAAGTTGTTTGTTTTTTTATAATAGGGTGGTTAACGAACGTACCACTTCCACGCTTTCTAATGACTAAATTTTCTTTTTCCAAAAGTGCTATAGCTTGACGTGCAGTCGGACGGCTAATTGAAAATTTCTCACATAATTTATTTTCACTGATAAGTTTTTCACCGGATTTAAATGTATTATTTTGAATGTTTTGTTTCACCCACGCATATACTGCCATATATTTAGGTACGTTTTGATTAATGAATATCTCCTCCTTTTTTGTAAGAGTAAGTCCTTTTTCGAAGTTAGTATAAGTTATATGTTTGATTATATAACCTTGAAGTAATAAATGGAAGTTATAATGATAAAGATATTAAAAATTCATTGAAAACACTTACTTAAGGGTGTATAATAAAATAAAGTTGATATTACAACGATATAGATGTTGTATAGTTTTGGCGTTATCGTTGTAAGTAAAAAAAACAATCATTAGTTGATAGTATTTACATGAGAAGTGTAATTTAAGTAAGTTGTTATTACAAAGCTACAATTAGTATCTGATTTTGTTACTAAAATTAGGATTTAAATGAAAAGTACTTAATAGAAGAATATCATTTAATTAAGCAAGATAGCTTTAAAATTGGATGACCATTTGAATAGGAGGGACTAGAATGAACGAAGTACAAATAAAAGGAACGAAATGGTTCATTGATAATGAAGAACGCATTTTGCTTTGCGCTTCACTTTTTTATTTCAGAATACCGAAAGAGGTATGGGCGGATCGGATGCAAAAGATTAAAGCCATGGGGTATAACACCATCGATGTATACTTTCCATGGAATTATCACGAAAAAATAGAAGGTAAATGGAATTTTGGAGACAATCGTGATATTGAGACTTTTCTTCAATTGGCACAGGAACATAACCTTTATGTAATAGCGAGACCAGGACCGTATATATGTTCGGAATGGGATATGGGAGGATTGCCATCTTATTTGCTTACAAAACAGGTGGAACTAAGACAAAACGATCCCCAATATTTGTTGTATGTAGAAAAATGGTTTGCACAGGTGTTACCTATTTTAAAGCGATATCAATACACGGAAACAGGGACAATTATTTCGTTACAAATTGAAAATGAATTGGATTTCTATCATTGTAAAGATGTGATAGGATATATGTCAGCATTAAAAGCAATAGTTGATTCATATCACTTTAATATTCCGATTATTGCATGTGCTGGTCAAGGTGATGTCATGGGTGGGACTGGTTATGTTGAGGGAATTATTCCCGCCTTGAATCTTTATCCTGGTGTTTACAATCAAGATTTTGCTTATTCAGTTGATTATGTTTTAAATCTATCAAAAAAATTAAACATTCCATTGCTTGTAACGGAAACTAATCGCGATGCAACAATGTTAAGAATGCTATTGGGAGTTGGAGCCAGTTTGATTGCCCCATATAACCAAGTGGGTGGGACGAATTATGAATATTATAACGGAATTAACAATTGGGTACGACCCAATGCCTTTATGACCTCTGATTATGATTTTGATTCGTTAATAAAACCAAACGGAGAATATGGATCAGGTGAAAAAGAGGCTCGTATTTTTAGGGGGATTTATGAAGTATTTGAACGTCTTCTAGCTAAAGGTACGGTAACCAAGCAAGACGAAAATCAAGCAAGGTATGTTCATTATGTCAATGAAGTAGACGGCTTTAAATTCCATACGTTACTTAATCCAACTGAAACGGATTTAACTATAGATGGACTTCTTATTCCAGCACATCGAATTCAGTATGTAATCGAGAATTTTTCCTTAAGGGGTTACCATATTCAAGGAGCTATAAAATTCTCAACCGCAGAGATTATCGGGATTAAACAAAATGATCAGAAATTAATCATTCAAACATTTACGCGAAATGCCAGCAAACTGGAACTTATATTGGATGGAATTCACATAAAGCTTCAATTAAATCAAGAAAAAAGTAGTCAAACATTCGGTGATGTAATTATTGAAAACGTGGGATTAGACAGCATTGATGAAACTCCCAAAAATAAATTTACTGAAATTCAGACGGTGGAAATTTGTCAAGTGAAAAGTGTTGCCACAACTCAGGTTTCAATGCAAGAGAGCTTGTATTTAGAAGAAGCAGGGATTTATTATGGAATGGCAGAATATACGGTTCAGCTAAACGATGAGATAGGGCCAATAACTCATTTGCTTTTAGAAAATCCAGGAGATATCCTTTCTATTTATCAAGAAAATGATTATCTTGGAACAATAGCCAATGGTGGATTTACAACTTGTTTTCCAGTTAAAGGAAAAGGTCGTAACTTTACCATCCATGCTGAAATTTGGGGACATAGTAATTTTGATGATAGTATTGCTCCCAATACATTGATTGCTTCTAAAAAAGGATTAAAGCAACTAGTTGCTGTGACAAATTATCAAGATATTAGTGGTCAATGGTTATTGGTTGATTTAGCAGGGGAAGTTAGAGAAGATTTACTTCAACCATTAGGTCATTATTTACGTGTTGCAGATGAATTCATGGCCACTTACCATAAAATAATTTCCGTTGTTGAAGGGAAAAAAATTTGGTTGCAGCTCGAAAAACCAGAACAAGTTGTGAGTATTCAAGTCAATGAAAGCGTTCCTATCGAGGTGATGATGTCAGAATTTATTGATATTAGTCCATGGATTACAGGACATACTGTGAAACTAATAATTACCATAAAGAAGCCCCATCATAGTGTCAGGGCTGGAAGGATAGAATTGATACATGGGATTCCAGTAACAAATATTACATTGAATCAAGTCATCTTGGAAAATGGGGTTACTGTTCAGCCCAAGGAAGAAGGGATACTTCCGATACCATTAATTGGGGGGCAAGATTATATTATAACAGTGCCTGTGCTAGATGCTCAACCAGAACAGATGATTAATTTATGTATAGAAGGTGAAAACGTAATCGTGACTGCCTATGATGAACATCAAGTTTATTCACGCTTGTTCTTCTCAACGAAAGATGACCATAGTAAGATGAGTGGAGGGAACCCACACCTAATGTACTTACCAGGTACCTTAATTAAAAACAACGGAATCAAACTTTATGTTAGAGCCATCAATGAAATAGGAACTATTCAAACCTTAGGCTATCAGGTATTATCATGTGGCAATAACAGTAAAGATGATTAATAAACAAATTAAAGGAGGATATGCTTATGTCAATTAAGAAAAAAGGTCTCTTAGCAGTGGTAACCGGTTGTATGTTACTTGTATTAATGGCTTGTGGTGGAGATACAGATGATGATGAAAGAACAACAATTGTTTTTTCACATTGGGGTGGAGAAACTACTTTTGAAACTGTTTATCGTGATCGAATTGCAGAATTTGAAAGGCAAAATCCAGACATTCGTATAGAAGTCTTAACTGTTGCTGATGGATATGATACCGTTGTTCAGACTATGCTTATAGGTAGAGAGCAGATTGATGTTATTCAATTAGCGGAAGCAGCACCACAATTTGCTTTGCGTAACCAATTATTAGATTTAACAGATTTCATTAACGAAGCGGGAATTGATTTAGAAGAAAACTGGGCAGATGGAATTTCACAGTACCAAATTGGTGATAGAACCTTCGGATTACCTGATCGTGGCGGACCTATGATTTTATACTATAATAAAGATTTATTTGATGAAGCAGGTCTTGCTTATCCAGATGAAACATGGACAGCAGAACAATTACAAGACGCTTTAGAAGCCTTGACCATTGTAGAAAACGGTGAAACGGTGCAATGGGGTGGATCTTGGTTAAGCTGGTTCCCACAATGGGGGAATGAAATTAAGCGTCATGGTGGACATTTCATTGAAAATGGAGAAGTTGTTGTAAACTCACCACAAAATTTAGCAGCTCTTACAACATGGCTCGAAAATTATGAAACTGGATATATTACAACAGTAGAATCATTAGAGTCATCTGTGCATCCTAATGGAGACGGAATGTTTGCAGCAGGAGAAATTGCACTATTAATGACCGGTTTCTGGAATATTGCATCATTTGCGGAAGTTGATGATTTAAACTTTGATATTGTCCCTGTTTGGATTGGGGATCATGCAACCACATGGCCTTTTGGTAGTGCATTAACCATCGCTTCAAACTCTAAGCATTCCGAAGAAGCATTCCGATTTATTGAATTTATGACCGGATATGAAGGCCAATTAATATTAGGTGAATCAATGGGAGATAGTCCAGCACATTTAGGAGTTTTAAACTCTGATGACTTTATTAATCGTGAAATAAATGGAAAAGATTTAAGTCTTGATGTTATTGCAACGTCAGCAGAGCGTGTAATGATAGATGAATTATTCCAAATGCCATTCTATGCAGATGTTTCATCACGTGGAGGAGATTTCGTTCAAGAAATGCTTTTAGGAAGGATGACACCTCAACAAGTATTAGATGAATTAGAGGTTGAAATGTTACAATTAATGGATGAGTTCAGTGGTGTCATCAATTAGAACGTTAGACTTATTCCGTTTTAAAATGTGACTTAATCTTCAAAAGACAGATGGGGAAATCCTCTGTCAATCTAAAATAAGCAAGGAGATGAAAGTTTTATGAATGCTTTTCATGAACCTATAAAAGGAAAAGTGAGAAACGAGAGTGTTACAAAAAACTCCCGATTGAAAAATCAACAGAAATGGTTTTTTATTTTCATTTCGCCATGGCTAATTGGGTTCCTGGGCTTTACCTTAGGACCTATGATTTTTTCATTTGCTATGAGCTTTACGGATTGGGATATGTTTTCACAAATGAATTACATCGGTATTGAAAACTATAGTCGCTTGGTTCAAGACGCACGCTTTATGCAAAGTATACGCAATACATTTGTTTATACTCTAATGATAGTTCCCACGAATATCCTCCTTTCTTTGGCAATGGCGTACTTATTAAGCTTTAAGTTAAAAGGGATGAAGCTTTTTAGAACACTCTATTATTTACCGTCTATTGTACCAGGCGTGGCATCAGCTATTCTTTTCACCCGAGTTCTAGCAACCTATGGGCTTTTAAATCAAGCATTAGGAATTTTTGGGATTGAAGGACCCTCTTGGTTATTAGACCCTGATTACGTATTGTATTCATTTGTATTTTTAGCGCTTTGGGGCGTAGGTGGAACCATGATTTTATTACTTTCAGCGATTAATAGCGTGGGAGAAGAAATGTATGAATCGGCAACCCTGGATGGAGCCAGTCGTTTTCAAATGTTCCTTCACATTACGATACCCCAAATCACACCTGTTATTTTCTTTAACTTTGTAACCGGTCTCATCGGTTCATTACAAACGTTTACGCAAGTTTATATGATGACAGGTGGTGGTCCAAACAATGCTAGTTCCATGATCGTTCCACAGTTATATAACACTGCATTTGGTCAATTTAGAATGGGCTACGCATCGGCAATGGCATGGATATTGTTTGCCATCATTATGGTGTTCTCTTTGCTAGTGTTTAAGTCTTCAAATATGTGGGTCTTCTATGAAGAGGAGGTAAAATAACAATGTTAGATAAAAATTTGTCACCCCTAGCTAAACTTTTTGTTTATTTAGTTTTAATCTTTTTTGCAGTTCTTTTAGTAGCACCCTTTATGTATATGATTTCTATGGCATTAGCCTCTCCGCAAACAAATATTACAGGACAATTCACCCTAATTCCACGTGAATTCCATTGGGAAAACTTTACGACTCTATTCTCAGATATGTTTTCCGGTAATGCACCCATTGGAAATTGGTTAATCAACTCTCTTGTTTATGCCGGTTTAAGCATTGTAGGACAAATTTTTTCAAGTTCTTTAGTTGCATATGGATTTGCTCGCATGCGTTACAAACATAAAAACAAAATCTTTATGGTCGTATTAGCAACGATGATGTTGCCAGGCCAAATTACGCTAATTCCAGTTTTTGTAATTTTTAGTCGGCTTGGATTATTTAACACCTTATGGCCGTTAATTATTCCACAATTTTTTGGATCAGCGTTCAATATTTTCTTTACTAGACAGTTTATGGCTGCCATTCCAAAAGAACTTTATGAAGCAGCGGAAATGGATGGACTTGGATATTTTAAAGTTTATCAAAAAATTGTCTTACCATTAATTAAACCCGCCTTATGTGCAATTGCCATTTTTACATTCAATCATGCTTGGGGAGATTTTATGGGACCGTTGATTTATACATCAAGTCCAAACCGAGCAACGATGGCATTGGGAGCACAATTATTATCAGCATCAGCGAACCCAAATGCTGCCATGAACTTATCTGTTTTAATGACCATGTCATTCATTTTAACATTACCACAAATTTTGATTTTTATCTTCGGACAAAAATACTTGTTCCAACTTAATTTAGGAATTGGAAATAGTGGAACAAAATAATAAGGAGCATGATTATGGTTAGAGAAAAAAAGGATTTTTACACCTTTGTAGATAAAATGGGTATCTTAAATTATATTTTATGGCTCTTTGTTCTAAATCTTTTGTTCTGGGTAACGACTTTTCCAACAGCAATCATTCTCTTATTTTTGGATTTAAACATAGTGACGCTAGGTCTCTTATTTGGGAGTATGTTTTTGATAGGACCTAGCTTTGCTAGTGTTACTTACTCGTTGTATCAGTTACAAGATGGGAATGAAAAATTTGTACGAAATTATTTTTCATTTTATCGAAAATGGGCGTTGAAGTATATGGCCTATTGTGCACCTTATGTGATCTTAATCGGAATTGTCGGAATTAACTTAGGGTTTTTAGGACAGATGCCAAAGTTTCGTGTCTTGTACTTAGGAAATATGTTTTTAATTTGTTTCATCATTACGCATTTGTTTAACTTTATATTGATTTCAGTTAGACATGAAACAGGTTTAAAGAAAACCGTAGGTATTTGTTTACAATTAATGATATTCAAGTCTTTTCGCTTTAACGTTGTCTTCATGTTGTTAATTTCTACCTTTGTAATATTTTCCAGAATTCCAGTTTATTTAATATTTTATGGTATTTCCATTTTTGCCTTATTAGCTATAAAAATGATTCAGCCTATTTGGAAAGAAGAAGAGAAATGTTTAGAACTGTCAAGTCATAGTAAGAATGTTTGATAAAAATAGTGTGAAAAGTTATGGCTACAGGAAAGGCGTTGTTATTTTGAATGGTTTTAATCTGGGACATTTCTGGGAAGTAGGGCCTCAATAGCGTTTATACATTCCAGGTCTACTGTTACATAAAGGAAAAAATGAGATTATTATTGTTGAAACAGATAGAAAAGTACAAGATTACGTGAGAGCTTGAGAATATTGATGTTTGAAGATGGAAAATTACGTTAAGGTAAATAAACTTTATTAAACTCCCAATCCAAGTTGGGAGTTTTAATAATTAAAATCCTAAATAAGGTTAACAAAACTTTGACAGCAAAGCATCCACCAGATGCACCTAAAACAAAAATAATAAAAGCTCTCCAAAAAGTAGGGCTAACAGAGACGGGAACTATATGACTAGCAGACTTATTAATGGTGCCAATTTTTCTCATCCTTACTGAATAGGCAAAAAAACATCATAAGACATGGAATGAAAAGAGCAAAAGCAATCCAACCACACAATCCCAAAATAATGGTTACAAAGGTAGGTAATATTTATTTTACCTATCCTTGGCTACTTTGGTATAATTAACATAATATACTTTTAAGGGGTGGAATCATGACGCGTCATATTTTAATTACCACAGATAGAAAAAAGGATAATATCTCAATTTTTCAGGAAGAATCCATCATTCTGATTATTGCTGATCGTGAGGATTTGCTAACGCTAAAGAAAGTTAAGCAGTGTGAGCAAAGTGGGATTTATATTTTACTCGGTGACAATCATGCTTACGTAGGACAGGCCAGTAATAGTTTTTACCGTCGGTTAACAAAGCATGATAAAGATAAACCTTGGTGGAATCGGGTTATCTTCTTCACTCGAACGGCTAACGATTTTGGAAAACAACAGACGGATTATTTAGAGAAGAAATTGATTAGTCTTTATAACGAAGAGTCCAACTTTGTTACAGAAAATAAAACTAGTGGCAATAGCAGTTACATTGATATTGCCTCTGAAATGATTGCCAATAATTCATTGGATATTGTATTGAGTATTTTAGAGAATGTAGCCAATGTTAATATCTTTGAGTCAACTCAACTTCCAGAGGAAGAACCGAATTTGAATCAAGAAATTACAAATTCTAAAATTTTTAACATCCTAATTAATGGTACAACTAAAATAGAAGGAAAGTCAGCTAGAAATACTTACGTTAATTTTGTAAAGTATCTTCTTAAGAATCCTAAGTACTATGAAGTCCTTGTAGCTGAAGGAGAACCTTTGAGTAAACGCGAAGGGAATCAAGGGAAGTTCGTCGGAACGAAAAAACGAGTTTCTCCTAATGGAGCTATTCTGACTCAAGAAATCCAACCTAATATATTTTTATTTACTAATTATAACAAACTAAACACAACCAAAGCCGTTCAAAAGATTGCAAGGCAAGTTAATGTTTCTGTAGAGATAAATTTTTAGAAATTACTCAAATTAGTCATTTTTCATTGTGGCTAAAAACAACTTAGAAGACCTTAATAATTCTAACCTAAGGGTTAGGCGTCATTCTCTAGCCAAGAGTTTGATACTACCCAACGATTAATGGGGGGAGGCATTATTAAGACACTTGAATTAACTGAATTTAGAGATATGTCGTTTATCCGACCAGGAATTATGTTCCAATACTTAGTGTTGGAGGCCATAACAGAGCGAGTTGCTATGATTGAAACAAAAGAAGTAGCGACGCTGAGAATGCAGGTTATCCGTAATCTAATCAAGAAGCAAAAAGCGCCTGAGCCTCAAAAAGTCGCAACATTATCAGTAGCAGATGAATTGTTGAAATTTAAGCAATTATTAGATATGGGAGCAATATTAGAGGGGGATTATGAAGAACAAAAGAGAGTATTATTAGGTAAGTAGTTTCTCAGCATAGCCTTCAATCCCATTTTGGATTTGGAGGTTTTTATTTCCCGATTATTCGACAAATTTCAATATCATAAGTAATATGTCCAATGAGCAATATTAGAAGTGATTATTAAGACTTTATTTTACTAGTAGGTTAAAAAATTATTTTAATTAGTGTATAATGGTATCAAGCAAGGCACTCCATAGGGGTCTCTAAAATTAAAGGGCAACTTTTTAACAGCTCTATTAATAAATCCATTTCTTTAATTTGAGTTGTTGATGATTATTAATCAACCCCTTCTCATTAAGAAATTCGCAAAATCTTCGAAAAACAAAAACTGATAAGAAGAATGCCACCTATATCGGAGCTGTTGGAGAAAATAAACTAATCCACAGCACGAGATTAAGTATATCAAATAACTGAAATAATTGGTTCAGATGGGATAAGTATAAAAAAAATCAAAATTTCAGCAAGAGCAGTCTTGATTGATCAGCATAAAAATATGGCATTAATGAATGTTAAAAAAAAATCAGCTTTTACTCTTCCAGGTGGTGGTATTAAAGAAAATGAAACAGTATTGAATGCTTTAAGAAGAGAGTTAATTGAAGAAACCGGTTGTGAAATCGAAATTTTAACAGAAATTGGAATAATCGAAGAAAATAGATTTAAACATGACTTCACCCAATTATCTTATTATTATTTGGGAAATGTTATTGGTGATAAAAAACCACCTCAATTAACTGAAAAAGAAAAGAAATAACGTAACTTGGCTTTCGATTAAGGAGTCCATAAATGTTTTATCAAACCAAATTCCAATAAATTATCAATTTGAATTTATAAAACAAAGAGATTTAGAAATTATTAATTTTTTAACTTGTGAAGATAATGATGTTTCTCAAATTTTTAAGAAAAAAATGGAAAAGAAAACGCGATAAAATTATGTATGATAGGTTTAAATCGACACTTTATAAACCATAGTTACAAATTCTTATAAAATTTTCACTAGGAGAGAGTTTTCGAAAGTGGTGAAAGATAAATCATGGGAATAGTAATGTTATAATTTGGATCATAGACAAAACATCCTTTCTGTTTATTTGTGGGTAAACAAATTATATCAGGAATGGGATATTTTATCTTTTTTGTATCTCAGAAACTATTTGAAAACGTATCAAACATACCAAAAAGGGGGGACGGTTATTCAAGATAAAACCATAATATGAGAATTTAAGAGAGCAACCAACTGAAAATTTCCAATCCAATTTCGGAATGGTAGGTCACGAAATTTATATATCGAGTGATCATTCTGATGTACTTTTTGTACTTGATGATGGGGAATATTATCCTTATACATTGTATTTAGAAGAGTAATTATGTAATTTGGAATGTCAATAGAGGTTTATTTTATAGAAAATATGTATCTGAAATTAGCAATTTGGAGGCAGATAACTAATCGTTAACCCTTTTACCATGAATGTCCTTTTAAGAAGGGTTCAAGTACTTCTTAGACAAAGTGAGAAGAAATAAATCAAGTGTTAACATATGGTGATATTGTTATTGATACAGGTAGTTATGAGTTTTTTGTTTTAGATCAACTACTTGTTCTAACCAGAAGCATATGATTTATAAAAGCTATTTGTAGGTAACTTCCTAGCTAACTTAGGCTTGAAAATTATTTAGCTATGTAATACAGAATAATGAGATTATAACTAGTAACATCTACTGCGTGTAGTAACGACATTAAAATGGTTAAGCCATGGTGTTTAAAAATTTGAGCTTCAAACAACTTGATGTTGTGGAGCGATCGGAGTGAAAAAATGATAACTTTAAGACCTGTAACATCAAAAAATGTGTGGGAAATTTATGAGTTGAAAGCTGACGAAAGATTAGTTGATTCAAATCCAATGAGTCTAGTGGAAGCCTATTTCTATTATTTAGACAAAGGGGTTCATCCTATGATATTTGGCATTTATCACGATGAGACCCCAGTAGGATTCATTATGGCTAATTACAGTATTAATGACGAAAATTTTGAAAATGAAGGTGAGCCTTGTTACTACCTTTGGCGTTTAATGATTGATGAGAAGTATCAGAAGAAAGGCTATGGAAAAGCAGCAATGGAACGATTTGTTGAGGAAATAAAAACATTTCCGCGAGGAAGAGCCAATGCAATTTTTACCAGTACGGTTCCTGTAAGTACAGTGACACCCAAATTTTATGGTAGCCTGGGATTTGTGGAAACAGGAGAAATGTCCGGAGACGAAACTGTAATGCGGCTTGCACTGTAGTACAGTAATTAACTGAGAAATAGAATTTTTTTTGTTACCTTTTGTGCATTTTGTTATAACTATGGGTTACAAAAGCATGTCCAACGGATTTAAAATCTTTCGGCATGGATACAATGAAATACTTAATGATGTATCTTATTGCTTTAATAAAAGTTTATAAAACAGCAGAAATGAGGCTTGTTAAATGGCTAATATTAAATTACGGATTTTAGAAGAGGGCGACAAAGAAGTGTTTCGCAACTTAGTTAACTTATATCAACATGACTTATCAATGATAGCTGCTTTCTTATTTCCAACGGTCGATGAAAAAGGTTTCTATGATTACGAAACCATAGAAGAATATTTTACGTCAAAAGCCATTGTTGAAGGAAAATTGTTTTTATATTTAATTATGCATAACGATAATATTGCTGGCTTTTGCGTACTAACTAAAGCACCTTATGTCTTAAAAACGGATTGTGATTATTGTATTAACGAATTTTTTATTATCGGGAGTTACCGCAGAAAAGGAATTGCACATGAAGCGTGTAAAGTGATTTTTGAACAACATCCGGGACGATATTGTTTCGAAATGATTGATTATAATATCTAAGCTAAATCTTTTTGGAAAAAATTAGTTAACACAGTTGGTCGTGATATTGTGACTGAAGATAGGACAGTTATTGAGAATGAAGAAGAGTTAAAACTGATAGTGATGCAGTTTTCTCTTATATAATATAGAAACATCTTTTGTGGATTAAAATCGTCAACGATGGGATTTAATGTAAAAAAAGAAAGCAGGTTATAGGTATGAACATAACATATAACGATACAAAAAAAGACTTACCCAACGCTCAATTACAAAACCTATTTATTTCAGCAGGTTGGTTAGATGATAATGAATCAGAAGAGATGCTTAACCATTTTAATGTCCCGTTTATCAATTCGACTCTAGTTATTTCCGCATGGGATAACGAGAAATTGATTGGCGTAGTTAGGGTGTTAAGCGATAAGTTGATAAGATCAATCATTTATGATTTAGTTATTTTTCCAGAGTATCAACAAAAAGGAATTGGTCAAGAACTCCTAAAGCGATGCAATGAACATTTTCCTAATTCAGAATGGTTAGTTCAAACCACTAAAGAAATATCCCCTTATTATGAGAAAATTGGCTTCAAAGTTAAAAATGATGTGTTTTTGACAATACCATCTAAGTGGATACCGTAAATTTTTGTGATATAAGTATAACCTGACTTTCTGCGGTCGAACCGCTAAAATCTTTAAAGTGTGTTTAATAAAAATAGAGCAATGGCTAAAGGAGAATGAAAATGTATTGTTTGAACATGATGCGTGTTGGTAGAAATCGATAGTTTTCCCTGACAAAAATTGCTATTTTTACAGCTTTTTTGTAGCTAATCTATAAAATACCCACGAGGAGAGTTCAAATATGAAAATAAATAATCTTACATTAAAACATTACCTTAAAAATGTAATGTTTATAAACGGAACTGCTTATGCAGGAAAATCTACCATGGTCAAAATGCTCGCAGATAAATACGGACTAATTTGTTGTGGCGAAAATTACGACTGCATACCAGAGGGCATTGTGATCCCTGAAACTTATCCGAACTTAAGCTATTTTCAAACGCTAAAAGATTGGCAAGAATTTGTCAACCGAACACCACAGGAATACCATGATTGGATAGTCGAATCATCACGAGAACAAGTCGAATTTGAAATAATCCACCTGATTAGCATTTCCCAAACGCAAAAAGTAATCGTGGATACAAATATTCCTCTCGATATATTAAAAGAAATAGCAGATTACCATCAAATCGCCATCATGGTTTCGCCCCAATCAATGTCAGTTGACCATTTTTTTGAACGTGATGACCCCGATAAAAAATTCATCAAAGAACAAATCATGAAATCCAATAACCCAGAAAAAACTATGGAAAACTTTCTTGCAGGCATCGCTAAAATAAATAGCCAAGAAGTTTACAACGATTTTATCAACAGTGGATTTTTGACCATCGTTCGTGAAGATACCCTTACCGACACACGGTCTGAAACACTAAACAAATTAGCCCAACACTTTGGATTGGAATACTAATCGCTAAATTAATTATGTGATATAATTATAGTTTAGGTGCGTCGACAAATACTAAAATGGTTCAGTGATGAAAACATCCCTAATGATGCACATGTTTGTATGGACAACCTTTATAGGTTAATATTCTGCAATAAGTATAGATTAATTAAAGCTCTACGAGGAGAAAGTACATGTTAGAAAAAATCAGAGTTACCCCAGAAAAAATAAATAGAAAGCGTGAAATAGTCTATTGCATTTCATGGATTATAGTTGGATTGGTTTTAGGTGTGTTCGCAAAATATGCAGGGGTTATTGTCCAAGGAAGTAGTTTTAGAAATTTTATATTCCAGGTAGGTAATATGTTAAGTAGTTTTAGCTTGTGGATACTTCTAGGTGTTGTAATATCCATCTATTCGCAAAAATCTATTACCGCCGCCGTGAATGTAGCGTTATTCTTTTTTGCCATGCTTTTATCGTATTATCTGTACTCGGCATGGATTGTTGACTAT
>Ga0153974_1000129_pt1 | contig 18062 bp, 15 predicted proteins | sample TSGA058MetaG_FD_104741 | JGI IMG/M metagenome (GOLD analysis project Ga0153974, IMG submission 104741) | Attine ant fungus gardens microbial communities from Georgia, USA - TSGA058 MetaG | ecosystem: Host-associated > Fungi > Mycelium > Unclassified | place: USA: Georgia, Yuchi Wildlife... | reverse complement strand
CCAAGAATAATGCTAAATTAGTTTGGATTTTTAATTTAATTAGAAACAGCATCAGCATAACTCTCTTATATTAGAGAATAATAAGAATAAATCAAAAGATAGAAATGAGGTTGTGACATGTATTCGCATACAGAGTGTGAAGTTAATATTGATAAATTGGGGCGCATTACATTTGAAAAAAATCCTAACTATTATATAGATATAACATTTTCTAATTTACCCGAAGAACGATTTTATACGGTTAATGTTAAGGTTTTAAAACCCTTTGGTAATCTTGTACCAGAAGAGAGAAGTTTTAAATTTCCTTTCTCAGAATCTGGACGCTCTCAGGCAACTCGGAAGTACTTAGAAGAGCGTGGCCTAATTGACAGAGCTTTATCGCGCTTTTAAAAAATTAATCCAAACTGTACTAAGTTTGGATTTTTAACGAGAGGTGAATGATGTTAGTCCGAAAATGGCAAGAGATGACGAGCTTAGAGAAGAAGTGGTTTGGTTTATTGCCCATATTCCTTATAACGGCCATGATTGTATATGGAATTGAGGATCTTTGGGTAGATGGAATCATCTATATTTATCTAGGCATTGCCGCGATAATCTTGTATTTTTTAGTGAGAAAGTCTACTTATATGTTAGGTAGTTATTATTTAAGTTTAATGGGCCACTCTGCTTTTGAAGGAGTACCTAAAAAAGTTCTTTTATACCGCTATAAAATTATGAGCTATAGTTCCTTAGTTGCAGTAGGATTTGGTTTTTTCGGTGGTATTTATTATGGCGCTGATTTGATGATTATTTTTTCTTGGAGTCTATTAGGAATTACAGTTTCAAGTAGACGTTTAGTTCAGGAAGTGTCAGATATAGAAGACGGGCAGACACGAGTTTAGGGACTTGTGTCTTTTTTTGGGGATAAAAATAACTAGAAAGTAGAGACTATAAAAGAGCAGTAAACAATTGAAAGGAGGTTTTTAAATGGGCTGGAATTTTCAACATAGTTATGCTAAACTACCGGATTTATTTTATACATCTTTGGAGCCAACGCCTGTTCGCGACCCAAGGGTAGTGATTTACAACGAGTCTTTAGGAATTGAATTAGGGTTAAAAAAAGAAGATTTATCAGCAGAAATTTTAGCGGGAAACGTGCTTCCTGACGGAGCATTTCCTCTGGCGCAAGCTTATGCAGGCCATCAATTTGGCTATTTTACCATGCTTGGAGATGGACGTGCCGTTTTATTAGGAGAGCAAGTAACTCCCAAAGGTGAACGATTTGATATTCAACTAAAAGGAGCCGGGATTACCCCTTACTCTCGTGGAGGAGACGGGCGCGCCGCAATAGGTCCCATGTTAAGAGAATATATCATCAGTGAAGCGATGCATGCTTTGCATATCCCAACGACGCGGAGTTTAGCTGTGGTGACAACAGGAGAATCAGTTATTCGTGAAACGGTTCTTCCTGGTGGAATTTTAACACGAGTTGCTAAAAGTCATCTTCGGGTGGGGACTTTCGAATATGTAGCTCAGTGGGGAAATCAGGATGATATAAAGGTTTTGGCAGACTACACCATTGACCGCCATTTCCCCAATTTGAGAATGTCAGAAGAGAGATATTTGTTAATGTTGCGAGCAGTAATAGAACGACAGGCCGCTCTAATTGCTAGCTGGCAACGAGTGGGCTTTATTCACGGCGTTATGAATACCGATAACATGGCACTTAGCGGGGAGACCATTGACTATGGCCCTTGTGCATTTATGGATATTTATGATCCTAAGACAGTTTTTAGTTCAATTGATACTCAAGGGCGATACGCCTATGAAAATCAGCCTGAAATGGCTGTTTGGAATTTAGCTCGTTTTGCTGAAACATTGTTACCGTTACTTAACGAGAACGAAACAGAGGCCGTACAGTTAGCTCAGGAAGAGATTCAAAACTTTTGGGTAGCTTATGAAAGTCATATGTTGGCTGGAATGACAGCCAAATTAGGTATGTTTAATAAAGAGGAAGCAGACCAGGAGCTGATTCAGGAGCTGTTAACCTCAATGGCCGTTCATGAACAAGATTATACCAATACTTTTTATGCATTAACGGTGGATAGCGAGCACCCCCCCATACCAGAACTAAGCAAGTGGCACCAACGCTGGCAGCTAAGGTTAAGCCGTCAAGGTAAAACAAAAAGTGAGATAGAGTCGTTAATGAAGGCTCATAATCCAAGTGTTATCCCTCGGAATCATCAAGTTGAAAAAGCACTTGAAGCAGCAACTCAAGGTGACTTAACATTATTGACAAAGTTAGTTGCTGTTTTAGCTAATCCATATAGTTATACTCCTGATCAGGATGCTTATCGACACCCTTTAAAGGGAATGAAAGGGTGTTATCAAACTTTTTGTGGAACCTAAAAAGTATTCATCATCATAAGTGTTAAGAGGTATATAGTCATTTGTCATAAAAAAGAAGGAGATGACTAGGCTCCTTCTTTCTGTATGATTAGTGATATTTAGGGTTAGGCTTCTATTATAGATACCTAAATTCTTGAACAAGATGGACGATGACGCTCTTCACATTCTCTCAGACGGCAACGTGTTTGAGTTAATTCACGATGTAACTCTCTAATCTCTTGATTTAATAGAGTTATTTGTTTACGTAATTCTCTAATCTCTTGTTCAAGGCATTCTTTCTCACGGTTGGCAGCGTGAAGTGCTTTTTCTAATTCTCTAATAAGTTCGCGAAGTTCTCTAATTTCTCGTCTTAAAGTACCATTTTCTGCTTCAGCACGTTGAAGTGTAGTTCTTAACTCTTTAATGGTTTCTTGAAGTTCGTTAATTTCTCGTTGAAGTGTTTCTCTTTCTCGCTGACTAGCGTGTAGAGCATGACGTAATCTTTCAATAGTTCGCTCTAACTCGTGTACTGATTTGCGTAGTTCTTTGATTTCCTCACGAAGTCTCTGGATTTCCTCACGAAGTCTGTGATTTTCTTTACGAAGCTCTTGGATTTCTTCACGAAGTCTGTGGTTTTCTTTACGAAGCTCTTGGATTTCTCTACGAAGTTTATGATTTTCTGTACGAAGTTCTCGATTTTCTATACGTAATTTTTGGTTTTGACGTGTTAAGTGTTCGTTTTCTCTTTCAACTCGTCTTAATTGAGCTGTTACACGTTCTAACTCAGCACGTAAGCGATCTTCTTCACTTTCACCTTGGTTACACCCTCGAGTCCTAGCGATGTTAGGTGTGTCTGTAAAATCACCTTGCCAGCTACCAAAATTTGTTTCGAATTCTTCAAAATTACCGAAATTATCATAGCTCTCAAAGTTCTCAAAGTTCTCAAAGTTCTCAAAGTTCTCAAAGTTTTCTAATTCTTCAAAACCTTGAAAATCTTGAAAATTTTCGTTATTCTCTTGACGCTCAGGGATAAATACAGATCCCTCATTTCGAGTTTGAGTTTTGCGAGTCATATTATTGTTATTTGTAAATGTCATCTCACTGTCTCCTTTGAGTATTAGTATAAGTAGTACTCTATATCTTATTCTAGGGAGAGAGAAAAGGGTGGGTTATTGTTTATCATATGTTATAATTAAGTAAAGTTAAAAAATCTTGCATCTTATAGGTGTTAGCTACGTTTAGCCCTTTAGAATCGTATATAATTTACGATTTAGAGTTGCTTATTTTGATAAAGGGAATTAAGAGTAAGGGTGGTCAGAATCTATGAAAGTAACTATTTCAGATGTTGCCCAGTTAGCAGGGGTAGCCAAGAGTACTGTTTCTAGATACTTAAATGGTGGCTATGTAAGTGAGGAGACAGGAAAAAAAATCAATAAAATTATTAAAGAGACAAATTACGAACCTAATACATTTGCTCAAAGTTTGAAAGCGAAAAAAACTAATTTAATAGGTGTGATTATTCCCCGATTAAATTCTTATGCCGTGTCTTTGTTATTAAAAGGAATTGATAGAACTTTAAGAGAGAATGGATATCAAATGTTGATTTCTAATACTGATCAAAGTGTGGAACGAGAAATTGAAAGTTTATCTAGTTTTGCAAATCAAAAAATGGCAGGAGTTATTTTAATTGCCACTGTCCTCACTGATGAGCATCTTAAAGCCACTAAGGAAATTAAAATTCCTGTTTTAGCAGTCGGACAGGAACATAAATTAATGACTACTCTAACTTATGGCGATGAACAAGCCGGTTTTGAAGTTGGAAACTATGTCATAAATTCTGGTCATCGTAACCTAATTTATTTAGGAGTAAACGAAACCGATATTGCTGTAGGCGTTAGGAGAAAGCAAGGATTTAAACGGGCTATTCAAGAAATACCTGGTTGCCAAGTTACTTATTATGAAACTAGCTTCTCAATGGAAGATGCTCAAATGCTATTTTCAAGAATCATTCAAGAAGGAGAATTTCAGAACAAAACCTTAGTGGTCTGTGCTACAGACAATATTGCCATAGGTGTTATGAAAGCCGCTAGGAAACATGGTTTGGAAATTCCTCAAGATATATCCATTACTGGGTTTGGAGATTATGAAATTGCTGACTTAATTGGATTAACTACTGTTCGCTATCCCTACCAAGAAACAGGGGTTTTAACAGCTAAAAAAATAATAGGTTTATGTGAGGGATGGCATAATGATAATACCGAAAGGCATTTATGTGAATTAATAGAACGAGAAAGTGTTACTAAAATTTGCTAATCATATAAGAAATGTTCTAGGCTTGTTGAAAAGTTATCTTAAGCCCAGTCATTAGTTTTAGATTAGATGTGATGACCCTGTTTCTGATTGGGATCATTCACAGATAAGGGCAGGCAAAAAAAGCTAAATCTTTTATTTTAAGCTAAATAAAAAGTCAAAAATCGTAGGAAAAGTTGTGTTAAAGACTGTTCCTGCGATTTTTAAATGAAGAAATTATAAAAAAAAATAAAAAGGAGAAGAAGACGTTGACGGAAGGTTCTAAGATGAGTTAATATTTATTTACATAAAAAGCACAGACCAAATTATGGAATTTTGTCGGGGGATTAGAAACTATTGTTAGGGGAGAAGAGAGAATATGGAACAATTGCTAAGTATGAAAGGACAGCAACAAGAATTAGGAATGCAACAAATCTTTAAGTTAATGATTATGTCAGTAATGGCATTGCTAACATGTATGTCAAATTCACTATGTAAATTAGCAGGAAAGATTAAAGGTGGAGAAGTTTTAATTAAGTTTATTTTAAATTGGAATACATTTATTCAAAACCAAATAGGTGCAGATTTAGGAAAATTACTGGCATTAATGGAATCTATTAAACAAGTTAGACCTACAGTGAGTGGTTTAATAATGACAGTCAAAATAAAAATAAATAACGGAATTAAGTCAATTGGTGTGAAAAGAGCATTAAATTTTGTGAAATTAAACGTCATTAATAATTGGAAAAATTCTAGTTTTATTAAATGGGTTCAATCCTCAAGGAATGTAAATCTTAAGTTACTGATACAAAAGTTTCATTTAAATAAAATGAGAATTCAAACTATGATTTCTAAAGGGATTACTAAAGTCCATTCACAACTTAAGGATTTCTTGATGAGTGGGATACTCATAACTTTAATTTTAATGATACCAATTCGTCTACTAATGATTCCTTTTGAAAATCTTCTTACCTACGGGGGAATGTTAATGATTTTGGGGGGCTTAATCGTCTTAAGTATATTAATTGAAACGTTAACAAGTATTCAAGGAGAACAAATATGTGGGTCAGTATTAGCATTTAGAGTCAGGTGCCTAAAAGGTTTGACTAGAGTTTTAAAGCAGAAGCTTAATTTATCACGGATAAAAGTCAAACCAAGTCAAGTTCTAGGGCCAATAGCCATAAACTCAGAAGTTTGCTTAGATAAACTAAGTCTATTTAGCAGGTTTTGGAACCTAAAATATCAAACCGTGTTTTAGCAATTTTGCTTTGTAGAGAAAAACTAATAAAACATCTAACCTTCTACTAAAATCCATATCTTAAACTTAAATTTCCAGGGAAATATTTCATTACACTATTTTTTTGAATTGATGTAAAACGCGTCGTTTTAAGGATGCAGTTTTTAAGCGTAACCAAATCTGATATTAGAAAAATATCATAAAGGGGCTGTAAAATATCAACATTTGAATTACAAAATTGACATTTTTTTTATGACTGAGAGAACTTTATAAATTCTAAAAAAATATCTTTTACTAATTATTAAAAAATATAGGCAATTAGCTTTATTTTCATCCTATCTAAGAAAGTAAGTTTTATTTTAATTTCCTGAATCGTATCCTTTGACATAGATTGAGTCTGGTGTTAGGATGAAACAAGAGGAGCTTTGTATTTATGAGTTAAAGTTACTCAGTAATTATTTATGGTGGGAGACAAAACTATGGGAAAAGTATTAGTTATTAAAGGAACACCGCAATCAGAAGCACAGTCAAGAAGCACCCAAGTACTAAAAGGTTTTATTAATGAGTATAAAGAAAACAACCACCAAGATGACGTAATAGAATTAGATTTATATAATATGAAAATTCCATTGATTGATGCAGACGTTTTAAATGGCTGGAATAAATTAAGAGCTGGTGAAAATTTAACCAATTTAGAATTAGTAAAAATAACTGCTATTGATCAACTTACGGAACAATTTATTGAAGCAGATAAATATATTATTCAGTCTTCAATGTGGAATCTAGGAATTCAACCGTTATTGAAAGCTTATATTGATACAGTAAGCATAGCAGGAAAAACTTTTAACTACACAAAAACTGGACCTAAGGGGTTAATGGAAGGCAAAAAGGGAATTCATATTCATGGTTCCGGAGGAATTTATTCTGGAACAGTTGGAATCGAACACTGTGATTCTTATATAACAGGAATTTTAAGATTCTTAGGAATAGAGGTCTTACCAACCATTTTTGTTGAGGGAATTGATTATCAACCTGAACAACAAGAAGCAATTATTGCCGCTGCCCTGCAAAAAGCCATTGAAACAGCTCAATATTTCTAAAACTTAAAAAAATTAAAGCCTATTACTTAAAAGTAAAATCTTTTAGGTAATAGGCTTTTCAAGGTGTTAATAGAAATACTAGGTACATTTTAAAATCAGCTTCTTCAGGTTTTTTTTCGAAAGTCTTCTGAAGTTCCACTCTTATAGTCCGCAAAAATATTAGTTTTAGTTTTTATGACTTGTTCTCAAACTTGGAGTATTTAGATAATATAGGAAACATTCGATCTAATTTCCACCATCTAGGCTTAGTGGTAGATATTAATCACATCCTTTAAAGGTACTCACAAAAGAAGTGTATCGAATATACTGAAACCCAAGAGGGTAACAGATTCGATACACATTTATCACGACTACTTAGTTTGATGCTTACAAATAATTGAGCATTTAGATGTTGGATCCATTTTCTTTAATTACTTGTTTATACCAATTAAATGATTGTTTTTTTATTCTTTTTAAATCACCATAACCATTGTCATCTAAATCCACATATATAAATCCATATCGTTTACTCATTTGTCCCGTTGTTGCACTTACTAGGTCAATAGGGGCCCATGTCAAGTATCCAAAACAATTAACTTTATCTATTTCGATTGCTTTTTTCATTTCGATGATATGTTGTTTTAAATAATCAATACGATATTCATCATTGATTTCATTATTCTCAGTTAATTCATCGACTGCTCCTAGTCCATTTTCAGTAATGATAATGGGCAATCCATATTTTCGATAGGTATAATTCAACAAATATCGTAAACCGATAGGGTCGATTGTCCATCCCCATTTACTAGTAGTTAAAAATGGATTTTGTAACCCTCCAAATAAAGCACTTTTTCCTACCTCAGCACCTTCATATTCTGCAACAGAAGAGGCATAATAGTTCATCCCTATAAAATCTAACTTTCCTTTTGAAAAAGCTTCCTTATCGGCATCACTTAAAGAGATATTAATTCCTTGATCTTTATACTCGTATAATTTATATTCTGGAAATTCTCCATTACACATCGCATCTATTTGGTAGAAATCTCTATCCATTTGTTTGAATGCATTCATAATATTAGTAGGGTTACAGTCAACTGGATAGACAGGTTCGATACCAAAAACACATCCTATTTGATTATTTTTATCTATTTTATGACCTAACTCAACAGCTAAACAACTTGCTAGAGTCATGTTATATCCAATAGTTGCTAATGTTTGTTTTTTGTCTTCTAATTCTGAGTATTTCAAACCGGCAATAATATACGTGAAAATATCACTGGCTTCTGTCTGTGGATCGATATGGTTCATTTCATTAAATGTAACCCAGTATTTTACTTTACCTTTTAAGGCTTCGAACATAGTTTTACAAAAGTTTAAATAAAAATCGATAACCTTGCGGTTTGTCCAAGAGCCGTATTCTGTTACTAAATGGATAGGCATTTCAAAATGATATAAAGTTACAATGGGTTCAATTTCATTTTTTAACAATTGATCGACAACATTTTTATAAAAATCAATACCTGCTTGATTGGGTTTATCTTCATCGCCTTTAGGAAATATTCTAGACCAATCGATAGAGATACGTAAAGCTTTAAAACCCATTTCCGCAAACAGAGCTATATCTTCTTTGTAACGATGATAAAAATCAATTCCTTGATGTGAAGGGTATCTAGCAGTAGAAGACAACTGCTTATGTATTTCTCGTGGTTGTTCATAAGCGCCCACGGTTACTAAATCCATAATACCTAAACCTTTATTGTCTTTGGCATAGGCTCCTTCGCATTGATGCGCAGCGATACTTCCGCCCCATAAAAAGTCATTAGTTATTTTCATAATTACGAACCTCTATTCTAATATAATATTCATTGATTCATCTGCAATCTGAACGGTTTGATTTTGCATTGGAATTACATCTAAGTAATCTCCGCTATTTGTTACAACTACAATAATAGTTGTATCAAAACCTGCTGCTTTTACTTGTTCAAAATCAACATGTCCAATTTCTTGTCCTTTTTTAACAGTATCACCTGGTTCAACGTGGATATTAAAGAATTGACCTTCAAGAGAAACAGTATCAATTCCAATATGAATTAAAATTTCTTCTCCATTAGCTCCCTTAATTCCAATTGCATGTTTGGTAGGAAAGACAATTACAATTTCTCCGTCTATTGGTGAATATACTTTATCTCTAGTAGGGATAATTCCAATTCCTTTTCCTAAGGCTCCAGTTGAGAAGGCTTGGTCTTTTACTTCTGATAATTGAATTAGTTCTCCTTCAGAAACACTTGATAGGGTAGTAGAACGTAATTTAAGAGCATTTGTATCAGTTGATTTTGTTTGTTCATTTTTAGTTTCTGTGTCTGTTTCATCTGCAGGAATTCCTAGCATATACGCTGCAACCGCTGCTCCAACAAAACTAATAATTACTGCTGTAACCATTAACCAGAAATTTCTAAAGTCACCTTGTCCAATATAAGAGGGTAAACCAAATAATCCCCAAGCTACAGAATAGGCTTTTACTCCAGTAAGACCAGCGAATAATCCACCTAGTCCTCCCCCGATTATTACCGCAATAAATGGGCGACGGAATTTAACAAATACACCATAAATAGCGGGTTCAGTTACACCAAGAATAGCGGATAATGTAACGGTTCCAAAGAGTTGTTTTTGTTTATTATTTCTAGCTCTAAGAAAATAACCTAACATCGCTCCACCAACAGCAATATCCGAAATAGTTGCGGAAGAGATGAATGCTGGATCATAACCATTTGTAGCAATCAATGAAGCAACGACTGGCATGATAAAGTTACCGGCACCTAACATAATTATGAAAGGTTGCAAGGCAGAATACAGCATCATGACAAACCAACTTCCGATATATTCCATTAATAAATTAAAGAATCCAATAATTCCTTCTCCTATATAAAAACCTAAAGGTCCAAAAAATAGTAAAGTTGTTGGCAGTATAATTATCATAATTAATAATGGAGATAAGAAATATTGTAACGAATTAGGAACAATCTTTTTAACATATTTTGTAACATATCCCATAAACCAAAGAGCTAACAAGATAGGGATAAAACTATTGGCATAAGTTACTTGTGGTAAAGGAATACCAAATAAGTTTAAACCTGCTACGCCATTAATCGATTCCGATAAAATAGTTGCTGCTAAGGCAACAGCTAAATATGGACTCACACCTAAACGTTTGGCACTACTCATGGCCATGAAAATTGGTAAGAAGTAGAATACTGCGTTTCTTAAGGCATCAAAAATTATATATGTGGAACTTTCTGGAGAAATAATACCTGTTAAGGCAATAATAGATAGAAAAGCGGCTAATAACCCGGCACAAATAATAGGCTCTAAAATAGGAGTCATAGATTCTGAAACAACGTCCAACATAGCTTTAATAATATTCTTTTTCTTGCCACTTGGGACATCTTCATTGGATCTTTGCATTCCTAATAATTCAATAAGTTCTTTATGAACTTCATTTACATGGGTACCTACGATGATTTGATATGCCACATTATTGCTGACAACATCAATAACACCATCCATATTCTTTATTTTTTCTGTTTGTGCTTTGTTCTCGTCCTTTAAAGTAAAACGCAAGCGTGTCATACAATGTACAACGGCCTTTACATTATCTTTACCACCAATTAATTCAATAATTTGTTCATTAAAATCTTTATACATCATTTCTATTTTCCTTTCTTTCAGTGACTCTATTGATATGGACCATTAGATATGTGTACTCATGTTGAGATAATGTTTGCTTAAATTTATCTTTAACGTATATTTCAATTTTATGCACAACATCGAAGGACTCTGGATAAATCGTTTTCACTTGTTGAAACAAAACAGATTCTTCGTCATTATACATTCCTTCTTTCTTTACCCGTTCTATAAAATACTGCAAATGAGTAACTAAGCGCATATAATTTATAGAAGTTTCATCAAAAGTCATATTGAAATTGTATTTGATAATACTCAGTATATCTCTCAAAGTTTCCATATCTTCAATTCTTTCATTTAAGGATGATTTATCTTCTTCAATATTTACAAAATGTAAGGCGATGGAAACTGCCTCATCCTCAGGAAAATCAATTTCATAACACTTTCGCATTTTCTGAATGGCATACACACCAATTTCGTAATACGTAGGATAAAATTTCTTGACTTCCCAAGATAGGGGACTACGAATATATTGTCCCTTTTCTCCACGTTTCCAAGCAAAAGAGATATGATCTAGTAACGCTAAATATAAATAATCAGTGGCTTTTCTATTTAATAGTTTTTCACCATGTGCAACTAAATCATTTAGTAATTGAATCGTTTTTTCGTCGGTGTTAGCTAATAAATAGCTGAAATGTTCTAGACGATCAGAAGAATCTAAGACATATGTTTTTTTGACATCGTCTTCATTAATTTGTTGCCCTTTTTTAAATTTAAATGATACGCCTGGCGCATAAACAATGGATTCATGACCCCCTTTTTCAATAATTGCTACATTATTATTTAGTATTTTCTTTACTTTCATCATTATCTCCTTTCTAGAAAAAAAACTCAGAAAATATACCAAAGAAATCATTAAAAATAAATGGTTTTTTTGATATATATTCTGAGTTCTGCCTGCTGACCAGTCACATAACTCTAAAAATGACTACCTTCGCCATTTTCAGTTTTTTTCTTGCTTCTTATAAATGGATTTTAACATTAAAAATAATAATTGTCAACGTAAAAAGCTAGTCGATACAAAGGAGAATAAGAAGCGTGCTGCTTTACAAATCAACTGTTCAATTGGTACTACCCACCGTTTGATTCTTCAATACAAAAACTATGGAAAGCAAGGTTTGGTACTATGTTAATAATTCGGCCAACATAAATATAAGAAATTTTATTATAGCTGTATTCTTTTTCAAACCCAATTGGGAATAAATAATTACAATAAAAGTGAATTCTCCAAGTATTATAAAATCCATCAATATATTCAAAAATCAATCTGTATGCCTTGTCGTCATTGTATATTTCAAATTGGATTAACCATTCCCTTTTTATCAGCTAAAGGCTTTAATACACCCATTATCCCAGGGGTTACCTTTATCAGCGAATATAGATAAGAATATTACTTATTTAGCTGAACAGCAGAAAACAAATATGCGTATATATGGGTGTTAGTTATCATTTTGACACTAAGTAATAAGAAGAGGATTTCTGTTCTTTAGTAGAAACCCATAAAGGTTCTCAAATATAGTGTGTCACTTAATTCAGGTCAATTTATAATCGATTATTGCATCTTAGTATAATAATGATTGTTTTTCTCATATATTATCGGTAAAATATAAATAAATTATTGAAGAGCAGTGGTGAATCTAGTGCAGGACAAAAAGTATTTTAATATGATTATTATGGCCCTACATTAGAAGATGGTGCGGGATTGACGGGACTCCAGATATCTGTACTCATCATAAAAAAAACAATGCATTTTATAATAGCAGAATTTAATAGGATAGAAGCAAAAAATAAAGTTGATTCTGCTTCTTATCTATTTAACAATTTCCAATAAATTTTTAGCTTGTCGTTCAGTTAACTTCGTCAATTCATCTAAGACGAATAGCTGAACTTTTTTATATGGGACTTTCAAAGCTAAAAGATATTAACATAAAAAGCCTGTAGAGAGAAGTTTTCTCCATAATCAATGTCTGGTAGCTCAGACATAATTTGGTATTAACAAATAAGAATTTAAGTGGTATTCTCGAATTAAGTTAAAAAAAGTAAACGGTATCATCTAAAGTGAACCGTAAGAAAGGGAGGAATTTAATTTGTAGATAATAAATTAGATCGTTATACGAAGGGGGAAGGAGATGAAGATTACAAAGAGACAACAAAAAATATTAGAATACTTAATTCAAGTTGATGGCTTTATAACAGCAAAAAATATTTCAGAATTATTCCAAATTTCTGAAAAAACTGTTTATCGAGATATTAAAAGGATTGGAGAAGTATATAAGGATGCAATTGTTCAAACCTCGGGTAAAGGTTACCAAATAAATTATCAAGCTTACATTCAATATTCTCAATCACTAGAGAAAGATAAAATTCGAGGAGGGATGTCAACTTTTGAGAGACGCTTAGATATTTTAATTTCAATGTTAAGTCAATCGCCTAAAGAGACATCAATTAATAAATTAGCAGAGTACTATTATGTTAGTCCTAATTCTATCGTAAATGATCTTAAAAAAATAGAGGAAAAACTACAAGGAACGTTAATTAGTTTAAATAGAACGTCTAGTGGAACTTATTTAGAAGGAAGCGAGAAAGATATACGAAACTTATTAATGGATTCATTTCATAACTTGATTGATGATGATGATTTTAATATCACTATGATCGAGAAAATTGGTGAAGAAAGCATTGATTTTTTACAAGAGCAATTTGATTATGAAGATATAAAGCTTATTAAGCAACTATTAGACTCAGCAGAAGAAAGATTAGGATTTACCATAGAGGCGCCCTATTATATTAATGTGTTTACACATTTACTTATTTTGATAAAGCGCTGTAGAGAAGGGCAAGTTGAAAAAGAGGAGATATTTCTTCAGGAAGAAACCATTATTCCAACTATTTTTCAAATAGCAAAAATGATTTTAAATCATATTGAAAACTATTTAAATATGACTTTAATGAAAAATGAGCTTTATTATATATATTGCTTTTTAATTTCTTCTCGAAATAGTAAAGTATTAAAGAAGTCAGAAGCAAAAACATTTCAAAATACAATATACATGGATTTTGTCGAGAATGTTATTGAAGAAATGTCATCACAATTAGGGAATGATTTCTCACGGAATCTGAAATTAAAAAATTCACTTTTATTACATGTTAAACCCATGATAAAAAGATCAAGATATAATATCAAAATTAGAAATCCTCTTTTGTATCAAATAAAATCTGAATTAGTTCAAGTGTTTGAACCATTGAAAGTAATATTATCAAAACTCTACGAGACGTACGGTTTAAATGAAATTTCAGAAGATGAAATTAGTTATATCACTTTATATTTCCAAGCTGAATTAGAAAATATTAGAAAGCAAATGAGGGTTGTAGTAGTTTGTAACACAGGAGTAGGAACTTCACAGTTATTGACGGCACGATTTAAAAAAGCGTTTCCCGATGGAGAAATTATCGATGTTGTTTCTTTAAAAAGAGTTTGGGAGTATAAAGATAGAAGTGATGTTGATTTAATATTAACAACAGTAAAGCTAGAAGGGATACCAATTCCAACCGTTCTAGTAAGCCCACTTTTAAACAAACGAGATATAGAGAATATAACCGCTATTATTTAGGCTATCGTTGATAGAAACTGTTGATGTTAGTTTGAAGTTACAGAATAGTTAACGATTTTTAACTAGTGTTAGAAGAATATAAAATAAATCTAAGAGGGGACTAATAAATGAATCAAGAACGTTTTAATCTAAGCCAAGTTATTTCTCCACAATTAATAACATTAGACACGGATGCTACTAATAAAGAGGAAGTCTTAACTGAATTAGCTGAATTACTTTATAAAAATGAAAAAATTAACGATAAAGAAGGGTTCCTAAAAGATGTTTATTTACGAGAAAAAGAAGGAACCACTGGAATTGGACAAGGAGTTGCGATTCCTCATGGAAAATCAAAGACAGTAAAAAAAACTTCTATTGCAATTGGAATAACTCGGAACCTAATTGAATGGGAATCACTAGATGGAGAAGGAGTCAGTGTTATTATTCTTTTTGCAGTTCAAGATACAGAGGTCAATACAACTCACATATTAATGTTACAACAAGTGGCTATTATGTTAGCTGATGATGATTTTATAGCTAATTTAAAAAATGTCAAAAGAGTAGATGAGTTAATAAGGTTAATCAAAGAGTTTGCATATGCTTAGAACTGTTATAAATTTGCGAGGATTTTTAGCTTCAGTGTTTGTTTCTCGAAGCTAAGCCATAGGGACGTAACCTGGCGCAAGGTGACAATGTCTAGGACTGAAAAGACTGCAAAGTTGGAATCATTCAAATACAAATGAGTTTAAGATAAAAGTAACTTAAAGCTAAAAGGAGAAGATATATCATGTTAATTACAGGAAAAGAAATGCTTAGAATCGCTCAACAGGAAAAATTTGCAGTGCCAGCTTTTAATGCAGGATCAGGACAATTATTAAATGCAATTATGGAAATATCAGAAGAAAAACAATCGCCTGTTATGATAGCTATTCATCCAGAAGAGTTAAAATTTTTAACAGATAGCTTTGTTGCACAAGTGAAATATTTAGCCTATCAATCTAAAATTCCTGTGTGTATTCATCTGGACCATGGCTCGAACTTTGAAGAAATTATCCATGCAATAAAATTAGGATTTACTTCAGTCATGATTGATGCTTCCCATTTACCGTTTGAAGAAAATATAAAAATAACACAAAAAGTAGTTGAGGCAGCTCATGCAGTTAATGTATCTGTGGAAGCGGAGTTAGGAACCATTGGAGATACTGGGAATACAGTGGAAGGAGGCGTTTCGGAAATCATCTATACAAATCCAGAAATGGCAAAAGAATTTGTTGAAAGAACAAATGTTGATTCATTAGCCATCGCTATCGGAACATCACATGGAATATACCCGAAACATATTCATCCAAAGTTGCGTTTAGATATCTTAGAACAAATTACCAAAGTAGTTGATATTCCATTAGTTTTACACGGAGGATCAAGCAATCCTGATTCTGAAATTAGTCAATCAGTTGAAATGGGAATTAATAAAATTAATATTTCAAGTGATATAAAAATTGTATTTGCTGAAAAATTAAGAGAAATTTTAAATGAAGGAAATAAAGAGATACGCGAGCCAAATGTTTTGTTCCCCCTATGTATGGAAGAAACTAAAAAAATTGCAGCATATAAGATTAAATTATTTAAGGCAGAAGATAAAGTTAAGTACTTTTTTAATTAAACAACAGGGGGCGTGGCTACTATAAGGATTAAGGGCCTCCTTATAAGTAATAATCAACACGGAAGCGTTTACCATATAAATGGAATTTAATGAGAGAGGATGAATGTCTATGAATATTGTTGGAATCGCAGCATGTACAGCAGGGGTAGCACACACCTATATTGCAAAAGAAAAACTTATTAAAGCAGGAGAATCAAGAGGTCATAACGTGTTTATTGAAACACAAGGGTTGGCAGGGACACAAGATGAACTTTCAGCAGAGGCAATTAGAAATGCAGATATAGTCATCATAGCAGCTGATATTAAGATTAAAGGAAAAGATAGATTTGATGGTAAAAAAATGATTGAAGTACCCACTACTTTAGTTGTTAAATCACCTAATAAGTTAGTAGAAAAATTAGAAGAAATTTATAGACAAAAGTAAGATGGAGAAGGGGTTAGTAAAATATTTTATTTCCATGCACAAGTTATAATTTTAAAAAATAAAGGGGTAAGAGATGATGAATAATATTTTAAAAAAGCTAAAATTAAAAAGGCACATGATGACAGCTATCTCATTTTTCCTTCCATTTGTAGTGGCTGGGGGATTCTTACTTGCGTTAGGTAATATTTTTGATGGAAATAGTTTTGAAAGTATATCAGATGATTTTACCTTTGCAGATATATTAACAACCATGGGGGCTTTAACTTTAAGCATGTTACCTGTGTTTGTTTCAACGTTTATTGCATTTTCAATTGCGGATAAACCCGGAATAGCTGTTGGATTTATTGCGGGTATGGTTGCAAATAATCCCATTAATGCAGGGTTTTTAGGTGGACTTATTGGAGGATATTTGGCTGGCTATATGACGTTGTTATGCTTGAAATATATCAAGGTTCCTTCATGGGCTGAAGGTTTAAAGCCAACATTAATCATTCCATTTGTTGCATCGCTACTGGTAGGACTCCTATTATTTTATGTTATTGGAACGCCTATAAACTGGATGATGACAGGATTATTAAATTTTTTAGAGAAGCTCGACCCTAATGCCTTAATATTATTTGGTGCTGTTATTGGAATATTATCTGCTATTGATTACGGAGGACCCATAAACAAAACGACTTTTGCATTTGTGTTTACTTTATTTGCAGAAGGGGTTTATGAACCTATTGCAGTATTAATCATTGCCTCAATGATTACACCTTTTGGATTTGCTATTGCTTATTTTTTACAAAAAATATTTCGGAAGAATATTTATAATAAAACAGAGGTAGAAACCTTAAAGACTGCTTTTCCAATGGGAATCTGTCAAATCACAGAAGGGGTATTTCCAATTGTATTTAATGATATTGGTAGAAGTGTATTGTCCACAGGTATAGGTGGGGCGGTGACGGGAGCATTAGCCATGTCATGGGGAGTATACTCTACTATTCCAGCTGGGGGAATGCTTGCATTATCCACAACAAGTAAACCATTTGAGTTTTTTTTAGTCACTTTAATAGGTTCAGTCGTAACAGGAGCTGTATTCTTTATTATAAGGAAGCCATGTGATCCCAACTCAATTATGGCTGAAAGAACGATGGATGATGAGGAGGATATTGATTTCTCTGATTTACAAATATCATAAAGAAAATAGGTGAAAAATATGAAAACGTATAAAGAAAAAGTCAAGCAAGTCTTTTTAAACTCTGAAATTATCTTTACTCAAGATGAATTGGAATCCATAGAATATGCTGATTTTGGGCTCAACAATATAGAAGAGGAAGGATTAAATCTGATTGTTTATGTGAATAATGACAGGTATTGTGCTAAGGAGATGGTTTTATTGCCTAGTCAAACGTGTCCTGAACATAAACATCCACCTATTAAGGGAACACTAGGGAAGAAAGAAACATTTAGGTGTAGAAAAGGAAAAGTTTATTTGTACGTAGATACTAAAGAACCATTAAATGAACAGTTAATTCATGCACGGATTCCACAAAAAAATAGAGAGTATTATACTGCAGGTAAGGAGATTATATTAATGCCTGGTGAACAATATACAATTGAGGCTAATACTTTTCATTGGTTTCAAGGGGGGGAAGAAGGTGCAATAGTCAGTGAATTTTCTTCATCCAGT
>Ga0153974_1000128_pt1 | contig 18082 bp, 18 predicted proteins | sample TSGA058MetaG_FD_104741 | JGI IMG/M metagenome (GOLD analysis project Ga0153974, IMG submission 104741) | Attine ant fungus gardens microbial communities from Georgia, USA - TSGA058 MetaG | ecosystem: Host-associated > Fungi > Mycelium > Unclassified | place: USA: Georgia, Yuchi Wildlife... | reverse complement strand
GCTCCACCCCGCGTCCGAGAACGACTTTCATATTGTATTGGTTGCGGGGGCCGGATTTGAACCGACGACCTTCGGGTTATGAGCCCGACGAGCTACCAGGCTGCTCCACCCCGCGTCCGTGGATGCGCACTATACGGATTACGCCGATCTTTGCAACCCCAATTTTTAAATAAAGCGAAAAAAAGTCAATTTTTGCTAGTAAATTAGTCGTGTAGTCTTTTTTTTAAGCATTTTTTGCGGGGGAAGCGCATTACAGTTTTAATCTTTTAGGGCCTCTGCTATCTTCGCCAACAGATATCGAGCGATAAGAGAGACTCATGAAATTCCCACTATTGAAACTAGCTGTCACTGGCTCACTGGTCGCGATATTACTCGCGGGGTGCTCTTCGAAACCCACGGATCGAGGCCAACAATATAAAGATGGTAAAATTACTTCACAATTTGCTCTGAGAAATCAGCCTAATGCTATTGGCGCACCGATTAACGGTGGCGACTTCATGACGCAAGTTCAGCAGGTACAAGGTGCTTCTTCGCGTATGTATCAGCGTCAGCAGAGCACCTTTAATGCCATTCAAAGCTGGTTAAATGCAGGGGGGGATACTCGTCAATTACGTAATTACGGTATCGAAGCCTGGCAGATGGAAGGGGCGGACGATTATGGTAACGTCCAATTCACCGGTTATTACACTCCGGTTATTCACGCTCGCTATACCCGCCAAGGCGAATTCCAATATCCTATCTATCGTATGCCACCGAAACATGGGCGTTACAAACTGCCAAGCCGTGCACAGATCTATAGTGGAGCAATTGATTCCCGATATGTTATCGCATGGAGTAACTCCTTAATCGATAACTTTATGATGGATGTACAAGGCAGTGGCTACGTTGACTACGGTGACGGTCGTCCTCTTACTTTCTTTGGCTACGGCGGAAAGAATGGTTGGGCTTATCACAGCATAGGTAAGGAGCTGATCGATCGCGGCGAGGTTAAACGCGAAGATATGTCGATGCAGGCGATTCGTGACTGGGCGGATAACCACTCCTATGCAGAAGTTCGTCAGTTGTTGGAGACCAATGACTCCTTTGTCTTCTTCAAACCTGAGTCCTTTACCCCTGTACGTGGCGCGAGTGCCGTGCCTTTAGTCGCGAAGGCCTCGGTAGCGGCGGACCGCTCCTTGATCCCGCCGGGATCGGTATTACTAGCCGAAGTCCCGCAGCTTAATGAAAAAGGCAAATTTAACGGTAAATATCAAATGCGCTTAATGGTGGCATTAGATGTGGGTGGGGCGATTAAAGGACAACACTTCGATATCTACCAAGGTATCGGCCAAGAAGCGGCCCATCTAGCCGGATTCTATAATCACTATGGCAGGGTGTGGATCCTGAAGTCTGCACCAGGCGCCGGTGTTTTTTCGGCTAACCCGGTCTTTAGCCAATAAATCGGTATAGCATTTTTTCTTAAGAGTTGAATGACGATGACAGAAGCATGGCAGCAGCGGTTTTCCGGTATTACACGGCTATACGGACAACAGGCTGCACAATTTTTCCCTGATGCACGTTTCTGTGTGATCGGGATTGGTGGGGTCGGGTCTTGGGCTGCCGAAGCGCTGGCCCGAACGGGGATTGGTCATATTACGCTGATAGATATGGACGATGTCTGCGTAACCAACACCAATCGGCAGCTGCACGCCCTGAAAGAAACAGTGGGTCAACAGAAGATTGAAGTGATGGCGGCACGACTGCGCGAGATCAATCCTGAATGTCAGGTGACCTGTATTGATGATTTTATCAGCCCGGAAAATGTGGCGGAATGTCTTAACGCCTCGTTCGATTACGTTATTGATGCGATTGATGCGATCCGCCCCAAAGCCGCCTTACTGGCTTTTTGTCGTCGACAAAAGATCCCGGTGATTACCGTCGGGGGAGCAGGCGGCCAAATCGATCCCACGCAGATTGCGGTGGTAGACCTGGCCAAGACAATTCAAGATCCGTTAGCGGCGAAATTGCGTGAGCGGTTGAAAAGCGATTTTTCTATCGTAAAAAATAGTAAAGGGAAGCTTGGGATTGACTGCGTTTTCTCGACCGAGGCACTTCGTTATCCGCAAGCAGACGGATCGGTATGCCAATCCCGCGCGACCGCCGAAGGGCCAAAACGTATGGACTGTGCCTCAGGCTTTGGGGCAGTCACTATGGTTACCGCGTCCTTTGGCTTTGTGGCGGTCTCTCATGCGTTGAAGAAATTTATCGCTCGTAAATTGCGCCAAGTAGCAGGTTAAGTGAGCAGTGAGGGTGCGGTAGGACAGCAACCCTTAAGTTCACTCTTGGTGTAGCATCATTTTGTTGTATAGGTTTTTGCCCAGACCTCTTTTCTCAATGAGGGGGCTGGGCTTTGTTTTTAGTTTCTGGCAATTGATGGTCGGGTTAAGCCGCTCAAATGCGATGGCGTGATTAATGGCCCCCACGTTATTCGATAGATAAGACATTGCTATAAAATTTCTCATTCAATTCAAAGAATTAAAGGTCTTCGTTTTGCACGTAGCCCTGTGCATCGTGGTGTTATGCCATTAGGGTAAATCCTAGCTTTGAATCACAGTTTTTTTTCTATTTTGTAGTATTATCTATACATAAATGTCTATACAAAAGTGTACTTCATGGAAGAAGGGATTGAGTTCGAGTGGGACTCCATCAAGGCGGAGGAAAACTATCGTAAGCACGGTATCCGTTTTGAAGAAGCAGCCCTAGTATTTGATGACTCATTTCAATTATCGGCCCATGACCGTATCGAGAAAGGTGAATACAGATGGCAAACAATCGGTCGAGTAAAGGGATGTGTTGTGGTGCTTGTCGCGCATACGATACGTTTTGACGATGGAATGGAAATAGTTCGAATCATTAGTGCGCGAAAAGCAGAAAAGAATGAGAGGAGGCGCTATGAGCAGAGTTAACTATAAACGCAGTGAAATCCCAGTTCTAACAGAGAAGCGTTCATCAGAATTGGCAGCGCTTTCTGATGAAAATATATCTTGCGAAGATATTGCACCACTCGATGATGCGTTCTGGTCGAAAGCGTCCAGAGGGCAGTTTTACCGGCCGTTGAAAACTCAAGCGTCAGTGCGCATTGATGCTGATGTCATGGCGTGGCTTAAAGCACCAGGAAAAGGATATCAGACAAGACTCAATGCGATTCTCCGTGAGGCGATGGTTCGGGAATTGGCTAACAAGTAACTTCAGGCTAAACACGGGCCCGCTTCTTGCGGGCCTTTTTGTTCGTGTAAAAAATCGTTAGGGTAATCGAAAGGTAATATTAACCGGGATTAACTCGGATCCAATGCGGCACTGGCCGCGTGATTAACCGCTCGGGCGACCGCCGCTAAGCCGCTATTACGTGTCGCCGACAGATGGTGAGCTAACCCTAAGTCATTAAACACAGCGAGTAGGTCTTTATCGACCAGTGTGTGAGCCGACTCGCCTTCACACTGACTGAGCATTACCGCTAACAAGCCTTTCACAATGCGGCTTTCACTCTCGAAAACAAAGTGAAATCGACCCTGTTGCGTCAGCTCATGGGCGACCCAAACTCGGTTCTCACAACCGAAGATCTCATTGTCCGGAGTTCGAAACGCTTCGGGTAGCGTTGGCAGTTGGCGGCTCAGACGGATTAGCTCCCGGTAGCGATCTTCCCAATGAGGGCTTTTTTGCAATTGTTTAGCGATATCTTCAGCGGTGATATCCGTACCAAAAGGGTGGGTGGGGAGCTGCATAGCGTATGGCCTTACTCTTCTTCGGTTAATAGTTGATAAGCAAAGGTAACGGCTTGTACCAATTTCTCGACATCATCGTCAGTGTTATAAGCCGCGAACGATACACGTAGAGTACCTGCAACGCCAAGTGCCTGCATTAAGGGCTGGGCGCAATGCTGGCCGACTCGCAAGGCCACTTTATATTCGCTAATTAAGGCAAATAGATCGGCGCTGTGTAGTGATTTGAACACGAACGAGATAATCGGTGAGCCTGCTGCGCGAAATAGGGTGATTCCCGGCAGTGCGGCTAATTTTTCTGCTGCGCGGTCGGCGAGCTGGCAGGTCCACGCTTCTGCCGCTTGCCAATCGACCCTTTGATGGAAGTCGAGAGCACTGGCTAAGCCTAACACGCCCGCAATATTAGGGGTTCCGGGTTCGAAACACCATGGGGCAGGAAGTAAACGATAACCGTCGAAATCCACTTGGCTAATCATTTTTCCGCCCCCTTGAACCGGGCGCATCTCGGCCAGACGATCTTTACGGGCATAAAGTATCCCGATACCCGTAGGCCCATACAGTTTGTGTGCAGAGAAAACGTAAAAATCGACATCCCAGCGTTGTACGTCAGTCGTTTGGTGAACAATTCCCTGCGCACCATCGACTAATACCTTAGCCCCAGCTTGGTGGGCGAGGGCAATGATCTCTGCTATTGGCGGCGTGTAGCCGGTGACATTCGACATTTGTGTCACGGCCACTAAACGCGTACGGGGGGTTAACAGTACCGCTAATTGCTCGATATCCAGCTCACCTTCTCGATTGACAGGCCAACGCACGATATTAGCGCCACTTTTTTCTGCCAGCATTAACCAAGGTAATAGGTTTGCATGGTGCTCGGTTTCGCTCACCAAGATCTCGTCGCCGGGTTGCAGCTGATGGGCTAACCATGCCTGCGCCACCAGATTAATGGATTCCGTGCTGCCCCGTGTCCAGATGATTTGCTCGGCGTCGGCGGCATTAATTAATTGCGCGACTTGTTGGCGGCAGGCTTCGTAGCGTTCAGTCGTCTCTTTCGCCTGAGAATAATGGCTACGATGGACCGTCCCCCCCGCTTGATAATAGGCTTGTGTTGCCGCGATCAGTGCTTGTGGGCGCAGACTTGTCGCGGCACTATCGAGATAACAGTTGGCTTCGTTGAGTGCTGGGAACTGCTGGCGAAACTGTTCAGGAGAGAATTTTCTCATACTGTGCGTAACAACCTTTTTTTTAATTCGAAACCATGGCAATTTTGACGACTTAGCCTATGGTAAGTATAAGAACTGAAAATATCAGCTCTATAATGACTGAAGAAATTCGATATGGAGATAATAAATGAAAAAGCATCTTTTAGCTGTATTGGCTGTTAGCGGCTTAGCTTTTACTCTTGCAGGGTGTTCGAGTAATTATGTTATGCATACCAATGATGGACAGACTATTGTCACCCAAGGTAAGCCTTCGGTAGACGAAGATACCGGCCTTATTCTTTACAAAGATGGCGCAGGTGTCAAACAACAGATCAACCGTTCAGAAGTGAAAGATTTGACCGAAGTCGGCCAGTAATCCCGCCTTAAGACTGGTAGCCTCTGCTGCCAGTCTCTCCCTGTTTTATCTCTTTTGGCATGAATTAAATCTATCCATCGGCTACGCAAACGATTGGCATGCAATGGCCCTACTCGGGCTTTCACCCCTATTTTTTAGCCAAAAAAAAACACCGCCTAGGCGGTGTTATAAACAATATACTATGGACAGACAGGGTGTATATCACAGGAAATAGTGGACTCGAACCTTCCAAGTCAAATGCAAACACAACATCACCACCTAAAGCGTCTTTCAGCAAGCTATTGAGCTTGCCGCAATACCACCTTCGGAAGTGGGCGCAACTATAGGTATTTAGTGGAAGTTACTCAATGGACAATTTATAATGCTTCACATTATAAAAACTAATGTTGCAATGGCTTATTGCCATCGACTCACGAGTCCCTAAAGGTTATGTCAAAACGTCTCCCTCCCCTCAATGCGCTCAAAGTGTTTGATGCCGCCGCACGGCACCTTAGCTTTACCCGTGCTGCGGAAGAATTATTCGTCACCCAAGCAGCAGTGAGTCATCAAATCAAAGCATTGGAAGATTTTCTTGGGTTAAAACTGTTTCGTCGGCGTAATCGCTCGTTACTGTTAACGGAAGAAGGGCAGAGTTACTATCTCGATATTAAAGAGATCTTCTCAGCCCTTAACGATGCGACGCGTAAATTACAGGCGCGGAGCGCCAAAGGGGCGTTAACCGTCAGCCTACTTCCCAGTTTTGCGATTCAATGGTTGGTTCCTCGATTAACCAGCTTTAATCAACAACATCCTGGCATCGATGTGCGGATCCAAGCGGTTGACCGCGAGGAAGATAAAGATAAGCTAGCAGATGACGTTGATGTCGCCATTTTTTATGGCAGGGGAAACTGGCCTGGCTTACGCGTTGAGAAATTATACGCAGAATATTTGTTACCTGTATGTTCTCCGGTGTTGCTTACTGGCGAGCGTCCGTTACAATCCCCGGCAGATTTAGAACATGTTACCTTACTACACGATGCCTCGCGGCGTGATTGGCAAAGCTGGGTAAGGCAAGTCGGCTTACCCCATATTAATGTGCAGCAGGGGCCTATTTTTAGTCACAGTGCGATGGTGCTCCAGGCCGCTATTCATGGTCAAGGTATCGCGCTAGCCAATAACGTGATGGTACAAAGCGAGCTAAGCTCGGGGCGCTTGGTCTGCCCTTTTAATGAAGTTCTCTCCAGTAAAAACGCTTTTTATCTGGTTTACCATGACAGCCAGGCAGAACTCGGTAAAATAGCCGCCTTTCGACAATGGATTATTGATACCGCTGCACGTGAGCAAGACAGTATAATAGCTTGATGCCCTGCAAAGTAAGAATAACGAGGGATGATAATGAGTAGTCGAGTGATCTATATTTTTGTCGCCATTAGCGGCTTTCTGCTGGTGGCCTTTGGCGCGTTTGGCGCCCATGTATTAAGCCACCTACTGGGTAGTGAACAGCTGGCTTGGATCCATACGGGACTTCAATATCAAGCGTGGCACACTTTAGCGGTCCTAGGATTAGGATGCGCTATGCAAAGTCGACGTAATATCTGGTTTTATTGGAGTGCTGCCAGTATGGCTTTAGGGGTAGTACTGTTCAGTGGCAGTCTATACAGTTTAGCGCTGTCGCACTTACGTTTTTTAGTATTCGTTACGCCAATTGGAGGGCTTTTCTTCCTAATTGGCTGGTTGTTGATGTTAATTGGCGCACTGCGTCTGAGAAATAGGGCGAGTCGCCATGAATAAAGTTTTACTGTATTGCCGACAAGGCTTTGAAAAAGAGTGTGCGGCAGAAATCACTGCCAGAGCGACTGAGCTTAATGTCTTCGGTTTTGCGCGAGTCAAAGATAACTCGGGATATGTTCTCTACGAATGTTATCAATATGAAGATGCCGATCGCTTAATTCGCGAGCTTGCGTTCGATACCCTTATTTTCGCCCGTCAGATGTGTGTGGTTGGGGAGTTACTTAAGAACCTTCCACCGGAAGATAGAATTACCCCTATCGTTGGCATGCTAACCGGTGTCGTCGAGAAAGCGGGAGAATTACGAGTAGAGGTACCCGATACTAACGAGGCGAAAGAGTTACTTAAGTTCTGTCGGAAGTTTACCGTACCGTTGCGTGCCGCGCTGCGCCAAGAAAATTTGCTGCTTAATTATGAAAGCGCTAAGCGACCGGTCGTGCATATCTTCTTTATTGCGCCGGGGACTTGTTACGTGGGGTATTCCTACTCCAATAATAACTCCACGCTGTTTATGGGGATCCCGCGTCTACGCTTCCCCTCCGATGCGCCAAGCCGCTCAACGCTCAAATTGGAAGAAGCTTTTCATGTCTTTGTACCAGCAGATGAGTGGGATGAGCGTCTCGCTAGCGGCATGTACGCCGTCGATTTAGGGGCTTGCCCGGGCGGCTGGACCTATCAGTTGGTGAAGCGCTCAATGATGGTCTTCGCGGTCGATAACGGCCCAATGGCCCCATCATTGATGGACACTGGGCAGGTCACGCATCTACAAGAAGATGGTTTTCGTTTCCAACCGCCGCGCAATAACATTAGCTGGTTAGTCTGCGATATGGTTGAAAAACCAATCAAGGTCGCGCATTTAATGATGCGTTGGATTGCTAATGGATGGTGCCGTGAGGCGATCTTTAATCTTAAGTTACCGATGAAAAAGCGTTACGAAGAGGTCACACAAATTTTATTGATGATGGAAAGCTCGCTGGCCGAGCAGGGGCTAAATGTCCAAATACGCGCCCGTCATCTGTACCATGACCGAGAGGAAATCACCGTTCATATCCGACGCATTTGGAGTGCTTGGGCCGGACGGATAGACGAGCGCTAGGATCAGGCAGGGGAGTAGCGTAGCTGTCGCAAGTTGCCGCTTAAGGTTAAATCAGTACGTAGCTCGGCTAGTTGGCGACTGATCAAGGCACTCTCCCGCCCTTGCATCAGTTTGGTCTGCCACTTAACCGGTACGCTATCGATGTGTTGATAGATCTGCTCCAAACTGCCGAACTCGCTAATCAAGGTTTGCGCGCTCTTTGGGCCAATCCCCGGTACGCCGGGGATTTTGCTGCTCGATATGCCACATAACCCCCAATAATCCGTGAGCTGTGCGGCTTGCACCCCGTACTCTTGAGCGATAAAGGGCGCGTCTAGCCAGCGCTTCTGGAAATAATCGCGTATCTGAATAGGGGCCGAAAGCAGCTGGCAGTAGCCTTTGTCTGTGGAAACAAGCGTGACTTGATGACCTGCCCGTCCAATTTTTACCGCTAAGGTTGCCGCGAGATCATCCGCTTCATCTTCGGGTGAGGTCCAGCTAGTAATCCCCAATTCAGCAAACGCCCTCTCGATGGTGGGGAGCTGTACAGCGAGATCGTCCGGCATCGCGTTACGGCCCGCTTTATAATCCGGATAGAGTTGGTGTCGCCAACCGCTTTTACGCTGAGGATGATCGAAGACGGCGACCACGTGCGTCGGCTGGCTATGGTGGAGTAGTTGTTTCGCAGCCGACAGGCAACCGGTTAAGCAGTTGCTTCCTTGTACGGCATGGATACGACGAATCAAGTTCAGCGCATCAATAATCAGTAAGTGATGAGTCATCAGTGTCTTTCTCTCTAAGACTGCGCCGAGTCGACGCAGTCTTTTGAGTTAGCGGATAATTTTATAGCAAGGGACGTAGGCACTGCCTGGCAGTTTCATCCGTTGTTGGGCAACGAAACCTTGGAGCATCTCGTCCATCCTCGCCATAATGTCACGGTCACCGTGGATCAAATAAGGTCCATGTTCAGCAATTTCGCGAATGCCCACCTCTTTGACGTTACCGGCGACGATTCCGGAAAACATTCGGCGCAAGTCGGCGGCGAGTTTCTCGACCGGCTGTTCTTTAAATAGTTGGAGACTCGCCATATTTTCATGAGAGGGGTAGAACGGGTGCTGTAGCTCACTGTCGATATGTAATGACCAGTTGAAACTGTAGGCATCACCGGTATCACGACGGTATTGTTTTACCGCTGGCATCGCTTCTTTCATCACGCGTGCGACTTCCGCTGCATCACCGATGATAATACGATAATGTTGGGTTGCCGCCTCACCCAGCGTATGACGGATAAACTCGTCAAGCATAGTGAAGTAGGCTTCGCTCTCTTTTGGACCAGTTAGCACTAAAGGCAGTACCTGTTCCTGGTTATCCGGGTGCATCATTATGCCCAATAAATAAAGTAGCTCCTCGGCAGTCCCGACCCCCCCAGGGAAAATAATGATACCGTGGGCGATACGGACAAAGGCTTCGAGCCGCTTCTCAATATCTGGCATAATAATCAGTTCATTCACCAGCGGATTAGGCGGCTCTGCTGCAATAATCGAAGGCTCGGTCATCCCGATAAAGCGGCTATCGTGGTAGCGTTGCTGAGCATGACCCACCGCCGCGCCTTTCATGGGGGCTTCCATCGCACCCGGCCCGCAGCCAGTACAGACGTTCAGCTCACGAAGACCTAATTGTTTTCCTACCTCGCGACAATATTGGTACTCGACGGGATTAATAGAGTGTCCCCCCCAGCACACCACCATATTGGGTAGCTCACCCACATGTAACGCTCGAGCATTACGCAGTAGTGAGAACACCATATTGGTGATATAGACCGAATCGGTAGGGGCGTGCTGCTTGACGCGCTTATCGGTATTCAGTTGTGCGGTGACAAAAACAATATCGCGTAACACGGCGAAGAGATTCGCTTGCAGTGAACGGATAATCTGTCCATCGACAAAGGCAGCCTGGGGCGGGTTAATTAATTCTAGTTTGACGCCACGTTCACGACGCAACACATTGATTGCAAAATCTTGGTAAAGCGAAAGGATGGCTTCGCTACTGTCTGTCTGACTACCAGTATTCAATACGGCTAAAGAACAATTACGAAACAGCTGGTAGAGATCGCTGCTGGCCGTATCTTTTAGCATATCGACTTCAAGCTGCGATAGCAGATCCATCGCTCCTAACGGACTAACATGTGTTATCAAGTGAGCTCCTTAGTATGTATCCAGAAAGTGGCTGTTATAACTTGCCGCTTTCTGTGAGTGACTTCCAGACTAGGGTGTGATGCTTAAGGCCATCAACCTCCCTGAGTATAACGCCATTATTGTCGCGCTAGGCGGCGGTTATGTGGGCTAAAGTGCTGATTAGTCCGCCACGGGTTAATATCCAGACCGCCTCGACGCGTGTAACGGGCATAGACAGTTAAGGCTTGCGGCTTGCAAAGGGCCATAATGTCCATGTAGATCCGTTCTACACATTGTTCATGAAACTCATTGTGCTGGCGGAAGGAGAGGAGATAGCGTAATAACGCTTCACGGTCGATCTTCTTGCCTTTGTAGTGGATCATCACAGAACCCCAATCGGGTTGCTGAGTAATCAGACAGTTAGACTTTAATAAGTGACTCACTAAGGTCTCTTCTACCGACTCATCACTGGTTGAGTCGTGCAGATAGTCGCGGTTAAATTGATAGTCGTCGACGGTGATGGCCTGCTCGTCGATTACTTCTCCCGTAAAATCATCAATAGGTTGTGCGGCAAAATCGCTTAAGCGATGTAAGGTAACGCGAACGTCACCCTGAGCACACTCGCTTAAGTCGCGTATTAAGGTCTGCTCGACACTTTGCCAGTCGCTGAAACGCGTTTGATTGAAACTGTTCAGATACAGCTTAAAACTTTTGGACTCAATCAGATTCAGGCTGGAGGCGGGGAGTGCAACATCACCGATGGCGACTTGAGGGATCCCGTTCTCATTTAGCCACGAGAGTTCATAGAGCGTCCAGAAGTCCTCTCCGTGAAAAGGGAGTTTTGTTTCATCGAGTTGCAAGCTATCGCGATTTAAGCTGCGAGGAACGGCTTGTAAAAGACTCGGTTGATAATCGGCAATATATGCGGTCGATTTGCCTAATGTTAGGTCTGACAAGGTAGGATGGTTTTCGTAGTCGGCCATTGCATCTGTGCCCAAGTAAATGGATGATGGAAGAATTGTAACCGATTCAGAGTAATAAATAGAATGTTAGATGGGACCTCTCAACAACTTAGCGATTTCACTCAACGTTACTGTCAGCGTTGGCAACAGGAACGTCAAACTGCCCCGATAAATGATCAGCTTATTGGCGTGGATTCCCCTTGTTTACTCTCGACTCATGAAAACGGTATTACCTGGCAACCACAGCCTTTTACCCTGTCAAAACATCTGGATGCGGTAGCAAAAGGCGTGGATTTAGTCGTACAACCTTCGGTTGTCGCCTTTTATACCACACAATTTGCCGCAGAAATGCCAGCCTCTTTCGACGGTACGCGGCTCACTTTGCTACAGGTCTGGAATAGCGAAGATTTTATATTACTCCAGCAAAACCTGGTTGCGCACTTGGTAATGAAGCGACGTTTAAAGCATAGCCCAACATTATTTATCGCTACCACCGACGATGACTCGACAATCATTGCTGTCGATAATCTTAATGGCAACGTGATTCTTGAAACCCTTGGTAAGAAAAAGACTGAGTTACTCGCCCCTTCGTTAGGTGATTTTCTTCAAGCTTTACAACCTGAGATACATCTAGCGTAACTATCTAAGTAAATGAGATTGATCTTATAAACATGACACTGATCACAAAACAACACAATTAATCAAACAAGTCATTTTATAAAGATATTTTGAATCAATTGGTTAAGTTTTTACCAATCAATAATTAAAGATTATTAGGAAACGTAGTGAAATAATCTGGTTGTTTATCACCATAAGTTTGAGAAAATAGACGAGTCAGAAGGATGTAAACAAGTTCTAAGGATGGCCCCAAGGATGGAACCGCTTTACAGTGAGTAAAGCTTAAAATAGTCCGTCAGGATGATGAGCTATTTTTTAAACATTAGGGAATCTTCTGTGCAGGGATAAGCTACAAAGGAAATGTAGCAAAGTTCATAGGATTATGTAGTTAGGAAGACACATCCTTCTGGATTGTCGAATCCTATGAATTAGCAGGATGCAGGCAGCGGTGGGATACCGCACTAAAGAAGGGAGTACCGTATTTCGGTACTCCCTTTTTTTTCGTCTATCACCCTGAGCATGATATAATCCCTGACTATTAATCACCTATTGGGTCAGCGTTTTAGCCGATTTCATGCCCTTCACCGAGATTTTTGTCGCTAAGACAATAAAATAGGGTTTTAGGACGTCAGGAGGCTGCAGAGCATTCTTTCACTCGCAACGGCTACTATCGCGGACCTGTTAAGTTTTAGGGTTACCTGTGCTTGAGATTATTTATCAAGACGAATGGATCATCGCTGTTAATAAGCCAGCCAATATGTTGGTACACCGCAGTTGGTTGGCTCGTCACGAAACACAATTTGTCATGCAAACCTTAAGGGATCAGATAGGCCAGCATGTCTTTACCGTCCATCGTCTGGATCGACCTACCTCAGGCGTATTGGTGTTTGGTTTGTCTAGCGAAGCGGGTCGGGAATTGTCTCAGCTTTTTGAGCTGCATAAGATGAGTAAAACCTACCATGCTATTGTTCGAGGTTGGATCCAAGGTGAAGGGATAATCGATTATCCCTTACGTGAAGAGCATGACAAAATTGCCGATAAGTTTGCCACGGGTGAACCGGTTACACAGTCGGCAATAACCCATTACAAAACCTTAGCCCAAGTGGAGATGCCTTATCCGGTTGGACGGTATGATTGCTGTCGCTATAGCTGGGTGGAATTAGCCCCTCAAACCGGACGTAAACATCAGCTTCGCCGACATATGTCCCATCTACGTCATCCGATCATCGGTGATACGGCGCACGGTGATTTGAAACAGAATCGGGGAGCGGCTGAACACTTTAATTGCCAGAGATTAATGCTGCACGCCTCAACGCTCTCTTTTATTCATCCTTTCACACAGCAGCCGATCACCTTAGAAGCTGGAATGGATGATACGTGGCAGCGGATGCTAGAACAATTTGGTTGGAGAGCTTAACTTCGTTTACGAGATTAACGCCATCCATACAACACTATTTTTACCTGTGGAATACCCTCGCTATGGTGCAATTTTATAAAGCCAAAAAAACACTCTCCGTTCGCAAAACCTTCCAGCTCTCGGTTGATGGGCTCGATCAATTTGGGCAGGGCGTTGGTCATTACCAAGGTAAAGCGTGTTTCGTTGAAGGTTTACTTCCAGGAGAAGTCGGCAAGGTTGAGGTTATCGAAGATAAGCGCCACTACATGCGCGCTAAGCTAGTGACCTTATCTCGCGTAAGTCCCGATCGCCAAGAGCCTCGCTGCCCCATTTACTCAAAATGTGGTGGTTGCCAACAGCAGCATATCAGTGAATCTTTGCAGCAAACATCGAAAGCCAGCGCCTTAGTTCGGTTGCTTAAGCCGATGGGCGTTGAGAAGATCGATGAGGTGATCACCGCAGAGAATTGGCACTATCGTCGTCGAACGCGGCTTAGTTTACGCGTTGATAACAATGGTCGGCTGATCATGGGCTTTCGGCGCAAGAAGAGCAACGAGATTGTTTCAGTTCAAGACTGTCCCGTTTTAGTGCAACGGCTCAATACCTTGCTACCACCCTTACATCGCTGTTTATCGCAGCTTGAGGCCGTCTCGCAGCTGGGGCACGTTGAGCTGGTGGCGGCGGATAATAGCACTGTTACGATGGTACTCAGGCATCTACGCCCCCTATCGTCCCAAGATATCAAAAAGTTGGAACAGTTTTCGCATAATCATTCTGTTTCACTTTTCTTAGCGGACGGACAGCAACAAACTCTGCTGACAGGGGAAATGCCGTGGTATGGTATTAATAAGATAAATTTATTTTTTAATCCCCAAGGATTTATCCAAGTTAATGCGAATATTAATCAACAAATGGTTGATAACGCTATAAAATGGTTAGATATCAAACCGACTGATCGTATTCTCGACCTCTTTTGTGGGGTAGGAAACTTTACTCTTCCTTTAGCAAGATTCGCGAGTTCAGTCACAGGTGTTGAGGGTTTAGCAGAATTAGTGGCCAAGGCGGAGTACAATGCTCTGCGAAATAACATCAGCAATGCTGCCTTTTACCAACACAACTTAGAACAAGATGTCTCGCAGCAACCTTGGGCAAAACAAGGCTTCACCAAAGTGTTGTTGGATCCAGCCCGCGCTGGCGCGGCAGAGGTCATACCTTATGTGTGTGCGTTACAACCGGAGCGTATTGTCTACATCTCTTGCAATCCTGCTACCTTAGCACGGGATAGTCAAATCGCCGGTGAGCTAGGATACCGGGTGGTAAAGGTGGCGATGCTAGATATGTTTCCACACACTGAACATCTTGAGTCGATGGTGTTGTTTGAACGTCGTTAAGCATTAAGTCTATAGTTATGCGGGAGACATCATGGTTGCAGTAAGAAGCGCGCACCTCAACCCGGCCGGAGAATTCGCGGCTGAGCAATGGATTGAGAGTCTACATAACATCTCTGAATCGACAGGTGAAAATTTAACGGCCTGTTGGCGCTACTGTCAGGAAAAAACGATCGATCACCCTTCGCAAGCTGTTCTGCTGAGTCGTGGTATTGAGATGGTTGAAATCTTGACGACGCTGAGTATGGATTGTGACACCTTATGCGCCGCACTGATTTTCCCATTAGCTAACGCTGGTGTGCTTGATGCTGAGCAGATTAACAATGCTTATGGTACTAGTATCCTCTCCCTGGTAAATGGCGTACTGGATATGGACGCCATTCGTCAGCTCAAAGCTATTCAAAATGACTCGATGGCCTCAGAGCAGGTCGATAATATTCGTCGTATGTTATTGGCGATGGTAGAAGACTTTCGGTGCGTGGTCATCAAACTCGCGGAGCGTATCGCCTACTTACGTGAAATGAAAGATGCGCCGGAAGATGAAAGAGTCTTGGCCGCAAAAGAGAGCACCAATATCTATGCGCCTCTTGCTAACCGTTTAGGGATCGGTCAACTGAAATGGGAACTTGAGGACTACTGTTTCCGCTATCTGCATCCCGAAGAGTATAAAAGAATCGCCAGTCTACTCCACGAACGTCGTATCGATCGCGAAATGTATATTGATAATTTCGTGACCCAGATCCGCGAGATGATGGGTAAGGAGGGCGTTCGTGCAGAAGTGTATGGCCGACCTAAGCATATCTATAGTATCTGGCGCAAGATGCAGAAAAAGTCGCTGGCTTTCGATGAGTTATTTGATGTCAGGGCCGTAAGGGTCGTCGCCGAGCGATTACAAGATTGTTACGGAGCCTTGGGTATCGTTCATACACTCTTTCGTCATTTACCCAACGAATTTGACGATTACGTAGCGAATCCCAAACCCAACGGTTATCAATCTATTCACACAGTAGTGTTAGGGCCGAAAGGCCAAACGGTTGAAGTGCAGATTCGAACCAAACAGATGCATGAAGATGCAGAGTTAGGCGTTGCAGCCCATTGGAAATATAAAGAAGGCAGTACCACGCCAGCAGGAAGAGGCGCGGCGGGCCATGAGGGGCGTATTGCTTGGCTACGTAAACTGATTGCGTGGCAAGAGGAGATGGCGGATAGCGGTGAAATGCTCGAAGAAGTCCGCAGTCAGGTCTTCGACGATAGAGTCTATGTTTATACGCCTAAAGGCGATGTGATTGATCTACCTGCCGGGTCGACACCTCTCGATTTTGCCTATCACATTCATAGTGATATCGGCCATCGCTGTATCGGTGCAAAAATCAGTGGGCGAATTGTGCCCTTCACCTACCACTTGCAAATGGGCGACCAAGTTGAAGTCATCACCCAAAAGCAACCTAATCCAAGCCGTGATTGGTTAAACCCGCATCTTGGGTACATCACCACCAGTCGTGGACGGGCAAAAGTGCATGCCTGGTTTAAAAAACAGGACCGCGATAAAAATATCTTAGCAGGTAAGCAAATTCTCGATAATGAATTAAACCAGCTGGATATCAGTTGGAAAGATGCCGAAAAATACCTGCTTCCTCGCTATAATATGACTTCAATGGAAGAGATCTTAGCGGCGATTGGCGGTGGGGATATCCGTCAGAATCAAATGGTCAACTTCTTACAAGCGAAGGTCTATAAACCGAGCGCAGAAGAAGAAGATCAAAAAGCGCTAGAGCAGCTCACTCAGAAATCAGCTCATCACCAAGCCTCGCGTAAGGATAGTGGCCGCATTGTGGTGGAAGGGGTAGGTAACCTCATGCACCATATTGCCCGTTGTTGTCAGCCGATACCGGGTGACGATATCACTGGCTTTATCACCCAAGGTCGGGGCATCTCGATTCACCGCGCGGACTGTGAACAGTTAGCCGAATTGATTAACCATGCCCCAGAGAGGATTGTCGATGCGGTATGGGGTGAGAACTATTCCAGTGGTTACACCTTAGTGGTACGAGTCGTCGCCAATGACCGCAGCGGACTGCTGCGAGATATTACGACCATTTTAGCCAATGAGAAAGTAAACGTGCTGGGTGTATCGAGCCATAGCGATACGCGTAAACAACTCGCGACCATCGATATGGAAATCGAAATCTATAATCAGCAGGTGTTAGGGCGAGTCATTTCTCGATTAAACCAAATTCCTGACGTCATTGATGCCAAGCGGCTTCATTAATTTTCTGTAAACCACTCTCAGGAGTGGTTTTTTCTTATTAAGAGGTTTTTTATGAGTGATTCATCATTGTCGCAGTTATTGTCAGTGATGCAGCGTTTGCGTGATCCTGAGCAAGGTTGTGAGTGGGACAAGCAGCAGACGTTTGACACTATTGCCCCTTACACATTAGAAGAGTGCTATGAAGTGTTGGACGCGATTGCGCGCCAGGACTTCACCGACTTAAAACAAGAGCTCGGGGATTTACTTTTTCAAATCGTCTTTTATGCGCAGATGGCTTCGGAACGAGGACTGTTTGATTTTGCGGGGGTCTGCCAAGCGATTACGCAAAAGCTGATCCGTCGCCATCCCGATTTGTTCACTGAAGCAACCTCGACGCAGGGCTGGGAACAGATCAAACAGCAAGAGCGTAAAGCAAAAAGCCAACACTCGTTGCTCGACGATATCCCCCATGCAATGCCAGCATTACTGCGCGCAGATAAAATTCAGCAACGCTGCCAGACGGTAGGTTTTGATTGGGATACCCTCGGTCCGGTGGTCGATAAGGTGAAAGAGGAACTCGACGAAGTGATGGAAGAGGCGACAATGGTCGACCGTAATCCCGAACGCCTCGAAGAGGAATTAGGCGATTTGCTTTTCGCAACGGTCAATCTTAGCCGTCATTTGGGTGCTCGAGCGGAGACAGCCCTGCATAAGGCTAACATAAAATTTGAACGGCGCTTTCGACAAGTTGAACAGAAAATCCTTGGCCAAGGCCTGACGCTCGATCAGGCCACGCTCGACCAGATGGAATCGGCCTGGCAGCAGGTGAAGCGGGAGGAAAAGGCTAAGGCTAGCTAGACGATTGATTGCTGATTGAAATCAAAGGAGAGGCGTGGCAAATTAGTTATCATCCTAGCAAGTTGAACAGAGAAGGAGGGTGAATGAGCAATTGTGACACCACAGAGTTTCGGGTATACTGCTTTCCCGTCCTGGTGCATCCACCGTCTTTAAACCTAAACCTTCAGGTTCTGCATGACAACTAACTATATTTTTGTGACCGGCGGGGTCGTTTCCTCTCTGGGTAAAGGCATTGCCGCAGCCTCTCTGGCAGCCATTCT
>Ga0153974_1000126_pt1 | contig 18325 bp, 10 predicted proteins | sample TSGA058MetaG_FD_104741 | JGI IMG/M metagenome (GOLD analysis project Ga0153974, IMG submission 104741) | Attine ant fungus gardens microbial communities from Georgia, USA - TSGA058 MetaG | ecosystem: Host-associated > Fungi > Mycelium > Unclassified | place: USA: Georgia, Yuchi Wildlife... | reverse complement strand
TGTATTTATAGGATGACTACCAAAAGGAATAATGTCCGAACTAATTCTAAACATTTGAATTTTATTTTCAATATTATAATCTATAACTTTATCTAAAATAGTTAAATTATGCTTGATTAATTCAGTTAATTCAAAGGTGTAGCATTTCTTAGAATACAGCTTTTATACCTAACATCAGGAACTGCCACCGTTAAACAAGCGTAACCAATTTTCATAATAACACTCCTATTTCATATCTAAGCGATTCACCTTAGCCAAGCTTTTTGTTACTTAATAGCCTAAATTAATTGCTTATCTTTAATTATTTATTCACTTAAATCAATAAATACTTATTCTTTTTTAGGTTCCCACTCTAACTAATTTTTAAAGCTAAATTTAATTATAAAATCAGTTATTGTAAAAAATCGAACTTTAAAAGAGTGGAGTAGTCATCCAGTAATCCCATTTAATAAACTACTATACTATTCACATCATTTAATCTCAATGGTTTTATAACTGTAAATATTATCTTTAGAACTTGATAGCACTACTCTATATTGGTTACTATTTAAATTAAATTATCCCTTATTTATATCGACTATTTCTAACATTACATAATGGCTTCGGGTTTTTATCCAATAGACCAATTAGGCGAGCCTGAGAATAACTTATATCCCGTTGTAGAAAACTTATTTTAAACAATATTTAAAAACAACCAACGGCTGGAAACTGGTATTATTTTAATATTTTTTTCAAAACCTAAAAATTTATTCCAATTGTATTATTAGTTCTTTAAAAGAGATTATATTCGAGAAAAAACGATGTTTTGAAGTTTAATTATACCCATTGTAAATTATATCCAAACAAATAAGAGTAGAATTATTTAAAAAGCAACAACAAATTGAGTAGGCTTCTGCTGACTTCTTACGAGTCATCTAGATGTCCCCACCTAGATTACGAACGGCTCGTTATCATTCAACTCACACCTCGCCCTCGTAAAACTGTCCATCCTTTCCAGCCTTATACCTGGTTTCTGTTCGGGCTTCCTTCAGCCACTACCTCACGATAGTCACCTTGCCTCTCGTTAACAGTTCCTACTGCCAAGCCTGTAGTGGAGACTCTCACCACCAAGTTTTCGTCCATGCCGAGCACAAACAAAAGAGGTTAAATTCGTTGTTGAATTTAACCTCTTTCTTAAGGTATAGGTGGTTATTTACTTCTGCTCTCATAAAGATGCTCTAAGGCTCTCGCCACTATAGTTATTGAGATTTAGAGCTAGAGCATGTAACATCTCATTGTCCCTCCCCTAAAGGGTAAGTACAACAAAGTCTTTAGGACAAATCAAAACCAAGGTCTGATTGGCAAGGGTGAGACTCCTCCCTCATTGATGAGTTTCTACTTCACTCATAAGTTAAATAGTCAGCTGCTTTTAAGAAATATACATAACAGCTAACTTTTTTACTTGGATAAATTTCTTTTATTGCTTTACTATAATATTTCATTTGTACAGCGTATCGTTCTTTTAGCTCTCCTTTTTGATTAGTAAATGATTTAACAAAATCAGTTTTATAATCAATAATCCAGACATGATCTTCAAATTCGGCTAATAAATCAATAACCCCTTGTAGTAAAATTTCAGATTGCTCATGATCTTTTAACTTAACGAGGGTCATAAATGGAACTTCTCGTTTAATTTGCAAGGCGTTAGTAAGCTGGCCGTAAATCGAGGACTGAGTAAAGGTTAGGACTTGCTCTAAGTTAATTTGCGAGGCCAAGGCTTCTTTCAGTATTTCTTGTTGAATTAAACGCTGTCTTAAAGATTTTAAATCGGCTAACGTAAAATCTGTTCGCAATGGGACGTGTTGCATAAATTGATGAAGGGCGGTTCCTACTTCTGCTCCTGTTACAGTTTCTTCTTTCATAAATGAAGGACGATCATAGATAACAGCTGTTTTTAGTTCTGGTACTCCTTTAAACATCTGAATACTTTCTTCTTCTTTTCTTTGAGAGACGGATTGCTTCGCACTAATAGCTAACAGAGGTTCATAAGGATATTCTCGATAAAATTGTTTTTCTATGTCAATTTTAGGTGCTTTGGGAGCCTCTTGGAACTGAGTATCAGCTTGAGAAACTAAAGCTTCTGGTTCCATTAATATTTTAATTTTCCAAGAGCTAGTATCCATTAAAAGTCGCGGCTTAACTTCTAAATACTCTTTTATATCTGCTTGCGTACTTGGGTGCCTAATAATAGCTGGTAGTACCCAGTCACTATAACTTTTAGCCTGCAAACGGTAACTCTGTGGCAGCAATTCACTAGTTTCCGAAGCAGGAGTTCCATAGGCCTTGATTTTCTTCTCAACATCTATAACTCCTGTAAAAATTAATTTAGCTTTAGCACGAGTCATAGCTACATAAAGAAGGCGCATTTCTTCCGCTAACATTTCTCGATGAATTAAAGCTGAGACTACATTGCCAGCAATGGTTTTTTGACTTAATCGTAGAAGAGGATCAATATATTTAACAGCAACGCCATATTTTTTATGAATAACATAATTGCCCATTTCATCTTGTTGATTAAAACGTTTATGAATTTGAGAAATAAAAACAATTGGAAACTCTAGTCCTTTTGATTTGTGAATTGACATAATACGAATTACATTCTCATTAGCAGTAACCGTCTTAGCTTTCCCAAAGTGTTTTCCTAAACTTTGCATTCGTTCAATATAATTAACAAATCCATATACTCCTCGTTTAGTTCGACTTTCATAGGCGCGAGCTCGATCCATAAAAACATCTAAATTAGCTTTACGAAGAGTTCCATGAGGAAGACCTAATACAAATTCATAGTATAAAGTTTCTTCATAGATTAACCCCAATAACTGAGACAAAGATTTTAACTTTGATTCAAAGCGCCAATATTGTATTTTTTCATTAAAAGCTTTGACTTTTGTTTTTAAAAATTCATCTTCACCGACTTTAGAATATTGAAAGACTCGCTCATAAAAAGAAGTAGCTTGGACTGCGGTTTTTATCTTGGCAAGTTCTCCTTCTGTAAAGAAAAATAACGGTGAACGCATCAAACCAACTAAGGGAATATCCTGATAAGGATTATCGATAACTTTTAAACAAGAAATTAAATTAATAATCTCAATGGAATCAAAAAGATCGGTATTTTGTTCTGTAAACAATGGAATTTGATAACTGCGAAAAACATCTTGAAATATTGCAACATGACTTAAAGAGCGCATTAAGATAACAATATCTTGATAAGTAATTTTTCGATAAATCCCTTTTTTCCGATCATATATTTCTCGTTCTTCTTGAATCCAATTTAAAATTGTTCTCGCAATATGATGAGCTTCTAATTCAATCACACTTAAATCTTCCGTCTCTTCTTCAAATTGTTTTTTATCGATCAATTGTAACTCACTTTGATTAAATAAATCGTCAGTCTCACCTTCAACTCCTAGCTTAAGCATCGCTGCCTCATCGTAATTAATTTCTCCCACTGGCTCGTCCATGATTTGTTTAAAGATATAATTAGTGCTGTCAATAATTTGATGATGAGAGCGATAATTTTTCATTAAATCAATTTTAAGGCCTACTTCTGGATTTTGGGAAAAAGTTTGATATTTCTTTTGAAAGATACTGGGCTCTGCTAAACGAAAGCGATAAATGGACTGCTTAACATCTCCAACCATAAAAATAGAAATAGACGGTGTTGAAACCTTGGCTATGGCATTTACAATACGCTCCTGCATTGAGTTAGTGTCTTGGTATTCATCAATCATAATTTCCTTAAAACGTTGATAAATCTCTTTCGCTACTTCTGTTGGCTGATTATCTTCTAATAATAACCTTAACGTTTGCCACTCTAAATCCGAGAAGTCCAAAAGTTGTTGCTTTTTTTTAGCTGCTTGAAATTTTTCATGAAATTGTAAGATATATTTTACAAGTGCCTCAACGACTTGTTTACTTTTAGTAAAATGTTTCTCATGACTTAAATTGGAATAGGTAAAAAATTGTTTTTTAATTTTATCTAGTTGTTTCTTAAACTGATCTCTCTCTGCTTTACTTCTCACATGCATCTCTTCATCAAAATTACTTTTATGTAAACGTGGGAAAGTAGCTAATTTCGTACTGTAAAACGATTCTCTTAATTCTTCATAAGAATGGGACTTCGCCTCTTGAAGACGAGCTAAATAGGCTGAGTCTTGTCCATAAATTTCTGAAGCGTATTTATGAGAATTCCCCATCATCTCTGACTTTTTAGCATATTGTTTCGCCTTCTCTAAACCTTGATTTGCTTCTTCTAAGGTAGGCTGAATTAAGTTCAATAGCTCCTCATAATAAGTCCAAGACTTTAAGTCTTGTTGATCCCAATCATACAGCTGAGGTAACTCTTTTAACCACTCTATCATCTCAGGATTGGAGCGGGCTAATTCATAAACTTTTAATATCATAATTTTTAGAGCTTCATCATGACGATCACTATTAAAACAATCACTTAAAAATAGAAAGTCTAAATCTTCTACTTCATTTAAATCATCAAATAATTGTTCCATCACATCATCTTGTAAAATTCCAACTTCAATATCATCAGCAATTTTAAATGCAGGGTCGATATCCAATAGATAGTAATAATTTTTAATTAATTGATTACAAAAAGCATGAAAAGTTGAAATTTGAGCAACTGAAATTTTATTTAACTGCTGACTCAAATGTTTATGGCTAGGTTGCTTTATAAGCTCATCTTCAATCCGAGTACGAATTCGTTGTTTCATTTCCGCAGCGGCAGCCTCTGTAAAGGTCAAAACTAACAGCTCATCCACATTTAATTGCTCTTGTAAAATTTTTTGAATAATTCGCTCTACTAAAACCGCTGTTTTACCAGATCCAGCTCCAGCAGAAATTAATATTTCTGCTTTTTTTGCATAGATAGCTTCCCATTGTTCATTATTCCAAGTCACATTTTGAGGCTTCGGTGGAATCATCGGCTTCACCTCCATTTTTAATCGTTGTTTCCATTGCTTCTAACACTCGATCCGGCTTAATTTTAGAGAGAGTTCGTAGTTTATTTCCGGAAAAGTCCACATCAAACTGACAAATAGCCCGATATTGACAATAATCACATGCTTTTGTTTGACCATATTTGGTTGGATTAATATCCAAACATCCTTGGGTAATTTTTAAAGCAGAATCTTCTATTTTTTGATGAGTATAAGCTCTTAATAAATCTAAATTCGCCTTTGTTAATAAAGCATTTCCCACACTTGAAAAGCCGCCATCTTTTTTCAAAGTAACTGGAACAATGTCACTTTTCATTTTTTCACCTGTTAATCGTTGATCGCTTAAGGTTGCCACTTCATAATCTTCAGGTAAATATCCTGTCATTTTATATTTTTCTCGTTGGAGTTGTCCGATAACCTCTTCAAGATCTGCTTGCTGTAATAGCTCTTCATCTTGATTAATTAACGGGTGATGGACATGAAAGTATAATAAGCCTCCTACTTCCGCTGGAGCATCAATAATTTGAAAAGAATGGGCGATTACCACATCTAAGTACGTAAGTAGCTGTAAGCTTAAGCCATAGTAAACAGAATCCAAGGTTAAAGCTTTCTGACTCGATTTATAATCAATGACACGCAAATATGCTTGATTATCAGTTTGAGCCACATCAATTCGATCCACAATTCCTTTTAAAGATAATTTGAAACCATTACTTAAGGTACGCGGTTTTAATTGTATGCCAGGATTAGCTTTCGTATCAAAGGGAAGTTCAAAAAATAACGGCTTAAAGATACTTTTTTCGCCTTGATACTTAAGTCCCACTAAAGTTTTATACACAACTTGAGTCAAACGAGTGGTTAATTTAATCATCCGTTGATTCCGTTTTAAAATTTGGTATAAAAGTTGCTCGCTTAATTCATCTGCCACCTGTTTAGCTAAAGTTTGGCATTCTTCCATAGTTAGATCAGCAAAACTACGATTATTTCTTTGAATGATAAGTGCAATTCGCTTTAAAGCTTCGTGATAAAGTTCTCCAATATGGGGAAGATCTAATTGGTAAAGTTCTCGTTCTTGGAGCTTTAGACCGTAGCGGAGGTAATGAGCAAATTCGCATTTATTAAAGAGCTCTAATCGTGACACACTGGCAACAATTTCATTTGAGTAAATTTCCTTTGTTAATTCCTGATCTAAGGTGGTCGTTTCATTCTGATAGTTCAAAGCTTGTTGAACGATTTGGGCGATTAGGGGAAAATGTTCTTGATAATAATCAAGTAAGGGTTCGTAATAAGGTCGCTTTTGAGGATCAACCTTCAAAGCAGTTATGACTTGGGCCACTGATTGTTTGACTGTAGTTAGGTGATGATAAATATCCGTTTCTATTTCTCGACTTATATGAGCTTCTGTAATATTTGGAAAAAGTTTTTTTATGTGGCTGTAAATGTATGAGGGTAAAAATTCTTTGCCTTCATCGTTACTGCTAACATAAGAAAGAGTCAAACTATTTTTCGGAGAGGTAAAGATTGTATATAAAATAAATTGATCATCAATTTGTCCTTGTTCTAGACTGGGTGCGAGTTCAATTCCTAGTGAGTTAAGTTGCTCCCGTTCAGTTTCATTAATCAAGCTACTTCCTAATTGAATTTTAGGAATTTGACCTTCATTGACTCCTAATACAAAAGCATGCTTGATTCCATATTGCCCAGGTTCTTTTAAATCATTGACCAGCTGGTAGCGGGAACGGCGCAACTCACCAATGGCCACTTGATCTAAGCGTGGTGGTACGGTGGTATAATTCATCTCAGATAAACCTGATTTAAAAACATTAGCAAAATCCTCCAAGGAAACTTCTTCATCTTGACCAATTTCAACTAATTGTTCTAATAGGGATAATAAACAAGTCCAGACTTGCTCATGTTGTTTTAATTGAGTTATATCCTCCATATAGATAGCATTTTCTTCTAAAAGAGCTAATTTTTGTGGGGCATTTATCGCTTCTAAAAAATTAAAAATGGAAATGGCAAAATCTTTATACGTTGTAGCAGTTTTAACAGCTTTTTCTAAAACAGATAGGGGTGTGGCAATTAGATGCCGAATTTGATTAAGTTGTTCTTCAAGAGCCAAGTCTTCATCTGTCCGCACATAATCTCTTCCCAAGCCTCGATAGCGTTCATATTTCCAAAAATCTTGAGACAACCAATCTCTCTTTGTCATATGACGAGCTAAGCAATAGTTTTCTAATTGATCAACTTGTTGTTGGTGCTTTTGATATTCTTGATAAAAAGACTGCCCCTTTTTAAACTTACTTACATCCATAAATAATCCCGTTTTTATGAGGGTAAATAAATTTTCTTGACTCCAACCATGAGTTAAAAAATCAAATACGTGATAAAGCATAGTCATTAATGGATGGTAAAGCATAGATTCTTTAGCATCTAAGAAAAAAGGAATTGCAAATTTATTAAAAATAGGCGCTACCAATTCTCCATACCCTTCAATATCACCCGTGTAAATCGCAATATCACTATAAGCATAACCTTGTTGATGAACTAACTGGTAAATTCGTTTTGCAACTTCCTCTACCTCTACTCGGCGATTAACGGCACTAAAAAATGAAATTCCTTCCCTAACCTCTGAAGTCCCAGGATGTTGTAAAAAGTTTTGTTCTAAATGAGCAAGAGCACTCCCAGATAGAAAACGAGAGTTGGCATGAGGATAAATTTCTTCAATCTCATAAGTCAGCCCCATTGCCTCAATTTCATCAGTTAACCTTGAGAAAGTTCGATTAGAAAGCGTAAAAATCTGACTAAACGAATGTAAATCATGAGTCATCACCACCGTCACCGAATTGGCATATTTCATTAACTCAAATAAAATCAATTCCTCTTGTTTATTAAATAAATGATAACCATCAATATAAAAATCACTATTGGCAATTAACTGACTAGAGGCAATCTTCTCAATCAAAAGTGTATAGTAGTCCTCACTCATTAAATATTGATTTAAAGCGGTTTGGTTAAAGCTTTGATATAAAAGGGCCAAATCTTTTAATTTCTGTGCTGACTGAAATGATAATTTGAAAGCACTGTCCTGAGATTGGAATATCTCAATTAAGTGTTCAGGTTCTATACAATAACTTTTAAACTCAGAAATAATTTCATTTATTTTTTGAACAAATCCTGGTTTATTAATAGCGGAAGAAAAAACCTTTAACTCTCCTTTTTTCTCATTCATCACTTTCTGTAATAAAATAGCAAGGCCTACATCATTTAAATGATCCCGACTTAGACCCCCAGTTTCTTGTAAAACTCGATAAGCCAATCGATTAAAGCTTAACCCTTGAACGCGCATCAAGCTTGGATATTTACTTAGTTTCAATAATTGATATTCTGTATGAAACGACATCTGATCTGGAACAATAACAAAAATAGGATCCCCTTGAGGAAACGCATCACACTTTTCTTTAATTTCTGTTAAGATTTGACGAGTTTTTCCAACACCAGAACGTCCAGTAATTAAACGAATACTCATTTTAACTCCCCCATTCAGGTCTTTATTATAACATGAAGCAATTATAATTCACAAAAAAAAGACAACTCAATGGTTGTCTTTTTTTAATTTATCAATTATTTCAAAGCATCTTTTAATGCTTTTCCAGCTTTAAATGCTGGGTATTTACTAGCTTCAATTTCAATTGTTTCGCCAGTATGTAAATTACGTCCTTGACGTGCTGCACGCTCACGAACTTCAAAAGTTCCGAAACCAACTAAAGTTACTTTATCATCTTCTTGTAGTGCTTCTGTTACAGTTTCCATATATGCACTTAAAAACTTATCCACGTCTTTTTTTGTTAATTCCGATTTTTCAGCTATTCTATCTACTAATTGAGAACGATTCATTATAATAACCTCCTATACTTTGGTTGCACATTAAAGTCTATCATATAACTTAAAAGGTTGCAAACATTTTATTTTACTATTAGTAAAAATTCTTTTCTATTATGGTCAGAAAATTAATTTTTTTACACAAAAGTAAAAAATAAATAAAAAACTCTTATACCTAATACTAATTCTCTTTTAAAGTCGTACTAAATTCACAAGTTTTTTTCTGCTAGACAAGGCACTAAAAATTTAGCGGAGTGGAACCACCACGGGTTTTTTAGTAGAGCCGTATAGCAGGAAAAAGGCAGTGAAGATGTATGCTTTTAAAATGTATTTAGTATAGGCATAAGAGTCTTAATATTTTATAACATAATTGCGATTAATCCACCATTACCTTGATTTACAATCTTAATTAATGTTTCTTGTAATTTCATTCGAGCACTTTCAGGCATTGAATATAATTTTGCTGAAATTCCATCACGAACAATATCGCTTAAGCAACGCCCAAATATTTCAGTTGACCAAATAGCCAACGGATTATCTTGAGAATCTTTCATAATAAATTCGATTAAGTCTTTACTCTGTTGCTCGCTTCCGATAATCGGCTCAAATACAGATTCTACATCGACGCGAATCATATGTATAGATGGCGCAATAGCTTTTAAACGAACTCCATAACGTGGACCTTGTTTAATTACACTTGGCTCACTTAAGGTCATATCCTCAATGGCTGGATTAGCGATTCCATATCCAACTTGTTTAACCATTTGTAATGCACTTGCAATTGGGTCATACTCTTTTTTAATTCTCGCGTAATCTTGTAATAGATACATTAAATCTGCTTTATCCTTAATCGGACCTACTAACTCTGTTAAGATTCGATCATATAATTCATCAGGAACTTTAATTTCAATTTCAGCCAATCCCGTTCCTGCATCTAGTGCACTAATAAAGCAATCTTCAACGATTTCTTCATCTTTTAATTCTCCTGCTAAAAAGTTAATATCACGAAGTTTGTAAAATTCATTTGCACTTTGATTAATTAATTTTAAGAAATGAGCCTTTAACCAGTTATCATCACTTAAGGCATCTACCCAGCTCGGCAATTTTATATTTAATTCAGATACAGGAAACTCATATAATGCCTCTCTTAAAACTCTAAAAATGTCCTTTTTCGTCATGTTATCTACTGATAGCGGAATAACTGGAACTTCATATTCCATCTCTAATTGCTCACGTAATAGTGATACATCTTCAGTTTTTGGATGTGTTGTATTTAACACCACAATAAACGGCTTATTAATTGCTTTTAGCTGCTCAATAACTAGACGTTCAGCTTCTAAATAGTCCTCACGAGCAAAATTCCCAATGGAGCCATCTGTAGTCATGACAATTCCAATATGTGAATGATCTTCTATAACTTTTTGGGTTCCAATAGCTGCTGCTTCAACAAATGGAATTGGTTCATCATACCATGGCGTATTAACCATACGTGGACCATCTTCTGATTCGTAACCTACAGCTTCTGGAATGACATAACCCACACAATCAATTAAGCGAATGTTTGCTGAAACTTCACCATCTACTGTTACATTCACTGCTTGTGCAGGAACGAATTTAGGTTCAGTTGTCATAATCGTTTTCCCATTTGCACTTTGTGGTAATTCATCAATCATACGAGCTTTAACATTCTCATCTTCGACCAATGGAATAACAAGTGATTCCATAAATTTTTTGATAAATGTAGACTTCCCTGTTCGAACGGCACCTACCACACCTAGATAAAATTCTCCATTAGTTCGAGCAAAGACATCTTTCATCAGTTCGTTTGTTTCCATGTAATAACCCCCCATTTAACTTTTGATATTATTAATGTATGTTTGTTATCCCCTGTATTATGAGATAAATTTAATAAAACCTATAAAAACTTTTGTTTGACCCTTAAGATGAGTTAGTCAAAATAAGTTTCTATCTTGTTCTAGTAGCGCTAAGACTCCCCTCCTCCTCAGGAGACGATATATAGCTTGACTATGAAGCCTGTCTTCATTAGTTAAACTAATCTTTTAGGTCACTTCTCCTGATAAGTTTTCACTTAATTTTACCACCTGTGGTTTCTTCAAATTATATGCACCTTTATCATAAGAATATGATAACTTTTTTCAAAAGATTTAAAATACGTTTACGTTTTTATGTATCATACTCGAACATAGACTTTTAGGTAATATAGGCAAACTATAGATGTGGTACGATTATAAACTGCCATGAATCAACGAAAGCTAATACTAATTTGGTTTTAAAAAACCGACAGATTGTGAGCATTTTTTGTTCCAGTGCTTATTGCCTGGAACAAAGGGATGCCAAAGCATGGTGTGTGGAAGGGTGACGACGGATGGGGCAAAATGGCCGTAAGATGTCGCGTTTTTATTTCCAAATTCGTATAACATAACAAAAAAATACTCGTGAATTTACCCTGATTTTAAAAGTGTATGAGTATAAACTGTAATTAAAAATGACCTTGCCTTAAAGACATGGTCATTTTTATTTTATTATGTTGTGTTGTGAGTTCTCCCTTATCTCCCATCAAAATCTATACTCTAGATGTTGATAACAGATTTTTGTAGCCTTTAATTTATATGCTTTGATCTTTACATCATCATTTTCATTAATTCATTCATATCTTTTGGTACATCGCCATTAAGAATTAATTTTGTTAATCTGTCTTCTATTTCTGGATCTATTTCTCTACCTGCCATTGATGCTACACTTCCAATTAATAACCGTACTTGTTCCTCATTACTTAAATCCATTGAAGATGCTTGATTTGCCATATTAAATAAGTCATCTTGTTTAACATTAACATCTTGTCCGAGCTTCCCAAAAATATTATTAAACATTACAATACCCTCCTTATAATAACAGCTAAGGATGACTTAGACATTATTCTTAAAATTATTGTCCTAATCCAAAGCTAATTATGTCTTCTTTACATAATATGCGACAAAGAAGGCTTTTGCCACTAATTTAATAGGCAATTCACTAAATTTGTTAACTAATGAGATGATATATGATTTCCTTGATAGCTATTTTAATCAAATTCAGGTTTCATATCTCTTTGCATTAATTGATTAATGGCAAAGGTTGGCTCTAATTTATTAAATACAACTTCATAAATAGTTTCCACAATTGGCATTTCAATATCTAATGTTTGAATTAACTCATAAGTGGCTTGACAAGTACGAACACCCTCAACAACCATCGTCATACTATCAAGTGCCTCTTGTAGATTCGACCCGCTTCCAATTTTATAACCTGCTTGCCAATTACGACTATGAACAGAGGTACATGTTACAATTAAATCTCCAAGACCACTTAAACCACCGAATGTCTCTTCGTTTGCCCCAAGAGCTAAGCCCAAACGCTTAATTTCAACTAATCCACGGGTAATTAAAGCTGCTTTAGCATTATCACCATAGCCAAGCCCAGCAATAATTCCAGCTGCTAAGGCGATTACGTTTTTAATTGACCCTCCAATTTCGACTCCGATTAAGTCATCTAAGCGATAAACACGGAAATATTCATTATTAAACAATTGCTGAATATCATTGGATTTTTCAGCAACTGTTGCCGCACATGTTACAGTTGTAACTGCACGTTTAATAACTTCTTCTGCATGAGAAGGTCCTGATAAAGCGACGAAAGCTACAAGATTTTTTGTTGCAATTTCTTCTTCAACAATTTGAGACACACGTTTATGAGTAAGAGGCTCAATTCCTTTACTTGCATTTACAATAATAGCTGGATGCTTTAACTCACGATTTATGTCTTGTAATACGTTACGGATTACTTTTGTGGGTACCGATAATAAAATTATTTCTGCATCTGCTAAAGCTTCTTGTAAATTAGTGGTAGCTGTTAATTGCTCTGGTAATTGAATATTCTCAAAAAACTGCTGATTTTGATGATTTTGATTAATATCATTAATAATTGCTTCATTTAAATCGTATAGTTTAACTTTTTGCTTATTGTCACAAAGGACTTGAGCTAAAGCTGTTCCCCAGCTTCCAGCACCTACTACCGTTATTTTTTTCATTATAGTTTCCTCCTTAATTTAAAAAGCTATTATGTATAAATAACTTAATTCAACCATAAGCTCCGTATCTATCATCTAATAAATTTATGATACCTTCACCAGAGCTGTGTTAACTTCAATTTGTTAAAGCTAGTATTGCTAACAATTTAACTACCCCTCTTAAAGTTTCAAGTTTATCTAGCTGCAAGTAATTAATGCTTGTCGTTTAATACATGACTACCAGTCTTAATCGCGAACTCTGGCTATAATATGAACTGGCGTTCCTTCAAAGCCAAAAGCTTGACGTAAACAATTCTCTAAATAACGTTTGTATGAGAAATGTAATAGTTCTACATCGTTAACGAAAATAACAAATGTTGGTGGTTGAGTGGAAACTTGGGTAGCATAGTAAATACGTAGACGCTGACCTTTATGAGTCGGAGTTGGATTCATCGCAACTGCGTCCATTATGACATCGTTTAGAACATGAGTTACGACCCGTTTTTTATGGTTTTTTGCAGTTAAGTGTAGAGGTTCAAATAAAGTATGTAAGCGACGCTTTGTTAAAGCCGATAAAAAGACAATGGGAGCATAATCTAAAAAAGCCATATCTGTTCTAATTAAGTCTTCCCATTCTTTCATCGTTTTATCTGTTTTTTCAATAGCATCCCACTTGTTAACAACAATAATGACACCTCTTCCTGCTTCATGTGCATAACCAGCTACACGCTTATCCTGTTCGATTAATCCTTTAGCTGCATCAATCACAATTAAACAAACATCGCTGCGATCAATGGCGCTTAAAGCGCGAAGAACACTATATTTTTCTGTCGTCTCATAAACTTTACCTCGTTTACGCATTCCAGCTGTATCAATAACTACATACTCTTGATTGTCTTTTTTAAACTCAGTATCAATAGCGTCCCGTGTCGTTCCAGCAATTTCACTTACAATTACCCGTTCTTCACCTAAAATAGCGTTTGTTAACGATGATTTCCCCACATTAGGACGACCAATTAAACTAAATTTAATAACTCCTTCATCATACTCTTTTTCTTGTTTGTTAGGCATTTGAGTAACAATTAAATCTAGCATATCTCCAAAACCTATTCCGTGAACTGCTGATGTTGGTATAGGTTCTCCTAAGCCTAATGAGTAAAATTCATAAGTTTGTTCTTTAAAGCTAATATCGTCTACTTTATTAACGACCAAGACAACAGGCTTCTTTGTTTTGTACAACATATTTGCCACTTCTTCATCTGCTTGGGTCACACCATCGCGAGCATTAGTAACAAAAACAATCACATCTGCTTCATCCATTGCGATTTCCGCTTGATGCTTAATTTGTCTTACAAATGGTTCATCACCAATTTCAATTCCACCAGTATCTATGACATTAAACTTTCTTGTTAGCCATTCTCCACTACTATAAATACGGTCACGAGTAATTCCTGGTTCATCTTCAACAATTGAAACTCGAGAACCGACAATACGATTAAAAATCGTTGATTTTCCAACATTTGGTCTACCTACAATTGCAACTACAGGTAATGCCATATTACCACCTTCTTTCATCTTTAAACTTAATTTATCTTTAACATTATAGTTGTTTTTTCTGTATCAGTCAATTTTTAACAGATGAAGCAAAAAAAGGGGTATTTTCCTTCCCCTTTTTTTACTAGCACCCCTTCTAATATTACCAAGGGCACCCCTTTAACGTTATTTAAAAGCTCCCCAGCATTTTTATAATAAGTTTTTTAATGAGTCTCCAAATAAATCCCCAAGTGTTTCATTTTCAACAGTTTCTTGTTGTTGCATATAATTCATAAACTCTTTGCGCTCTTGGTCTTCCTTAATACGACGAATACTTAATTCTAGTTTATAGTTCTTAGGTTCAAAACGCATAACCTTAACTTCAACATCTTGACCAACAGATAATACCTCTTCTACACGGGAGATATGTTTGTTAGCAATTTGATTAATCGGTAAAAAACCAACTACATCTTCCGCCACTTTAATATGAGCTCCACGTTCAATAATTGAAGCAACAGATCCAGTTACAACCGATCCAACTTTAATTGTTGTTTCTAGCCATGGATTTGGTTTTACTTGACGAAGAGATAGACCTAAGCGACGTTTACTTGCGTCTAAAGAAATAACTTTCACTTCTACTTCAGAACCAACTGTAATTAAGCTATCTAGACGTTCGTTTGGATTCCAGGAAGCTTCTGAAAAATGACATAAACCTTCTACGTAAGGTGCTACTTTAATAAAAGCTCCTAGGTCTGTTACATTAGTAACCTCACCTTTAATTATATCTCCTACTTTAGCTCCAAAGACAAGCCATGGATTCTCTTCCACTTGCTTAATTGATAAACCAATACGCCCAGATTCAGAATTGATTGAAACAATCTTCACTTGGATTAATTGTCCTTCTGATACCACTTCTTCTAATTTTGCTCTATGTTGCCATGATAATTCTGATAAATGAACTAAGCCTTCTACGCCTTCAGCTACTTTAACAAAGGCTCCGTACTCAGCTAAGCGAACGACTTCTCCTTCTAGTACATCCCCTTCTTTATGGCTTTGTACAAATAGCTCAAATGGAGTCGCCAGTGTAGCTTTTATCGATAATTGTATTTTTGATCCATCAATCTTTATTACTTTAGCAACAATCTCTTGACCAACCTCTAAACTCTCGTTCACTGCTTTCACTGGAAGATGTGAAATTTCAGAAATATGAACTAAGCCTTCAAGGGCACCAAAGCGAACGAATGCTCCAAATTTTTCAATTCGAACCACTTTTCCTTCTACAGTATCACCCAGAGCTAATGTATCTAATTGTTCTACTCGCGCTGACTTGATTTGTTCTGCTATGACAGCTTTTCTCGATACTGTCATTCGTTTATTTCGTGGGTTAAATTCAACGATACGAACTGGAATCACTTGACCCACATACTGACTTACATCCGATACATAATCTACATCAATCATATTTCCTGGTAAAAAAGCATCTACTCCAATATTAACGATTAATGCATTTTTAACAGCTCGTACTACTGTTCCTTCAAGGGTTTCTCCTTGTTCAAAGGCTTGTTTTAATCCTTGGAATCGTTCGCGCTCTAATAAAGCACGGCGGGATAATAAAATTTGCTCATCCTCTACCTTTTTGACGATAGCTTTGATTTTGTCACCTATTTTAACAAGCTGATTAGCGGATTCTACTTTTTCTAAAGTTAATTCATTTAAATAAATTGTTCCTTCTGTTGCTCCATGAATGTCAATGGTTACCTCTTGAGGTGTCACACGAACAACTTCACCTTCAATAATATCGTTAACGGCTGGTAATAAAAATTCTTCAAAGTTTAACATATCACTCATTGACATTTTTTCATACTCTTGCTCAAATTGCTTCATTAGTGTACCCCACCCTTTACAATCTTAATTATTTTATCTACTACTTCATTAATTGTCATACTTGATGTATCAACGATAATTGCATCTTCAGCTTTAATTAGTGGCGCATACTCCCGAGTTGAATCTAATTCATCACGCAACTGAATTTCTTGCTTCAAAGTTTCCAAATCGCATTTCACATTTCGCTTTAAGTTTTCTTGATAGCGGCGGTTAGCTCGGACTTCGACAGATGCAGTCATAAAAAATTTAAAATCTGCATTTGGTAAAACGTAAGTTCCAATATCGCGACCATCCATCACAACATTATTAGTTTCAGCGTATTTAATTTGTCGTGCTTTCATAATATCACGTAAGCTTTTATGAGCGGATACAACGGAAACGTTTTGCGATATTTGAGGCTGACGAATCGCTTCTGTTACATCTACATCATCAAGAAGCACACGTTGTGTATTAGTTAATTGAATCTTTGTTTCTTGAAGCATGTTATTGATTTGAGTTTCATCTTCAAGATTGATTTTTTTATTTAACGCTTTCAACGTTACTGCTCGATACATAGCTCCAGTATCAACATATACATAACCTAATTGTTTTGCAATCATTTGCGCAATTGTACTTTTTCCTGCTGCTGCTGGTCCATCGATTGCAATCACTTTATAAGGAACCATTTAATCACCTCTACCTTAATTATTTTAACATATTTTTTAGCATATAACCAATAGTTATCTTTATTTATGCCCTCATCTACAAAAAATAAACTAAACTCATCTTTATTTAAAAGATTTGTTTAGTTTTAAGTGAGTTGACTAATTTAAGACCATTCCTAACAGCATAATTACACCGATGGATAAAATAACTGTCAAAAAGCATAATACGATTAATACCTTATTTAAATCGAAATTGGTTCGTTTTTTTGCTATGATTTTTCTAACCACAACATTCTCGGGATTAATTTCTGATATATCAGTGACCCCTGCTGAGCTAGAATGATCCTCAACTGTTTGAATTGACACTTCTTCACGAGGTAATTCTGTACTAATCTTAAGGTTATTTTGTAAAAGTTCTAAATCCTGATTAATAAATTCGTCTAAGTGTTGCAACGAATCCCCATCATCTATAACTCCCTCAACCTCAGAGTAGTTATCTAAAGTGTTATCTTCATTCATTGGCCACTGAGAATTATCTAAGTCAATATCCGGATTAAAAATCAATTCAATATTTTTTTCAAAGACATCATCTTGGTAATTTGAATGGCCCTGTTGCTCATTTTCTAAGATTTCACTAAAAATAGAACTAATAGAACTTTTATCTGATTGTAAATGATTTAAACGCTGATGATCTTGTGTGACAAGAGCATCTAAATAGTTTAAATCTTGTTTTTGATAGTCAAAGTCTAATGTGGAATTAAATTCTTTATTAAAATTTAAGTTTTCTATATTGTCAAAAGCCATATCCTGTTTATTTTCAATCATGAGTTCAAAATTTCCTGATAATAATTCTTTTTCAATTTGGTTCCACTCCATATAATCTTTATCTTTAATAAGCTGAATAATTTTCGAGTAAATCTGCGCACCATATTTCTCATATAATTTATTAATCATGTCATTTGCATGCTGACTTAACTTTGATTTAAATTCACCTAATTCTTGTAAGTAATCATCTTCTAACTCTTCTCCAAAGCTGAGATTTGCCGAAGTTTTTTCAGAATTTTCTACCATCGTCATCAATTCGTGAGTTTTTACACTCTCGCTATCGTTTAAATAGCCTTTATGCTCAGATTTTTCATTTGAATGAGATGGTTCTCTACCTGCCTGATAATTAAAATAAATTTTTCTTAACTTAACATAATCGACTTCTTGTGCCACCTCGTCCACACTCCTCTACGGACACATCTCTACAATTTCCAACTTTATTTTCCGTTGTTTTACAAAAAAATAACTACAGCTTGCTCATTATATCATAATTTCGACTTTTT
>Ga0153974_1000125_pt1 | contig 18408 bp, 19 predicted proteins | sample TSGA058MetaG_FD_104741 | JGI IMG/M metagenome (GOLD analysis project Ga0153974, IMG submission 104741) | Attine ant fungus gardens microbial communities from Georgia, USA - TSGA058 MetaG | ecosystem: Host-associated > Fungi > Mycelium > Unclassified | place: USA: Georgia, Yuchi Wildlife... | reverse complement strand
CATTATCAATTATCAGGTACGAAAATAAATCGTAATCAAGGCCATTCCAATATTGGTTATGCTAGTTATACACCTAGGGAAGGAGGAAGCTTTCTTCGCAAGGAAGTCCTAGGCACGGTAAATCCAACAATCATATCCCCGAAACATGAACTAAGAGGAGTTTGGTTGACAACGGTTCGAAATGTTGATTTTCCAAGTCCAGCGGTATATGCTAATGGTCAATTTAATATTGATCTATTTAAAAGGGAATATTTAAAAATTGTTGATCACTGTAAGAAGTTAAAAATCAATGCAATCTTTTTTCAAATTCGACCTGAAGGAGATGCTTTCTATCCATCAAAGCTTAGTCCTTGGAGTCAGTATTTAACTGGAAAACAAGGATTTCGGCCAGAGTGGGGAGATTTTGACCCATTGGCTTGGATAATTGAGGTTACTCATTCAGAAGGGATTGAATTTCATGCTTGGTTTAATCCATATCGGTTAACACCTTCAACTTTTTCAGGAACTTCAAAAGCGGAATTACTTGAGTTATTAAGCGAAGATAATATGGCAAGACGCCACCCAGAATGGACGTATATGTTTTATGGTCAGCTCTATCTTAATCCAGGAATACCTGAAGTAAATCAACTCATGGCAAGAACAGTCAAAGAGGTATTAGATCATTATCAAGTGGACGCCATCCACTTAGATGATTTCTTCTATCCTTATTCTTATCAAACCGTCGTAGATGGTCAATTGGTCTCTGTTAGCTTTGCTGATGAAAGCCCAGATTATGAAACCTATTTACAATACCGCCAAGGAGATCAGTCCCTTAGCCAGTGGCGTGAATATAATATCAATAACTTAGTTTACACCTTATCTAAGACTATTAGGCGTTTTAATCAAGAAGCTAATAAAAGTGTAGCCTTTGGAATTAGTCCTTTCGGTGTTTGGGCAAATGCTGAAGAAACAGGAGGAGTTGGTTCACAAACTTCAATATCACAACTTTCCTCCTTAAACGAGTACGTTAATTCAAAGCTATGGGTTGATAGCGGCTGGCTAGATTATATTGCCCCCCAAAACTACTGGTCCTTTAACGACTCATTATCACCATTTGCCACCGTCGCTGATTGGTGGAATCAAATCGTAAAATCAACGGAGACCCAACTCTATATGGGACTAGGTCTTTATCTATATGAAGAAGATGCTGAAAACCCATCTTGGCAAAATCCTGAAGAAATCCCTAATCAAATTCGTTACCTTAGAAATTTGGAAAATAACGACGGTTACATCTTTTTCACCTATCACAACTTAATTCCCGATCGAGCACAAACAGCCGCCCTCGAACAATCCCTTTACTCTATTGCAGAGCTCCAAGAAAACTTCAGCTTGGTACCGCCACGAAAACAATTGCAGACTGGAATCACTCCACCTGTTAGGAATTTGACAGTCTCCAGAGGAGAAGGCAATTTTAATTTACTAACCTTTGAAGATGACCAATGGAGCAACAGTCAATACTATGTCATTTATCGAGTACCAGGAGCTGCTCCACAAGGAATTGATACGTCAAACGCCAATAATATTTTAAATGTTATCGGAAAAATGCCTGGTGATTCGATTCAAAACTATACTGATGATCAAGATGATCCAAACAAAATCTATACCTATGGAGTAACGGCCCTATCTCAAGCTCAAGTCGAGTCAGTCCCTGCTCTTGCAATCTATAGAGGGTAACAAAAAAAATCATTTACTTATAACAGTAAATGATTTTTTTTTTAGAGATAAGGATTTAAATAAAGTTGAACTAGGCGAACCACTAGTATAAAAATAGGACCAAGAACAAAAGTTAGGGCTAAAATTAGTAAAATGATCTTATTCTTTCCTTTTTTGTTTAAATTATATTGCTTTTTTTTAACTTGCTTTTTTTTTGACATCTAGATTTCACCTCAAAGAGAAATTTTGCTATAATATAGGCTATAACTATGTTTAATTATAATACAAACTAGTGAAAAAAGAAAGAGGGAATACCATGAGAAATCAGACCTTTAAAATTATTTTACATATTGATTTAAACGCTTTTTTCGCCTCATGTGAAATTAGATTAAGACCTGATTTAGAAAAGAAACCTGTTGTCATTTCTGGACCTAAGAGTTCAAAGCGAGGTGTTGTCACAACAGCAAATTATGTGGCACGAACTTACGGTGTTCAAAGTGCAATGCCGCTAGGTCAAGCGCAAAAAAAATGTCCTCAACTCGTGGTATTACCAGCGAACATAGATTTATATCGTCGGGTTTCGAAAGAATTTCTAGCCCTCTTAGGGCAATATAGCCCCCTAATTGAGCCTGCCTCCATCGATGAGGCTTACGTAGATGTCACCCATCATTTTCCTAAAGTGGAACCTCTCGCATTGGCACAAGAGATTCAAAATCGCATCTATCAAGAGTTGAAAATTGGCAGTAGTATTGGTGTAGCTCCTAATAAATTTTTAGCTAAAATGGCCTCCGATATGAAAAAACCTAATGGATTAACTATATTACGGAAGCGAGATATACCCCAATTATTATGGCCTCTTTCTATTGAACAAATGCACGGAATCGGTAAAGTATCTGCTCCTAAACTGAAGCAATTAGGTATTCATACTATTGGTGACTTAGCGACGACAGATAAGGAGCAAATGATTAAACAACTACTAGGACCCCATGCTTTGGAGTGGGTTGATAAAGCTAATGGAGAAGATAATCGTCCAGTAGACCCTGATCGATATAAAAAACCTTCGACAATTGGTCATTCCACAACGTTTCCGAAAGATTATTGCTTTGAGGAAGAAATAAAAACTCAACTTAAAAAGATGTGTTTAAAAACTGCCAATCGTCTTATATATCAAAGAGTATACGCCAAAACTATAACCATGCAATTAAAATACTTTGATTTTAAACAAACCTCTCGCAGTAAAAGTATTGAAGTCCCATGCCAAACAACAGAAATGCTCTATCAAGTGGTTGAAGAACTGTTTGATGAGTATTGGAGTGGAGAACCCTTACGTTTAGTAGGAGTAAGTACAAGTAATCTAGTGAATAACAATAAAACTCTTCAACAATTAAATTTATTTAACTATCAATCTTTTGAAACCGAGGCTAAAATTAAACAAACTGTTACTCAAATAAAGAAAAAATATGGAGCAGATAGTATTCAAAAAGGAGCAAAAAAAGATAATGATATTAAATAGTATACTACTTTGTTTTTAAAAGTAAATTAATATAAAATTATATCTTTTGAATGTCTTGTGATAAAATATTAACAGGATAGAATGGATCTGCTCTAAGTGCATGGGAAAAGAAAGGTATGTTGTGATTGATTTTTAAGTCGGGACACTGGACCTACAAGTATTTATAAGCTATCCCAACAGTTATATGGTTTATAAGTAACATGTGTTTCATGCCACCACCTAAGAGGGCAGGTAATTTTTAATTATAATGTTATATAGACTTAAAAATCTCAAAGTTAACATTTTTATGGGTTTGTACCTTGAGTGAAATGAAAGGATGATTATAAAAATGATTGAAAAATTAGAGGAAAAACAAATAACAACGAAGGAATATTACCGTAATTCTTTTTTAAAAGTGGTAGAGGATGACGTCTTATTACCTGATAATAAAGAAGGAAACCGTGTTGTCGTCCAACATCCCGGAGGCGTTAATTTAATTGCCTTAGATAACCAAAAACGTTTATTATTAGTGGAACAATATCGCTACCCAATACAAAAAGTAACTTATGAAACACCTGCTGGTAAATGCGAACCTAATGAAGCTAATATTATAACAGCTAAGCGAGAATTAAAAGAAGAAACAGGCTATACCTGTCATTCTTTAAAATCATTAGGTAAATTAGCCACATCTCCAGGATTTTGTGATGAATATATTGAAACTTTCTTAGCTGAAAACCTAGAAAAACTAACCTATGATGTACCGGGAGATGCTGACGAATTTATTAATCTTCATTCTGTTACAAAAGCTGAAGCTTTAGCCCTAATAAAAACAGGTGAAATTTGTGATTTTAAAACTGTTTATGCCATTCAATATTTAATGATTCACTGTGGTTGGTAAAGAGTAAAAAGGTAGTTATCATCGCCATTGTCATTAACATTATAATGTTAAGCAACATTTAAACTAAAAACACGACAGATGCCGTGTTTTTTTGATATGAAATGATTCCACTGAAACTAGCTGTTAAACATTTAGAGCAAGCAAAAGAAGTGAATGAGAAATTCCCTATTATTCAATTCAGGATAGAGGAACCATTCGATGTCAAATATTTACCATTGGACTCTGAATAATGATAAATTCATAGTTAGACAAGAAAAGTTCAAAAAAGAATAAGCAAAAATGAGAAGTGACGATGAATTAGAAATTGAGGGGGCTAAAAGTGACTGAGACCAGTCCATCGTAGAGTGCCAACTCCTCCTAAAATTTGAAACGGACTTACATAAATATAATCATTGATAAAATAAACATAAAAATGGTTCCTGTTATCATAGGGACTGAAGTACGCTTAACAATCTCTATAGGACTTTTCTTTACGGTACCAGCGACTATCAAGACTACTGCAGACACAGGAGATACAGCACGCAGCAAGTTGCCCGCAAGTCCCATTGGAATGCTAATTGTGAGAACTCTGATACCAGCGGCGTCAGCCAATGGAACCATTAGTGGGACCATTGCGAAAAATAGAGCTGTTCCACTGCCGCTGAGCAAGACAATTAAAATGATGCAAAGGGTTCACTTGTGCACCTCATTTTTAGGATTTCATTATCCCCTAACTTTAGGGTGCACTACAATTTGACAGGGAGTAGTTCAATTATTTAATAGGGGTAGCTGCCTTTTCGACGTGGCTTAGAATGATGACTTGCCTGAAGTTTGATTAAGAGAATCTAGGCGATACATTTTACGATACTCACCGGGTGTTATGTTAAACGTTGTTTTAAAAGTCCGTGTAAAGTGTTCAGAATTATTATAACCAATGAGATCACAAATACTTGTAATGGTGAGATTTGTTTCTTTAAGTAATTCACAAGCCTTATCGAGTTTGATGCCTTTAATAATTTGAATAAAACTTTGTCCCGTACTCTCTTTAACCATTTTACTAAAATGTGAAGGACTAAAACCAAAATAATCGGCGGCTTCTTGTAGGGTAAGGGTTTGGAAATGATCTTGTATGTAAATTAAAATTCCCATGACTTTTAATTGTTTGTCGTTAACGTTTAAAAAGCTTTGAATATTAGCTTCATGATGACGCAGTAAAAGTCCCCAAAACGTTAATAAATGGCTTTTAAGAAAGTTTTGATAGTATTTTTGTTTATGAATGGCTTCAATATAAATATCTTCTATTAGTGATTTAATTCTTTTATCTTGATCTGTGCGAAATAACAAATAATTGTTTTCTGTATTACTATATAATACATGGGAAAAAAATTGAGAAATGACATTTTGGTGAGTAAAAAGGTCAAAAAAGGTCATATGGAAGGTAGAAGATTTAATGATAATATTTAAAATAATACTACTATCAAAAACAGCAATGCTGTGCTTTGTTTTTGGAGGGATAATACACACATCGCCTTCAACACAAATTAATTCATTAACATCTTCAATAGTATTTTTACAACTTCCTTGATAAACATAAATAATCTCATAAAAATCATGCTCATGAATAAAGGCAGGTGTATATCGGTTATGTTTTAAAATGCAAATATCATCAACTAATTGATCTTCTTTCAAATGGTCAAACCATTTGGTATGAAGGCTAGGTACATAAAGCTGATTTTTCTTTATAATCTCCAAATCTAGTTGATTAATAAAATTAGCTAACTCCGAAGATGACTTTTGTTCAACTTCGTAAAGATAGCGATAAAATTGTTCATCTTCTGTATAATTATTAATGAATTTATAAAAATTTTCTTTGCTTATTTTCATCTAACTCACACCCCTAATTCTAAATCTATTCGATAGGAATTTAAATAAGTCAATTATCTTATTAAGTAGCGTTTAGGGGATTAAGACTTCAGCTAATAGGTAAACCCATCCTTTATGCCACCTTCTGATAAGATCTTATTTATTTTAAAAATTAGCCTTCATAACTTAGAAGTTTGCTGTAATTATACCCTATTTAAACAGATGAATGAAAGTAGGAAATATCCATATATAAAACACCATAAAAAACATCAATTTAAGATAAGCGTTTTCCTCATAGTTTTGGAAAACGTTTTTTGTTATGATGAAGTTAATACTAATTCACTTTTAAATTCAGGCAAGATTTATAAGGATTCTTTCTGTTATGTTAGTTGTAGCAGATTTTTAGCCCCGTTAAAATCTCGTGAGCCTATGGTTTGCCTGTATAACCTAAATGCTTTAGGTTTAAGGATGTAAGGGAATACCTAAAGCATATATGGCTTTTTATAACAGTCACGAATGTGGCTAAAAATGATCATGAAGATGTCTGATTTTAAATTGTAATTGGTATGAGTATAAGGAGGGAAAAAAGATGGCGAGTAGTATAAAGACTCTCAAACTGAATGCAACACCTAAGGAGATTGGATTGTGGAGACAACGATTGGGGTATGGGTCATCTGATTTTGCTTGTAATTTAATCTGGCAAATGATTTCGTTATATCTGTTATATTTTTATACAGATGTTATGGGTTTAAATGCAGCTCAAGTAAGTGTTATGTTCTTAGTTATTCGTGTTTTAGATGGGTTTACGGATTTATTAGTGGGAGTTTTAATTGATCGAACCCATACACGTTGGGGAAAATCCAGGCCATGGATTTTAGGAGGGGCAATCCCTTTTGCAATTTCCGCTTATTTAGCTTTTAGTGTTCCGGATTTAGGTCAAACAGAAATGTTAATTTATGCATATGTGACGTATTTCTTATTATCACTTTGTTATGGATTTGTTAATATTCCCATGGCTTCTATTTTACCGGCTCTTTCGAATGATCCTAAAGAGCGGACAAATTTAGCGGTTAGCCGGATGCTATTTTCAACTTTAGGGGCTACTGTTGTTTCATCGATGGGTTTAATACTAGTAGATGCTCTAGGTAAAGGGGATGAGGCTTCTGGTTTTCGTTGGACCATGTTAATTTTTGGTGTAATAGGATGTTTAATTTTTATCTTTTGCTTTTTTAATACTCGCGAAAATATTCGTGAACAACAAGAACGGGTGAGTATCAAGTCAAGTATCAAAGCATTAACGAAAAATAAACCTTGGTTATTATTTGCTTTAAATATTCTTTGGATGTTTGGAGGATCTATTATCCAAGGGAGTGCAATTATTTTTTATTTCTCAATTAATTTAAATAATCGTGGTTTAGTCACTTTAGCGGCTACTCTCACTGCTTTTGTTCCCATTATTAGCGACTTAACCGTTCCTATTTTAATTAAATTCGTCTCTAAACGAAATTTAATGATAATCGGTTCAATGATTAATGGGATTGGAATTCTAATTACATTTTTAAGTGGGACTCATATACCCCTGGTTATGACTGGGGTAGTCATTGCAAGCTTAGGTCAAGGGTTAAAAATGAGTATGCACTTTGCTATTCAACCTGATCCTGTTGATTACAGTGAATGGAAATCAGGGATTAATATTTCCGGGACCCTATCGGCTGCTAATGGTTTTGTTGGAAAAGCCGGAATGGCAATTGCCGGATCCTTAGGTGCTGCCCTTTTAGCTGTGGGTGGATATGATGCAACCTTAACGCTTCAACCAGATTCCGCATTGATTGCAATTGCTACTATGTATATTTGGGTACCATTTATCTCAAATATTCTAACCATTATCACCTTTATGTTCTATGATTTAGATAAAAAGCATCCACAAATAATGGCAGAATTAGAAGCAAGAAAAATAACGAAAGAGGGAATTTAACTATGGTAGCTATTACTCAAGATTTAGAAATGAAGCGTTTTGTAAATCAAGAATTTTTAACAAAGGCTATTAATTTAGAACCCAAACTCATTGAGAAGGTTATTAGGCCCGTGGATATTGTCACTGTTTTAGAGGATGGCACTGTTCTATCTCGATTAGAAATCAATAAAATTAGTCAAATCCCTATGAAAAAAGCAGATTCTGTAGTTCTTGATTTTGGTGATCATCAAGTGGGATATGTGGCCTTAACGTTAAAAACAATAGGTAGTCCACAAGATGCACCTGTTTATTTACGACTAAAATTTGGAGAAGTAGCAAAAGAACTCATAGAAAATTCAGCTGATTATGAGGGTTGGATTAGCAAGAGCTGGATTCAAGAAGAGTATATTCATCTAGATGTTTTACCAACAACTGTTTATTTACCACGACGCTATGCTTTTCGGTTTATGGAAATTTACACCATCGATACGTCCCAAAAATTTCAAGTTGTCATTGAAGAGGTTATGTGCCGAGCTGTTTCGGCTGTAGATTCTGCCACTGTCCCTATATTCAGTAGAGAGGATACCTTATTACAGAGAATGGATGAAGTGAGTATTCGAACTCTTCAAAATTGTATGCAACAAGTTTTTGAAGATGGTCCAAAGCGTGATCGCCGTTTATGGATTGGCGATTTACGTTTACAAGCTTTAGCTAACTACGAGACCTTTAAAGATATGGAACTTGTAAAGCGTTGTTTATATCTTTTTGCTGCCTTAACTAAAGATGATGGGCGTGTAGGTGCCTGCTTATTTATTGAGCCTGAATACCTTGTTGACGATACCTTTTTATTGGATTATTGACTATTTTTTATTAATATTTTATGGGATTACTATAAAGAGACTAGAGATATAGAACTTGTTGAAGAATTATGGCCAACAGCCTATCGGCAACTTGAATTAGTTAAGCTAGAGTTTAATGATCAAAATGTGATTAGAGATGGTGGGGAATCATTCTGGTGTTTTGTTGATTGGAAGAACGGTCTAAATAAACAAGCTAGTGCACAAGCTATTTATATTTATGCTTTAAATGATGCCATAAACCTGGCAACTCTATTAGGAAATGAAAGGATAAAAACTCAGTTAAACTGTGAAAAGAAATTATGTATAAAAGCAGCTTTAGATAACTTTTGGGATCCAAATCAACAACTCTTTGTAAGTGGTGAAGACAAGCAAATCTCTTATGCTAGCCAAGTTTGGATGGTTTTGGCAGGTGTTGTGAGTAAAGAAGAGGGGCGTAAGCTATTGCAGAAGATTATGGCTATAAATCCAGAAATGAATATGGTGACCCCTTATATGAATCACCATTTTGTAGAAGCGTTACTCCTTTGTGGTGAAAAAGAGAAAGCTATTGAATATATGAAATATTATTGGGGAGGAATGTTGAATCAAGGAGCAGATACCTTCTGGGAACTTTATAATCCAGAAAATCCTAAAGAATCTCCATACGGTTCTAGTATGGTCAATAGTTATTGCCATGCTTGGAGCTGCACTCCAACGTATATTTTACGTAAATTAATAAACTAAAAGAATAACAGCTTATTTATGGATTTCTGGGTAATATTAACTATCATCAGATGATAGTTAATGATGGATTTTGTAATTCATTCATAATAAAGAAAATAATTAGGAAAGGTAGACTCAAAAGGTCAAGTTCCACTTTATCCCCTTTTGTCTAATAAAATAATTTTTACTAAAGCTGTTGACACCTTTACGCACCTGTCTATCGTTTAGATACAGGCAACAAGCGCAGAATCTGAATATACTCTCAAATTTATGAAGATTACTTACAGATTTAGTATTAGACCACAACAAATTCATGAAAATAGCTAACAGGATTTAATAGTAATATATGGATTGTCTTTTAGCTAAAATTATGTCTAGGATGAAGATGTGGTAAACGCTTATGTTTTTGACGTGTATTAGAACTAGGAGAGGTTGACTCCTAGAATCTTTGAGTTAAAAATCGATTAAACTTCTTAAAAAAATAGAAAACATAAGTAGGTTGCTAATTAAGTAGCTTTTATGAGATAATAATAAAAACGAAAAGGGGGCTAGAATTATGAAGAAATTTGAATATAAAGTCATTCCACTTTCAAAAACGTATTGTCATAAAGGGGTAACCTATGAAATAAACGAAGAAGTTTTAAATGAATTAGGAATCCAAGGTTGGGAATTAATCCAATTAGGTAACAGACAATTAGTGTTTAAACGTGAAATAGAAACCGAGTAAATATTCTAAAAGACTAGACTTTTAGAAGTGCATCCCATTATTTAGACAACATAATGGGATGCATTTTTTTATGTCTAAATTAGCAAGAGAAAGGTTGAAAAATAGTGTTAAACTTGTGCCATTAAAAAGTATGCAGAAAAGACCTCGCTGTTTTCATTTTTTAAAAAGGCATTACGCCATTATTAAACATGTGAAAGTTGGCAGTTAAAATCATTCGGGCTACTCCATCATTCCCTTTTTATGATCACGTCTACAAAAGTTTTGTGTATGCCTTTCCCGTAAAAAATTTTGTGCGATATTTAAAAACATCAATAAACCCCTTTACAGTGACGCCAGTTCTGTATTTAATCAGTTTAAAAGTAAACAGGTTAGTAGCGAAAGATGATGCAAGAAGTGTTCGATGGATATGAAATGAAAGAATATAGCATATTATAATCATCAGCGGATTCAAGTAAAACGAAAAGGAATGAATCCTCTACACTTCAGGAATCCTAATTAATCGAAACGAATCAAACCTAAAGAATAAAGTTAGTTTTAATATTTACTTGAGACATTTAACAATATTCTAACATCTTAATAAATATAAAAAAAGAAGCATATTTTTCTAATCCTACTCATAAAGTTTTGAGTAAAGGGGGAAGAAAATATGCCAGCAAGTACCATAGCAAGAAATCGTAGCAAAAAACATAGTAAAAAGCCAAGTAAAAAGACAAGAAAATCCTTTTCTTATGCAGTGTATATATTCTATGTTCTCATTTTATTACTTATTATTGGAAATATTATTGGATCGATTCTATATATTAGACTCGATGAATCGTCTCATCATTTAATGCTTAATTACGTTAATGAAAATATTAATTTTTTTGACATTGATCACTGGTCCTTTAACCAATTGTTCTATAAGCAATTTATGTATCAAGGAAGTATATGGATTCTAGGTTTATCTGTTATCGGAGTAATTGTAAATTTATTTTTAGTTTTTCTTAAAGGGGTTATTACAGGATTTAACATATTCTTTATTTTTCAAACCTTCGGCTTTTTTCAAGGTTTATGGACAAGTATTTTATGGCTACTCCAATACAGTCTAATTTTAGGAGTTACGGTTTTAAGCGGCTACTTTAGTATTCGTTTTGTAGTGATGTCAGTTAGAATTTTATTTTTGAGAAAGAATACAGCTATGTTTAAAAAGCATTTACTTTATTACTTCTACCAATTAGTCATTTTGATGCTCTTGACTTTAGTAACGGCAGGAGTAACTTATTTTGTTCAACCTATGGTCTACCGCCAGTTTGAAAGAGTAGGGCATGTTCAAATTGAAAATTCCTCAACAAGTGAATTTATTTTAACATTTTCAGAAACTAATCCTGAATCAGCTAGATAACAATTGTATGCCCAAATCATGCCTTATCCTTTTATTTGTAGCCTAAACATGTTATAATAAAACACATAAAAAATGTAACGTTACTTTTGAAAAGAAGGTGGTGAATACAGATGAAATTAGGAAAATACGAAGCAATTATTGTCAATTCAGGTTCGAAATTAACAAAGCAGCGTCGTCAAATTTTAAAAATAATGTTAGAAAATTCATTAAATCATTTTTCAGCAGAATCTTTGTACGAATTTGCAAAAGAAATTGATGATTCGATTGGAATTGCTACTGTTTACAGGACTCTTGATTTATTTGAGGCACTTAAAATTGTTCGTTATGTAAATATTAAAAATGATGGAATTAAGTATTATGATGTAGTGGATTTAGATGAAAAAAACCATTTTCATCATCATTTAATTTGCCTAACATGTAATAATATTACAGAGATTGTCGATGATTTAGATACTTACGAAGCTTCTATCAAAGAAAAATACGGGTTTAATGTGTCAGATCATGACTTGATATTTTATGGAACATGCCGAAATTGTGACTCATAAAACACTTCTACATAGTAGAAGTTCTTTTTTTGAGGAGGGGTGAAAATGAAAAATGAAGACTATACTCAGGATTTTTTAAACTATTTAATTATTGATCGTGGACTAAGTGTGAACACAAAAGAAAATTACGCTCATGATCTCAATAGCTTTTTACAATATTTAGAAAGAATGAATCATCTTAAGCTGACAGACGTGGTTAGAGAAGATTTACAAACTTATCTGGTTTATTTATATGAACGTAATTTGAATACGAAAACAGTAGCTCGTCATTTATCAACTATTCGTGCTTTATATGATTACTTGTTTATTGAGCAGGTATTAGCAGAAAATCCTTGTCAGTTGATTGAAAATCCAAAATTAGGACGGAAATTACCTGAAGTTTTAAGTGTTAATGAAGTGAGTCAACTACTGGCTAGTTTTAATAATGAGACACCTCATGAGGTTCGTAATAAAGCTATGGTTGAACTCTTATATGCTTCAGGTCTAAGAGTATCAGAGCTGTTAAATTTAAACTTAGAGGATTTATATTTAGAAATGTCATTTATTAAATGTCAAGGTAAGGGAGATAAAGAACGTTTGGTTCCAGTAGGAGAAGTTGCAACCCAGGAACTTCAGCTTTACCTAGAGGTAGCACGACCTCGATTGTTGAAGAAAGCAACTAAGGTTTTATTTTTAAATCGTTTTGGAAATCCTATGACGCGACAAGGGTTTTGGAAAATTTTGAAGCAACAGGCTCAAATAGCAGGAATTCATAAACCATTATCTCCCCACAAATTACGTCATTCCTTTGCTACGCATTTAGTTGAAAACGGAGCAGATTTACGACTAGTGCAAGAGATGTTGGGGCATTCTGATATTTCAACGACCCAAATATACACTCACATTAGTAAACAGCACTTGCGGAATGTGATTGAAAAAAATCATCCCCGAGCACTAGATCGTGTTTGAAGATAATCCGAGTTGAGTTGGAAAAGGAGGATAGATTTTGGGAAAAAACACAAAAATAAATCTATTATTAAATAAAACCTAGTGCTCTATAGATTAGCTTTTGGGTGCCCATCTGAATTAAGCTAATTTTCAAGTGAGATCTAAAATAAAAAGATTTTTAAAAAAACTTATAAAAAATGAAGTATAATAAATAGGAAAGAATAATTTAACAATACTAATATTTGTTAAGTTAGAAAGGAAGATTAAAATGAACTATAAACGGATATTTTTAATTATTATGGATTCAGTTGGAGTTGGTGAGTTACCAGACGCAAAAGACTATAATGATCTAGGAACTAACACAATCAAAAATATATCTCATGCTGTAAGTGGTTTGAGATTGCCTCATATGCAAAGCTTAGGGTTAGGAAACTTAACTGAAATTGAAGGGGTGGCACCGACTCAAGTAGAAAAAGGTTATTACACAAAATGTGAGGAGTTATCAGTAGGAAAAGATACCATGACTGGTCACTGGGAAATTATGGGTCTCAGAATTACTAAGCCATTTAAAACCTTTACAGACACTGGTTTTCCAAAAGAACTTCTGGCATTATTAGAGGAGAAAACTGGGCGTAAAATCGTGGGAAATAAATCATCATCAGGAACTGAAATATTAGATGAGCTAGGTGAGCATCATATGGCCACTGGAGACTTAATTGTATATACTTCAGCGGATTCAGTTTTACAAATTGCTGCTCATGAAGACATTATTCCTCCGGAAGAGTTATGGAATATTTGCAAGATTGCACGTGAAATTACGATGAAGGATGAATGGAAAGTTGGACGAATTATTGCTAGACCTTTTATCGGTCCTAAAGTTGGGGAATTTAAGCGCACATCAAATCGACATGATTATGCTTTAAAGCCATTTGGTAAAACAGTTTTAAATCATTTAAAAGATGCAGATAAAGATGTAATTGCCATTGGAAAAATCAATGATATTTACGTAGGTGAAGGAGTTACAGACTACATGTTAACAAAATCTAATGAGGACGGTATGAACCAATTGCTATCGGTTATGAATCGTGATTTTGAAGGTATTACCTTTGTAAATTTAGTAGATTTTGATGCGTTATACGGACATCGTCGCGATGCAGTAGGGTATGGTAGAAGTTTAGAAGAATTCGATGTGCAATTAGGTGATGTAATTAACAATTTAAGAGAAGATGATTTACTCATTGTGTCGGCCGATCACGGAAATGACCCAACAGCACCAGGAAGTGATCATACTCGTGAGTATATACCTGTGCTTATGTATGCTCCAACAATGAAGGACAGTGGTTATTTACCCATTGGAAAAACATTTGCAAATATTGGGGCAACTATTGCAGAGAACTTCGGTGTGAAGCAACCAGAAATTGGTAAAAGTTATTTGAAACAGCTAAAATAAGGAAAAAAGCGGCTCTTTTTACAGAGTCGCTATTCATATACAACAATCAGCGTAAGAGGTGAGTAGATGGAAACTACAGTAAGGAGACAAGAAATTCAGAAACGATTAGAATTAAATGATAACCCTATAAAAGGAAGTCAGCTAGCTAAAGAATTTAAAGTTAGCCGTCAAGTTATAGTCCAGGATATTGCGATTTTACGAGCAAGCAATATTCCAATTGTGGCAACACCAACAGGATATTTAATTCAAACTGTAAATCCTCAAGGAATTTTAAAAACAATTTGTTGTTGTCATGGTGAAAGTCTGTTGGAATTAAAAACTGAACTTGAACTCATTATTTCCTATGGTGGTCAAGTTATCGATGTTATCGTAGAACATCCAATTTATGGTGAAATTCGTGCTGTACTAAATTTAGCTACCTTAAATGATGTTCAAAAGTTTATTGGAAAAATAGAAACTAAACAAGTTAAATTATTATCTTTAATAACCGAAGGGATTCATTATCACACACTAGAAGTGACTAGTGAAAGGATGTTTCAAGAAATTTTAGCTGCCTTAAAAGTGAAAAAAATTTTATATGAGGCTTGATTCTATTTGAAAGTAATGATAGAATCAACGTCATACACTATAAGGTAGTAAAAAAATTTGGAAACCGATGACAAGACATCTGTAAAGGCGGAGAGTATGATGCGTAATAAATTAATACTATCTTTAAATGGAATGGGAACTGGATTACTAGCAACATTAGTAGTAGGAACCATTATGGAGCAAATAGGAACACTGTTGAACTTAGATATCCTGTTAGAAATTGGTGGCTTTGCAAAAGTGTTAATGGCAGCAGCAATTGGTGTTGGAGTTACTTATGCTTTAGATGCAAAGCCATTAGTCATATTTGCTGGAGTAGTAACTGCCATGATTGGTGCAGGTGCAATCTTCAACTTAGATGGACAAATAACTTTAAGGATTGGTGAGCCAGCTGGAGCTTATTTAGCCGCAGTTGCTACCGCTTGGATAGGGAAGCAAATAATTGGTAAAACTAAAGTTGATATTATTTTAGTTCCCATGATTTGTTTATTATTAGGGGGCATAGTAGCTGTGTTTATAGCACCGGTTTTAGTTTATGTAACAACAGCAATTGGGGCCTTTATTAATCATGCCACAGATTTAAGACCGCTTTATATGGGTGCAATTATTTCAGTCACTTTTTGTCTAGTTATTTTATCACCCCTTAGTTCAGCAGCTCTCGCTGTTGGATTAGGTCTTGATGGGTTAGCGGCAGGAGCTGCTGCTGTAGGATGTGCTAGCTCTATGGTAGGCTTCGCAATTGCATCCTATGGAGATAATGGAGTTGGAGGGTTAATATCTCAAGGAATCGGCACATCTAAGATACAATTTGGTAATGCCGTTAAAAATCCGTATATAATCCTTCCAACAGTAGCAGCAAGCTTTATAGCAGGGCCTGCCTCAACAGCGTTATTTAAATTAGAGTGTAATAGTTTAGGCGCAGGAATGGGAAGTAGTGGATTTGTAGGTCAGATTCAAACCATAGTCGTTATGGGAACATCAGCAATACCTTACATTATTATCGTTCATTTTCTGATTCCGGCAATGGTTAGTTTTATTATTGGAAAATGGTTGATGAACAAGGGATATATTCGTCACAATGATATGCTATTGTTAGTAAATTAAAATTTTTGTTTATACTAAAATAAATATTATCAACTCTAAGGAGGGCTTAAGGTGATTAAGCATATTGTCATGTTTAAATTAAAGGAAATGGAACAGAATAAAAAGCAAATGGTTTTACAGCAGATAAAATCAAAGTTAGAGGCCTTAAATGGTCAGATTGAGGGGCTGGTGAGCCTAGAAGTTGGAATTGACTTTTTACAATCAGAAGCTTCTTATGATTTGGTCCTATATGCTGTTTTGGCAGGTAAAAGAGACTTAGAAAAATACCAAAACCATCCATTGCATGTTCAAGTGGCAAATGAAGTTGTTAAGCCTGCAGTTTGTGCAAGAATAGTTGTGGATTATGAATTTTAAGATAATGATATCGTTTTACATTAACTCGAATCTTGTCATAATGTGAAAAATATACTATAATGGCACCATTACTAGATTAGAGGGAGCGAATGTATGACTAAGAAAGACACCGAAGGAGCCTATAATTTGGTTTTTGGTTTATCAATTTATGATATTTTTGGATTTGTAACCAAAAGTTACCGAACCCATGATTCAAATCCAGGACAAGTAAAAGTATCTTATGGCGGTGTATGCCGGAATATTGCTGAAAATATGGCACGCTTAGGAGCTAATACTAAATTCATTTCAATATTAGGTAATGACGACAAAGGAAAAGGTATTTTAGAGCAAGCTAAAATAAAGAACTTTGATATGTCCCAATCATTGATTGTTGAAGATGCATCAACACCAACTTATGTGGCAATCCTAGATGAAAAAGGAGAAATGGTGTCTGCAATAGTAGATATAGATGTAGAGCATCATTTAACAAAAGAATTTATTGATTCTAAAGTAGAGGTTATTAAAGGTGCCGAATATATGTTTTTCGGGGCAGATTGTCTAGAATTTATGGAATATATTGTTAAGACCTACGCAGGACAGACAAAATTTGTTTTAGACCCAGTGTCTGCAGCTAAGGCTAAGCAAGTTAAGCATTTATTACCTTATTTTTATGCAGTAAAGCCTAATCGCAATGAGGCAGAAGTTCTTTGTGGATTTGCTCTAGATAGTGTGGAGAAAATTCGGGCAGCAGGGCAATATTTTATTGATTTAGGCTTGAAAGAAATTTTCATTAGCTTAGACGCAGATGGAATTTATTATCGTACAGAATCAGAAGAAGGGATTGTAACCCCTCACGCTGTAGAAGTCATTAACGTAACAGGTGCTGGAGATGCGTTTATTGCAGGAGTTGGGTATGGGTATTTAAATCATTTAACAGTAATTGAAACTGTTAAATTAGCTCAAGTTATGGCATTGATTACGATTTCTCATGAAGAAACTATTCATCCTCATATGAGTATTGAGTTAGTGAGAGAACGATTAAATGAAACAAAGTGGTTCGAAACTAAGTTTTAATAAAAAAGTTAGCTAAAGAGAGAAAAATTTCTTAGCTAACTTTTTTTTATGTAAACATGGAGCTTTTGGACTGAAAATGAACTCTAGAATCACTAATTACAAAATGATGATTTAATTAACGATGTAAAACATATGTAAATGTATTTATTCAGATGTTGAAATACCGGTTTCAAGTTTCTTAATTTCTAAATTTTCACGGCGATTATCTAGAGGATTTTTGTTTATATGGTAAACATAAAAATCTTCTGGACAATTTGTAAGGTAGCGATCTAAATATAGTCGACCCGTTTCAGACTGTGCAATAACATAAGGTTGTCCATTAGCCTTTTTTTTGCAAATCCAAACATAATCATTATTAACTACTGATTCTAAATCATCTTTAGAAATTAAAGTCTCTGCTACTTTGTAACCATAGCGGTTTTTTAGTAGGACGGTAATGACACCAGGTTCGAGTTCACGGTATTCATTTGGTTGAGAACGATCATAGATTTTTAGATTACATTTACGATTGTCTAAAAAATCACCATTAATATGATGAATAGGAGCATTAGGGCTAACTCCTAAGATTGTTGCAGGTAATGTTGCTTTATGGGGTTTGATTTGGCCGTTACTAATTTTAGCAGTCCTACTCTGAATTAAAAAGCTATTAAAGTCTTTGTCCCATTGAGCGTACCATGTATCAATACTTTGAACAGTATTTAAATCATCTTTATCAAATATAGCAGTAACTGATTTTCCTTTTTTAGAATAAGCAGTTAGCTTAACCCATTGATCATTTATTTCATACTCTGGCTTTTGAAGCGTTATTTTCTTTTTCATGTTAATCACCTCATCTAAATTAT
>Ga0153974_1000123_pt1 | contig 18488 bp, 21 predicted proteins | sample TSGA058MetaG_FD_104741 | JGI IMG/M metagenome (GOLD analysis project Ga0153974, IMG submission 104741) | Attine ant fungus gardens microbial communities from Georgia, USA - TSGA058 MetaG | ecosystem: Host-associated > Fungi > Mycelium > Unclassified | place: USA: Georgia, Yuchi Wildlife... | reverse complement strand
TATAACTCAATATCATTGATGATAAGGTTAACTCATAATTTCCCTTAATTTAACTATTTCATAAAAAGACACATTCCTGAAGAATAAGGATAAGTTTCTTCAAACCCAAATTTTTTATAAAGGTATTTGGCATCTCCATCAGCCATTAAGCTAACATATGCATTTGAAGTTGCATTTTTTTTCAAGTATAGCATCAATTCTTCCATTATCTTTTTTCCAATGCCCTTACCTTGATAATCAGAGTGAACTGCTATATCAACAATTTGAAAAGTCGTTGCACCATCACCAATGACACGTCCCATTCCTACTAGCTTATCTTTATCTCGAAAAGTTACCATATGATTTGAATGCACAAGTCCAATTTCAGCACCCTTGACATCTCTAGGTGACAGACCAGTTAAAATTCTTAAATTAACATATTCTTCTGCTGTAGGAAGTTCAAAACTTGGTTTCAATTCCATTAATAGTCACTACTCCTTCTCTTATTGTTAGATTTTGGTATTAACTCCTTCTAATTATATCATTACTTAATTATTTAATGAGAGGTAATTCAGTATAAATAGCCTTTGACAGTCGGTAAAATGTTCAATAAAATGCAACACCTTTTGTTTAAAAATTCATTCTGAAATTGAGAGTAAAAAAATTAAAAATTTCGATGGTCTGGAAAAGATTACGGGAGATCGTATTTATTGTGATATTATGCATTCTACCTCAGAAATTGCAAATGAAAATTTTAAATTAGGATTTATGGTAGCTTTCAAAATGAATCAGATAGCAAATGACTTATATAATTAAGCAACCATTCTCTATTTATGACATATCCAATCTATATCTGTTTGTTCTAAATCATAATTTATCCCTATCATTCATTTAAGCCCATCTTACTTAAAAAGAGGAATAATTTTTTTAAACACACAGAACTCTCTTATTACCAAATCTGTATAACGGACTGCCATTACTTGCAAGAAACTTATAATTTGACAATCCTATTCAACATCTGAGTCTTAACCAGTACTCTGCAAGATATTTTGACTCATTAAATTAAGTTTTCTGTATTGCTAACCTTGAATGTAATCAGTCAATATTAACCTATCTATAAAAATAGTTCTAAACCTGATATAATTTGAGTATCGAATCTAGAGCTTTATTTATGCTTTTTTAAACATTGAATTATTAATCCGTTCTGACTCTTTTGATATTTATGATACATATCCATTACGATATATTATGTCGTGACTATTACAGCTATGGAGGTTCCGCATTCCACTGGACATTTAGTACCTAGGCTACCAGAAAAGATTTTCATGAATTTAGCCTGATTTCAAAAGAGAATTATTATAAGTATCTTTTAATGGTTAATTTTTAATCCATAATGTTTTAGAAACAATCAATAGATGACTTCACATAGCTCTATTACATGATTTTAACTGTATTGTCGTAACTAGAAAGACTCTTGGATTAGATGTTTTATAAAATTTATGATAATAATAATCCAATTCAATAATTACCCCTCCTATCTCTTTTTTGGTAGTGTCAAACTCTTGGTCAGAGAATGACGCCTAACCCTTGTTCTTATCATGTTTCTATCTAGAATAACTACTCCCCCCTTTTTTGGGGAAATTTTCAGTTATGTTGATACGTCTTTAAATATTTTTTTGATGCAAAAAAACAAAAAACCTTATTTCTTGTATAATTTGTTTGCGCACAAAATAAACAGAAAGGATGTTTTGTCTTTGGCTCAAATTATACCCTATTTAATTTTATTATCTCAACACTTAGATACTATTTCTTTTGATACTACTTGGATAAATTCAGTTTCAATTAATTCAACTTCTTCAACTTCAAGAAAAATCAGATACTGTTTCAGAGGAACTTAAATCTCTGGAAAATGCTTGGCTTAGAAAATTGATTATCAAGTTAATTCAACTTCTTACTGGACAATGCTTACACTTTCCACTGACACCTGAAAAGGATTCAGTACCACCCTATCGTCCCAACAAAGGTTTGTCTGTAGATGCTCCACCTGTTATTGAAACGTATCAATTTTTTAAGAGTCAAAAACAATTGGATTATCAACAGATCATGAAACAATATCAATTAGATAAAGGTCGCCCTATGAAACCTATTTCCCCTAACAAGGAGCGGAAGCTAAACTACCCAGGTAGTTGTCCAACTTGTGGTGCGCCCCATAACTATTTGTACGAAAACAATATCAAACGTGAACAGATGCTTTGTAAAGTCTGTAATCAAATTTTTATTATCCACAAGGCTCGTCTCAACGAACTCAAAATTACTTGTCCTCATTGTTCAAAATCTTTAGAAAGATTAAAGATCGAAATGATTTTTCTATCTACAAATGCAGAAAAAATCAATGTGGGTTTTACTTGAATAATAAATCTAAATTCGAGGCCTTATCAGAAGAAGATCAAACTTACATGAGGCAACATTCTCATACATTTAAATTGAGGTATATTTATCGGGACTTTGATTTGGAACTTCCTCAATTGGCTAAAGAAGTCCGAGAAAAATTGAAGACTCCCATCGATTTAGCTAACATCCGTAACTCCAAACATATTCTAGGTCTTGTTTTGACCTACTACGTCAATTATGGTCTTTCTAGTCGTAAAACAGCCGCTATCATGCATGATGTTCATCAGATTAAAATCAGCCATAAGACAGTTGTTAATTACGCTCAGGCTGCTGCTGCCATGGTTCAGCCTTATGTGGAAAATTATCCTTATGAGCTCTCAGAAGAACTGAATGCTGGTGAAACTTACGTCAAAGTACGAAAGAAAAATCACTATATTTTCTTCTTTTCCGATAAGGTTAAAAGAATCATTACCTCTTATCAAGTTTTCGAAAAACGTGATACGGCTGCAACCATCAAATCTGTTTACCAAACCTTATTGAAATACCCAGAGAAACCTGAAAATTTACGCCTTGTCGTAGACGGAAATCCTATTTATCAACTCGCACAACATTTCTTTGCCTTACAGAACATTCCTTTTGAATGAATTCAAGTTATAAGACTTCAGAACAAGACGGAGAACGACCAGTTATTCCGTCCATACAAGCAAATTACAGAACGTTTAAACAGGTCTTTTGCAAGAGGCTTATTTAACGATGAATGGCTTTAATTCACTTGATACAGCCAATGGATATTTGACGTTATACACCGCATGCTTTAATTTTTTAAGACCACATGAATCACTGAATCGACAAACTCCAGTTGAGGTCTCTGAGATTAAAGACTGCCCAAATATGCCAGCTAAATGGATTAAATTTCTTCACCAAGCAAACATTACTAAGGCTAAGGGAGTCCCTCCTATGTCAGTTTTTCTTACTATTTTTCTTCTTACCTTCCAAGGAGCTACTTGGTTCCAGCAAACCCACCCAAGTTTGGCACTTGTTTTAACCCAAAAAAACAAAAGAATGCGCCAACACCAATGTGTTAAGCGTATTCTTTTTCTTGTTATTTTTGTTATAATCTATAGTCATATAAAAATTACCTTAGTTCTATAATAAATACTGTGGGTGATGAATCCAAGGGATTTCCTTCAAATGCAAAAAAAATGACATAAAGTCATAATCCTGATAAAATGTAATCTTCCAAAACTACTTATTATCGAAAGGATTGAACTTTATGTCACTACATCATGATATCAAACTATTACTAGGAATTAAAGATAAAAATATTATCATCACTGAAAATTGTACTCGTGAGGAACAACATCAAGGCATTCGCTGTCTTATTGTTTCTGCCAAATTAACCTACCCACCTTCTCATTGTGCGTGCTGTGGAGTGGTGTTTGATTCTAACAACATCAAACATGGATTTTTAAAAACCCATATTCAGCTCAATAAGTCCTCGTATGGACTGAAAACGATCTTGGAGCTTCATAAGCAACGTTATCTTTGTCGTCATTGTCAGTCTACTTTTACCCTAGAAACTTCACTTGTTAACCGGCATTGCGTCCTCTCTAATTCGCTTAAATTAGCTATCTTTTCTGATGCCACTAAAAAACGTTCAGTAATTGAAATCGCCCATGATCATTTTGTTTCTCATTCAACGGTTAACTGTATCATTCACACTTCCTATGTCGAGAAGACTCTACGTCTAGACTATTTGCCTGGAAACTTATGCTTTGATGAGTTTAAGTCTACTAAAAGCGCTGATGGAGCTATGTCGTTCTTATTCTGTAACGCTGATACAGGTGAAATTATTGATATCATCGAAGATCGTAAATTTGATACCTTAAAGAAATATTTTATTCGCTTTACTCCACAGGCTCGACAATCCGTTAAACGAATTGTCGATATGTATCCCCCTTACTTGAAACTCATTAAGGAGCTTTTCCCCATGCCTAAATTGTTCTTGATAAATTTCATGTGGTCCAACTCCTAAACCGCGCTTCAAATAAGACACGTATACAAGTGATGAAAACTCACAAAGATGACTATAATAAGCTTAAGAAATATTGGAAGCTTCTTCTAATGCCTGAAGCCAGTTTGAATTCTACAACTTACTATTATTCAAATTGCAAAAATAAAAATAGAAAGCGTTGCTTCCTAACCATTTTTCAAGAACTTGGAGATCCCATCCGACTTGATATTGTTACCTGTTTATTAAGAAGACTTCCCCCTGAATCTTACGATATTGCCTATGAAGTGATGAAGGCTTTGTGTGCAGGAAACTTTATATTTTATTAGGCATGACCTGCAGTGTCTGAACCGCTGCTTTTGCGACAAGGGTGGATGGGAAAACACGGATAGCCTCAGGATTGTTAATAAAAGTATCGCTTCCAAGCATGCTGGTAATCCCAGATGCTATGAAATCCAATGTGACATAATCGGAATCTGACAGTTTGCTGGCGTCAATGTTGAAATGTTCAAACCATGCATGTAGCAGACCCTTTTTAACAAGCGATTGTAGAAGTGAGGATTCACTTCTGGCAAGAAGGTGAATCCTTTTTACATGAAGGAATATTTCCTGATTGGGTACAAATTCGCCCTGACTGGAAAGAAGTGCTGACACAAAAGTTAATACAAAATGATTTTCCATATTGTGATCCACAGCTTTTTGTGCAATATCTTCGATATTCTGATAATGATAATAGATGGAGTTACGGTTTAAACCGGTTTCTTGAGCTAAGCGTAGGATGGTAATATTTTTATAACCTTCGTTCTCCAATATTTTCCAAAATGCATTTTCTATTTTTCCTAATGCAGATAGACCATCTGCATCACTTCTTGGACGTCCCATAAATCCTCCTATAAAAACTAGACACTTTGACTATTATTGACCATTTTATTATAACATTTTTGTACTTATAATAAAACTATGAAATGAATAGAAAGGTAGGTAATTATTATGAAATGGTGGAACAGACATTGGTATCAGGCAGGACTTGTATCGGCAGCAATTGCATTAGTTGTGTTAATTGTAAATTGGGGTAGTTTTTCAATCCTTGCAAGAGTTGGTCTTATTAATTTTATTGGAATCATGATTCATCAGTTTGAGGAATATGGGTTCCCAGGCGGAGCGCCTTATTTTATGAACAAATATATGCGTGGAGGAAATGAGAGATTTCCATTAAATCAGCTTTCAGCAATGCTAGTGAACGTAATCATTGGATATATCTGCTACCTATTACCTGTATTTTTCCCCAATGTCATGTGGCTTGGAATGACTACGATTCTATTTGGATGTGTGTTCCAAGTGGTATTGCATCTGGGAGTATTCGCAACAAAGTATCATCGTATCTACAATCCAGGACTTGGCGCTGTACTGTTTATTCATGTACCATGTGGTATTTTCTATATCTGGTTTGCTGTAAGCAATCAGTTAATGACTGGAAGAGACTGGCTCTTTACCATAATCTATCTGTTGGGAATGATTGCATTTACTGCTTTGGTTGGACAGATCCTGTTCTCATCGAAGGATAGTAAGTATCCTTTTGATAAAAAAGAAGTAGAAGCAGGCGAGAGATTTGCAAAAATGATGGGATTATAAACAGACAAATTAAAATTTGCAAGCGGTAAGGCATACGGCACTTAGCAGTGTGGTGTGCCTTATTTGCGTATTAAGAATCAGTGCATTTTCAGCTATAATGTTGTAGATATGTTTGGTCACAAAAGCGGCTTAGTGGATATTTTCGTCATTGTATACATTCAGCAAGAATTAAATAAAAAAATCTGTGGCTGCTAAGGTAGGGTTGACTCCTGTAACATTGCGTTATTATGAACGAATTGGCTTAATTCCAGCTGTGAAACGAAAAAACGGAGAATCAGAGACTAAGTGTTATTCTAAAAGTATGTTTGATTTAAAATTTAAATAATTGGATAGATTTGATTAGACAGATTACTTAAGGGCCATAATAAACTACCACATATTGGAGGCGAATGTTTATGGCTGAGAAAGCAAGACGTCCGCGAAAAAATTATACTGCTGGTTTAAGATCAGGTGTGCGAATTATATGAGAGCGGAAAATCAAGAGCATATATAGTCCGCGAATATGTTTTAACACCAACTGTTTATATAGATGGATTAAACAAAATTCTAATACTGGATCTTTTACTGAACATGATAACCGTACACAAAAGGAAAACGAATTAATTGAATTACGTAAAGAAGAATTTAACAAGCAAGGTAAAAGAGGTTTTTAGACAGACGAGAAAAGCATATGGAACTCGTCGTATTAAAGTAGAATTAAAGAAGGCTAATAAGATTGTTTCAAGGCGCCGTATTAAGCACATAATGGATGATAATGCCCTCGTTTCCACTTATACTAAAAAGAAATACAGACGTGAAAAACAGGCTGTAATAAGGAAAAATCGAGAATAAGCTTGATAGAAAATTCCAAGAACAAGATCGCCTTAATGTCGTTGTGAGTGATTTAACCTATGTCAAAGTCGGACACCACCGGAATTACATCTGCGCATGGTTAGATCTCAACAATCGCGAAATAATTGGTTATAGCGTTGGCGCAAATAAAACCCCGGAGCTTGTTTTAGAAGCTTTTAGAAGTACACAAATCGATTTGAGAAAGATTAATCTCTTTCACACAGACAGAGGAAATGAGTTCAAAAATGTAACTATTGAGGAAGTTTTAAACACATTTGAAATCGTGTGTTCTTTGAGGCGCAAAGGGAATCCTCGAGACAACACCGTGGCAGAGGCTACCTATAAAACAATCAAAACAGATTTTGTCCACACAATGACATTTTCAACATAGAAGAACTTAAATAGTACTTTATGGATTATATAAATGGGTGAACAATCATCGAATTCAATCACTCGGCACTAGGTTACCTGAGCCCCGTAGATATCGAAAAAAACATGCCCTTAAAAAAATGTTGTCATTCCAAATCGTAATCCTCACCCCTTTACATTTTGTCACTGAATTTGCCACCAACAAAGGAAGGATGATAGCAATGAAAGGCGCAGTACTGAGAGAAATATAGTTATTATTTTAAATACCAAGATGAAATGGGTAAATAGAAGTCAAAAGAAAAAGACGGATTCACATCCAAAAAAGATGCAAAGTCTGCTCTACGGAAAGCAATTACTGAATTCGAAGAATCAGGTAACATGACTAAAAGTAATACACATAACTTAGAAGAGTACATTAATTACTGGTTCGAAAACGACGGAGAGTTAAGATTAAAACCTGAAACACTAAGGACATATAGAAGTGTTATTAATAATCATATCATTCCCGATTTAGGTCAATTGAAACTTAACAAAGCGACATCGGATATCTTACAAAAGTTTTTTACTAGAAAGCAAAAAACGTGTGGTATGGAAACAATAAAATTAATACGTATTATTTTAAACATCATTTTCGGTTATGCGGTTAAAAAGAATCAAATCAAGCAAAATCCTTTGGCTCAAGTCGCTGTTAAATAAAGAAGAAAAGCAATAAAAAAAGGCAGAGAAAAAAGGACTTTATCTCAAAAAGAATTAAAAAAAACTATAGAATCAAAACTTGTCGGAACTCAATATTTCATACCATTTTTAATATCTTTGCATACTGGAATGAGACGTGGTGAAGTACTAGTCTTAACTTGGGATGATATTGACGACTCCCTTGACATATATAGTCACATCACAAAAAAACTTGAAGATGATGCGATTGATTAATTTGAAAAATTTTTCAATTAAATTTTTACCACCAAAAAATGTTCTTTGGTGGCAAATTGAGTGGCAATGCCACCATCAAGCTCCCTCCAAATATACGAAAGCATCGGTATTAAGGTATTTCAAGTTTTCTCAATAAAAGTGAATTTGTTAATAATTAGTTAATATTCCTATGTTACAGTGTGTATAACCTAAAACTTGTAACTGATTTTCTGTCGGCAATCGTATCAGTAGGTTAGCACTGTTTTTTACAACTAGAAGGAGGAGTTTGTTAATGCTTCAATTAAAAGGAATCAAAAAAAGTTACACTGTTGGGGAATTTACTCAAATAGCTTTAAATGGGGTTGACTTAAGTTTTAGAAAAAATGAATTTGTTGCAATTTTAGGGCCAAGTGGATCGGGTAAAACCACTTGTTTAAATATTATTGGTGGTCTTGATCAGTACGATAGTGGTGACTTGATTATCAACGGAAAATCTACTGGAAACTTCAAAGATAAAGACTGGGATGCTTATCGTAATAATAGTGTTGGCTTTGTCTTCCAAAGCTATAATCTAATCACTCATTTAAGTTTAATTGACAATGTTGAAATGGGAATGACCTTAAGTGGGGTTCCATCAGCAGAAAAACATAGAAAAGCACTTGAAGTACTTGAACGTGTAGGATTAAAAGATCATGTTCATAAAAAGCCTAACCAGTTATCTGGTGGACAAATGCAGCGGGTTGCTATTGCCCGTGCTTTAGCCAACGATCCTGACATTATTTTAGCCGACGAACCTACAGGAGCTTTAGATACTAAAACTAGTGAACAAATTATGGAGTTAATTAAAGAAATTGCTGAAGATAAATTAGTTGTTATGGTCACTCATAACCCAGAATTAGCTGAGGAATACGCTGATCGTATCGTTCGCTTTAAAGATGGGAATGTTACGGATGATTCAAATCCTTATACGGATGTAACAACTCATACTAACTATCAATTAAAACACACAAGTATGAGCTTATTCACCGCTTTAAAACTCTCTGGAAAAAATATTTCAACTAAAAAATGGCGTACAGCATTAACAGCGTTCGCCTCCAGTATTGGAATTATTGGAATTGCCTTAATTTTAAGTTTATCTTCTGGATTTCAACAACAAATTGACCAATTCCAAGAAGATGCACTATCAGAATTTCCTATTATTATTAGCCAATCAGCCATGAACGTAGATGCTGATACCATTCAAGATATGCAAGAAGAAATGTCCGTCTTATATGAACGCCGTTTTACAGATGAAGAACAAATTTATTTATATGATCCATTTGAGACTACCATTATGCATACAAACATGTTCACAGAAGATTTTCTAGACTATTTAGAACAAGTGGATCCAGATATCGTAAATAGTCTTGGATATACACGTATGGTAGGAATGAATTTAGTTCGTCAAGTGGACGGAGAATATAATTCAGTTTCATTTAGTAGTGTCGATGCAGCGGGAATGGACATGTCAGCTATGGCTGGCGGAATGTCCGGTATGGGATTAAGTTCATACCCTGAAACATTAGGTGAAGACGCCTTGTCTTACCTAGAACAAAATTATGATTTACTTGCAGGAACTTATCCTCAAAGTGAAACAGACTTAGTTTTAGTTGTAGATGAGTTTAATCGTGTCAACTTCTCAGCTTTAGAAAATCTTGGCTTTGACGTAGACGACCTTGAGAAAATTGATTTTGATGAATTAGTGGGGACTCAATTTAATTTAGTCACTAATAATGATGCTTATCAGCAAACAGAACTTGGAAACTTTTTACCAAACTCGGATTTAGAAGCCATGTATAATTCCGATAATAGTCGAACTTTAACTATTACAGGAATTGTTCGTATTAACCCTGATGTAGCTATCGGCCTATTAAATGCTGGAATTGCTTATAGCGACGCCTTAGTTCAAAGTATAATTGATACTGAAATGGATTCTGATATTGTTCAAGCCCAAAAAGAAGCAGATTACAATGTTATCACAATGGAACCTATTGATGAAGCTACAAAAGATTCAATGATTTCTTTCTTAGGTGGGGATGAAACTCCATTTATAATTTTCATCTATCCAAGTAGCTTCGAATCCAAAGATGCGGTGATTACTTATTTAGAAGACTTCAATGCTACACAGGAACAAGACAATCGTATTGTTTGGACTGACTTAGCAAGTACCATGACTGATATGACTGGTAACATTATGGATGCTATTACCTTAGTTTTAATTGCCTTCGCAGCAATTTCACTAGTGGTTTCCTTAATCATGATTGCAATTATTACTTATATTTCAGTCATTGAACGTACGAAAGAAATTGGTGTTTTACGGGCACTTGGAGCTAGAAAGAAAGATATTACTCGTGTATTTAACGCTGAAACATTTATTATTGGAGTATGCTCTGGTACCTTGGCAATTGTCATTACTTACCTACTAACCATTCCAATAAACAATTTTATTGAAGCTTCAACTGATTTACCAAATGTAGCTCAATTACAAATAACTCATGCCATTAGCTTGATTATTATCAGTTTATTACTGACCTTATTAGGAGGGATGATTCCAGCTCGTATGGCTGCTAAAAAGGATCCAGTAGAAGCTTTACGTACAGAATAATCCTTCTCGTTTAAACAAAATTTTAGAAGAGGTGATACTATGACTCAAACTCTGTCAAATATTCGTGAGAAATTAAATGATAAATTAGGAAAAAAAGTTAAACTAACTGCCTATGAACCTCGTAATCTAGTGATTGAACATACAGGTGTCCTTACTCAGACCTACCCATCTGTTTTCATTATTGATTTAGAAGACAAGCCTAATTCAATCGATCGAGTCTCTTATAACTATAGCGATATTCTAACAGGTTATATTGAGCTTCAATTTAATAATTAATGTATTAAAGAGATGTTCCTTACTCAAAGTTAGCTAAAATGGCCTATAAATGGTATGTTAAATTCCATTTTATAGGCCATTTTTTTATTATAAATAAAGCGAGATACTACTTTAGGAATATAAGGAGTTCTGTGTCAATTTTAATTCCTACATTCATACTTTGATTTAATTATAACGAAAAAACCTATAGGATAGACTTTTTTCTTTGTCTACGCTATAGGTTCCTGTTTCCTTTTCATTTCTTACATATCATCAATAGCTTCACCGATTTTAGTCGAGGTATCACGCGCTACTTTTGCCATTTTTTTGGCACCCTTTTTAACACCACAAGCTACATCTTCAGCTACATCTTCAATTTGATTTGCAGCTGAATTAGCTCCATCGACTAAATCATCACTGAATTCTTCTAAATTACCTTCTGCTTGTTGCGCCATTTTATGGGCTTTTTGAGCCATTTTATCCATCATTGGCTCTTCATGACAATTCTTTGATTTAGATGACATATCTGTGCCCTCCTTTATTAGTTTTCCTAGGAAATCTTTATTAGTATGAGCCTTTCACCAAAAAATATTTATTTTCTTATATAATTTACACCAAATTCAATAAAATCTCGATAATCTATTAAGCTACACTCCTTTGTTCCGATAATAGTCTTCACTAAATGGCGCTCTATCTCATAGCGAGCTCCAATTTCATTAAAAGTTTTTGAATCTAAAGCTAAATCTTCAAACTCAATTAAAGTAGGTTGACCTTTTTTTTGAATAACGGCTTCATAAAGCTTTTTTTCACGCTCCTTTACTACGTATGCTAGATAATGAAAGGCAGTTATAGATTCATAATTGCTATCTAAACACAATATTTTAGCTCCTTGTGCGTATAATTTTTGTAGAGGTGAACCTTCCCCGAACATAGAGTCCAATTGATGATTCTCCATCAACCAGTTTGCTTTTCGGCCTAAACTTAAAAAAGATGCCAAAGGATGATTACTCCGAACTACTCTCTTATTTAATCCAAAAACTTGGGCTAATTCTCCCGAAATAATTGGCGAGCGTTCCAGATTAAAAGCTGGAGTATAATCCTTCACCATGGCAAGTAAATCTGGAGCTAATTGTTTATCAAAAAATGTTGGACATGGTTGATTTAATTCATGAGCCGGCATTACAATTGTCGTATTAAACCCAGCAGCTTCATAAAGAGCTTCAAGTACTGCTTGCGCCCCTCCTACCCAATACTGATCCTTTTGTAACTGCCCATAAACCAATAATAATTCCTCATTCCTTAATTTCAGCTCTTCAAACGCCTTTAAAATTTCTTTTTTTGTTATCATTTTCTGTTCCATCAATAAAACTCCCCCTTCCAAACTTTACTTTCTATATTTTATAAAAGATTTTAAGTTATGAAAAGTATTGGGCTTAAATAATCTTAAATTACTACATGAAATCGACAAATATATACATTTTTCTTCGTCAGTTAATTTTCGTTTTTATTCTACATTTAGACAAAATTATTCATTAAAAGTTACTTTTTTCATGGTTTTTGTACATAATCTATCAATATACCCAATAAAGAAGAAAATAATGTAAATGTTGTAAATTGTCGAAAAAACGCGTCTATGATACATTACCTATTTTTATAACCAGACACCATTTTCTCAAGTTTAGGTAATGTTTTCTATTTTCGGGCATTCAAGAATTGGGTCTAGTCTTGTTGGCCTGTTTCTTGAAATAATTGTTTTACTAGGATATCCATCATTATTGTCTGCATCTATCTTAGTAACTAAACCAAGGGCTAAAGTCAATATTAGAATATGTAAAAAAGATAGATCACTTAAAGAATCTATCTTTTTTATTGATTATTATATAATTAGAATAACTCTTTTTTAATGGAATGAATGGCCTGTGATACATTACCTTGATTTTGATTTAAAAATTGTTCACATTGCGTTTTATCTCTTTGGGTCAATGCCATGCAAATAGCTAATTTTACATTCTTATCTGCTTCTTCTAAAGTGCAATCACTAGCTAACATGATTATTCTTCGAGCACGGTTTTCTAATTTTTCATTGGTCGGTTGAACATCAACCATTAAATTACGATAAACTTTACCGTACTTAATCATCAACGAGGTTGAGATCATATTTAAAATTAATTTTTGAGCTGTTCCTGCTTTCATTCGTGTACTTCCCGTAATAACTTCAAACTAACTACCATTCTTATACCATTTTGGAATAAAATTATCGACATCTTACCAGTCTTTTTCACGCCTGGACTTCGAGTTCTTATCACTAAATGATTTTAAAATTACTTGGGAATTTCTAGTAGTAAGAAGCGGAATTTATTGAGATATGGTTACTCTAAAAGAGATCATTTAAAGTTTATGGACTGCAAACAATCCAAAGATAGTTTATTTCAGCACTACCTCGAAAAGAACACAGTTGCCTGTGCTCTTCAGAAGTTTTCTATTTTAAGATGTCAATTAAATCTTTTTTAGCAGCCACCGAAGCGGGCATCACGCTAAAAATTAAACCGATTAAAGTGGAAATAACTAGGGCTAAAATAATGGTAAACACATCGAAAGCAATGGAAAACGGTAAGATTAAGGAGACTAAGTAAGCCAGAAAGATTCCCAATCCGTAACCAATAATCCCCCCAATCATGGTAATCGTAATCCCTTCCAGTAAAAATTGAAGTTTAATCGCTTTTTCTGTTGCACCCATGGCTCGGCGTATACCAATTTCCCGAGTTCGTTCAGCTACTGAAATATACATCATATTCATGACTCCAATTCCAGCAATAAATAGAGAAATACCGGCAACAGCTGAAATAAAATAAGTTAATCCGTCAATAACTAAAGCCGTTGAGTCAATTAAAAATCCTATATCCATGGCGCTATATTGACCTAGATGATTCATGCTGCCTTCATCCGTTAACAATGAAGTAACATCTCTCATCACCGCACTAGGTGTAAATCCTTCTTTAATAGTAACGGTTAAGCCAACCACTCGTTCATCAGAGTTAAAATATTTTTCGTAGGCAGAATTTAAAATTTGAATTTCAGATTCCAGCATCGTCAATTGTTCAATAGCGGTTAACGCTCTCGTTTCAAAGACTCCTACGATATGAAACAAATGACCATTAAGATCAACACCGTATCCTAAAGCTCGTTCTTCGCTTCCATATAATTCAATGGCGGTCTCTGAGTTAATGATGGCAACTTTATTTTGCTTCACTTCATCTTCATAGGTGAGATTTCTACCTGCAACAAGAGGTTCCTGAGTTTCGGTGACAAACCGAACTTGTTTCGTTAAGTCACCCTCCCTTCCTTGGAGTTCCACAGAAAAAAGATCATCGGTTGCCTCTTGAACATAAATATCAGCAACTCCCTCTATGCCACGGATTTTTCTCAGATCTTCATCGGGGAAAAAACTCATGCTTGAATTATATAAGTTCATATTGGAAGGGAGAAAGAAAAGTTCAAAGGAAACATCTCCACTATCACTCATGGTTAAATTTTCTATCGTTTCTTTTTGAAACCCACGACCAATGGCCATAATCGTAATGATAGAAGCAATTCCAATAATAATGCCTAACATCGTTAAAAAACTACGTCGGCGATTTTTCAGAATCGCTTTTAAGGCGGTTTTCCATATTACATAGAATTTCACGTCATCAACTCCTTAATCGAAGTTATCTTTCCGTCTAATAAGTTGATTAGTCGATGGCAGTGTTCAGTCGTTTCAATATTGTGAGTCACTAAAATAATCGTGGTCTTATCTAACTGATTTAAGGAATGAAATAATTGAATAATTTCCTTGGAAGTCACCGAATCGAGAGCGCCTGTAGGCTCATCAGCAATAATGAATTTTGGACGATTCACAATAGCTCGAGCAATGGCAACTCTTTGTTGCTGTCCTCCTGATAATTGATGAGGGTATTTTGTGGCTTTATCAGGAATCCCTACTTTTTCTAAAACGGACATGACCCGCTTTGATGTCTCTTTAAAACTAAGTCCACTATACAGAAGTGGCAGTTCTACATTTTCATAAACGGTATTGTTTTCAATTAAAGAAAAGTTTTGAAACACAAACCCAACACTTTGATTGCGAATTTTGGAGATTTCATCATCAGGACAATCTAATAGTTTTTTACCTTCAAAAAGATAAGTGCCATCGAATTTCCGATCAATAAACCCAATAACATTAATTAAGGTAGATTTTCCAGAACCAGACGGCCCCATAATGGCCGTAAATTCTCCTACGTTAATATCTAGATTTATTTGTTTGAGAACGTGCAACTGCTCTTCTCCTGTGTGATAAAATTTATTAATATTTTTTAAAGAAATCATTGTTCCACCACCAATTCTAACCCATCTTCCAAGTTATCGTCAGGGTTTTCAATGATTAACTCCTCTAACTCCAAACCGCTTTCTACAATGAGCTGCCCGCCTTCCATTCGAGTGGTTACAGGTCGTTTATAGACTTTATCCGATTCGTAGACAAAAACATACTGATTATCATCTTCTTCTATTAAGGCCTGATTAGGGATTATTAAATCGCTTTGTGCTAATGCGACTTGGACATTAAATCCAAATGGAACTTCCCCCTCAATTGCAACGAAATAATGATATGTAGCTAACCCGCTTTGATTAAGCTCAGTCGTAGGAAAGTGATCGATGGCTACAATAGTTCCCTCAAATTGCTCGTTTGTGGTAGTCAACATGACGGTGACTTCTTCATCTAAAATAAGTTTTTGATAATCATATTCAGTCACTTCCCCTTTAATCATGACTGCTTCACTTATCAATTCAATAAGGGGCAGCGTGACATTTGATTGGGCTGTCTCATTTAAAGACACAACACCTGAAATATCTGCTGTAATCGAAGTCTGTAAGCGATTATTGGCTTGCTTAATACTAGCGTCTAGCTCTACAAGATCCGTTTCATATCCCGTTAAAGTTCGCTCAAAAATGCGTTGATTTTCTTCTAGGCCTTTAATATTCGCTTCCAGTTGCACCACTTGCTGTCTCAAAGATTCTCTTTCTAAATGATGCTCCTCTAACTCTTCCAACTGATGATTGACATCTTTTAGCTCATCCTTAAGATCTGCTAGACTTTTATTAATCAAGTCAATGTCTTCCTTGGTGTGGTCAATATTGGTAAGAGTTCGCTTCCGCATTTTTTGATATTCATTGATTTCATGGCTCACTTGCTCATTTTCATAAGTGACTAAATCCTCTCCCGCTTCCACAAAATCCCCATCTTCAACATGAAATTCTGTTATGGTTCCTAAAGATGGATCATGATAAACCAACGCAGTTTCACTGGGTATTACAGTTCCAGAAAACAATAAGGGATCGGAATGCCCAACTTCAAAAAGTGAATAAGATGGGTTGTCACTTGCTTTAGAAGGCCGATTGGCTATAACAGCTAAAGCAATGGTAAAAATAATGGCAAAAGCAACACCTACCATATTAAATAATTTCTTTTTAGTCAAATTCTTCATAAAATCCCCCTTTTGTTTTTATATAATATTCGCTTATTCACGTGAAAGTTATCTGTTAGACTTTAACTGAAAATTCAATGGAGTGTTCCTCCACAGAGATTTATAATCAGTGTGTATAACGGGTATGTACCGTGAAAAAGTAGCCTTTTAAAATATAGAGTAAAACTTAGCTAAAGAAAAAATAGCTAGGTAACAGCTATTTTTTCTTATGCTTTTGATTCCTCACCTAATTTCGATAGATAGATAATCGGTATGATTGCTAAACTCCCGATGGCCACATTATATATTAGACCAAAAATAAGAATTCCTGTCGATATCAGATTTCCTACTACTAGGCTGCTTACTATTCCATATAGTTGGTTTAAGGCAAAGAGAAAATAAGGAATTTTCGTCACTACTTGACCGTCTTTTAGCTTTTTGTTATTCACGAAGAAGAAAACGGAAAGGACGATAAACAATAGCGCTCCAATGTAAGCTGAATAAAGATCAAATGTTGAAATTTCTAAATCGGCCAACTCTGGCACAGTATCTCTTAATGAATCTACAGCTGTTAATGAAAAAATACCCACTATAGATAATAAGGAAGATACCGTACAATAAATTGCTAAGATTAAGGTAAATGTTTTGGTTTTCTTTAATAAGACTTGCTTTTGTTCATTCATTTTACTACCCCCATTTAAGTTAGTTATTTGCATAATATCTCATATTTGTCATCTCGTAATCAGCGATAATTTGGTAAAAACAGTCATGTCATAACCCCCCCTCATTTTTTGTTTCTACAATAAGAAGCGTTTTCGGTATCTGTTTTATATACATTCTATCATATATAGAACGCTATTTCAACACATCTATTATTGTTCCTCCCCCTCTTTCATAAATTTTAGCTGTTTTAAAGTGATAATCATTCCCGTGACTGAAAAAATTCTTTTTAAACCTACCCATTCTGATTTATTTATTATCCAATCCACATGATTAGTGACGCGACAAATTCTTTTTTCAATGCATCAACGGATCACAGCAATATCTTGTTCTGCTAGTCCCCATGCTAAATCCCGAAACATTTTATTACCATAAATCTCTTGATCACGATTACCAGCTCCTGATCCATGAACAAGAACAACAGCTGGTAATCCCTCTTGTTGTTCCTTTGGCACAGTTAAAATACCATTTAATTCAAATTCAGTCCCAGCTCCGACGACAATTTCTTCTTCTACTAAAGTATCTGGAAGAACAAGTTGAAGTGCAGCTTCAGATACATTAAACCCAGCTAATTGTTGATTTTCATTAAGTACCATTCTTATGTCTATCATTACATCAGTGTATGCTAATGTTGCTTCAACAATACTATAGTTTTGAGTTTGAGTTTGATCTATTGAATCAATTTCAATAAATTCCCCGCTTCTTGCTACTGGATCTTCCCAGGTACTTCTAAAGTCATTTAGTGATAAGGACTCTCTTAATTCTTCACTAAACCAGTCATCATAAATAGCCAGATAATCTTCAGCAATTAATAAGTCAATCACCTCTTTCCCAACTTGATCTGAATCTAATTGAGAATTATCAAGTGAGCAAGCGGTTACCATAAGAATACTTAAGAATAAAATCGAGATTTTTATAACTTGCATCTTATCTTTAAATTTTTTTCTCATAGTTCCCTCCTTTTTGTTATAACATGTATATAACAATTATATGACGATTTCTAAAAATATACAATATATAATAAAAATTTTTAAACTTATATTTCCTTAAAAATATATTAAAAAGAAGATGGCTATTATGGAATTGACAAAATTGAAATAGACGTACCGAAAGAAATGTTGCCTTTGATTGAGATGGAAAATAAAGTTATGAAGTTTTTTTGATTTCAGTATAGAACAGATAGAAAAAGATGTTTAAACAATTAGGAATCTAAGGAGTAAATCATAGTTTCTGATAGCCCCTATAC
>Ga0153974_1000122_pt1 | contig 18514 bp, 16 predicted proteins | sample TSGA058MetaG_FD_104741 | JGI IMG/M metagenome (GOLD analysis project Ga0153974, IMG submission 104741) | Attine ant fungus gardens microbial communities from Georgia, USA - TSGA058 MetaG | ecosystem: Host-associated > Fungi > Mycelium > Unclassified | place: USA: Georgia, Yuchi Wildlife... | reverse complement strand
GCGCGTTGAACGCATTTTACAACTGACTCAAGATCATTAACACCGCCCTTATCCATTCCACGAGAAGGACAGCTACCAACCCCAATAATATTGACCATACCATCGGGCAGAATTTCCCCTACCAGGGCAGCAACCTTAGCGGTGCCAATCTCTAGTCCTACTACCAGTTTTCTGTCCGTTGCCTTGATCATTGTTGTTTAGCCTGTGCCTGATTTTGTTGCTGATTACCTGTTTGTGTGTCTACGGGTGCGGGGCCCCATCCAACTGCGGCGCCCGAATCGTAACGAAGATCGACATAGCTGATAGTCTTATTATCCGCTTGTGCCTGTTTAACGAGTTCCGGATAAAGAGTAATAAAGCGCTGTAAGCGTTTATCATCCTCCCCTCTTCCTAACTCAATTCTCATACCATCACTTGTAATAAGCTGCCAAGAGTGACGCGCAGTCATCGCAGTGGCTTTTAATGTTAGATGTACCGTATGCAATTTCGTTGCCATCTGGTAGAAAGCTGCCATGACTTCCTTTTCACTTCCTTCCGGGCCATAGAGTAATGGCATATCTTGCTTAGGAGCCCCTTGATGGAAAGGCAGGGTAAATGAAACACCTGATGCATCGACGACGTGCTGCTCATTCCACCGTGCTACGGGAACATATTCAACCAGATGAATCTTTAATTCGTCTGGCCATTGTTTTCGCACACTCACTTGTTTAATCCAAGGTAACCTTTCAAGTTGCTGCTGAATGATGTCGACATTTTGCGACATAAAGGTTCCTGGCGGTCCCAACGAAAGTATTGCTTGGCGCACATCATCATTCGATGTATAGCGTTTTTCACCCGTAACGACGAGCTTCGAAAGTGGTAGCCGCGACACATCATCCATCCAATTAACGACCGCTATCCCACCAAACACGATGGTACCGACAACCATCAGCAGAAAAACCACGCCGAAAAGACGAGTGCCATTACTCCGGCCAGAGCGTAAACGTTTTTGCGTTTCTTTATTTTTCGTATTCAGTGCAGCCTGAGACATATCAGTCTGTTTACTCCAGAATCTGTTGGACAAGCAGTGTGATCTGTTCTTCTGCTTGCTTGGCTGCCATAAGGAGTAAAGCGTGTTCAAACACGGTTTTACTCTTGTTCAGCTGAAATTGACCTTTACTGTCGCGCTGAGCAGTCATATTCACCTTCCTTGGCAGCCTAGGGCTGGTCATACTGACCACGCATAATGGCGCTGATCGTACACTTCACCAACATTTTGCTGTGAAGGAAAAAATATCGTTTCTCATCAGAAAGATATTTTGCATTATAATCATAAAATTCATTAATAGTCTGAATCTGTATTGATCGCAATATTTTGTCACGAATTATTGCAGCTAAAGCCCACTACCGCTTAAAAAACCACCAAAACATATTTAGTCATCATCTCCCCACTACGAAACAATGAATTAGACTAATCATTAACCAGCATACAATCGCACCATTCGTTAGCTACATTGATGAATAAAGACCTAACTGTGCAGTGCGTTTTTTCTGAGCCAAGCGAGCTAGCGTAATTTACTCGGTATCGATTCCAGTATTAACGATAATCATCAACCACTGTCTTCATATACTCATCGTTAATTTTGGAGGCCTTCAATGTCGACGATGACCTCCAAAATGATGCGCTCCTAAGCCTTAACCTGAACCGCTGGTTCTCCCCAGTTTTCCGCCAACTGTCGAGCAATACGCCCCACCGTACCAGCACCTTGCAATAGCACTAGATCATTACCGCCTAATGTAGGTGCCAAAAATTCGAGTAACGCATCTTGATCCGTGACTAAAATTGGGTCAACTTTACCGCGGGAACGGATAGAACGACATAGTGCGCGACTATCTGCCCCAGCAATAGGTGCTTCGCCCGCAGAATAAACATCCAACATCAACAATACATCAACATTCGAAAGAACATTGGCAAAATCGTCAAACAAATCGCGAGTTCGGGTATAACGATGCGGTTGAAAGACCATCACTAACTTTTTATCTGGCCATCCCGCGCGAGCGGCTTTTATGGTGGCATCTACTTCGGTAGGATGATGGCCATAATCGTCCACCAGCATGGCACTACCGCTAATATCGCTCACCTTATCCGTCGCATAGTCACCTAGCACATCAAAACGACGTCCAGTACCTTGGAAGCTCTCTAGTGCGGTAAGGATGTCACAGTCCTCAATTCCCTCTTCCGTCGCTACAGCAATCGCTGCAGCAGCGTTTAGGGCATTATGGCGACCCGGAGCATTCAACGTTACGACTATCTCTGGCTTATCCTGCCTATAGACGGTGAAGCGTCCAGTCGCACCCTGCTGCTGATAGCCTGCGATACGAACGTCCGCATCGTCGCTAAAACCATAGGTGGTGACTTGGCGCCCTACATCAGGCAGTAATTCACGTATCACTTCATCGTCAATACATAATACTGCACGGCCATAGAAAGGCAGGTTATGTAAAAAGTTGATAAAGGTCTGTTTTAAATTCTCGAAGTCACCTTGGTAAGTATCCATATGGTCGGCTTCGATATTGGTGACTATGGCCACCATCGGCTGTAAATGGAGGAAGGAGGCATCACTCTCATCCGCTTCAGCGATTAAATAGCGACTACTGCCTAGGCGCGCATGCGTACCTGCTGCTTTCACTAAGCCACCGTTAACGAACGTTGGATCCAGTCCGCCTTCCGCGTAAATACTGGAAACCATCGCTGTTGTCGTCGTTTTACCATGCGTCCCGGCAATCGCAATGCCATGACGAAAACGCATTAATTCCGCGAGCATCTCTGCACGACGGATAACCGGAATGCGAGAATCTCTGGCTGCGACTAATTCAGGGTTATCTTCGGCAATCGCACTGGATACCACAACGACACTTACCCCTTGAATGTTCTCTGGGCTGTGGTTGAAATAGATCGTCGCACCCAGGCCTGTCAGATGTTTCGTTACCGCGTTGGGAGCCAAATCAGATCCACTAATTTGATACCCCTCATTGGCCAACACTTCAGCAATCCCGCCCATACCAGCGCCGCCAATGCCTACAAAGTGAATGTGCTTCACACGTCTCATTTCAGGCACGATAGAGCGTAACTTTGCTAATTGTTGAGTATTCATGAATAACTTCTTACCTATAACGAACGAGAGATGAAAATTTCACCCCTAAATTAATGAGCGACGATATCTTTAATGGCTTGTGCGACACGCTGGGTCGAGTCTGCTACAGACGTCTTTTGAGCGTTCTCGGCAAAACTGAGTAACGTATCGCGATCCCACTTTTGCAAACACTCTATGACTGCTTGGGCAGTAAACTGCGGCTGTTCCAAAATGACGGCAGCATGAGCTTTCTCAAGCGATAATGCATTCCAGTACTGTTGACGATCTTTGTGCGGGAAAGGAACAAAAATAGCAGCGACACCTGCCGACGCAATTTCGCTAACCGTCAATGCGCCGGAACGGCACACTACTACATCGGCCCAAGCATAAGCCTCTGCCACATCATCAATGAATTCGGTAATTTTATGCTTGCCTACACCGCGCTGGCGATAATCTTGTTCAACCCCAGCTTGGTTACCCTTGCCAGTCTGATGCCAAATGGTAATTTTATCCCCAAGCGCTTGCGCAACATCGGGCAATTGCTGATTCAAGATACGCGCTCCTTGACTACCTCCCATCACCAATACCCTGAGCGGCCCGCTGCGTTCCTTAAATCGCATAGTCGGCGCGGGTAGCGCTAAAACATCTTTTCGTACTGGGTTGCCTACCACCTCGGCGTTGGGAAAAGCACCAGGGAAGGCTTGCATAACTTTACGGGCAATTTTAGCTAGCCATTGGTTAGTCAGGCCGGCTATGCCGTTTTGTTCGTGGAGGACCACAGGTACTCCACAACTCCATGCGGCTAAACCGCCGGGGCCGGAGACATAGCCCCCCATTCCCAACACAATGTCAGGCTGCCACTGTTTGATAATTTTTCGGGCTTGGCGCCATGCTGAAAAAATGCGCCAAGGCGCTTGTAACAGGGCTTTGACGCCTTTACCCCGTAAACCATTAATTTTAATGAAATCGATCGCAATTCCATGTTTAGGAACTAAATCAGCTTCCATCCTGTCAGCGGTTCCTAGCCAACGGACTTCCCAACCTTCTTCCATTAATTGATGAGCCACGGCTAAGCCGGGAAATACGTGTCCTCCCGTGCCGCCCGCCATGACCATCAGTTTTTTACTACTCATCGCTTACCTCGGGTTACCGCATGGGCTTTCGCTAAGCGTGTTTCAAAATCAATACGCAGCAGAAGAACTATCGCCGTAGACATAATAATTAAGCTCGAACCACCATAACTAATAAGCGGTAAGGTTAGACCTTTGGTCGGTAGCATACCTGCTGCCGCACCAACGTTAACTAAGGCTTGGAAACTGAACCATACGCCTATTGCGCAGGCTAAAAAACCAGCAAAACGTTGATCGAGCTCTAGCGCCCTGCGCCCTATTGACATCGCACGAAATGCTACGAAGAATACCATCAATAGTGCAAGAACCACACCAAAATAGCCAAGTTCCTCACCGATAATCGCGAAGATAAAGTCAGTATGTGCCTCAGGCAGGTATTCCAGTTTTTGTACGGAATTGCCAAGCCCCTGTCCCCAAAACTCACCGCGACCAAATGCCATTAAAGATTGCGTTAACTGGTAACCACTCCCGAAGGGATCGGCCCAAGGATTCCAGAAAGACGTCACACGCCGCATCCGATAGGGTTCGACCATAATCAGCAGGACGACTGAAAATAATCCACAGCCGATAATCGCCAAGAACTGCCACAGCTTAGCGCCGGCTAGAAATAACATCGCCAAGGTTGTCACGAACAGCACGATCACCGTACCTAAATCAGGCTGCGCCAACAGTAGAACCGCGAGGATCACCATGACCCCCATAGGTTTTAAAAAGCCCCAAAGATTGCTTCGTACTTCGTCCACTTTGCGCACCAGATAACTAGCGAGGTAACAAAAGAGCGAGAGTTTAGAAAATTCTGCAGGCTGAATACGTAACGGCCCTAAGGCAATCCACCGTGAAGCACCGTTCACTGAGCTTCCTACAACCAGAACGACCAGTAGCATCACAACTGAAAGTAACAACATGACATTGCTGTACTTCTGCCAGAATGACATCGGTAAACGTAAGGTGACCAGTGAAATGGCAAACCCTAGTCCGAGATAAAAGGCATCACGTTTGGCAAAATAGAATGGGTCATCGTTCATACGTTGCCCAACTGGCACCGATGCCGAGGTCACCATAACAAAACCGATGATTGCTAGCCCGAAGGTCAACCATAATAGCGTCCGGTCATAGAGCACCACTGAGGAAGTATCCTTCTCCCGTGACCCCATCACCCAATCTTGTATCCGTTCTGAAAGCGCAACGATACCGCGCCCTAAGAGCCTCAGACCCGGGATATGCATTAGCCCAACTCCTTCGCTAGCGCCGCGAATCGTTCGCCACGCTGTTCATAGTTTTTAAATTGATCGAGACTGGCACAGGCGGGCGAAAGTAATACTACATCCCCTTTGCTCACCTGCTGACTGATCGCGTGCATAGCATCCTCGAGCGTGTCGACTCGGACAGAAATTTCAGGACGCAGCGCATATAACAATTCCGCATCTCGGCCAAAACAGTAAACCTTTATATTGTTACCTTGTATTAATCGCTCTAGAGGGGAAAAGTCGGCAGACTTACCATCCCCACCGAGGAGTAACCACAATGTCCCATGGCAATGTAGCCCCTTAAGGGCGGCCTCAGTACTGCCTACGTTGGTTGCTTTCGAATCGTTGATCCACTCGACGCCTGCATTACGGTGGACCAATTGATAACGGTGAGGCAGTCCGGTAAAAGTTGTTAATGCTTTTAAACAGCTGGCACGCGGGACGCCAACCGCTTCAGCCAGCGCTAGAGCGGCTAAAGCGTTAGTCAGGTTATGTTGACCAGTGAGATGCATTTCATCGCTATTCAGGACTTTCTCACCCTTAGCACGTAACCAAGTCTGTCCTTGCTGCTGATTAAGATGGTAGTCGCCAAAGGTCACACCGAAACTGATACATCGGCGATCAACCCCACGGACTGGCATAGTCATCGCGTCATCGACATTGACGATACAGTGCTTAGCCTGTTCGTAAATACGTAGCTTCGCCGCACGGTATTGTTGAAAACCTAGAGGATAGCGATCCATATGGTCTTCCGTCACGTTGAGGATTGTGGCTGCGCTCGCTTGAAGACTGTGAGTCGTCTCTAACTGAAAACTAGATAATTCAAGGACATAAAGCTGAACATGCGGGTTGAGCAACGACAGTGCCGGAAGCCCAATGTTTCCGCCGACCGCGGTTTGCCACCCTGCCGCACGGGACATTTCACCCACTAAGCTGGTTACTGTGCTTTTACCGTTCGAACCGGTGATCGCCACAATGGGAGCCTGCGCCTCGCGACAGAATAGTTCGACATCCCCTACAATCTCAATACCTTCTGCCACAGCCTCGCTAATCGCAGGATGTGACAGCGCGACGCCAGGGCTAAGAACGATTAAGTCAGCCGCTAATAACCACTGCTGATTAATCTCCCCTACCCAGCGTTCAACCTGATCAGGCAGTTTATCGATACCAGGAGGATTGTTACGCGAATCGATCACCTTGGGCACAACACCTCGCGCCAAGAAAAACTCAACACAAGACAGCCCAGTAATGCCTAAGCCCACGATAACAATCTTTCTACCTTGGTAATCTGCCATAATCAACGTACCTTAAGGGTGGCGAGACCGATTAACACCAACATTAATGAAATGATCCAGAAACGCACAATAACTCGTGGCTCCGGCCAGCCTTTTAACTCATAGTGGTGGTGGATAGGTGCCATACGGAAGATACGCTGTCCACGTAATTTGAACGAACCTACTTGCAAAATTACCGACAACGTTTCGACCACGAATACGCCGCCCATGATGACCAGTAAAAACTCTTGGCGAAGTAACACAGCAATAGTACCTAATGCGCCGCCAAGCGCTAAAGAGCCGACATCACCCATAAAGACTTGTGCTGGGTAAGTATTGAACCATAAGAAGCCAAGCCCCGCGCCGACGATCGCCGTACAAACGATGACTAACTCTCCTGCATGTCGCAAATAAGGAATATGCAGATAGTCTGCGAAGTTCACGTTACCTGTCGCCCAAGCCACTAGCCCAAACCCAGCGGCAACAAACACGGTTGGCATAATCGCTAAACCGTCGAGTCCATCGGTAAGATTGACAGCATTACTGGTACCGACAATCACAAAATAGGTCAGGAACAGATAGAGCAGCCCTAACTGCGGCATAATATCTTTAAAGAACGGGACGACTAATTGTGTCGCAGGGGTATCTTTACCAATCGCATAAAGGGCGAAAGCAACCCCTAATGCAATGACCGATTGCCAGAAATATTTCCAACGCGCAATCAAGCCTTTGGTGTCTTTACGCACAACCTTACGATAATCGTCGACAAAACCCACTATGCCGTAACCGATGAGTACCACCAGTACACACCAAACATAGGGGTTGGAAGGATAAGCCCATAACAGCACCGAAATAGTAATGGAGGTAAGGATCATTATCCCCCCCATGGTCGGCGTACCACGCTTACTAAAGTGTGATTCGGGTCCATCGTTACGAACGACTTGGCCGATCTGTAATTTCTGTAGCCAAGCAATTAACCGCGGCCCCATCCATAATGAGATAAATAAGGCGGTCAATAAGCTGACAATGGCGCGAAACGTCAAATATGAGAAGACGTTAAATCCTGAATAAAATTTAGCCAGATGCTCGGCTAGCCAAACTAACATGCGTCTTTCTCCTGTAATATCATAACGATTTCTTCCATTGCAGCACTGCGTGATCCTTTTACTAATAGCGTCACAACTTGATGTTCTTGAATTAATTGCCGCGCCCGCTCTGCTAGCGCTAGTTTGCTAGCAAAGACTTCTCCGACTTGGCTCTCTTGCGCGATCCATTGGCTATATTGACCAACGGTTAATACCTTGTCGACCCCAGCTTGATGTAGCGCCTTACCGACTTGACGGTGACACGACTCGGTATCGTCACCTAATTCGCCCATATCTCCCGCGATCATAATCCGGTAGCCCGGCATCGAGGATAGTACGTGCGCCGCTGCAGTCATCGACCCCACGTTTGCATTATAAGAATCGTCGAGTAACAGCACCGACTCAGACAATTTGATAGGGTAAAGTCGACCTGGTACGGCGTTTAATGTCGCAAGACCTTGTTTGATTGCTTCCAACGGTGCCCCCACAGATTGCGACAGAGCCGCTGCAGCGAGTGCGTTAGCAATATTGTGCTGACCGGGAAGAGGAAGGACGACCTCACACGTGCCTTGAGGGGTATGTAAACGGAAGGCGGTTCCCTCTACGGTGACACTAACGTCAGTGGCGAAGTAATCATCCCTACCCTGCTCTGTCGCCGAAAAGGTTAAAACGTGTTTATCCTTCAATACGGGTTGCCAGTTATCGCGGTCATTACTTTCAGCATTGAGGATCGCGATCCCTTGAGACGGTAGACCTTGGAAAATTTCACCTTTCGCTTTCGCCACACCTTCTATTGATCCGAAGCCTTCTAAGTGTGCGGCGGCAAGATTATTGACCAGCGCCACCTCGGGCTTCACTAAATGCGTAGTGTAGGCAATTTCACCTTGATGATTTGCGCCCATCTCAATCACCGCAAAGCGGTGTTCGGGGGTAAGACGCAACAGAGTCATTGGCACACCGAAATCGTTATTGAGGTTCCCCTTGGTATAAAGGGTTTCTCCACAGAGTTTCAGGATCGCCGCCGTCATCTCTTTCACCGAGGTTTTTCCTGACGACCCCGTTAGACCGACCACTTTGGCGGGGACCTGCTCGCGTACCCAAGCGCCGATTTTACCAAAGGCGATACGGGTATCCTCTACCACGATTTGCGTAACAGCAACGTCTAACCGACGGTTTACCAAGAGTACACTGGCGCCCGCACTGATGGCTTTTTCGGCAAACTGATGAGCATCAAATCGTTCACCAATCAGCGCCACAAATAGGCTGCCTTCGATAACCTCGCGTGTATCGGAGGTGATATGACTCAGCGTAACGTCCTTGCCAATTAGCTCACCTGCCGTAACCCGCGCAAGTTGTCCACTCGTTACTGAGATCATGCCATCGTTCCTAATAAAGTTGCGACCGTCGCACGGTCTGAGTAATCGAGTCGCTGCTGGCCAATAATCTGATAATCTTCGTGGCCTTTTCCAGCGATCAATACGATGTCTTGTTCTGTAGCCTGTTGGAAGACTCTGGCAATAGCCTGAGCGCGGCCAGCAATCACCTGAGCGTGGCTAGCGTCAATCAGTCCAGACAAAATATCTTGGGTAATTACAGCGGGATTTTCGCTGCGTGGATTATCATCAGTAATGACGACACGATCGGCAAATTCTTCGGCGATAGCTCCCATTAGTGGGCGTTTTCCACGATCTCGGTCTCCGCCGCAACCGAAGATGCACCAAAGTTGACCTTGGCAGTGGCGGCGAGCCGCCTCTAAGGCCTTTTGAAGGGCATCCGGCGTATGGGCATAATCCACCACGGCCACAGCATGTCCCGGCCGTTTAAAGACTTCCATCCGCCCGCAGACGGGTGACAGTCGAGACGCCGTGGTGAGTAATTGCTCCAACGGATATCCCAACGCTAACAGCGTTGCCAAGGCTAATAATAAATTGCTGACATTGAACTCGCCGATTAACGCGCTGACGCATTCACCCGAGCCCCAAGCGGAGTCAAATTGTATCCCCACACCGTCTTCGCGGTAGGTGATTGCCGTTGCCGTTAGCCACAAACCATGGCGTTGCGAAAGGCTCATTCCACGCGCACTCACGGCAACAGCGTCTGTCAGCTGTGTCAGCCATTGCTGGCCAATCTCATCATCAGCGTTAATCACGCTGACGCCAACCTGATGTTCCGTAAATAACGACAGTTTTGCGGCAGCGTAGCTTTCCATATCACCGTGATAATCGAGGTGATCACGGCTTAAATTCGTGAAGATTGCCGCACTAAAAGGTAGCGCTGCGACACGGTGCTGCACGAGGCCGTGGGATGAAATTTCCATGGCGGTTAGGCCAACATTCTGCGCGGAAAATTGTGCAAGCGTTCTCTGTATATCGATAGCCGAACCGGTGGTATTTTCGCTCTCGACGAGCTGTCCATATAGGCCGTTTCCCACAGTACCCATTACCGCGCTGGATCCACCCAGCAAGGTCACCCACTGTGCTAGCAGCTGCGTAATAGTGGTCTTGCCATTGGTTCCCGTCACACCAATAACGCGCATAGCGTCGACAGGTCGACAATAAAAGCGCCCCGCCAGCGCAGATAAGCGCTCCGATAACTGGGCGAGATAGATGACCGGAACCCCCTCAACCTCACGAATCTCCCCATCTGTCGCGATGTCTTGCGCATCGGCGACTACCGCTGCAGCGCCTTGTGCAATGGCTTGGGAGATATATTTCCGGCCATCCACGCTATGCCCGACGACTGCAACAAAGAGATCGTTGGCCTTAACATTACGGCTATCGAGGGTCATCGCCTTGAGCGTGAGTGCAGGCGCGTTGGGTACCCAAGGTGCTAACACCTCTTGTAGGTTACGATCGGTCACTTGATCCCTCGCTGGTCAATTCTTTATTTTCTGTTGCCAGGGCATCTGGCTCCACATTCATTGTGCGTAATACTCCACCCATAATGGCGCCGAAGACCGGTGCCGAGACAGCACCGCCGTAATATTTTCCACCCTGTGGGTCGTTAATCACCACAACCAAGGCAAAGCGAGGGCGACTCGCGGGTGCAACACCGGCGGTATACGCAATATACTTGTTAACATAGTGGCCATCTGGGCCTACTTTTTTGGCAGTACCGGTCTTGATTGCAATCCGATAGCCTTTAATTGCCGCTTTTACACCACCGCCACCTGGCAATGCCACGCTTTCCATCATATGAACCACCGTCTTAACGGTCGCCTCATCGAAAGCGCGTGTTCCGGCAACGGGCGGAGAAACCTTGGTAATAGAAAGAGGCCGAGCAATACCATAACTGCCGATAGTAGCGTAGACGCGAGCGAGTTGTAGCGGCGTGACCATCAAGCCATAGCCGAAAGAGAACGTCGCACGCTCGATATCAGACCAACGCTGTTTATGCGGATAAATGCCTTTACTTTCGCCCACTAATCCAAGATTTGTCGGCTGCCCTAATCCAAAATGGGAATAGGTTTCGACCAGTGCCGACGACGGCATGGCCAACGCTAAACGGGATACCCCGACGTTACTCGACTTCTGTAACACGCCCGTCAACGTTAACTCATTATAACGAGCGACATCTTTAATTTCATGACCATTAATCCGATAGGGTACGGTGTTTAAAACACTGCTAGGATGCACGACTCCGCGTTTGAGTGCCGTCATGACTACCATAGGTTTGACGGTTGAGCCTGGCTCGAAAATATCGGTAATCGCGCGGTTACGGATGGTTTCACGTGGCGTATTACTGAGGTTGTTCGGGTTATAAGCCGGGCTGTTCGCCATCGCAAGCACTTCCCCGGTATTCACATCGACTAGGACGGCCGTTCCTGATTCGGCTTTGTTAAATGCAACGGCGTTGTTCAGTTCGCGGTAGACTTGTGCTTGTAGGCGCTCATCAATACTCAGGGTAAGGTTATGCGCCACGCGACTGTCGGTCGAGGAGATGTCTTCAATCACCCGTCCTTGACGGTCTTTTCGCACAATACGAGCACCTGGTGTACCTGTCAGCCATTTATCAAAGCTTTTTTCAACGCCTTCGATGCCTTGACCATCGATATTGGTAAAGCCAATCAAGTGCGCAGCAACTTGCCCTGCTGGATAATAGCGGCGGGACTCTTCACGTAAGTTAATCCCGGGTAGCTTCAATTTCTGAATATAGCTACTGACCGCTGGGTTGACTTGTCGGGCGAGATACACAAAGCGACCTTTAGGGTTGGCATTTATCCGCGAAGAAAGTTGGTCAAGAGACAATGACAGGGCATCGGCCAACGCTTTCCAACGGTTATCGTAACCAATACCACCTTGTGCATTAACCTCTTTCGGATCGGCCCATATTGCACTAACCGGTACGCTCACCGCGAGCGGTCGGCCATTACGGTCGCTAATCATGCCCCGTGAGCTGGGAACAGATTGCACACGCAATGAGCGCATATCACCTTCTTTCACCAAACGCTCAGGTTTAATGACCTGCAACCAGGCTACACGAGATAGCAGGCCCGCCAACGCCAGAAGAATTCCACCGCATAACAATGCAAAACGCCAACGAATAAAGTTGGCTTTGATTTCTTGCTTTTTTGTTTTCAGCGTTTTTTTTGCGCCGGCCATCAGTTTTCTATTCCTATGGTTGAACCACTATACGTTCCTGAGAAGGGTCAACATGCTGCATATGCAGTTTTTCCACCGCTAATCGCTCGACACGGCTGTGATCACCTAAGGCATTCTCCTCAAGGATCAAATTTCGCCACTCGATATCCAGAGAGTCTTTCTCTAACACCATTTGTTCACGCTGCGCAGTAAGCAGGCGAGTCTTTTGAGTGGTAATGACCACCATAATAGAGGTGACTAACACAGCGATAATAAGGATAACGGGAAGTTTTCCATGTCGTAAGAGATCGCCGCCGATAACAGCGGGCAAGCTGTGGCGCTCGTTGTTGATCACGCTTCACTCCTTTCTGCTATGCGTAAAACCGAGCTACGTGCACGAGGGTTCTCGGCCACTTCTGCTGAACCTGGTACCGATTTACCCAAGGAGCGAAGTTCTCTGCCACCCAGTGCCTGGATCTGTGCCTCAGTCATGGGCACTCCTGCAGGAACTTGTACCCCACGGCTATGGGTGCGCATAAAACGCTTCACCAAACGGTCTTCGAGGGAGTGGAAACTAATGATCGACAGTCGCCCGCGTGGTGCTAATGCTTTAATCGAAGAGGCTAAGGCTCGCTCGATCTCTTCCAATTCGCTGTTAATCCAGATACGAATCGCTTGGAAGCTACGGGTCGCAGGATGCTTGTGCTTATCTTTAACCGGCATTGCTGCCGCAATCACCTCGGCTAGCTCTTTGGTTCGCGTCATTGGCGCTAAGCGGTTACGCTCCACGATGGCGCGTGCAATGCGTTTACCGAACTTCTCTTCACCATAAGTTTTGATCACAAAAGCAATGTCTTCTTCCGCGGCACGCATTAGCCATTGCGCCGCAGACTCTCCCTGTGAAGGATCCATCCGCATGTCCAGTGGCCCATCACGCATGAAAGAAAATCCACGTTCGGCATCGTCGAGTTGTGGGGAAGAAACCCCCAGATCAAGCAAAATCCCATCAATTTTGCCAACTAAACCCAAAGATTCAACGTAGTCACCTAATTGCGAGAAAGGACCATGAATGATTGAGAAGCGCGGGTCGTCGATTTGTTCGGCCGCCGCGATAGCTTGCGGATCACGATCGATAGCGATCAAACGTCCCTTTTCGCCTAATTGAGAGAGTATTAATCGGGAGTGTCCTCCCCGGCCAAAGGTACCATCGATATAGATACCTTCTGGCTGAATATTTAGCCCGTCGACAGCGTCGTCAAGCAGTACGGTGGTATGTTTAAAATTGTCAGACGTCATTATAACGATAAGTCCTGCAAACGCTCAGATAATACACCCTGAGCATGTTGCTCAGCCTCAATGTCTTGCTTGACCTGGTCATACCAAGTCTGTTCGTTCCAAAGCTCAAATTTGTTGTATTGACCAACCAACATAATATGTTTGGTCAATGTGGCGTGGGTACGCAAAGGAGCCGTCAATAGCAGCCGCCCCGTGGCATCAAGCTGCCCTTCCGTCGCATGGCCAAGCAACAACCGCTGTATACGACGTTCGGCTGGATCCATAGAGGATAGATTGGCTAATTTACGCTCAATCCGCTCCCATTCCGGTAAGGGATAGAGCAGCAAACAAGGTTGATGGATATCAATCGTGCAGACCACATGCCCTTCAGACAGTGCATAAAGTTGATCGCGATAGCGCACTGGCATCGCAAATCTTCCTTTACTGTCTATATTTACAGGGTTGGCCCCACGGAACATGATAAGCCCTTATATTTGGAAAAAAACACCACTTTGCCCCACATTTTCCCACAAAGTGAGTTTACGGAGCGGAGGAAAACCTTGTCAAGCGGCTTCGTCCATTGCCACCGAATATTTCCAGTTATTTCCGGCCTTTTAGGCAGCGAAAAACCGTGTTTTTAAGAGAGGATTCAGCTAACTCGATGATCTATAGCGAAAGACACACCATTGATACGGAATAATCCATATTTGAAGAGTTACTTTGTAAAAAAATAGTTTCTTACCCACTTCAGCCAGTGATTATACAATAATTCTAATTATTATACTGCTATTCACTGTGAATGTGTTGTGCGGACCAAAGCTCCCCGAGCATGCAGGTGCCGAGGAATAGTAGTGATCCCTGATTGCGGACAATCACTATGTTCAAGGGTGTTTAATACTAGCGCTAACACACATTCGGCGATGTCTTGGTGGCGCTGACCTGCAGAAAGCACGGGGCAAGTAAGAAAATCTAAAAGTTCATGGTCACCGAAGGTTGCGATCGACAAGGTAGAAGAGAGTTCCCCAAGTGTTGATAGGCAGGCATCCATCACCCCTTGGAGTAAAGCAAATGAGGTCGTGAAGATCGCGGCAGGTAAGCAATTTTGTTGCAGATAGGTTGTAAATTGTTGTGCCGCGCGTTGACGATCAAAGCTATCACTGTATAAAAATTGTGGTTGTCGAGCGTCCTCAAGCCACGCCTCACGAAACCCCTGCTCGCGCAGAAAACTTACCGAAAGCTCAGGGAGTGCACCGAAGAAAAGAATATTATTAATCGATTGCTGGCGCTGTGCTTGCGCCAATGCAAAGGCATCTTCCCGATCCGCGCCGACCACGCTACTAAATAACCGTTGGTCCAAAGGTCGGTCCAACGCGATGACGGGTAAGTGACGTTCAGCGCAACGTTGGTAAAAAGGATGCTGAGCGGGGAGCGAAGTCGATACGATAAGGGCGTCTATCTTACGCTGCAAGAGATGCTCAATACAGCGCATTTCATTGTCCGGTTGATCCTCCGAACAGGCGATTAAGAGTTGGTAGCCTTGTTGGCGGGCGTGGCGTTCAAGATGTTTCGCAATACGGGTATAACTGGTATTTTCAAGATCGGGAATAACAAGTCCAATCGAGCGTGTTTTCCCTGCCCGCAGACCTGCAGCTACCGCGTTAGGGTGATAGTTATGCTCCCGTACAACGGCCATGACTTTTTCAACGGTCTTCTCGCTGACCCGATACTGTTTAGCCTTACCATTGATAACGTAACTCGCGGTGGTTCTAGAAACCCCAGCCAGTCGTGCAATTTCGTCTAATTTCACCCTGCCCTCGCTGTTCACTACTTACTTAGTAGAATCGTATCAAGTCCCTAAGACTATATACCTTATCCAGTCAGTAACAGGCAACAGGCGTGAAAGGGAAAGACCTTATCAGTCTCTCCCTTAATAAGGATTAGTTAAGCGTTTTATCTCCGCGTGAAATACCGATAACGCCGGAACGCACGACTTCTGCAATCTCGGTCACCGCACGCACCGCGGTTAAAAATGCATCCAGCTTTTCTGCACTGCCCACTAATTGCACAGTGTAGAAACGGGGGCTAACATCCACGATTTGACCACGGAAAATATCGGCACAACGTTTGATTTCTTCGCGCACGCTACCCTCGGCGATAATTTTGACGAGCATGACTTCACGTTCGACGAAAGCCGACTGGCCTAGCTCATTGACCCGTAACACATCGACCAGTTTATGAAGCTGTTTCTCAATCTGCTCCAATACTTTCTCATCACCGATGGTTTGGATCGTTATACGTGATAAGGTCGGATCCTCAGTAGGGGCCACGGCTAGGCTCTCGATGTTATATCCACGCTGAGAGAAAAGACCGACTACTCTCGATAACGCCCCAGACTCATTTTCAAGTAAAACTGACAATATCCGGCGCATTATTCACTCCTTTCCGTCTTGCTTAACCACATCTCATTCATCCCAGCGCCGCGTACCAACATCGGGTAAACGTGCTCACTGCCATCGACCATCACATCAACAAAGACTAAACGCCCCGCTGCAACCAAGTCCAACGCCTGTTGAAGCTTAGCTTCCAGTTCGTCCGGAGAAGTGATCGCGATCCCAACATGCCCGTAAGCTTCGGCAATTTTAACGAAGTTCGGTAGAGATTCCATGTAAGAGTGTGAATGACGCCCCGAGTAGATCATGTCCTGCCACTGCTTGACCATGCCCAAGTAACGGTTATTCAGGTTCAATACTAAAACAGGCAATTCATACTGCAACGCGGTAGATAACTCCTGAATATTCATTTGAATACTGCCATCTCCCGTCACACAGACGACCGTCTCCTCAGGTAAACACAACTTCACGCCCAATGCCGCAGGTAAGCCAAACCCCATCGTGCCTAAGCCGCCAGAGTTAATCCAACGCCGTGACTGATCGAACGGATAATGCAACGCAGTAAACATCTGATGTTGCCCCACATCTGACGCGACATAGGCCTGCCCTTTAGTCAGCTTCCATAAGGTGCGAATAGCCGCTTGCGGTTTAATTTTTTCGCCCTCCGTGGAAAAAGCGAGGCAATTACGCGCGCGCCACTGATCAATCTTCGCCCACCACTCGGCACTCAGTGTCGCAGAAGGCGGCGGTGTTTTATCGAGTAATTCCACCATCTGTTCCAGTACCTGACGGGCATCGCCCACGACAGGAACGTCCGCATTGACGGTTTTCGAAATGGATGCCGGATCGATATCGACATGGATCACCGTGGCATCTGGACAATACTTAGCAATATTATTGGTCGTCCGATCATCGAAACGTACACCTACTGCAAAGATAACGTCTGCATTGTGCATGGTCATATTAGCTTCGTAGGTCCCATGCATCCCCAACATGCCAACGCTCTGCGGGTGTGTCCCTGGGAAACAGCCTAATCCCATTAATGTCGTGGTAACGGGTAATTGCAGTGTTTCCGCTACCGTTTTTAAAGCGGATTCAGCGTTAGCGGTAATCACACCGCCACCCGCATAAATCACGGCTTGCTTCGCCGCCAGCAGTGTACTCAGCGCACGTTTGATCTGGCCTTTATGCCCTTGTACTGTGGGGTTATAAGAACGCAAGCTTACGCTTTCAGGCCAGTGATAAGGGAGTTTTACCGCAGGATTAAGAATATCTTTTGGCAGATCAATCACTACTGGCCCTGGACGGCCCGTTGAGGCGAGCCAGAACGCTTTTTTGATCATCTCAGGAATATCTTCGGTACGTTTGACAAGAAAGCTATGTTTAACAATAGGTCTTGAAATACCAATCATGTCGCACTCTTGGAATGCATCGCTACCGATCAAGGAAGAGGCGACTTGCCCGGAGAGAACAACCATCGGAATGGAGTCCATATAGGCCGTCGCAATTCCCGTAATAGCATTGGTTGCACCAGGCCCAGAGGTCACTAAGACCACCCCAGTTTCGCCTGTTGCACGTGCCACGGCATCGGCCATATGCACCGCAGCTTGTTCATGGCGTACGAGTATATGATCGACGCCACCCACCGTTTGAATCGCATCGTAAATATCCAGTACTGCTCCGCCGGGATAACCGAACACCTGTTTTACGCCTTGATCAATCAGCGACTGAATGACCATTTCTGCTCCTGACAACATCTGCATTACTGCCTCCGGCTTCACATTCATACAACTGACTACTTTCTCAGTGATAAAGAAATTTACGCTTGTCACTCCCGTCCCCCTAAAGGAACAATCATTTTATTTTTTACTGAGTGGGAGCTTTCTTACGTTAACATACCGCTTAAATTCCCGGCAGGGAAAATAAGTGAAAAAAATTTACCGGCAAAATGAATAGAGAATTATTCTGGGATTTCAGTTACTGACCTAATAAAAAAACCAAACACTTAATCAAATATGGTTCGATACACGCCACTGATTGGAAAATAAAGAAAATATCTCAGCAGAGATAACACAAATAATGTTAAGTCAGCTATATCGCCTAAGATTATTACTACGAACTAAACCCCCGCACATAGACACAAATGCAGAATAATCATCTATCATGAAATCATTTATATGGAATTAATACATAGAAATCATAAGCTTAAAAATTATAGAAAAATATGGGTGTATTGATGACTTAGCGGTGATTCGTGAATTGGCGACGGGGTTAATTTTTCGTTGACATACCCTGTTAATTCACGTACCAATATAAGGACACACAGATTCTATAGGCTTTAATAATGATTCGTTTCACTGCACTCACAGAACTCCTCCTCCTCGCTAAATATCAGCGCGGTTGTTCTGTGGGCGAAAACG
>Ga0153974_1000120_pt1 | contig 18654 bp, 20 predicted proteins | sample TSGA058MetaG_FD_104741 | JGI IMG/M metagenome (GOLD analysis project Ga0153974, IMG submission 104741) | Attine ant fungus gardens microbial communities from Georgia, USA - TSGA058 MetaG | ecosystem: Host-associated > Fungi > Mycelium > Unclassified | place: USA: Georgia, Yuchi Wildlife... | reverse complement strand
GAATTTTTGCTACCTCAGTTAAGTTGCACTGGCAGCGGGCAGCTTCGCGAATAATTTTAAGTTGCTGGAAATTCATAAGGCTTGCTCTTTCGGCATCGAATGACTCCCACAGTAGTAAATTGCCTTCAATTAAATAAATAATTAAAACGCAAACGTTATATCACAAAGATATAACGGCGATAATTGTCGGAAAATAGCTTTCTTTTATTAATTAATCGCAGCTAATAAATAAAAAACAGTATAAAACCCTGTTGATAGGAAATAAGTGTTTAGCAAATTAATCGAAATAGTTAGTATAAATTGTGTGATTAACCAGAAAGGGAAGGGATATCATGATTGATAAGGCAACGGCCGAGCATTACCCATGGGGCGAGCAGTGTGATGGCTGGTATTTGCTTAAACGCCAAGATCTGTTAATTATTCATGAAAAGATGCCTGCCAATACTGCAGAGCGTAGACACTATCATGAGCAGTCCAGACAATTTTTCTTTGTTTTATCAGGGGAGTTGGACATGGAGCTCGCCGGCGAGACGCACCACTTAAAGGCGCAACAAGGGATTGAAATCCCCCCCAACGTCCCACACCAAGCACGTAATGCCTCAGAGCATGCGGTGGAATTTTTAGTTATCTCCCATCCTAGTACGCGAGGAGACAGGCAAGATTTAGCGGATTTAGCTTGATAGTGGAATATCACTTGTTTTCCTTCATTAGCAAAAATAGTGCTAATTAATGATTAATTAACTATTTCCAACGATTTCTTTTTTCTTTTAGAACTAAGGCATGGTGATTAATAAAGAGAAGCCTTATGCCTTTTCGTCTGAGTATTCTAGATAAGTGTCCTCGACAATCGGAAGAAACGGGTCAGCAAGCACTGCAAAATACCCTTGACCTCGCTCGGTTAGCTGAACAAGCGGGCTATTATCGCTATTGGATTGCTGAACATCATAACAGCCCAGCACTCGCTAGCCCTTCGCCAGAGATTGTTCTGGCATGGTTGGCAGCGCACACTAAGACATTACGTCTGGGATCGGGGGGCGTCATGTTGCAGCACTATAGCCCTTATAAAGTGGTCGAGAACTTCCACCTATTATCGGCTATCGCCCCCGGACGTATTGATCTCGGCGTCGGTAAGGCGCCAGGTGGCTTACCGGCATCGACTCGGGCATTACAAGGGGAAACCCCTGGCCAGCATGGTAGCTTCCTGCAACAGCTGACTGACGTTAATCGCTACCTCACCCAGGTCGAAGAGCGGCTACAGGCTACCCCCTTACCGGCGATAGTTCCGTCACGCTTTCTGTTGGGCGCGAGTCAACAGAGTGCGGAGCTTGCCAATGAAATGGGCTGGAATTTTGTTTTTGCCGCGCATCTCAATGGTGATGATCAGCAACTCGCGAAGGTCACCGATTTTTGGCAAAAACAGACGCAGCGGCCAACGATTGTCGCAGTACAGGTCGTGATTGCGGCGAATCAATCGCAAGCGAATACCTTGGCGGCTTCCCTCGAAACCTGGCAGCTGGTATTAGAAAACGGGCAACGCGTCAATCTCGCGTCTTCGCAGCAAGCGCAGACTTTCGCACAACAAGCGTCAAGTGGCATTGTCAGCCTTGAAAGAAAATATCCGACCTTGATTGTGGGGAGTGGCGAAGCGGTGTTCGAAAAATTATTGCAGCTCCATCACCATTATCAGATCGACGAATTTATTATTGATCTTCCTATCGCTGATCCGATCCATCGCCAGCAAGCTTTGACTCGCCTGGCTGCGGCCCGCCAAGCGGCGCATCATATCGCCGACCGATTATCGACTTCAGGGGTGACTTCATGAGCAAATTACTGACCCTCGTCGCTGACTATTTCGCTGAGGACTATGATGATACGTTGTGGCAGTGGCTGTATTCGACGCCTTATTGTATGACCTGTTATAGCCTTAACGACTCACTCTAATTTTCCCTAATTCAAATCACTTACCGCAGCCCTGTGCGGAGGACCTGTTATGTCTACAATTCGCCAACTACGTTTAGGTACGATGATCCACGGTGCGTCCGGGAATATGGCCGCATGGCGCCATCCAGCGGTGACCGCCGATGCCAGTATTAACCTTAACTTTGTAAAACAGACCGCTCAGCTGGCGGAGGCGGGAAAATTTGATTTTATCTTTGTCGCTGACGGGCTATATATCAACGAGAAGTCGATTCCCCATTTTTTAAACCGTTTCGAGCCATTAACGCTTCTCTCGACTCTAGCGGCCTTAACCTCCCACATTGGTTTGGTCGGGACGGTTTCTACCTCGTACAGCGATCCTTTCACCGTCGCCCGTCAGTTTGCTAGCCTCGACCATCTTAGCGGAGGTCGTGCTGGCTGGAACGTGGTGACCTCACCATTAGAAGGCTCGGCCCGTAACTACTCCCGGGCTAAACATCCCGAGCATGGCTTACGCTACCGGATTGCCGATGAGTATCTACAGGTTGTAAAGGGCCTGTGGGACTCTTGGGAAGAAGGGGCCTTTGTACGAAATAAAGAGACTGGGCAATTTTTCGAGCCCAGTAAGTTGCATCCTCTCAACCATAGCGGCGAATTTTTCCAAGTTGCTGGACCGTTGAATATCGAACGCACCCCTCAAGGCCGGCCGATAATTTTTCAAGCTGGTGCCTCTAGCGATGGTAAACAGCTTGCCGCACGCCACGCGGAGGCTATCTTTACCCATCAACATAGCGTGTCCGAGGCACAGCAATTCTATCGCGAGGTTAAACAGCAACTTCCCCGTTACCACCGCCAAGCAGAAGATCTCCTTATTTTCCAAGGCGTGTCGGTGTTAGTGGGGGAGGATGCTGATGATGTCGAGCGTCAGTATCAACAGATGGCTGCACTGGTCTCCATCGAGGATGCCTTAAACTATCTGGGGCGCTATTTCGAGCACCATGATTTCAGTCAGTATCCTCTTGACCAGCCTTTCCCGGAACTGGGCGCGTTAGGGACGAATAGCTTTCGTAGCACCACGGACGAGATCAAGCGTGTGGCGCGTCAACGGCAGTTAACACTGCGCCAAGTTGCTCTGGAAGCTGCTACGCCTCGTCCACTCTTTCACGGCACGGCACGACAGGTGGCCGATGGGTTACAGCACTGGTTTGAGAGCGATGCGACGGATGGTTTTATTATTCAAGGCGCGACACCGGAAGTCTTGGCAAGAGTCGTCAACGAAGTCGTTCCACTCTTACAGCAACGCGGGATCTATCGTCAGGATTACCCAGGGCAGACCTTACGCGCATCGCTGGGGCTGCCTACACCTGTAAACTCTTATACTCAAGCGACTCGCCGACAGGATGTAGCATGAAAAAAATTATCGCTCTCGCCACACTATTACTGCCGATCTCAGTCTTTGCCGCGACCGAAATCAATGGTACTGAAATTAATCTTAAGGCCAATGAGCAGCCGATAACCACAGCTGCAAACCCTGAAGCCATTGCCAAGCTGCCCAAAGGATTTCAGTTAGCGCACCCCGGGGAGTTCACAGTAGGTATTGCGGGAGAAGGCTCTGCGCCTTTAACGGTCTATGCCGAAGATAATAAAACTTTGATCGGCAGCGAACCGGATATCGCGCGCTTGGTCGCGTCGGCATTGGGTCTGAAACTCCGTATTGTCGTAACTTCTTGGGAAGATTGGCCACTAGGCGTTACCAGCGGTAAATACGATGCGGCAATCAGCAATATTACCGTTACCAAAGCGCGGAAAGAAAAGTTCGATTTTGCCACTTACCGTAAGGACTTATTAGGTTTCTATGTGCCGGTTACCAGCAAGATCACCGCCATCACCCGAGCAGAACAGATAGCGGGTAAACGGATTATTGTCGGCTCGGGGACTAACCAAGAAGCAATTTTATTAGCCTGGAACCAACAAAATATTCGTGCTGGATTATCACCAGTAACACCGGTCTATATGACCAGTAGCGCGGCGCAGGCGCTCGCCTTACAGTCGGGACGCGCCGATGCATGGTTTGGACCTAACGTTAATGGGGCATGGCAAGCTGCAAAAACCGGACGTACGCATTTAGTCGGTAATGTCGATGGCGGATGGCCACAGGCGGCCCATATTGCCGTCACCCTGAAAAAAGGTAATAACTTAGCGCCAGCCGTGGCGGCAGCCATTGACGGTGCGATTAAGGATGGAAGTTACCAGCGAGTGCTTAATCGTTGGGGAGAGGGTGTCGAAGCGATCCCTACCTCGGAAGTCAATCCAGCGGGCTTAGGCGATTAGGAGGTCGACGTGTTAGCAGCAGGTTTTCGTCAGGTATCACCGGATGATAAGCAGTTAGTGCCGATTTTAACCGGCCTATTTGCGGAATATAGCGCGCGTTACGGTGATTATTTTTCGCGACACAATGAGGTCGAACTGACCGAATGGTATTTACCGCCGCAAGGCCTATTTCTGCAGCTGGAACAGCAAGGGGAAATTATCGCAACAGGTGCTTTTAAGCCTTATGACGATAACACGGCTGAGGTCAAACGTATCTGGACTCGTCGCGATTTACGGGGGCAAGGGATTGCCGCAAAAGTGATGCAGCAACTGGAGCGCAGTGCTTGGGAGGCGGGGTATCGACACATCTATCTTACAACCGGTTTTCGCCAACCCGAGGCCGTTGCCCTCTATCGTTCCTTAGGTTATCAGCCACATTTCGACCTTTCTAGAGACTTTGAAGAGTATGGCCAACCGCCATTTGATGGCCGCTTACGCTTTACTAAAGCGCTTAATTTTAGTGCGACGCAAGATGTCGCTTAAGGATGCACTATGTCTTCACAGCCTTCGTTAAAAGTTATTCCTGCTCGGCATCCTTGGCGCATCGTTGGGGGGATTGTCGTACTTTTTATCGCCGCCACGCTGGTCCAGTCTATTGCGTTCAATCCTCGTTGGGAGTGGGGGGTGTTCAGTGAATGGTTCTTTAACCCAGTGATCATTGAAGGGGTAGAAAGGACACTATTATTGATGGTTACTAGCGCGTTGCTCAGTATTATCGTCGGTGGCTTATTAGCCTCGGCCAGAATGTCAGACTCAGCGCTGATGGTAGGGCTAGCTTGGGGCTATATATGGATTTTTCGCTCGCTACCTTTACTGGTTGTGCTGATTATCTTGTATAACTTCTCTTACCTCTACGACACCGTCAGCTTAGGCATTCCTTTTACTTCGCTAAGCTACGGCCACTTTCAGACCATTAACGTATTGGGGCAATTTTCCTCTGCCGTGATCGGGTTGACCTTGGTACAAAGTGCCTATACGGCAGAGATTATTCGCGGTGGCTTTAATAGCGTCGATGCCGGTCAGTATCAGGCGGCGGCAGCATTAGGGCTCTCTTCTTGGCGACGGACGTGGCGTATTATCTTGCCGCAGGCCTTGCGAGCCATTTTACCCGCAGGCTTTAATGAAATTATTAGCTTAGCGAAAGGGACCTCAATGGTTTATGTGTTGGCGATGCCCGAGCTGTTCTATACCGTACAGATGATCTATAACCGCAACCAAGAAGTGATTCCGCTATTGATGGTCGGTGCGGGGTGGTACCTAGTGATCACCACAGCTTTGTCGCTACTACAGTATGCGGTCGAACAAGCGATCACACGCAGCGAGCGGCGTGTGGTTGAGTCCGCTGCATTAACGCGTCTCGTTCGTCGTTACCTTCCTTTACGTTTCGTCACCCGTCAAAAAGCGGAGGCCGCCCATGCTCACACGCGCTAATACTCCAGGTAAAATCACCCTCGCTAATGTTAGTAAGCACTATGGAAGTTTCCATGCATTGAAGCAGATTAATCTCGAGATCCCAGCGGGTTCGGTCACGGTCATTATCGGCCCCTCTGGCTCGGGTAAATCGACCCTACTTCGTACCATTAACCACCTTGAAGGCATCGATCAGGGCGTCATCACGATTGATGAGGACTATATCGGTTACCGACGTAAGGGTGACAAACTCTATGTTTTGAAAGAGAAAGACATTCTTAAACAGCGGACGCAAGTCGGGTATGTCTTTCAAAATTTCAACCTTTTCCCCCATATGACGGCGCTGGAAAATGTTGCCGAAGCCCCTATTGCACATGGGAAGTTATCGCGCAATGCCGCTAAAACCCAAGCCTTAACCTTACTTGAGCAGGTCGGTTTGGCGCATAAAGCACACTCTTGGTCGCGACATCTTTCTGGGGGACAACAGCAACGCGTAGCGATAGCTCGAGCACTAGCTCTACGCCCGAAAGTCTTGTTATTTGATGAGCCGACGTCAGCCCTGGATCCAGAATTAGTGGGCGAAGTCTTGACGGTAATTGAACAGCTCGCCCGTTCGGGCAGAACCTTGGTTATCGTCACCCACGAAATTGCCTTTGCTCGAAAAGTCGCCGACCAAGTAGTGTTTATGGTAGAGGGGGAGATTATCGAGCATGGGCCGGTTGAGCAGGTACTGGATAACCCTCAACATAGCCGTACCCGAAATTTCTTGGCCAATGTGCTGTAGGAGGCCCGATGCGTTATCTAAGCTTAACGTCGCTGTTATTACTCATCGCGGTACATGCCCAAGCCGCGGTAGATCTGAAGGCCAACGAAACCCCGTTAAATACTCCGGTTGATCCACGCGCCATTGCGTTAATCCCCGCCGACTATCGGCTAGCACACGCCGGTCAATTGACGGTGGCCGTTTCCGCACAAAATTCGCCACCGCTTTCCTTAGTCGCAAGTGATAATCGCACCCGCATAGGTAGCGATATCGACATCGCCCGTCTGCTGGCACAAAGCTTAGGGTTAACCCTAACTATCGTGCCGGTGTCATGGGAGGAGTGGCCTTTAGGACTGAGCAGTGGGCGTTATGATGTGGCACTGGTTAATATTGCCGTAACCGAACCGCGCAAACAAAAATACGATTTTTCGACCTATCGCACCGACTCGCTGGCCTTTAGCGTGAAAAGTAACAGCGATATCACGCAAATTTCAACGCCACAAGACGTCGCGGGTAAGCGGGTCATCGTCGGGTCGGGGACCAATCAAGAACATATTCTACTTGATTGGAATGAGCAATTACGTCAGCAACACCTAACACCCGCCACGCCAATTTATCTCACTGACGATGCAACCACGACACTATTTCTACAGTCAGGCCGAGCGGATATTAACTTCGGGCCACAAGCCGCAGCGGCATGGAAAGCTGCGCTGAATGGCCGAACCAAAGTGGTCGGTTATAGTCCCTATAAGGCTTGGGTCGCCACCACAACACTTAAGGGCAACGGCTTAGTTAAGGCACTGAACCAAGCTTTAAACGATGCGATAGAATCTGGGCACTATCAAAAAATTCTGTCACGTTGGGGAGAGGCGCAAGAAGGCGTAGCGCACTCGCAAATAAACCCTCCTGGCATCACCTATCGATAAATAATTTCTCTGGGCGGTACACTTAACGCTAAGCTATAGTTTCAGCGTTTTGCTTCGGGGGCAGTTATGTTACGTATAGGTATGCTATTACTGGGACTTTTGGGAGGAATTTTTCCGACCTTTGCCGCCCCGATTCCCTTTCAGCTGGCCGATAGCAGCTATGTCTTGTTGCGATGGAATATGATTGGTAAATCTGATTACCACGCACGGATCACCGGACTACGGGGAGATATTGTCGTCGACCCGCAGCATGATGTGGCAGACCGGCTTCGTATCGACATGCCGATCGCGAACCTCGATGCTCACCATCGCGTACTCACTTGGGCGCTGAAAAGCCACCAATTTTTTGATCAAGCCCAATACCCTAATGTAACCTTCACAAGTAGCCGTATTATCGATATGGGAGAGGGACGTTATCGGGTATTAGGATCATTAAAAATCAAAGAGATGACTCGGCCTGTAATGCTTTACGGTAAGCGCAGCGATGACTCACGACTCCAGGCGAGTGGCGGATATTTACGTCTTTCTGGTACAATTACTCTATCTCGCCAAGCCTTTGGTATGGGACAATACCCCGCACTGGTAGCGGATCCTATCCAAGTCGATATTGTTCTGGTGGCGACGACACCTTAATCTTGGATACATTTGCTTTCATTATTTCACGCAATCTTTCGGTGACATTCTCTGCTTTCTGCGGTCAAACTCGTTATTGAGGCCATACGTTGCCAAGAAATGTGGCATTTCTGGCGTAGAGGCTTCTACTATTGAAGGCTTTATGAAAAAAACTGGGCAATTTCAGCTTAAAATTTTACATCCTCGCTATTGGTTCACTTGGTTTGGACTAAGTGTACTGTGGCTGTTGGTTCAACTTCCGTATCCAATCCTAATCCGATTAGGAGCGAAGGCCGGTAAAATTTCTCGTCGTGTCCTGAAGCGACGGGAGTCTATTACACGGCGTAACGTACAACTCTGTTTTCCCGACATTCAAGAACGGGAGTTAGAAGCGCTCATTGCTAAAAACTTCGAATCCTTGGGGATGGCCCTAGTCGAGACGGGTATTGCATGGTTTTGGTCGGATAAGCGGGTACGTAAGTTGTACTCCGTGTCAGGGCTAAATAATCTGCAACAAGCGCAACAAGAACAGCGTGGTGTAATGGTGATTGGCGTGCACTTCATGTCGCTGGAGCTTGGCGGGCGCATAACGGGCCTTTGCCAGCCGATGATGGCGATGTATCGTCCCCATAATAACCAGGCGATGGAGTGGGCGCAGACTAAAGGGCGTATGCGTTCGAATAAAGCGATGATTGACCGCCGCGATCTACGTGGAATGGTTAACGCGCTAAAACAAGGTGAAGCTGTATGGTTCGCCCCTGATCAAGACTATGGTCCTAAAGGTAGCGTCTTTGCACCGCTGTTTGCGGTCGATAAGGTCGCAACCACTAACGGTACTTTTGTATTATCGCGGTTAGCCAAGCCCTCAATGCTGACTATCGTGCTAATCCGTAACACTAATAAAAGCGGTTATCAGCTGATTATCCAACCGCCACTGCAAGACTATCCTTATGAAGACTCGCAAGCCGCGGCAAGCTATATGAATAAGGTGATTGAAACCGAAATACTTCGTGCTCCAGAGCAATACCTCTGGTTACACCGTCGGTTTAAAACTCGGCCACCGGGTGAAGTGTCACTCTACGGCTAATTAAAATAGCGCCTTTGTGGCGCTTTTTTTATACCGAGAGTATCGGCCTCGTCTATAGTTAACTCATTAGCAATTAACCTGAGATTTCCATGGACATTACGCAGTGTGCGCCGGACGAGTGGGCCGATTTGGTCGATATTTTTTCCGAGATGGAGCGCCATTATCACCCGCAAGCCATCATTGCCGCGGAGCAGATGGCTAAATATTTAAAAGAGAGAGTTTTTCCCGCGCATTCTGGAACTGAAATCTACAAAGGAATGCACGATGGACGTATTGTCTCCTTCGCCTGCGTGACCATCCTCTATCCGGTTCCCCGTTACAGCGGGCAGATGTTTATCAAAGAGTTGTTTGTCTCTGAGCAGTACCGCCGAAAGGGCTTTGGTCATCAAATGATGGGGTTTATTGCCCAACGTGCGCAAGAGAAATCCTGTAGTCAGCTAGATTGGTTATCAGTGCGTGAAGATGCTACGGCGCAGCGATTTTATGCCTCCCTCGGTGCCAAGGTGGTGGAAGAGGTCAATTATCATCGACTCGATCAGCATTTTTTAGCGCAACTGGCCAACCAACCCGATCATACTTAGCTCGTTAGGTAAGAGCCTAACAGGCATCCTCTATTTTTTATTGGCCAGATAGTGATTGAGAAACATCTGTGCATCGCCCAGCTGCGATAAAGCATCGTTATACTGCAAGGTGATTGCGTTAGGCTCGTTAGGTAAAAATAGCAGTCCACTATTGTGTTTTAAGATTAACACTGTATGGCGCTTATTTCCTTGGCTTACCGAGTAATGAAGGGTGTCGTCCACTCGGGTGATCTTCATTTTTTGAATGAGGAGATTCCAGTCATGATCGACATCCTCAATTTGTACTAAAGCTTCTTGCGCTTTACGTTCACCGATCCTCAATGTCCACACTCTAATACCGAGATCACCCTCATAGCCAATGATTCGCTCGGCAACCTGCGGACGGGGTTCGGCGTAACTTATCTGGGACGATAAACCGAAGAAGAGTAGCGCAGTAAGGATTAGAAAGAAGGGGCTAAACCTATTGATGCGTGAGGGTTTCCAGTTATTCATAATCGTTCCTTGCGTGAAGTGGAGCAATAGTATGAAAGTTGGGATAACGCTAGTGAAGACGATTCTTTCCTTAAAAATAAGCTATTAAGGAAAAAACCTAATATGGTTGAATTAATCTAGTCTTCAGGGCGATAAGCGAAAATTCCGTATGGCTAAACGTTATCAAAGGGAATAAATTTTACCTTGTACGAGGCGCTTTTATGTCGCGATAAATATTCCCCTTAATAACTCCATGAATAATATCGCGATTAAGGGTAGTATGGACGAACTATAAATAATTCATATTGTTACAGTAATAATACCAGCACATTAACCCTCTTTGTTGATCGGGCCGATAATCAATTATAGTTACCTTGGTATCGAGGAAAAGATAAAGCCATGAAGGGTATGATTACTTCATGATCAGACCCTGATGCCGGATTCTGGGGTTTTGTATAAGTATTCTCTTACGGCCAGTGCCAAGAAGCTATCTATAAGAATATTTATGTTTGCCATAACAGCCCCGAGTGATAGGGCTTTCATCGGAGAAAAACCACAAAAATATCTCTCGATTCGCTGGTGTTAAGCAGACTGATAGATAAGTTTTCCCTTTACCAATTGCGGGTCCTTTTCGTATCCATCATCGATATCAGACATCAGCCACTCAATCGGACTATCTAGAGCATAATTAAGCCGCTTGATCTGGAGCTTAGAGAGCTTGCGAGTACCGTTGAGTATTTCATAAACTCTCGAGCGAGTTCCGATGACTTTCGCTAAATCACTCGCCTGTTAGCCTCGTTCTGCCATTCTGAACTTTATCGCCTCAACAGGTGTAGGAGGCGGATCGATTTTAAAATTATCATCTTCGTATTTACTCACTAAGGTGATCATAACGTCCATAAAATCACCTTCCTGAGTACCAATCTCTGACTCATTATCAAATAAAGGCTCTAAGACTTTGAGTGCAGCCCTATAGTCTTCCTCAGTTCGGATGGGTTTAATTTCATAGTTCATGATGTCACCTTATTTGCATCAATTTTATCGTACTCAGCGTGGGTACCAATAAATTTTATATATAGCGCTTGGCGAGAGTAGGAAAGACTACAAACTACTCTATAAGTATTGCCTTTGATATCAAACATAATACGGTTGTTCGATAGGAAGCTTGTAGAGGAAAACGGGTTTTTTGATCTCTGGAAGTGTCTTCAAGTTTGCTTTTTTTACATCGTTATACCAAAAATCAAGGGGGATCCTTGAGCCAGCGTGCTTGGTCCAAAATATCTCAAGTGTCGGCCGTGATAGGATATTCGTCAGGTATGTCTGTTATCCCAATATGGGAATCAACGATGCGATTCGCCGCTAAAGCTAATGAGAGTGCATGCCTGTTATCGCTTTAACTCATAATAATAGCTATGTCGTAGCAGGCCTTGCCAAGGCGAGACACGTTCTATTCGGAAAAAAAGGGCCTGAATTAGCCCTTTATAAGCGGTAATTTAAGAGGGTTATTTACGCAGTTTCGGATCTAGCGCATCACGGAGGCCATCGCCTAATAAGTTAAACGCCAGCACCGTAAGAAAGATCGCCAGGATAGGGAATAGGGCGACATGCGGAGCCATAACCATATCTGAACGTGCCTCGTTAAGCATTGCCCCCCATTCCGGAGTTGGCGGTTGAGCGCCTAAACCAATAAAGGACAGGCTGGCAGCGGAGATAATTGAGACGCCAATACGCAGGGTGAAAAAGACCACGATGGAGGAGAAGGTTCCTGGCAGAATATGCTTGAGGAGAATATGCGCCGTTGAGGCACCAATGCTGCGCGCCGACTCCACCCATGTGAGTTGTTTCAACACCAAGGTGTTACCCCGCACTAGACGGGCAAAAGCGGGAATACTAAAAATAGCCACCGCAATCACTACGTTGGACATTCCCGGCCCCATCAAGGCAACGACTGCGATAGCTAATAGGATCCCCGGAAAGGCGAATAATACATCGCAGATACGCATAATAATTCTATCTGCCCAGCCCTCGAAATACCCGGCGATCAAGCCTAATAGCGTACCAATAACCGATCCCAGCGCGACGGAAAAGACTCCCGCTAAGAGGGAAATTCGTGTTCCCAAGATGACTCGGCTGAAGATATCTCGCCCTAACGCATCCACCCCGAACCAGTGCATCAGGCTAGGGCCTTGATCGATACGGTCATAATCGAAGTAGTTCTCGGCATCGAATGGCGTTAGCCATGGTGCAAAGATCGTAACGATAAAAAGTAGCAGTACAAATAGCGCGGCAATGACCGCCACGGGTTGCTGGCGAAAGCGAGACCAGAATTCGCGCAGTGGCGGCTGTGGTGCTGTTGGGTCAAGGGTCGGTAGGGACTTCAAAGCCGCTTCGCGGCGCCAATTTTTCATCACCTCTCCTCAGCGGTAGCGAATGGTGGGGTTAACCACAGCATAAAGGATATCGACGACTAAGTTGATCACGATAAACTCACAGGAAAATAGGAGGACTAGCGCCTGAATAACAGGGTAATCGCGGTTTTCGACTGAATCGATCAACAGACGCCCAAGTCCTGGCCAGTTAAAGACGACTTCAACCACAATCGCGCCACCCAGCAGCAGGCCGAATTGTAGTCCCATCATGGTAATAACGGGGATTAACGCGTTACGTAAACCGTGTTTGAAGATAACGCGACGGGGACTTAAGCCTTTTGCGCGGGCCGTACGCATATAATCTTCGCCTAGCACCTCAATAAAGGATGCGCGAGTGAATCGCGCCATCACCGAGGCAACCGACGCGCCGAGGGTGAGAGAAGGCAAGATGTAATTACGCCAGCTATCGGCACCGACCGTAGGTAACCAGCCCAGTTGCACGGAGAAGATTTGCATTAGGAGTATGCCTAATGCAAAGGCAGGAAACGAGATGCCGGATACTGCAATCAACATTCCTAGCTTATCCGGCCAACGGTTACGCCATACCGCAGAGGCAACACCGATAAATAAGCCGAAAAGACACGACCAGGCCATGCTACAAAGCGTGAGGAGTAGCGTAGGCATAAAGCGGCTGGCTATCTCTTCACTCACTGGGCGTTGTGACGACATCGATTGGCCAAAGTCGCCATGGAGTAATCGGACGATATAATGCCAAAACTGCTGCGGTAGAGGTAAATCTAACCCCAATTGATGCCGTACCATGGCGACGACGCTGCCGTCAGCATTGGGTCCGGCCAACAGACGAGCTGGATCCCCAGGTAATAGGTGAACAAAAAGAAAGACGAGAATGGCGACAATCAATAACGTCGGCAGCATCCCTAGCAAGCGTTTAAGAAAATAATTGAGCATGCATATTCTCGAGTTGTGGGCAAGCAATGCCTGCCCGAAACAATCACTTCAGATCGGCATTGTCAAAATCAAAGCCCGTATCAGGCATGACATTGAAATGGGTGAGGGCCTTATTATTGGCTGAAACGAGCTTTTCAACCACCAACGGGATCCAGGGTTGATCATGCCAAATATTATCTTGCGCATCTTTGTAGAAAGCATTTTTCTTGGCTGGATCGGTGGCGTTTAACGCATCGGCCAAATCTTTATCCACTTGTGGGTTGCTATAGAAAGCGGTATTAAAGATGGCAGGTGGCCACGAACTGGTCGCAAACAGCGGTGTTAAGGCCCAGTTTGCCTCGCCGGTAGAGGCGGTCCAGCCTGTATAGAACATCCGCACGCCGCTCTCTTTCTGTCCCTTATCTTCGACCTGTGCCGCACGTTGTCCGGCATCCATCGCCGTCACTTGGGCTTTAATCCCCACCAATGCAAGCTGTTGCTGAGTAAACTGCAACACTTTCTGCGCGGTGGAGTGGTTGTGTGAAGACCATAGCGTCGTCTGGAAACCTTGCGGATAACCGGCTTCCTTCAATAGTTGACGTGCTTTGGCCGGATCGTAAGGAATGGCCGGATAGTGTTGGGCGTCGGCAATGGCTGGCGGCACAATCCCCGTAGCCGGCGTAGCATAGCCTGCAAACGCTACCTTAGCTAAAGCCTCGCGGTTGATCGCATAGTTTAAGGCTTCACGAACTTTCGGATTATCGAAAGGTTTTTGCGTCACGTTAAGACTGATGTAACGCTGCATAATTGAAGGCCAGCTCACCACATCTAGCTTACTGTTCGCCTTCAAGCGCGGAGCTTGCTCGTAAGGAATAGGGTAGGCGAAATCGGCTTCGCCGGTTTGCAGCATCGCCGCACGGGTATTGTTATCGGCCACAGGACGCCAGACGATACCGTCTAACTTAGGTAACCCTTTTTGCCAATAATTAGGCCATTTCTTTACCGTCATGGCATCGGTCTGGTTCCAGCTGACGAATTGGTAAGGGCCGGTGCCGACCGGATGGAAGCCAATCTGTTTACCGTATTTCTGTAATGCGGTAGGTGAAATCATGACCGCCGAGGGATGCGCGAGGGTATTGATAAAAGCGGAAAAAGGTTTTTTCAGCGTAATTTTTACCGTGTGCGCATCGATCGCTTCGGTCTTCGCGATATCGTTAAATAGATTGTAGCGTTTTAAATGGCTGTCGGGATTACTGGCACGATCGAGGTTGACCTTAACGGCTTGTGCATCGAACGGAGTACCATCTTGGAAGGTCACATTGGGTCGTAAGGTGAGTGTATAGGTCAGTCCATCGTTGCTGACTTTATAGCTTTCCGCCAGCACCGGTTTAATCTTCATATTTTCATCAAAGCCGTAAAGCCCTTGATAAAACGACTTGGCGACACTTTGCGAAAGGGTGTCATTCGCATCGTAAGGGTCGAGTGTCGTAAAGTTCGATCCCACGGCAACGACGATATTTTTTGCGGCAAAGCTCGGTATACTGGCAAGAGTTGCGGTCATACCTACGGCAATAAGCCAAGGGAGCTGGCGTGTGGTGATCATAAAGTCTCTCCTGTCTGCAATGAATGGGTTGCCGCATGGGTCGGCGATAAGTGTGAGGTCGACGCGTTTATCGCAACATAATGGCCAGGGGCGACTTCATTGAGCGTTACGCGTTCGGGGCCTTTTCCTAAGGGATAGATGGCGCTGGGGATCTCTTCAACCGCCGAAGAGAGCGGGGGGCGCTGACTTCTTGGGTCGGCAACCGGCACCGCGTTAAGTAATTTTTGCGTATAGGGATGCTGCGGTGCGGCGAAGATTGCCGCGCGCGGGCCTATTTCCACGATTTGACCTTGATACATAACGGCCACGCGGTGGCTAATCCGCTCAACAACCGCCATATCATGGGAAATAAATAAGAAAGCCAGTCCTTGCTCGCGCTGTAAGTCGAGGAGCAAATTAATAATTTGCGCTTGCACTGAGACATCCAAGGCTGAGACCGACTCGTCAGCGACGATTAATTTAGGATTAGAAGCCAGCGCACGGGCGATACAGATACGTTGTCGCTGCCCACCGGAAAATTGATGCGGATAGCGTAAGGCGTGTTCGGCGGATAAACCGACTTTTTCCAAGAGCTGATGCGCGCGCAGTTGAGCTTCGGCTGGGGAGGCCAGCTTATGCACCAACAGTGGCTCCATAATCGAATAACCGACGGTTTTGCGTGGATCGAGCGAAGCATAAGGGTCTTGGAAAATAAACTGAATTTGCTGGCGTAAGGTATTTAACGCCGAGCCAGTAAGCTTATCGATACGTTGCCCATTAAAGGTAATGGCACCCTGCTGGCTATTGACCAATTGGAGTAGGGCACGCCCGGTTGTCGATTTCCCGCAACCTGACTCGCCGACGAGCGCCAAGGTTTCCCCCGCACGCAAATCAAAACTCAGATGTTCTACTGCATGCACCTCGCTAACGACGCGATTGAGTAAGCCGCCGCGCAGCGGGAAGCGGGTAACCAGGTCTTCTACTTGCAGTAGCGGCTCAGAATCCCTTTCGACGGTATCAAGCTTATCGGTAAACGGCTTTTCATCGGTGGATAAGACAAATTTTTGCGGATAATCGTAGTTCTGCATATCTCCTAAGCGCGGCACCGCCGCAAGGAGTTGGCGCGTATAGGGATGTTGTGGCGCGTAGAATAGGGTATCGACCGCCGCGGTTTCTAGCACTTGACCTTGACGTAATACGGTCACCTCATCGGCCATTTCCGCGACCACGCCCATATCATGAGTGATAAAAAGCACACCCGTATCTAAATCCCGTTGTAATTCACGGATTAGCGTTAAGATTTGTGCCTGCAAGGTAACATCGAGCGCAGTGGTCGGCTCATCGGCAATTAGTAGTGAAGGGCGGCAGCTGAGTGCCATGGCAATCATTACCCGCTGGCGCATACCGCCGGAAAGCTGGTGCGGATAACGTGAAAGAATCTGTTTCGCAGCAGGGATGCGCACGCGCTCTAACAGCTGAAGACTCTGTTGTAGTGCTTCGGCATGAGAAAGTGACTGATGCTGACGCACTGCTTCGGCTAACTGCTGACCGATGGTAAAAACCGGATTGAGTGATGTCATCGGCTCTTGGAAGATCATCGCAATTTCAGCGCCCCGCACCCTTTGCCACTGAGATTCCGTAAGTTGCCCTAAATCAATCTGCTGCCCGGCCCGATTACGCAATAGTCGCCGACCCTCGACTTCAGCCTCTTTAGGTAACAGTCCCATCAACGCCAATGAGCTAACCGATTTTCCCGACCCTGACTCACCGACTAACGCGAGGGTTTTTCCTCGATAGACCGTCAGGTCAAGGTTATCGACCACGGAGTGAAGCCTTCCCTGTTGCGGGAAACGGATGGTCAGATTGTCCACCTGTAAGATGGGCTGAGACTGATGAGCTTGTTGATCCGTTTCCGACACCCTTAACTCTCCCTTATAACACTGCACTGCAAAGGCAATGTTCATATGATAAATACGCAACTCACCGCGCATAGTTCACTTAACGCGTAATCAAAAGTATATGATGTTTCTCAGGTTATGCCATTTTGACTATAAGAACTCTTGTTAGGCTTGTAAATCAATAACCTTGGGCAGGTAATAACGTTTTGTTATGGTCCTTGCTAAAAAGATCTAATCGCTAGGCGACGATATCTGGGGAGATGCCGATGCTAATCGACAATTTTGTAACACCGGTAATTGCTCACGCACCGCAGTAAGATGCGCTTTATCAAGCTGAGCGAAAATAAGCTGTGAGCGTTCGCCGGCCTGCGCGATCACCAAACCCAGCGGATCGACCACGAGGCTGTGCCCAATATTTTTTACGCCACATTCGCCGCTCGCCGCAAGATAACAGGTATTCTCCAACGCGCGTGTGCGCGTTAACAGTTCCCAATGCAGTTCCTTATTGGGACCTTTTAGCCATGCTGCGGGCAGTACTAATAATTCCGCGCCTTGTAAGGCCAGGGCTCGCGCCATCTCGGGAAACCGCAGATCGTAGCAGGTCATGACGCCGACGGTGAAATCATCAATTTGTAATAAGGGAGGCAAAGTATTGCCTGCAATAACCTTATCTGATTCACGCACGGTAAATGCATCATAAAGGTGGATTTTGTCGTAGGTCAGAACGATCTCACCTTGGCGTAACGCCACCAATACGTTGCGCGCTTTATTATTCCCAGCGGGCACATGTAGCGTAAAGAGGGTTGTCAGGGAGAGGGGACGGCTAGCAGCGAGAAGCTGACGGATAAAGGGACCTTCCAAGGGTTGCGCTGCGTCGATCACCCATTGACTGTCCTGATTATCCCGCGCTAATACCGCCTCGGGTAATACCAGCAATCTTGCACCTTGTCGATCTGCATCCTGCATAAACTGGATAATAGTATTGGCATTTTCACGCCATTCTCGACTTACTGACCATTGACCCAATGCGATATTCATTGCTGCTCCTAGTAATCGAGTAAGAAAACGCCAATAAGTACTGTAGAGGCTTTCACCCATATCCCCAAGGGAATTATTGCGATCTCACCGTAGCTCAGGGCATGATGTTGAATAACGGATAACGAGGAGTATGACTATGACACCTTTATTTGTGTATGGCACCTTACAGAAGGGCCGCGAAAATGAGCACCTACTTAGCCGCATCGGTGGCGAGTGGATTGCCGCGACGATTCGTGGCACCTATTACCCTAAAGCTTGGGGACTTGCCGCCGGTTTTCCAGGTGTTATCCTTGACGATCACGCCGATGAAGTTCCGGGTTATCTCTTCATCAGTCCACAGCTTGCTGATCACTGGCCAGAATTAGATGAGTTCGAGGCGGGTTATGATCGCCTACTCACCACTGCGACCGCGGCAGATGGGCAACGCTACGAGGCTTGGGTCTATCAAGTACAGCCTCCTTGTTCATCCTAGTCTATCGATTTTGTAATAATCCTAAGCGTTAAGAATGATCTGCCTTAAAAAACAGCAACTAACTCGACAGCACTGGATTAGACCAAGCGGATGCTTTATACTCCCTGCCACATTAAGGCCCCTTAGCTCAGTCGGTTAGAGCAGACGACTCATAATCGTTTGGTCCCCAGTTCAAGTCTGGGAGGGGCCACCAAATTTTCCCTGTTAAAT
>Ga0153974_1000119_pt1 | contig 18760 bp, 15 predicted proteins | sample TSGA058MetaG_FD_104741 | JGI IMG/M metagenome (GOLD analysis project Ga0153974, IMG submission 104741) | Attine ant fungus gardens microbial communities from Georgia, USA - TSGA058 MetaG | ecosystem: Host-associated > Fungi > Mycelium > Unclassified | place: USA: Georgia, Yuchi Wildlife... | reverse complement strand
TAATGGTTTCTGTTGGATTAGTCGTTGGTGTAATTGCCCCTATAACACCATAGGGACAATACTCTTCAAGTGTCAGTCCCCCATCTCCGCTCAGCGCTGTTGTTACCAAATCTTCAGTTCCTGGTGTCTTTAAAGCTGCGATTTTATTTTTAAGGTATTTATGTTCATAATTCCCCATTTTTGTTTCCTCAACAGCCATTTTTGAAAGTAGTATTAAATTTTCATCCTTCAAAATGACTTGACGTAGTGCCTCTATATATGTTTCACGTTCTCTCATAGAAACTTGTGTAAGTTTTTGAAAAGCAACATCAGAAGCCTCGATTGCTTCATCCATCGTATCAAAAACCCCCTCTTTAATTATTTCCATTTCATCTTTAATACGCTGAACTATTGTTTCTATCAAGGTTTCATCAACATTCATTCCTCTCACCTCTTTTATAATAGATTTAGATTTAAAAAAATTTTCGATCTTTCAGGTCCCTTCACCTAATTAAATTATGATTAACATGAGGGATAGACTATCTAATGATTATGATAAATTCCGACATAATCTTGATTCTTTAAGGCGCAAGCATTAGCTTCATCTAAATCTAAGTGAATCTCCGTAACAAAATTTTCCGAAACTCTCACTAGAACGTTTCCTAAAATACACTTACGTTCTCCAAAAGTTTCAATTGAAATTTTATCCTTGTCCTCTAAACACAGTTTACGAGCATCATTTGCTGCCATGTGAATATGGCGACTAGCAACAATCACACCATTTTGAAGACAAAGTGATCCTTTAGGACCCATTAGTTCAATTCCTGGAGTTTGCTCTAAATCTCCAGATTCCCGAATAGTTGGTTTTACACCTAATTGAAACGTGTCACTCATTGAAACCTCGATTTGGCTCTTTTCGCGAAAAGGTCCTAAAATTCTAACATTTTCAATTTGACCTTTTGGACCTTTAATTTTTAAAGTTTGTTCAGCTGCAAACTGCCCAGGTTGCTTTAATTTTTTAAAAGGAATTAATTTAGCCTCGGAACCAAATAATGTTTTAAAATCAGATTGTGACAAATGGATATGGCGGTTTGACACTCCAACAGGAATTCGAAATTGTTGAATATAATGGATTCTATCAATTACTTGTTTTACTACAGTCTCAACTAACTGTTCATCAATCATAAGGCATCATTCACTTTCAACTAATTTTTAAAATAATACTAATTCTGTTTAGAAATGTTCCTGTATAGAAAACCATGGATTCTTGACGTATCTCCACATCCTTAGACCTGCTTTGATATCATTCAAATATTAACTACTAAAAACCAACTGCATCTAACATAAATTTACAAAGATTTCCGGCTACAGCTTAGAAAGCCTGAAGCTAAGGGATAAGGACGTAGCGTGTGCGTTAGGGTAACAACGGCTGTGGCTGAAAAGAACGCAAATTTTGAATCATTTCAAAGATGAATTAGTATGAATACGACTTACCATTTCTTTTAAAATTGGGACTTTGTCTAAACGCTCCCATGTAAATTCTTTTTCTTGGCGACCAAAATGACCATAGGTTGCTGTTTTTTTGAATCTAGGACGACATAAATCCAATTGTTTAATAATATCAATAGGTTTAAAAGAAAACACTTCATCTACTATAATCTGTAAAATTCTTAAATCAATTTCTTCTGTTTGAAAAGTGTTGATTGTAATCGCCTCTGGCTCTTCTTTTCCAATAGCATAAGCAATTGAAACTTCACAACGCTTTGCTAATTTAGCCGCAACAATATTTTTAGCTACATATCTCGCCATATAAGCAGCACTTCTATCTACTTTTGTTGCATCTTTACCTGAAAAAGCTCCCCCTCCATGCCTTGCAATTCCACCGTAAGTATCTACCATAATTTTTCTTCCCGTTAATCCAGTATCTGCAGCTGGACCACCTACAATGAAACGCCCTGTTGGATTAATATGGATTCGAGTTTCATTCGTAATATATTGGCCGATGCTTCTGTAAAGTACATCTTCCATTAAAACATCATGTAGGTAACCATTTTCAATATTTTCTCGGTGTTGGGCTGATAATACAATACTATCTATATATAACGGATGGCCTTGATCATTATACTTGACTGTAACTTGACTTTTACCGTCAGGATATAACCACCAAACACTTCCATTTTTCCGCACCTTAGCTAGTTGCTTTGAAATTTCATGAGCTAATTCAATGGGAAGCGGCATGAAATTTTCAGTTTCATCACTAGCATAGCCATATATAATTCCTTGATCCCCTGCCCCTAATTGCTCATTTTCCTTTTGAACTCCTAATGCAATATCGGGAGATTGATTATTAATATTTGTTAAAATCATACATTTCTGAAAATCTAATCCCGCTACCTCTTCTATATAACCAATTTCTTTTAAGATACTTCTCGCAATCGTTGCTACATCTAAGGTAACGTTTGCTGTTATTTCTCCAGCAATAACCACTGTATTTTTAGAAATAAGTGTTTCAACTGCTACACGGGCATTAGGATCATGGACTAAATACTCATCTAAAATACCATCTGATATTTGATCACATATCTTATCTGGGTGGCCCTCTGTTACCGACTCAGCCGTTACCAAATATCCATCCATCTGTTATCACCTACTTTTCAAATAATACTAATTACTGACTCAGCCTATATTCATTAATTGTCATTCCTTCAAATTTTTTAAATACTTTTGCAAAATAACTCACTTCATTATAGCCTAATAGAAAAGTAACCTCTGTAACACTAAGAACTGTTAAAAGAAAATAAGCTTTAGCTAAATAAATTTTTCTCATATGAAGATAATTCATCACACTCGTATTTAAATGTTGACGAAAAACTCTACTAATATAACCTTGACTAACCTCACATTCACGAGTTATCTCACTGAGACCAATATTTTCATGAATATGTTTATTAATAAATAAGATAACTCGTTGAATCTTTTTGGACTTTTTCATTAAGTGTTGCTGTAATAAATAATCAACCATTTGAAATAACCAATACTCTACCGTAATACTAGAGCTAACATCCAAGCTTTTTAGTGAAAAGACAGATTCTTCTAAATTATCATCTAAATAAATCGTTCGAACTATATTCATCATCATTTGTTTCATTTCTTGACTGATAGAATCAAATTCCTTAATGTCTTCAAAAAAACTATTTATATCTACACCACTAATTGAACGAATAAATTGTTTTTGAAGTTCTTTTATCATAAGATAAATACCTTCTTCATCCTCTTGAAAAAAATTATATATCTCTTTAACTAATTTAGGTATGAGGCTATACGTTGCTGGAAAATCATTTGTATCAATAGCTTTTACTAATTCCGTTAAAAACGTTGTCGGCATTTGAAAACTTACTTCTATTTGGTTAATAATATGATGACCTGAAAAAACTCCCTTATCTTGAAACCTTAAAACTTCTTTTTCTCCTAAGTGACCAATTATGATTGAAATGAAATCAACTATCATTATAAATTTTTCATAAGGCATCTTAGGGATTAATGTATATAAAGCCTGCATTTCCTTTAAATCCTCTTCACTCTGAGTAGGCTTTAAAATCATTTCTAATTTTGTAATTTGATTAGGTAAATGGCTTCCCTGCACTTGTCCACCTATAAATCCCCCAAGATAGTGATTTCTTACAATTAGCGGAATCGCTACTTCCAATAATCCACATGGACATAAATAAACGAATGGCTTTTGTGTCACTGCTGATGAAATACTTCCAAAAGCATCCGATGATTGACACAGTCGTTCATTTGCTTTATTCTTTCTTAGACGTTGGCAAAAAGGAGTAAATGAGGTTAATTCTGTTACCGGCTCCCCTTTATAGTCAATGGTGACAAATGCTAATCCTGTTGCGTCAGAAATAATTTGCTGAATCTGTTCAAGAATTTCTTTTCCAAATAAAGTTTCAATATTTAATTGTTCTAAAGCTAAGTCTATTTCTAATTTTTCTTTCAATCAAAATCGCCCCCTTACTCCAACGTTCGTGATAACGTTTGCATTTATTATAAAGGGTTTTAAAGATTTTTAATAGATTTTACGAAAAATTTCTTTAATTTCTTTTGCGGTTATACCAACAGGATTTGTCTTTAGACAAAAATCTTTTAACGTATTAGTTGTCAGCTCCATTATTTGTTCCTGAAAATAAACCTCTGAAATATCACACTCACGTAAGTTTTGAGGTAACTTCATTATTTTTTTTAGAGTTTTAAGATAAAGTTTCATTAATGTTACTGCATAATCATCACTATCCCCTTTATTAGCTAGCCCTAACTTCCTTGCTAAGTTAGCATATTTTTTAAATACTAATTCATTTTGGGTATTAAAAGCGATGACTTGCTCTAAAACAATGGCATTTCCTAAACCGTGAGGAATTTTAAATTTACCACCTAATTGATGTGCCAAACTATGACTCAATCCTAAACCAGCTGAATTAAATGCCATTCCAGCTAAATTAGAAGCAATAAGTAAATCTAAGCGTGCCTGCTTATTATGAGATCCTTGTGTAAAACAAACCAGTAAAGATTTAAAGCTAAGTTCCAACGCTTTTTCAGCTAAAGCATCTGAATAGGCGGTAGCATTCAAGGCAACATAGGCTTCTAATCCATGGGTTATGACATCCATTCCTGTGTAAGCTGTTAGATGAGGCGGAACACTTAGAGTCAAATTAGCATCTAAAAGCGCAATATCTGGTAATAAATCTTGATGTGCAATCACATGTTTAACTTGAGAATCTTGATCTGTTACAACTGTAACTGAGGTAACCTCTGTCCCTGTCCCACTGGTTGTTGGAATTGCAATAAATTCAAAGTTAGCCAATCCCCCCCTCTTTTTAGCAAAATAAATCATCCCTTTGGCCGTATCAATAGCTGATCCTCCACCTATACCAAGAATAATAGTAGGTGACTTTTGGACTAGGACAACAACTCCATTGCTAACTTTTTCTAATGTCGGATCAGGAATAACATCAGAAAAAACAGTAACTTGGTTTGTTTCCTTAAGTTTTTTAAGCAAAGCTGAAATAATATGATGATTAACTAGAAATGGATCACAAACCACTAATATCCTTTCATTTTCATAAGCAGAAAGTAGACTTGACTCGCAAGCTTCAATTAAGATTTTAGTTTTAAAATATATGGGTTCCATTTTTAACCCCCTTTTAATTAAAATTAACCTTATACTAAAACGCCACATCTTGCGGCCTTTTTTGCCCCATCCGTCGTCACCCTTCCACACACCATGCTTTGGCATCCCTTTGTTCCAGGTTATAAGCACTGGAACAAAAAATGCTCACAATCTGTCGTTTTTTTAAAACCAAATTAGTATTAACACCAAACAAAAGACCTAATTTTATTTAAAATAAATAAGTTTTAAATTAATAACAATCTTTAAATATCAACGGAATCAATAATCCCAACAATAGCTGCGTCAATGCAAACATGAGAATTTCTTTCGTTCACTCTTATTGCCGATCCAGTCCCCACCAAAACATAATCGCCACTTCCTGCTCCTACATAATCTGCTACTACAGCCTCATCGTTTAACGGTATTAAGTTAGAATTTAATTTTTGAACAATCAACAGTTTATATCCAATTAAAGTTTCCTCTTTCTTTGTTGAAACTATATTTCCAATTACTTTTCCAATATACATAGGGTTCAATCTCCTCTAGGCTTACTTGAACTTACTTCGTGGGTTCTTCTATTCCGGCTTCAGTTCAGTTGCCTTTAGTTTCTTGGATTTAGACACTTTCGTTTCTTTTGAAATAACTTTTTCTTTCTTTGACTGAACCTTTTCCGTTTCTTTCTCAGAATAAATCAACCTATCTAATGACTCAGATGGTCTGGAAATAACTTTGCAACCGATAAATTTTTCTCTATTTTGTGACAATCGTTGTCCTAGTTCAATGGCAGCCGCAACTGATGAGACATCTCCTATTATCTTTACGGTAACCCACCCAAAGCCATTGGTTTTTTCTAACTCAACAATATTAACATGAGCCGTCTTAACCATAGCATCTCCTACTTCCAAAGCCATCGTTAACCCTTTGACCTCTATAATACCTAAGGCTTTTTTCAACACTGCTCACCTCTTCTCAACTTACCTTAACTTTAATACTTAATGATAATCCCTAATTCCTGTGCTTTTTCTTTTGCAAGATCCGTTATAATATCTTGTCTATCTAATTTAATTTCTGATCCTTGAAAATTAAAAACATCTTGATAAGTGATAATTTTTCTTTCTGCTTGCTTATGAAAACTCATATCAGCCATCTTATCGATTATGTTAATTTCATAATCAGCCAATGTCTTAACATATTTTTGAAAGGTTCTCTGATAACCTGCAGGTTCTTTTCCCGTTAACATTTGCATTCCAGATTTTAAAATACTAACCTTCTGTCCTTGTTCGAAACAATGTTCAATCCATTTCGTTGCAAACGTATCACCAACTCCAAGCGCCGTTTTAGCGATTAATGTTTTATTAAACATAGGAAATAGACTCTCAAACACCCCTAAAGGAGGTTCAGTTATACTAGATTGCTGGACATATGTAAAATTAGATTTTTCAGGAAAAATCTCTCTATTTTTTTCGATATCTAGACACTCATCATATAAGATAACCACTTTATAGTCTTGTTGGATATATAATGATTCAAATAACCCTAAAGGATAGGTTATAGCTTCTGTAAGGACAACATATAAAATCGGTACTGAAGTCTCTTCCATTTCCTCTAGTACTCTAGAAATGATTTTTCTTAAAGTAGTTTCATTAAACTCCATCTCTATCCCCCTTAATTAAAGGAAAGGTAAACACCTTTTTAGCTCTTTACTTTCTAAAAAGGTGTTTTTAATATTTTAAATATTAGAGAGTACTTTTAGGTAAAAGCTTTTCTGTATCTGCATGTGGGCGTGGAATAACATGGGTTGAAACCACCTCTCCCACCTGATTAGCCGCTGCAACACCAGCATCAACAGAAGCTTTAACTGCTCCTACATCTCCACGAACCATAACAGAAACTAACCCTGATCCAATTTTTTCATAACCAATTAAGTTAACATTTGCCGCTTTAACCATTGAATCAGCAGCCTCAATTGCTGCAACTAAACCTTTTGTTTCAATCATTCCTAATGCTTCCGAATTCATACATAATTCCTCCTCTTATTTTTTAAATATATGGGGTTGACCCCGACTTTGGCTCATCGCCTAACGTCCCTAATAATTTTGTTCCAACCTCAATTGCTGAACGCACAGCTTGTCGAACAGCTCCCGAATCACCCGTAAAGGTTAAGATAACTTCGTTTGAGTTACTGGTTCCCTGAGAGGGAGAGCTATAACCTACAATCTCAATGCTTGCCGCTTTAGTTGCTACATCTGCTAAAACTGTACCAATAGCTGCAGGTCCTGCACAAACCATTCCAAAAGCCCGTCCTAAAGGTGTCCCAAAGGCTTTTTCTAAACAGTAACTTGCGCGAGCTGTATATTGAAACTCTAAATGTCCTGCATCATTTGAATAAACATCTCCAAAATACTTTTCTAAACTAGTAAGAGCAATTTCAACTGCACGCTTAGCATCCGATACATCTTCTGCACCTATATAAATTAAACTCCCATGACCGGCACCACCTTTTGTATCCCGAGGTAATTCGATAGAAATCACTTCTGTATTAGTGGCTTTTACAGCATCATCAACTGCCATAATCTGTGGTCCTGCTCCTACTCGACCGCCAATAATTCCAATTGAACGATATTTACCCAATTTCATCACATCTAATAACATCGGATCTACATTAGCGATGACTAATCCGATAGTATCCCCAATAGCCGTTCCCACAAATTCCGTAACTCCCACAGGGCTTTGGGGAACTTCAACTCCAGGTGATGAACTATTTTTTTGCAAACCTAGTTCATCTGTTACTTGTTTCATGACTTTCTCAATTAACTCTTGATTCACCTTTTAGCCTCCTATCTTTTTGAGTTTTTTTCTTATCCACCTCTAACACAATTAAATCCTGCTTCAACCACAACCTGCTCTAAACTCTTTAAAACCGTTTGCGATAAAGCATTCATATTTTTGAAAAGATAATCTTGTCCCATAATTTCATACTTATTTTCACCATAACTATGATATGGAAGTAAGTGAATAGTCTTAACATCCTTTAAGGTTTTAACAAATTCACACAAGTCCCTCACCTCATCAACAAATGCATTTACCTCAGGAACCACAGGAACTCTCACAGCCACTTCGGTTAACTCTGAAATTCTTTTAGCATTTCGTAAAATAACTTCATTAGATACCCCCGTATACTGTTGATGAAGTTTATCATTCATTGCCTTTATATCAAGCAAAACTAAATCCACATTAGGAATGACCTTTTCAATGGTTTTAGCAGAAGCAAAACCAGTAGTTTCAATAGCCGTATGCCACCCCATTGCTCGACAAGCTTTCAATAACTCTACCGTAAACCCAGATTGAACCAGCACCTCACCACCTGACAATGTAATACCTCCACCAGAACGCCGATAAGTAATCCCATCTTTTTTTAATTCTTCAACAATTTCTAAAACCGTCATTTTTTTACCCTTCAAAGTCAACGCACTAGTCGGACAATTTTCAGTGCAGTTACCACAATTAGAACAAAGTTCGCGATTAACAATAGGTGAAGTTTCTAAATCGATTGCTCCTAATGAGCAAGACTTAACACAAATCCCACAACGAATACACTTATCTTGTTGATACATAAGCACAGGGTTTAATCGCTGAGACTCAGGATTACAACACCAAGCACAACGAAGTGGACAACCCTTTAAAAACACAATCGTCCGAATACCAGGCCCATCATGAACAGAAAATCGCTGAATATCAAAGACAAAACCCGATGCCCCATAATTAATTTCATTCATTCCCGTAACTCCTTTAGAGTTGCTTATAGTGAATGCTCAGTTCGATTAATAATATCATCCTGAACCTCTTTAGCTAATACAACAAAATGAGCACTATATCCAGCAACGCGAACAACTAAATCTTTATAATCTTCAGGATTCTTTTGTGCTTTTATCAAAGTCTCCTTATCAATAACATTAAATTGAACATGCATTCCTTTACGATCAAAATAACTTCTTACAAGTGCTGAAAAATTTAATAATCCTTTATCCCCAGCAACTGCTGATGGTAAAAACTTTTGATTATATAGGGTTCCATTAGAAGCAATAAAGTGATCCAGCTTAGCAACTGAATTAGCTGCTGCTGTAGGACCATTAGAATCTTTACCTGCACGGGGGGAGACACCATCTGCTAAAGGTTTCTTTGCTAAGCGACCATTCGGTAAAGCCTGAACATCTTTTCCAAATAAAACATTAGCCGAAACTGGATAAATCCCTGCTTGAAACTGTCCTCCTCGCGGATTACGATATTTCTCAACTTCTAAACAATAAATCTTAGCACATCTGCGAGCAATAAAATCCACCTCATCATGATCATTACCAAAACTCGGAGTATTATCTAACATTCTGCGAATATGCTCAAAATTATTTTTATTTAATTGTGACGTTTTAGCTTGTGGGGTTAAATTTTTAGCTGCTAATTTTGTATAAACCTCATTTAAGTCAATAGATTGCGAATTAGTTAACATTTGTTTGACAATTTCATAAATCTGCGCTTCTAACTCATCATTTAATGGAGGCGTCGTTTCACTAGTTGTAGCCTCCTCATGACCAAAATTACAAGCTAATGCCTCTTTTAATTCAGTCAATGTTAGCTTCCTATCCTCAAAAACATTTTTCTGAATCGCATAAACAGAATCTCCAGTATCTGCCACTCCAAAAGCTTGAGGTCCTGTAAAATTATAAATAGCTCCTCCCTCTTGAACGGTTTTTCCTCGACCGATACAATCATCAACCATAGCTGATAAAAACGGTAATGGAGCCCGTTCAGCATGTGCTAAATCTACGCTATTACAAGCATCTGCTAAATAATAAACAAAATGAGCCATTTGTTTTTGAAACGCAGTAAAAAGATCTTCTATGCTAGTAAAACTTGTAAGTTCCCCCGTAATAGGCCCCAGTTGCTGAGTACCAACCTTACCATTGTTTAACGTAATTTCTAATATTTTAGCCACATTGAAAAATGCCGCATCATGCCACCCTTCTGTTTTATTAGGAACTTGTGGCTCTACACAACCAATAATACAATAATTACGAGCATCTTCTAAGGAAACACCGCGATTCACTAAAGAAGGAATAATAACCTCATCATTATACATGGCAGGAACTCCTAGCCCCAATCGAACCACTTCACAGGCTCTAAGTAAAAATTCATCTGGCGTCCCTTGCCAAACTCGAATGGAAAATGAGGGTGCTGGTAACGCAACATTAGCTGCTGATTCCATACACATATAAGAGATTTCATTAGTTGCATCTCTTCCTTCTGCATCCTGCCCTCCTACACATAAATTCTGAAAAACTTGATAACCAGCAAAAGCCTGTGCCGAAACTTCATCTCGAGTCTTATTAAGATCATTTAGTTTAACCCAAATACAATCAATAAGTTCTTGTGCCGCTTTTAGTGTAATAGAAGTGTCCATTTGATAATAGGGATACATGTATTGATCAAAACGTCCTGGTGATATCGAATGTCCATTAGATTCCATTTGCACCATTAATTGTATAAACCAAAAGGATTGACAAGCCTCATAAAAATTAGTTGCCCCGTACTCTGGAACACGACAACAATTTTTCGCTATTTTTTCTAACTCTTCTTTTCGAATTGGATTTACTTCACGAGACGCTAATTCCTTAGCATGATTCGCGTATCGCTTGGCAAATTGAATAGCCGCTTCATAAGTAATACGAGTCGCCTCATAGTACTGACTTTTTTTGATATAATCTGAATCCATTTTGTCTAAATTTCGCTTAGCGCTTTCAACTTCAGCTAAAATTCCCCTAAATCCCTCTTTTAAAATCTTGCCATAGTCAACACAAATATGGCCAACACCACCGTAGAAATAATTTCCTACCGTAAAAATCCCCGAACTTATGTAGGTTTTAGCTTCTTCTGACATGTAGGAATCTGCTAAATCACTTGTGGTTTTTCCTTTCCAATATCTAAAGGCTTCTTCTAATTCAGATACGGTTTCTTTTGGAATTTCAAAGGGATCTGCCATTCTTGTACCCATTGTTTCAAATTCTTTAGCTACCCATTCATAGGAAAATTCTGGACATAACCCTGTACTACGAGAGGTTTTAGTTAAGGAACCTACCACTAATTCATGGTCACGAATGGTAACTGGCATCTTTAAAAATAATTTCTCAGCCACTTTCGCTCTCCTTAAAACAGCTGACAACCCCTCAGTTTCCTTGTAAGCTTCTGTAACTAATAACACTCGATCTGATTCTACTCTCGGTTTTGCATCGACAATTTGCTTTTTTAACTTTTGAACTCTTGAAGTTGGTTGTTTAAATCCTTTTTCTATCATTATTCGAATCTCCTCCAACTCTTAGGTATTTAATAAATCTAACCTTATTATAACGTTTAAAAAAACGGATACATAATAAAATCCAAACCTAAGCTATAGTAAAATTCAAACTTAACACTAAGCCATACCAGACTAATGTTTGTATGCTTCTCTTAAGTGCCCCTAAATTCAAAATTCACTATTTGAATTATTGGGATAAAAGAAAGCATAGATACTAGGCTAGAAAGGTCAGAGTTCAGTAATCAAAGTTCAACTTGTGATTTCAATTTTAACTGAATAAACATGATTAAAAATAAATACAGTTTTGATGGCAAAATAGCAGAAATAAAAAACTTGTAGAGAATCGAATACCTCAATGTAATACCATTTTGATTTTAAAATATTGACATATTGACGAGGATTTCTCACACGCAAGCGAGTACATATGCGACTGACGAGGCATTTTGGAACTAAGGGATGCCAAAGCATCGTGTGTGGAATTATAACGAAGTCCAGGCGTGAATAAGACCGGTAAGATGTTATTCCAAAATGTATAAGGTACTTCTCTAGAAGCATTTTTATGTAGTAAATTTTTCGTACTACACAATATATCCGAATCAAACAAGGTATGTTGCTTTCTCAAAACCTTTAAAAATAAGCTATTTATATGAAAACAAAATACATCTAAAATGAGCAAATCTGATAAAATTTCATCCGCTCGTAACCAAAACTTCCTAACCCTTAGCTTTCCAAAATGGGTTTAAGTTAATAGCCATTTTTCTCCCCTCTTTTTCTTGTTTAACTTTAACTCTATTATGTGCTAATATTGGTCAAGTGGGGTAGGCCAAACAACAAAGAAAAAGCCATAACACATTTTATTGTGTAATTATTGTTTGAGACTCGAGATCAATTTATTTAAATTTATTCACTTCATATCTTTCCAGTCTTAATATATTCAATTCAATGACATCACTTATGTCACAGTCTAAGAGATCGCATAAATCATTGATGGTATTAGCAGAAACAGATTCATTACTTTTTAGTCGATATTATAGGTACCACCACCTATTTTCATTTTATACTTTAAATCATACGTACTTTTGCCTTTTGAGTGTATGATTTTCCATAACTGAAAAAACTGAATACACACCAAAATAATTTAAGGCACTTTCCTCAAACTAGAAAAGTGCCTTAAATTATTGATGTAACAATGATTAATTTCTTATGAACAACAAACACAGGATTATCAATACTTTTAGAGTTGATTGTGTCTTACGTAAATATCTGCCAAGCACCTTACACAACATAATCTTGCAAACTATTTCAACCCAAAATGGAAATCCTAGAAATAATTATAAGATTTCCAATTTTTATTTTCATCACTTATTTGACACTACCTATTAAATTCCATGCTAATATTACTATACATGATCGATATACAATCTCATAACCATTAATAAAACCAGATTTAAGAGTTATCTAATTAGGTAAAAAGTTATCTTTTACTTCTTGATTGTAAGTAAGCACCATATTCAAATATTTTCCACACTATCATTATCAGAAAGGGCATAATTTTGATAACTAAAAGTACCTAAGGCTTATATTTCAACAATTTAAAATTAAATTATCTACCCCATAATAAACAATTTTGATGGTCAATTTAGCTTAGTTTCTTGATTAAATGAACAACCATTACTGAAATACTCTTTAATTAATCTCACAGCTTCTCGTCCACATCGAAGTTGGAGGTCATCATCTCTCCAGTTTCCTACTCTAGCCACCATTTCATCTGTATTGATTCGCTTCTCTTGATCTGATGGTTTGTAGCATTGTTGATATAACGTACTTTTGCCTGCACCATTCACTCCTGCAAAAATCGTGTACTTCTTCATTGCATCCCCCCATTGGATTCATTTTTTGCTACACCTTCCATAAAGGTATCTTTTAGGATTCGGTTGGCTAACTCAAACAAAACTTTTCTTTTATTAAAATCTTGCTCATCCGTTGCTACTTCCAACAAATCAAATAGTGGAAGCTCAACATATTCATCTAAATTGTACCGTCGATAACCATAGTCTTCACTCCTCGTATAAAGCTAAACACGACGGTTTGGAAAGGGCAAATTTTTAGAATCTTATCGCAGAAGGAGTGATTTTCTCCTGGATAAGATGGCTTGTACTCGTAAAGATGAAAAAATCTTATCCCGTCTGCCGTGTGAAGCTAGATTTACTTAATATCTATAACATTATTATATACGCTCCGAGCTAAAATTAACACTCTTTATATTTACAAAATTACGAGAACAAAATCCCAGAAAAAAATAAACGATCCAAAATAGATCGACAAATATATTCGTTTACATGATGACTGAAAGCAATTCATGATATTATTCCAAAATCATTTTTATATCGAAAGCTCCTTACTTATATAATGTCTTTTTAAATGTTGTGTAACCCTAGTCAATTCCTAGTATATAATATTTATAGATTATCATGGCACCTTTAAGGATATATTAAACCAACATGCTTTATATACTCATGACAAAAAGTTGCTAAGATATAAACAACCTTAACAACTCCACCGCCTAGTCTAATTTTTTTTACCAAGCTTTATCTATACATCCACAAACCTCTAATTTCTTTTTAACAAACTCTTTTACCGATTCTCTTCCTGCTAATCCATATTTTTTCGGATCAATAACTTCTGGATCTTTATCTAAAACTTTCTTAACTCCATCACTATAAGCAATTCTTAATTCAGTTGCATAATTTACCTTGCAAATCCCGCGCTTAATAGTTTCTTGAACCATAACATCTGGGACACCTGATCCTCCATGTAAAACAAGAGGGATTGAAACAACTTCACGAATTTCACTTAAGCGATTTAAATCTAATTTAGGCTCTCCTTGATATAAACCATGTGCTGTACCAATGGCAACGGCTAAAGATGAAACCCCTGTTCTCTCTACAAACTCCTTCGCTTCTTGTGGATCTGTATAGCAATTCATTTCTTCTACCTCTAAATCATCTTCTTTTCCACCCACTTTACCTAACTCAGCTTCAACAGGAATACCAGAAGGAAAACATGCATCAGCTACTGATTTTGAAACTGCAATATTTTCTTCAAAACCTAATGGAGATCCGTCAATCATAATTGAAGTATATCCCGATCTTAATGCCTGCATTGCTAATTCAAAACTTGATCCATGATCTAAGTGTAAAGCCACTGGAACTTTTGCTTTTTCAGCAGCAACCTTTACATTCGCTAGAAAATAATCTAATCCTGCATACTTTACCGTTGATGGTGTTGTTTGTAACATAACAGGCGCATTTAACGCTTCTGCCGCCTCAATAACCGCAATTATCATATCTAAATTTTCCACATTGAAGGCTCCTACTGCGTATTTTCCTTCCTGTGCTTTTAATAACATTTCTTTTGATGTTGTAAATGGCATCATTCATTCCTCCTGTAGTTTTTCTCTCTATAAATCCTCTTCACTTAATAAATCCAAAACTTCTTGTGCTGAAGTACTACCTCTTAGCTTAGCAATAAAATCTTCATGCATTAATTTTCCTGAAAGCTTAGCAAGAGTTTTTAAATGTAAATCATGATCTCCATCTTTAGCTGCAATCATGAAAATCAAATGTACTGGTTTTCCATCTTCTGCATCAAAATCAAATCCTTTTTTAGAAATCCCAATGGCAACCCGAGGCTCTTTAACTGCTGATGTCTTGGCGTGTGGAATTGCAATACCCATTCCGAATCCAGTTGATGAATGACTTTCACGAACATAAATTTCTTTTTTAAATGCTTCCATATCTTCTAGAACATTTGAAGCTGACAATAAAGCTGCCATCTCATGAATTGCCTCATCTTTAGTACTTGCTTTCATATCTAGTTCAATGGTTTCTAATTTAAACAAAGAAAATTCAGACGATACAGCTGGTTTGGATGCTGGTCCTGATGTTACTTGAACCTGAGCACTTTCTGTCACGACTTTTGGTGTTACCATGGCATATAGCATAGCCCCAACTGTTGAACCGATTAAAATACTACCTACCCATAAAAAGGGTTTGTCGACTAATCCTAATATTAAGAACCCTCCGTGTGGTGCTGGAACTTGAATTTCGATCAAGAAAGTTAAAATAGCGGAAATAGACGATCCAAGCATTAAAATCGGGATTACCTTTAAAGGACTTTTCGCTGCAAATGGAATCGCACCTTCAGTAATATGCGTACATCCTAAGATCCAGTTAATTAATCCAGCTGAACGCTCTTCCTCTGTAAAACGATTTTTAAAGAAAGTTGCGGCAATGGCAATAACAAGGGGTGGTGTTATGCAAGCCGCTGAAACCCCAGCCATGAAATGGTAATTTCCTTGACCTAGCAACATCGTCCCTGTTACATAAGCTGCCTTATTAACAGGTCCTCCCATATCGAAAGCACACATAATTCCAATTACAAGTCCTAAAACAAATGGATGACTCCCTTGTAAATTCCCTAAAAATGACATCATCCCATTATTAAGTGCAGAAACAGGCGTTCCCAATAGCAACATGACGACCCCTACAATTCCGATACTCATAATGGGAACAATAAAGATTGATTTCAACCCTTCTAACTGACGAGGCATCTTTCTTAAAGTATGAACCAAGTAATAAGTCAGATAACCCGCCAAGAAACCGCCAATAATCCCACCAATAAATCCTGCTCCTGTTGAATCAGCAATAATCCCAGCTACGAACCCAGCCAACATCCCTGGACGTCCTGCTATAGACGAGGCAATAAATGCCGTAAAAACTGGGACCATGACTCCCATTGAAACTCCACCAACATTCATTAAAATAGCAGCAATTTCATTATATTGAGAAGATTCTGAATCTGCTGAATAGATTCCCCAAAGGAATGAAATAGCAATTAAAACCCCACCTGCAACAACCAGTGGTAACATATGTGAAACACCATTCATTAAATGCTTATAGATAAGTTGTCCCAGTGATAACCCTGGATCCTCATTGCTTACTTTTTGGCTAACATCACCTTGACGTACTGAAACATTTCCATCTAAACACTGTTGCACTAGATCCTTTGCACGGTTAATCCCTTCCTTAACGGATACTTCAATCACTGGCTTACCATTTAAACGGTCCATGTCAATAGCTTTGTCGCAAGCTACAATAATTGCATCAGCTTCAGCAATTTCTTTTGCTGTTAATTGATTTTCAACACCTATAGCCCCATTTGTTTCTACCTTAATCTCACAACCTAACTCCTTCGCTGCTTTCTTCAAAGCCTCTTCTGCCATAAAAGTGTGAGCTACACCAGTGGGGCAACCTGTTATTCCTAATATTTTTTTCATAGCCTAAATCCCCTTTCGAATTTTAATATGATTAACATAGGTCTCAACCTTTTTCAAATCTCCAATCCCATTACTTTCTGCTACATTAGCCCCTGTAGCAGCCGAATATTTCAGGGCCTTTTCAATGTTAGTCGTATCTTGCAACCAAATACTTAGAAAAGCACCTAATGCAGAATCTCCTGCACAAGCCGAACTTACTAATTCAATTTTCTGAGTACTAGCGAAATAAATGTCATCCCCATTGGAGAAGTAACTTCCTTTTTCACCTAGTGTCAACAAAATATTTTGTGCTCCTCTTTCGTGAAGATAATCAAATGCTTTTTTAACATCTATTTCATTCTTGATTTTCAACCCAAATATCTCTTCTAATTCTTCATCATTTGGTTTAATTAAATAAGGTTTATAGGCTAATAAGTCCCGTAGCTTAGGGGAACTAATGTCCAAAATGACTTTGACACCCTTCTTCTCACAAACTTTTAAAATTTCTTCATAATAATTTGGATCAATTCCAGGAGCCAGACTTCCACTTATGGAAAGATGCTCCATCTCGTCAGCACTTTCGACTAACGCCAATAAACTTTCTTGATAGCTACGCTCAACATAGCACCCACTATTCACAAACTTGTACTCGTCTTTTCCATCGTTTAGAAAAACATTAATTCGAGTATCACCTTCTATCCATGTGGGTATTGAAGCAACCCCGATTTTCTCTACCTCTTCAATGATGTACCTGCCTGAAAATCCCCCGAAAAAACCTAGAATCACTGAGTCAACTCCATAATGTTTTAAAACTAAGCTAACATTTACTCCTTTTCCATTGGGGGAATAAACGGTTTCCAAAGTTCGATTTACTTTTTTCGGCTCCACGCCTGCAGTTACAAGATTCATATCAATTGCGGGATTCGTTGTAAGAGTATAAAGCATATGATTTCTTCCTCCCTTTTGCTCTTCTTGAGATTATTATAAATCAAAAAGGTCCGAAAATGTTTTCAGTAATTGAAAACGATTAACAGACCTTATTTCATAAAAAAAGACATTGCATTTTCAACAACATCTTTTCACGCTTTTTAATCCAAATACATCAACAAATACTCCAAATCTTTTGATTGCTCTTTAAGCTTTTGACCAATGGTTGTATCCTTAATATACATGCGATCTAGTTCTTTATCGATGACTCTCCTAACTGAAACATGGTCTTCCATCGTCTCAAATAAATGTTCAACTGAAATAAAGGGTTGATGAGTAACAATTCGAAAACCATAAGAACTATTTAAAAGGGTATATCCGCCAATGCCTGTACTTTTTTGATAAGCTTTTGATAATCCACCATCTATAACAACCAGTTTACCGTTAGCTTTTACAGGTGTTTCTCCTTTGCAAACTTTAATAGGCGTATGACCGTTAATAATATGAGAGTGAGTGGCAGTTAGTCCAAACTCCTTAAGCACTTTGTAGCAAACGTCTTCCCTCTCTCTTAGAAAATAGTAAGGGTTTTGTTCTTCGATATGGGTTCTTTTATCCACAATAAAATAGCGTTCAAAAGTCGTCATCTTATTGCGTCCGAATAGAGGGGACTTCTTACCTGTCCAGGCATACCAAACTAAATCTGTATGAAAATCATCTCCAATTTCCAGATATTTGGCACTCTCTCGGATATGATACTCCATATTATCCAGCAGTTCTTTTCCTTGATAACTTTTCCCATTTAGCACTAACGATAAAAACTCGCCTGTTTCCGAAAGGGGGATGCATCCATGAAATAGTAAATGTTGATTATAAACTAAATACATAGATCCCTTTCTTAATAACAGCTTGATATGTCGTTGCAATTTTTCTGAATTTTGAAAGGACTGCATAATAGCTTCAACAATTTGTTCTTCTTTCTCTGTTAAACGGTAAGGGTTTTTAAAATCAACGGTCTGAAAAC
>Ga0153974_1000116_pt1 | contig 19275 bp, 20 predicted proteins | sample TSGA058MetaG_FD_104741 | JGI IMG/M metagenome (GOLD analysis project Ga0153974, IMG submission 104741) | Attine ant fungus gardens microbial communities from Georgia, USA - TSGA058 MetaG | ecosystem: Host-associated > Fungi > Mycelium > Unclassified | place: USA: Georgia, Yuchi Wildlife... | reverse complement strand
GGCTCTGGCTCTGGCTCTGGCTCTGGCTCTGGCTCTGGCTCTGGCTCTGGCTCTGGCTCTGGCTCTGGCTCTGGCTCTGGCTCTGGCTCTTTAGGAAGAGGAGACTCCTCCAACGTTAAGTTGTCAACAACCTGACGTTGTTCAGTGTACTCGGTGACGGCTTCAGGCGTGGACAATTCAGCTTGCTGAGCGGAATACTCCTGATCCAGTACTGTCGGTGTACCCTTTTCGTCTTGTACTGCGCTCTGTAAACTTTCATCATTCGTACTGCTATTTTCTGATTCAAGTGACTGAGCCTCGTCCTTAGCAGGCTGTTTTTCTTCGTCTTTGCCGAAACCTAACCAGGAAAAAAAGCCACGTTTTTTTTCTTTTGCCATTGTTAGACAATACTCCTTGCTAAGGCCGTCCAGAGCGATTCGCTGGAACAATAGCCACTAAAAATTATTTGTCTCAGTCAGTAATTAACTACTGTCATACTGCGACACTAATGAGATAATCCTTTATTCTACCATTTAACCAATACTGCATCACAGTTTCGTTTCGGCGTTTATGGAACAGAGTGCAGTGAAATTCAGTAATAAATCATCGTAAGTATAAACTATGAGCAAATCGGCAGGAAAAATCGGTCAGATAAGGATTATTGGGGGTCAGTGGCGTGGCCGTAAATTATCAGTCCTTGAGAGTGAAGGGCTGAGACCCACTACCGATCGTGTGCGGGAAACCCTTTTTAATTGGCTCGCTCCTTGGTTACCTCAAGCAAACTGTCTCGATTGCTATGCAGGCAGCGGAGCACTAGGAATTGAGGCAGCCTCTCGTTATGCAGCGCAAGTCACGCTGATTGAGAAAGATGCGCTTGTCGCCCGTCAGCTTCAAAAGAATATTGACGTCTTGAACGCCCCGCAGCTTACTCTACACCGTGCAGATACCTTACAATTTCTCACTCAATCTCGACCCGATAAGCCCTTTACTATCGTTTTTATCGATCCGCCGTTTCGCCGTGGATTATTAGAAAACACACTCCAACTGCTCGAGACACATCACTGGTTGGCGGAAGATGCCATGATTTATACTGAAAATGAAGTGGAACAAGGTATGCCGGCCGTACCTGCAAACTGGGTACTCCATAGAGAAAAAGTTGCAGGCCAGGTATGCTACCGTCTTTACCATCGTCAACGATAAGGAAATAGGTATGTTGATAAACTGTGGTCGAGTAGTAATGGTATTCATTTGGGTGGTGCTATTACTTAACCTCGTACATCCTGCGACAAAGCCCTTAAAATACTTTATCGATGTTGCATTGATATTTATGGTGGTTATGCACGGACTGCAAGTCGTTTTATTAAAAGCGACACAAACCGGTACTAGCCCAAAATTGACAAGAAAAGAAGAGATAAAATTATTTGTATTTGGGGTTTTTGAATTACTTTCTTGGCAAAAAAAACATTTTTCCAAGAAATAAAAAACTAAAAGAGAGTATTTTCTCTCTTTTAGTTTTCATTTATTACTTCTTACATTTTACGGAATGAAGACCATAGTTCTGCTGATTTTTCGTGGCCAACAACACCACCGTATACATAGCCGACGATACCCGCCCCTACAGCTGACACTGTAAATCCGACAAGCTGTGCTATACCGCCGATTAACCAGCCTCCTGCCCCGCCATATTTCCCACCTACAGCACAACCCGTACCGAATCCATCGAGTGCACCAGTTATTGATCCCCAGAACGCACCGTAGGCATCGCCATCCATCAATCCGCCAGCACCAGAAACGTTGGTCATTTCTATAATTGAAATTTCTTTCATATAGTTAATCCTTAATAATAAATTGATTTTGTAAAATTGATTCCAATAAAACGGACCTCACGCCGCCTTGCAAACTCTATACTTAAAATACAATATTTCAATATGATAAAATCTTATTTATTTAATAAAAAAATGAATACTTTTTTATTAAAGTTGAATATTAAGGTATTTACCTTTTAAGTGAAATTAATCTTGCTTTAAGATAAAAATTGTAATTAGCGTGAAGATAAAAAATAGGAGAAATGCTTACTTATGCGATGGCGGGGAATCGATATATATTCGACTGAATAGGGTACGAATAATCGCTATTTATTGGTAAGACCTGGCTCATGAACGTAATGGCAATGAAGTAGGCCGACTTAAATGTAAAACCAGGAAGCATCAAAACTGACTCACGCCCCTTTCTTAACAAAAAAAACGTAAGGCATCTGCGTCGATTGCACAGCCAATAGCGTATGTTCCATAAATTCACAAAAACCTGGAATATCACGCTTCGTGGCGGGATCATCGGCAATTATTTTCACGACTTCGCCATTCTGCATACTACGAACCATTTTTCTCACCAGCATAACCGGCTCTGGACATCGTAAACCACAGGTATCCAATAATTGATCATAATTTTCTGGCTTGTTATCCATTACACTTCTCTTTGAGATGGAAATATCGCAGTTTACCCCGCCTGGATGTTACAGACAATTTATGCCGCACAAGTCGTATAACATAGTAGCAGGTAATAGTTGCTTGCATAATCACGGTATGTGAGTAAGATGCAACCCGTCTCATTCAATACCGTACTATTTTTATACAATTGGGTTCCCTCACCCCATCCCACTAAAAAGGCTAAAAATGGATAGTTTTACTGAAAAACGGCGTAGTAAGCTGTTGTTACCCTTGGCTATTTTTCACCTCATCATCATTACTTCCAGTAATTACTTGGTCCAGCTGCCAGTAAGTGTTTTTGGATTTACCACGACGTGGGGGGCGTTTAGCTTTCCTTTCATCTTCCTTGCAACCGATCTGACAGTACGAATTTTCGGCGCACACTTAGCGAGAAAAATAATTCTTGCCGCAATGCTTCCTGCATTACTACTGTCGTTTATCATTTCGAGTCTCTTCTACCAAGCTTCATGGCAAGGTTGGCAAGCACTTGTTAGCCTCAACACCGTCGTGATTCGGATTGCACTCGCAAGTTTCGTTGCCTACGTGCTGGGTCAACTTTTAGATATTACTGTTTTCAATCGCTTAAGAATGGCAAAACAGTGGTGGCTTGCTCCAGTGACCGCCATGTTCTTTGGAAACCTCAGCGATACTTTCGCCTTTTTCTCGATTGCGTTTTTAAAGAGCAGTGACCCGTTTATGGCTGCTCACTGGCAAGAAATCGCTCTGGTTGACTATAGTTATAAGGTTCTGATTTGTCTTATCTTTTTTATTCCTGTTTATGGTCTACTCTTGAATACCATTATCAAGCGTATGCTCGGCGTTAAACGCTTTTACGCTTTAAGCTCGGATGAAGGATAACTAGGGTAAGACGAAATGTGAAACACAATTGGGTTTGCAATACCCTACTATTTCCGCTTTGATAACGATATAAACTGTAAGAAAGGGATTACTATGCGACATATTACACACTACGTAGGTATTTTTTTAGTCGTACTCGGTCTTGCTGCCTGTGATCAAAAGAAAGACGATCCACAAGCTCAACACCAAGACCAAAGTGCCTCACACAGTGAGCGTCATAATATCTCGTTACTCGACGGCAAACTAACCTTTAGCCTGCCACAAGGAATGAGTGATCAAACCGGTAAACTCGGTACCGAATCGAACAATATGCATGTTTATGCGAACAATAATGGTCAGCAAGCGGTAATTGTGATCATTGGTGATGAGACAGCCTTAACCCTGCCGCAACTTTCGCAGAAACTTCAAGACCAGCAACGTAATCGCGATCCTCAGCTGCAAGTCGTTGCGGATAAGCCTATCACTTTAGGGCATACACCTGGTCAGCAGCTAGATAGTGTGGTTTCTACTAATAACCATAGCAATTGGTCTACCGTCGTTGTTACCAAACTTAATAATCAGCTTATCACCCTACAGATCTCTCTGCCTGCCGATAATCAATCTCAATCGCAAAGTATCGCCTCAGAAATTGTTCGAACCATCGATATTCATTAATTCTATTGAGGCCGTTATATCTCGTAACGGCCTATCCATTCATATTTCTTCAGTCTCTTTTAGCCTAATTTCACATTCATCTACATCTAGCTCTTGGGTGAAAAACGTTCTAAATGTGACTTTGTGCGCGGAGATACAGTATACTTGGCCGCTTATTGGTATAATTATGCTGATAATTATTGAATAAAATTTGGTTCAAAATTTAAAAAATCTCATATAATTTTGATACCAATCTGTACGTGTTTTTGAACGACTACTTAGCAAATTTCCGTCACATTATAGGTAAATTTATGAAATTACGTAGGAAGCGTATTAAACCCATCGGAATTGATGATGTTACTATCATTGACGATGCTCGTTTACGTAAAGCAATTACTGCTGCTTCATTAGGAAATGCCATGGAGTGGTTCGACTTTGGGGTTTACGGATTTGTTGCCTACGCGTTGGGTAAAATCTTCTTCCCCTCAGCTACGCCTGGTATTCAGATGATTGCTGCGTTAGCAACCTTCTCCGTTCCATTCTTAATCCGCCCACTAGGTGGACTCTTTTTTGGTATGCTCGGCGATAAATACGGCCGCCAAAAAATACTCTCTGTCACGATTGTGATTATGTCGATCAGTACTTTCTGTATCGGACTTATCCCGTCATATGCCTCCATTGGTATTTGGGCGCCAATCCTGCTTCTGATTGCCAAAATGGCCCAAGGCTTCTCCGTGGGAGGCGAATATACAGGTGCATCAATCTTCGTCGCAGAATACTCCCCTGACCGTAAACGCGGATTTATGGGTAGCTGGCTAGATTTCGGTTCAATTGTTGGGTTTGTGCTCGGAGCTGGGGTCGTCGTTCTAATTTCTACTATCATCGGTGAAGCACGCTTTATGGAGTGGGGTTGGCGTCTACCCTTCTTCTTAGCATTACCTTTAGGTATTGTGGGGCTCTACCTCCGTCATGCCCTCGAAGAAACCCCTGCATTCCAACAACATGTCGATAAGTTGGAGCAAGGCGATCGTGAAGGACTTCAGAACGGACCTAAAGTCTCCTTCAAAGATATTGCCACTAAACACTGGAAAAGTCTGCTCGCTTGTATCGGTTTAGTCATTGCCACAAACGTAACTTACTACATGTTACTGACTTATATGCCGAGCTATCTTTCACACAATCTTCATTACTCTGAAGACCATGGTGTGTTGATTATCATTGCGATTATGATTGGTATGTTATTCATCCAACCAGTGATGGGAATGCTCAGCGACCGGTTCGGGCGTCGTCCGTTCGTGATCATCGGTAGTATCGCCTTGTTTTTCACTGCGATACCAGCCTTTATGTTGATCACCAGTAACGTACTCGGATTGATTTTTGCTGGGCTACTGATTCTAGCGGTAGTATTAAACTGCTTCACAGGGGTGATGGCATCGTCTTTACCGGCAATGTTCCCGACCAATATCCGTTACAGCGCGTTAGCGAGTGCATTCAACATTTCCATTTTAATCGCTGGTCTAACACCGACCATTATTGCGTGGTTGGTTGAAGCATCGAATAATCTTTTCATGCCCGCATATTATCTGATGGTCGTTGCAATTATTGGACTGATCACTGGTATTTGTATGAAAGAGACAGCAAATAAACCGCTGATTGGCGCAACGCCTGCGGCATCTGACTTAGATGAAGCACGTGAGATCTTACAAGAGCACCACGACAATATCGGTCAAAGAATTGAGGATATCGATGAAGAGATCCAACGACTTGAGCAAAAACGTAGTCGTCTAGTTGATCAACATCCAGATATCAAAGAGTAAGAAAAAAGCCCCCGCCAGGGGGCTTTTTTGGCACACAAAGCCATGACCTTCCGCTCTTAAAGGCGTAAGCTTTTACTTTCCACAATCTGTACGAGAGTGTCCATGTCTGAATTTATTCTCCCCAACCGCCCTAGAAGACTCCGTAAAACCGCATCGATGCGTGAGCTATTCAAAGAACAATCGCTAAGCCTGAATGATCTCATTCTACCTATTTTTGTTGAGGAAGGTGCAGAAGAGTATCAGCCAATTAATGCCATGCCAGGGGTTATGCGTATTCCTGAAAAACGCCTTGCATTTGAAATTGAGCGTATTGCTAAAGCGGGTATTCGCTCCGTGATGACATTCGGGATCTCTCACCACCTTGATGATACCGGTAGCGATGCCTGGGCAGAGAATGGGCTTGTCTCAAGAATGTCTCGTATCTGTAAAGAAACGGTTCCTGAGATGATTGTGATGTCGGATACCTGCTTTTGCGAATACACTTCACATGGGCACTGCGGAATTTTATGCGCTAATGGCGAAGTCCATAACGATAAAACTTTAGTTAACCTCGGAAAACAAGCGGTTGCAGCCGCACGCGCGGGTGCTGATTTTATTGCGCCTTCCGCTGCAATGGACGGTCAGGTAAAAGCGATTCGTCAAGCTCTCGATCACGCTGGATTTCATAATACGCCAATCATGGCTTATTCCACGAAATTCGCCTCATCTTACTACGGTCCCTTCCGCGAAGCGGCAGGAACGGCATTGAAAGGCGACCGAAAAACTTATCAGATGAACCCGATGAACCGCCGAGAAGCAATCCGCGAGTCGCTATTAGATGAAGCAGAGGGTGCTGATGTACTCATGGTTAAGCCAGCAGGGGCATATCTAGATATTATTCGCGATATTCGTGAGCGCAGTGACCTACCACTAGCGGCTTATCAAGTGAGTGGCGAATACGCGATGATTAAGTTTGCCGCGCAAGCCGGCGCGATTGATGAAACTAATGTGGTGTTAGAAAGCTTAGGGGCGATTAAAAGAGCGGGTGCAGATACCATTCTCTCTTATTTTGCTTTAGAACTAGCTGAACAGAAAATTTTGACCGCCTAGCAACAAAACCCCCCGATAATGAATAGATTATCTATCGGGGGCCATTAAACCGTTTACTCTTTGCTATCTGCTTCGTAGTACTGTACGCCGATCTGAATACGCTCACGACCTGTTGCAACACGGTGACGGTTAGTATCACGCAGTGAATAGATGCAACCACAATATTCTTGCTGATAAAAACGCTCGCGTTTGCTGATATCGATCATCCGCTTAGAGCCGCCGCCTTTTCGCCAGTTGAACTCCCAATACATCATGTCGGGATACTTCGAAGCTGCTCTTACGCCACAGTCGTTTATTTGCTCCATATTTTTCCAACGAGAGATGCCTAGACACGAGGTAATGACTGGAAAGCCGTTTTCGTGTGCATAGAGAGCCGTTCGCTCAAAGCGCATATCAAAACACATTGTACAGCGTTCGCCCCGCTCCGGTTCCCATTCCATACCTTTCGCTCGTTCGAACCAATTATCTCGGTCGTAGTCCGCATCGATGAAGGGAATTCCGAATTTCTCTGCGAAACGTATATTCTCTTCTTTGCGTAACTCGTACTCTTTAAGAGGATGGATATTCGGGTTATAGAAAAAGATAGTATATTCAATTCCCGAGGCTAGCATCGCCTCCATCACTTCACCTGAACAAGGTGCACAACAAGAGTGGAGCAGAACTTTATTATGTCCCCCAGGTAAGGGTATCGGTTTACGTTCTAAAGAGTCAGACATGCTCATATTCCAAATAAAACTCATAACAAAAAACGCCGCATCAGCTAAGCGCAGACAGGTATCACCTCTGCGGGCGATATGATAGGTCGTTTTCTGGGCAACCACCTATCGATTAATACTCTACATAGAATAACCCGGTTTCTTGATCAGGTATTCTTCATGGCCCCTAATTTCAGGTTCATAGACTGTTTCACGCCACGCCTCCGGCGAGACATGCTGCAGTGAGACACTCACCGATTCGGTTTTTGAGGCGAAACGCCTAACGATCACGTCGGTAATCTCGTCCGCCAGTGCTTGTTTTTCCTCATCAGTGAACTCTCGAGGAAAGCTTTTGATCTCTACATGCGGCATATTTTCTCCTAATCGGTAAGTTTTTTGCTAGTACTCATTACCCACTACGCGATCGCGATAGCTTTCCCAATTAAAGTTTACCCATAAGCTATTACCCAGGCGCATGCGATCCATTACTCGCTCGCCTAATAAGGAGCTCATTGGCTCAGGATCTAAGTTCGAAAGCATACCTGTAGGGCGTTTAGAGGACGATCGACGATCGACGATTTGGTTGATAATAACTTTCTCATAACGAGATTCAGTTTGCATGCCGATCTCATCGATAACAAGGAGATCGACCGTACTCAGATCGTGCAGTAAGCGCTCTTCGGTTGTCGAGCTACCGCCACTGAATGTCCCCTTCATGGTCGACATTACGTCAGCCACGGTCATGATGAGTACACTTTTACCCTGTAGAATCAGGCTATTTCCAATCGCTGCCGCGAGATGGTTCTTACCAGTTCCCGGGCGCCCAGAAAAGACAAAGCTAGCAATACTTTTCCCGAATTGATCGGCATATTTGCGGGCGGCCGCTAAAGCGATTCTTTGGCCTTCATTTTCAACTCGATAGTTATCGAATGAACAGTTCAAATGAAGTTCTCTTATGCCAGAACGCCCCATAATACGTTGCATTTTCATCGCCCTGTTCTCGCGAACAATCGCTTCAGAACGTAGGCGACCCTGCTCCTGATTCCACGCAAGCAGCTCTTTACCTTCAGTAAACTTAGGGGTAATGCCATCAGGCATAAATTTCTTAAGCCTAGTAAACAAATTTTCAGGTGTTTTCATTATTCACCTCTAAACCCATTGGGGACATGGTAATTTGGTTCAGCTTGTTTGTTAATATCGCGTTTAATACCTGCATGCGGGCTACCACGGCTAACTTGTAAATGACGCGCTAATTTTTGCTGCCATTGCACTTGATGGAATATACGCCCTTCTGCCTGCCAGTAGGCAATAAACGCTGCAAGTTCTTCGGGCGTAACCGGTCCCGTCAACGCTATGCCCCATAGGGCCGCTTGACGTATAAAATCGGTATCCGGTTGCCAGCCAGCATACAGAGCGAATTTACCTGCAGGAGCTTTAGCCACTGTTGCCGGTTCATCAAAAAAGTCATCTTCCAGTGCAACAGCGTTTTGATTTTGTAACTGTGCTTCAGCCATGAGTAACTGATTGAGGCGAGCTGGCGATAATCCATAGAAAATAGGTTGGTTATTATCGAACACCGCTACGGTTTGCTGATCGGCGTGCTCAATTGCCTCAGCCGGAGCTTGGCAAAACTGTTCTAATCCTATGATTGAAGAAGATAAAATCTTTACCGACATGTGATAACTGGAACCTCAGTATTTTTGTATGCTAACTTCGTACAGAGCACAAGCGCTGCCTAACCGCTATAGTGTATCAACTTTGCTACGAGTGATCGCGCAAAGCTGTGCTTTTCATGCTGATGAATAAACAAACAGGAGTAATCGATGAGTAAAACTCGCTGTGGATGGGTCACGGATGATCCTGATTACCTTGATTATCACGACCATGAATGGGGGATTCCGTGCTTTGATCGGCAACGTCTGTTCGAAATGCTCTGTTTAGAGGGGCAGCAAGCTGGACTATCCTGGATTACGGTGTTAAAAAAACGCGAAGCTTATCGACAAGCTTTTTACCAGTTCGAACCTGAAAAAGTAGCCCAGATCAGTACTGAAACAATGAACAGGTTGCTCCAGTCACCAGCATTGATTCGCAATAAATTAAAAATTTGCTCAATAATTAATAACGCACAAGCATTATTGGCGATGGAAGCGGCAGGCGAGAACTTTGTTGACCTTATTTGGCAGGCCGTCGAACACCAACCAATAGTTCAATCTTATGAAGATTATCAGCTAGCACCCGTCAGTAGCCCCCAGTCAATATATCTGTATAAGGCTTTGAAAAAAAGAGGTTTTAAATTTATAGGCCCCGTAATTTGTCATGCTTACATGCAAGCTTGTGGGCTTATTATTGATCACCAAGTGAACTGTTTTAAATATTCGGAGACAAATAATAGCCTTTGATAATACGTAATTTAGGGCGCAATATTGCCTAAGCCTTGGTATATTTAATCAATAATTATAATGTATTGGGAGATTTGATGAGCACCAAGTCAACAAGAGCAACAATCAGTGATGTTGCTAAAGCGGCTAAAACCGGTAAAACGAGCGTATCGCGCTACCTTAATGGTGAGCATCAACTGCTTTCAGATGATCTAAAATATCGCATTAAGCAAGCAATCAGTGATTTGAATTATAGTCCTAGCCAAATGGCGAGAAGTCTCAAACATGGGCGCACCAAATTAATTGGCTTATTAATTGCTGATATCACCAATCCCTACTCCATTGAGGTGATGGGTGGCGTTGAAACCGCTTGTCGCGATAATGGTTTTACACTGCTGATGTGTAACACCAATAATAAGCCTCATCTCGAGCAGCATTACTTACAGCTCCTGAGCAGCTATCAAGTCGAAGGTATTATTGTGAACGCCGCCAATATGCAAGAAACCGCCTTTGACTGTATTCAACATGCCTCCATCCCTCTTACACTTATTGACCGAAAAGTCAGTAACTATGATTATGATGTAGTAGGTTTAGATAATTTCCAAGGTTCAGTCGATATCACCGAACACCTCATTGATAACCACTATCGCTCCTTATTATTTATTAGCGAGCCCATCGCGCAGGTTAATACTCGTAAAGAGCGTCTAGAAGGATACCTTAGTACTGTATCTCAACACAAAAACCTCACTGCGGAACACGTGGAAGCAGCCTTAGATAATCCTGAATTATTACAAAAAACTATTACTGAATTTGTTACCCGTCACACGGGACAACCTTCAGCGATTATTACCGCAAATGGCTCACTGATGCTACTGGTCACTAAAGTCTTGCATGCGATGAAATTGGTCTGGGGCAAAGATATTGGCTTGGCAAGCTTTGACGAAATGAATTGGTCATCGATTGCAGGTTGCGGGATTACGACGCTACAACAACCTACTCATCAGATTGGCTACAGTGCATTTCAGAATATTTTTACTAGACTTAAGCATTCAGAAAATCCAGCACAGGAAACTCGGTTCGAAGGAAGATTGATCGTTCGCCCATCGAGTCACGCGCTACCAAGCAAAGAATAAATATTAAGAATATGCGTGCCGTTTTACTTTTCTCTCTTCCCAATGGAACCGATACCATTTATTCTATATCGTCATAAGTCTTAAGAGGTGGTGATGGAAAGGAAAATTATTGTCGTAACAGCGGCCTTCGGTGCCGAGGTTGTCCATCAAGCTGGTGGGCAACGCTATTTTATTCCAATCATCTCTCGATCAGGTGCTGACGGTGTTGAAATACGCCGAGAGCTACTCTCGTCGGCTATTGACGAGGAGCTGGCTGACCTTAGATTACTAATTGAAGAACAAGGGCTTTTTTCTTACTACTCTGTCCCTGAACCGCTCTTTACCGCCCCGGGTAGGATTAACCCGCAGCTCGAGAACTTTCAGCGAGAAGCAGCCTTACTTAATGCGCAAGCGATCAAATTTGCCTTAGGGTCTGGAGCGGGAACTTGCTCTACAGAGCAGCTCGCAAAGCAGCTTGCTTACTGTCGCATTCCGCTATTGGTTGAAAATGATCAAACTGCAACCGGAAAGATCCAACCAATGTTGGATTATTTTAATCATCATGACTCGTTATCTACTGTACAAGGTATGACGTTCGATATGGCTAATTGGTTGTGGGTCGATGAGTCGCCGATAAAGGCGGCAGAGCAGCTTGCCCCCTACATCGCATACTGCCATGTCAAAGCAGCGGTGAAAACCAAGGGATCTTGGCAGGCTATCAGTTTAGATCAATCACAAGATGAATGGCGCTCACTCCTTGCCATGATACCTGATGGGGTCCCTTTAGGTATCGAATTCCCATTGGAAGGTCGTGATATTGCCGAACGTATCCATTATTTCATAGGTCTGCTTCGTGCTGCATGAAGTGCTTTATTCCTAAATATCCTTAAGAGAGATTCGAATGAAACCCACAATCATCCAATTTATGCCGCTACCCACTGATTTAGTCAATAAACTCACGGATCACTTTGACGTGGTAGAGGTAGACAACCTTGATCAAGATACAGTTACTCAGCATGCTGAGGCTTTCAGTAAGGCTGAGGGACTCATCGGCTCTGGTGGCAAAGTCAATGAAGCGTTACTTGCTCAGATGCCGGCATTAAAAGTCTGTTCTACCGTTTCTGCAGGTTATGATTCTTATGATGTCGACGCCTTGAGCCGTCATAAGGCTATCCTTACCAATACTCCTGGAGCGCTAACTGAGACTGTGGCCGATGCTATGATGGCATTAGTGCTTTGCGCAGCGAGAAATATTCCAGCCATGGACCAGTGGGTGAAAACCGGCGGATGGGATGCTGCACCAGAAAAATTACCCCTAGCAATAGATGTTCACCATAAGAAAATGGGGATCATCGGTATGGGGCGTATCGGATTAGCGTTAGCGAAGCGCGCGCACCACGGCTTTGGTATGGATATTATTTATAATGCCCGCAAGCCACACAAGAATGCAGAGCAAGAAGTTAATGCTCAGTATGCAAGCATTGACGAGCTTCTCGCTGCGGCCGACTTCGTCTGTGTTGTGTTGCCTCTTACTGATGAGACTCATCATTTAATAAGTCATGCGCAATTCGATCAGATGAAAGATACGGCAATCTTAATCAACGCCGGACGAGGACCCGTCGTCGACGAGGAAGCCCTCATTACCGCGCTGAAAGCGAATAAAATTTATGGTGCTGGCTTAGATGTCTTTGAAAAAGAGCCACTCGTAGGTAGCTCCGAATTAACGAAACTTCCAAATGTGGTAACTTTACCTCATATCGGTTCAGCGACTCACGAAACCCGCTATGCGATGAAGCGTGATGGCGTTGAAAATCTAATTTTAGGGCTGCAAGGTAAATTGACAGAAAATATTATTAACCCTGAAGCCTTGAAGGCATAATCTTGGGTTTATGGGCATCCTTCCCAAGGGTGCCCCTTTCCAGCCGGTTAATTGGGTGATAACTATGTCGATAAAAGACGTTGGATTGGCCTTACTCGTCATCCTTATTTGGGGCGTTAACTTCGTCGTCATCAAGATAGGCTTACATAATTTTTCCCCCTTTTTACTCGCTGGACTACGCTTTACTTTTGTTGCTTTCCCCGCCTGTTTACTGGTTTCTAGACCAAAAGTTCCACTACATTTGATCCTCGCTTATGGAATGACGATCAGCTTTCTACAGTTTGCTCTACTGTTCTTTGCGTTGAATCTTGGTATGCCGGCAGGCTTAGCGTCATTACTACTACAGTCTCAAGCCTTCTTTACCCTTTTCTTCGGTGCGCTCTGTTTAGGTGAGAAAATCCAATCTCATCACATCATTGGATTACTGATAGCGGTTGTAGGTATGGTCTGCTTAGCAAATAGCAGTATTCATCCTGCTCAAAAATCCGGTATGACGCTCTTCACTCTATTGCTTACTCTAGGCGCGGCATTAAGCTGGGGCATCGGTAATATCGTGAATAAAATTATTTTACGACGTTATCCTGTTGAGCCATTGAAATTAGTGGTGTGGAGTGCTTTTGTGCCTATCCTACCTTTCTTTTTATGTGCAGTATTCATTGATGGTCAAGAAAGACTCTGGCAAAGCCTTATAAACATTAATTTATTTAATGTAATAACTATCTTTTATTTGGCCATTCTCTGTACGGTCGTTGCCTATGCTATTTGGGGAGGATTACTCAGTAAATATCCGACTACCACTGTCGCCCCATTGACCCTACTCGTACCCGTTGTTGGGATGGTTGCCGCCAGCATAGTGTTGGGAGAAACCTTGACCGGCTCTCAAGCCTTATCAGTAATGCTGATTATTACCGGTCTTATCGTGAACAGCTTTGCCCCGAGGATAGTCAGTCATCTACGCTTTAGTAAGCGATAGCCACAAAGTCGATGCTTTTTTTCCACTCTACAATTCGAGATAGTTAATTGCTGAATTTTTAGCCGTTATATGTCACAATTTTTTCCTCAAATGAAAGGAGTTAGGAAGGAATATTTTAGAATTTGTCATACACTGAAAGGCATACTTTATAAGCAATACCTCTAGGACCCCCTAATGTTACTGCTTAACCTGCTTCGCCATGGAAGGAATGAGGAGTTATTCATGCTCAGACGTAAATCTCTACCTAAAATTGTAATGATTTCGAGCTGTTTAGTTAGCCTTACAGCATGTTCTAGCATCATGTCGCACACTGGGGACAATCGTGGCTACTATCTTGGCACACAAGCTAATAATGAAATTATTGGCAGCAACGAGACGACATGGAGTGTGAAATCCTTGGCCGTGCTTGATTACCCATTCTCAGCGATCACCGATACGATCATTCTACCCTGGGATTATTACCGCAACAGCCACAGCGAACCTTCTTCGCTTAGGGAACGAGTTGCGGCGAGTGAAAAGCTAAACCATACCGACGAAGCGCTTGCCCAAGCTAACACCAATATAATTCAGTAGTTGCCACCGTAAAAATCTGTCTAAAGCCATTAATATCACGCATAAAGGCTATCTTGTCGCCTTTAGGTGACCAAACAACCGCCTCAGCACAGGGTGCGGTAGACGTTCTAGTAGTAAGCGGGACAACAGCGCGCAAGGTAAAGTCATAGATAACAACCTGATTATCCATAATAAAAGTTATCGCTTTACCCAAAGGATGCCAGGTAAAGGCCGATTGTACATCGTGGTGACCTACCGTTAATTGTTGAGGTGAACCACCATTGGGTGAAATAACCCAAAGTTGAATGACGTTGTTTTCATCAGCCATTAAAAAGGCGATCATACTGCCATCAGGCGAGCTTCTTAACCAATGCCGAGGTTGTAAAGCAACACCCTCCCCTTTACTGAAGGTCAGTCTACGCTGCTTGATTCCGGCTGGTGGAGAGGGCAAAGTGCATTCGGTGCCCTCAATGGGATAATCGCCAGCACGTTGATAAGCGCTAAAATCCTCAGGCAGATCAACAATAAAAATTTCTGGGACATTATTCCCTGCAGCGGAAACTGTTTCACCGATAAAAGCTAAAGCCCAGCGCTGTCTCTCCCCTGACTGTTTAATGTAACCTTGATCCCCAATCCAGCCTTCCTCGAATGCACGTGAAATTTGATTGCTACCTGGCTGTGGTACCGACGTTGTTTGACTGACGACGACACAAAAATGTGAGCCATCATGTTCGCGAGGTGCCTTGTTTAGTACAGTAACAGGGTGATATGGCAGAGCAATCGCCACATTACGCTGATCTGCTTCAACTGCACGTTGGCGCATCACATGGTCGTTATAGGTGAAACTAAGCCTATCGCCGTCCTGACTGAACATATGCACATGACTGCCGCCACGTAGCGCTCCAAGGGTAAAAGGCGGCGTGATGTCACAGGCGTCCAACGTTTTAGCTTCCCCCGCAGAGAGAATAACACCACGTCGGTGATGGACATCATAATGCCACTCATCATCGGGGGATTCCGGACCATGAATACAGACAAAGCAGTCATTAATTCGCGGATGTGCGGTAATAACTCCTACGTGCGCTCCCTGCGTGGCCCGGTATATTTCGGTAACCTTTCCGGTTTCGAGGTGAATTTTCTCAACGCTCTTACTCGTAAAAAGGTGCTGTGCCGGGCGCAAATCATAAACAAGACTCTGACCGTCCGCGCTCCAAACTTGTGCATTCGTGAGTTGATGCTGTTGCAGGCGAGTCGTAACTTGTACTTCATCCATACCGTATTCCTAGGACGTCGACGCTAAAATCGCACTATGCCGTAATCCTCGCATAGCGTCTAGGCAAAAAAAAAGCTGCCTTTCGGCAGCCATTCAGGGAATAAAACGCTCTTATTATAATTACTTATTAGACAACTTGCTCACAGTGCTAATTTTTGGTCATTACAATATTAACTGCAATGACTGAGTAAGTTAATAATAACGCTAGTTACTATTTTGCGATTATCCAAAAATGCGGTTTATGATGCCATTTTCATACACTATGTAATGGCTTTATAGCGCCCACTGTTGAATCGCTTTCGCGACACCATCTTCTTGATTAGAGGCTGTATGATAGTTAGCCTGCTCTTTTACCGCATCGATGGCATTCCCCATTGCTACGCCATAACCCGCCCAAGATAGCATTGTCAGGTCATTTTCATGATCACCCACTGCTAAGACCTCTTCAGCGCTGATACCTAGCTGCTCTGCAAGATGGCGCACACTATTACCTTTACTGACCCGTTTATCCAAGATCTCCAGATAGTGGCTAGCGCTCTTTACTAAGGTATAACGGTCATGGAGGTCAGCAGGTAGCTGGCTGATCGCTTTATCTAATTGTTCCGGCTCGTCCACCATCATCAGTTTTGGAAAGCGGAGAGTCGCGTCCATCGCCTCAACGCTACGGTAACGTAATGGGATTCCTGTAATCTCAGATTCATGTACCGTATAGCGACTAATATCTTGGTTCGGTGTATAAAGGTATTGCTTATCCAACGCTTGGAAGTGTACCTGTAGCTTCTGAGCCAATTGCTCGAAGTAATAATAATCATCCATACCGAGCGTTGTCTCAAGGATAGGCTGACCGTCTTCAGCGCGCTGAACTAATCCCCCATTGTAACTAATGCAGTATTGGCCCGGGACGTTAAGCCCTAGCTCGGCAACGTATTTTTGCATCCCAATATAAGGACGTCCTGATGCTAATACGACCAGTATCCCTTTTGCTTTAGCCTGCTCGATAGCTGCTTTTACCGCTGTGGTGATTTCGTGCTGCGGATTGAGTAACGTGCCATCCATATCTAGTGCAATCATTTTTACTGCCATGTTTACCCCTCTGCATAAATAAAAAAAACACCGCTGCAGTATGCTGGCGGTGTTTTCAGAGTAGCTCAGTTATCCAGTTCAGACTACCGTTAAAGCACGCTCACGCACGTTAACCTTAAATATCGATATTGGCTGCTTTTAAAGCATTATCTTCAATAAAGGCACGACGGGGTTCCACGGCATCACCCATTAATGTGGTAAACAGCTGGTCCGCCGCGATAGCATCTTTAATGGTCACGCGTAACATACGGCGGCTTTCAGGATCCATGGTCGTTTCCCATAGCTGCTCTGGGTTCATCTCGCCCAGTCCTTTATAGCGCTGAATCGAAAGTCCACGACGAGACTCTTTGATCAACCAGTCCACCGCTTGGGTAAAGGTCGCAACGGGTTGACGGCGTTCACCGCGTTCCACGTAAGCATCTTCTTCAAGTAAGCCATTAAGTGCTTGGCCTAGTTGTGCAAGTTTACGGTATTCAGGTCCCTCGATGAAGTCGCGGTCCAGAATGTAATCTGTATCGACCCCATGAGTACGAACACGAATGACCGGCTCGTGAATATTCAGCTCACGATTCTCCCGAATAATCGCTGAATAAGTGCTACCGCTAACTTCGTTTTCGGTTAAGTATGTGACTAAACCATTCACCCAACTCTGGGTATGTGTGCTATCAGAAAGTTCAACCAACGCAGGGTTGTAAACCAAGCTGTTTAATAAAGCGCTCGGATAATGGCGCTCCATCCGCTTGATCATTTTGCCTGTACTGATAAATGACGCCACGAGCTGTTCTAGGGCTTCACCCTGTAAGGCTGGTGCGCCAGTAGTGGTGTATAGGGCCGCACCATCCAACGCGATTGCAATGTTATATTGGTCCATTGCATCACCATCTTTAATATATTGCTCTTGCTTACCTTTTTTCACTTTAAATAAAGGCGGTTGAGCGATATAGACGTGACCGCGTTCAATCAGTTCAGGCATTTGACGATAGAAGAAAGTCAGTAGAAGCGTACGAATATGTGACCCATCCACGTCCGCATCGGTCATGATGATGATGCTATGGTAACGTAACTTATCTGGATTATATTCATCGCGACCAATACCACAGCCCAATGCGGTGATAAGCGTTGCGACTTCTTGTGAAGAGAGCATTTTATCGAAGCGCGCTTTCTCGACGTTGAGGATTTTACCTTTCAACGGAAGAATGGCTTGATTTTTACGGTTACGCCCTTGCTTCGCCGATCCACCCGCCGAGTCACCCTCCACTAAGTAGATTTCAGAATGCGCAGGATCTCTTTCTTGGCAATCGGCCAATTTACCGGGTAGTCCGGCGAGGTCCAATGCACCTTTACGGCGTGTCATTTCGCGCGCACGGCGAGCGGCTTCACGCGCCCGTGCTGCATCGATAATTTTACCCACGACGATTTTTGCATCGCCTGGATTTTCGAGCAGGTATTCTGCTAGCAACTCGTTCATTTGCTGTTCAACGGCAGACTTCACTTCTGAAGAAACAAGTTTGTCTTTAGTTTGTGAAGAGAACTTCGGATCCGGCACCTTCACCGAGACGACCGCAATCAGTCCTTCACGCGCATCGTCACCCGTAGCACTAACTTTTGCCTTTTTGCTATAACCTTCTTTATCCATATACGCGTTAAGTGTACGCGTCATCGCCGCACGGAAGCCCGCTAAGTGGGTACCACCATCGCGTTGTGGAATGTTGTTAGTAAAGCAGTAAATGTTCTCTTGGAATCCATCGTTCCATTGCAGAGAAACTTCAACACCAATACCGTCTTTTTCTGTTGAGAAATAGAAAACATTAGGATGGATAGGTGTTTTATTTTTATTCAAGTACTCAACGAAAGCCTTAATACCGCCTTCATAGTGGTAATGATCAGATTTATCATCACGCTTATCTTCAAGACGAATTGAAACACCGGAGTTTAGAAATGAAAGCTCGCGTAAGCGCTTAGCTAAAATTTCGTATTCGAACGTCGTAACATTGGTAAAGGTTTCATAGCTCGGCCAGAACCTTACCTGGGTCCCCGTAGCATCCGTTTCACCAATGACAGTCAATGGTGCTTGTGGCACACCGTGCACATAGGTTTGTTGGTGAACTTTATTATCACGACGGATAGTCAGTTCTAATTTAGCGGATAGGGCATTTACTACTGAAACGCCTACGCCATGTAACCCGCCAGAGACTTTGTAGGAGTTATCATCAAATTTTCCGCCCGCGTGCAGGACTGTCATGATGACTTCAGCAGCCGAGACACCTTCTTCTGGGTGGATCCCCGTTGGAATTCCCCGGCCATCATCTTGTACGGATACAGAGTTATCAGCATGAATAGTGACGGTAATTTCACTACAGTGACCCGCTAGGGCTTCGTCGATGGCGTTATCCACAACCTCGAATACCATGTGATGCAACCCAGTACCATCATCGGTATCACCAATATACATGCCTGGGCGTTTACGT
>Ga0153974_1000115_pt1 | contig 19349 bp, 18 predicted proteins | sample TSGA058MetaG_FD_104741 | JGI IMG/M metagenome (GOLD analysis project Ga0153974, IMG submission 104741) | Attine ant fungus gardens microbial communities from Georgia, USA - TSGA058 MetaG | ecosystem: Host-associated > Fungi > Mycelium > Unclassified | place: USA: Georgia, Yuchi Wildlife... | reverse complement strand
TATGACCAGCCTCTTCAAAAGTAAACAAGTCTTCATTTTTTTCATGAGTGCCGATAATGGATTCTAAAGACGGAGTTCCTACTTTTAAAACCATTATCTCCTCACTTCCAATTGCACCTCTATAATAACGATTTTGGATTAATGAAATACTATTTTGCAAGGTTTGATAATGGAATGAGGCATAACTATGATTTAAATTTATCAATCCAAAAGTTAAAAGTGGAAAAAAGAATGCGACTAATGCAAACCAGATTTTATTTCTTAATTTATTTATTGTTTGATTTGTCATCTATAACCCTCTCAATTGTACTCTCAAAATTAGCTCGGGACTTCCTTTAAAAAATAGCCTAGTCCCCGTACCGTTTTGATACTTGCTTGTGAATTTACTAAATTCATTTTTCGCCTTAATTTGCTAACATGGTATTCAACTTGAGGGTAGGTAGCATCACTATCAAGCCCCCATATTTTGTCAAGGATAAGATCTTTTGGAGTTGCCATTTTACATCTTTTTATTAATAATTCCAATAGTTGCGCCTCTTTTAAGGTTAATTTTACTGACCCTGATTCTGTTGAGATAATCCCACTATGGGGCTCAAGTGTTAGATTGGCAAACTTCAACTCATTGTCTGGTTGAAAAGTATCATTTCTTCTTAAAATAGCCCGCATTCGAGCTAATAACTCAACATCTTGAAATGGTTTTGAAAGATAATCATCGGCTCCATAATCAAGTCCTGCTACTCTATCCTGCACTTGAGATTTTGCAGTCAGCATAATAATCGGCGTTTTGATTCCTGCTTGCCTTAATTGTCGCAGAACTTCAAAACCATCCATTTTTGGGATCATAATATCGAGTAAAATAAGATCATAAATACCTGATAGTCCGGCTTCCAATCCAGCCTGACCATCAAATGCTAAATCTACAGTATACTTGTTCTTTCGTAACATCGCTTTTTTAGGTTCTGCAATCAACAGCTCATCTTCAATCATTAAAACTCTCATAATATGACTCCTTTTTTCTTACTTTATCCTTATTATATGTTAGATTTAAGTTATATTATACTGACCAACCTTGCATAAACCTTAGTTTTTTTAGAATTTAACTAATTGTTTTACCTTTTTCAAATAAAATATATGTTTGCCAAATTATGAATTTAAACCGAATACATGCTTACAAGTAAGGTAAATACAATATAAAGACTTCTTCTTTGCCGAGTTTTAGCCGTTTTGTCTCCAGGAATTTTTCGAGGTCGGTTATTTAAAGCTTCATCAAAACGCAGAATATAACTGTCTCCTCAAAATTATGTATTCAGACGCCTTTTGGAAAAAATTCTTGAAGTTTAGCTTGTTTACTTTTAAAAACCACGAAAATTATCTTTTATTACCAATGTTTTTTTAAGCTTACATCGCATTATATAATAAATATTTTTTGTTTTTATTATATTTGAAATTAAAATATTACCAAATTTACTCCGCATCTCGATACCATTTTTCTTGTGACTGATATAATCGATAATATTCTTCTTTTTTAGATAGTAATTCTTCGTGATTCCCTATCTCAACGATTTTCCTGTCCTTCATCACAATAATTTTATCAACCATTTTGCATAGTCCCACTCTATGGGAAATAATAATGGCTGTTTTCCCCTTCATCAGCCTACTAAAATTAGTCAGAATTTCAGATTCTACCAGTGGATCAAGGGCACTGGTTGGCTCATCAAGAACTATAATCTCGCTTTCTTTAAATAGTGCTCTTGCAATCGCAATTTTTTGCCACTGTCCGCCCGACAACTCTTTTCCATTAAACTTCTTTCCTAATTGATCATCTAAATTCATTTCATTTAATAAATCACTTAATCCCACCTGAACTAGCGTTTTTTTAATACGTTTTTCATCTTGAAGGAAATTTAAATTAGAAATAGCAATGTTTTCTCGAAGTGTTAGCTCATATGCTACAAAGTCTTGAGTGACGCCAGAAACAAGTGGATATAAACTTTCTTCCTTAATATTGCTTAAATTAAGTTTATCAAAGTAAATATCCCCTTCATTAGGTTCATAAATACCTAATATTAATTTAGCTAATGTTGTCTTTCCGCTTCCATTTTCTCCTATAATTGCAACCTGTTCTCCTTTATTTATTTTAACATTAACATTATCTAAAGCTTTTGCAGAAGTATTTGGATATTGAAAACTAACATTGGAAATTGATATGCTTTCCTTAAATTCTACACTATGAATAACCCTCTTTTCTTCTTCTAAAAGCTCAATAAATTCATAATAGTCACTTACAAAGGCTACCTTTTCAGGCAATGCTCCTATTTCACTTAAAAAAGATTGAATCTGGCTCTGGAACGCAGTAAAGGCTGAAAGGCAAGCCCCAAAGAGTCCGATACTAATATCGCCTTGGATTGTTAAATATAAGGTGAAAAAAATACTCATACCGTATCCCAAAACTCGTAATATATCACAGCACAAAACGATAAATGCATCCTTCTTATAATGATTCCACAATTCATTATTTACTTCGTCACGGCAATTCATCCATTGTTTACTCAAATATTCATCTGATTCCATAACCCTCATTTCTTTCAAACTCTGCCTATTTACTAACAGTCCCCACAAATAATCAAGTTTCCTCATTTTCTTAGCTTGGTGATATTTTAGACGATAAAATTCTTTTCCTCTTATTATTCTTGAAATAAGGTAAGGGATAACGCTTAAGATAGAAATGGGTACAAGCCACAGACTATAATGAGATAGAACAACAAAGACAGAAATAATTCCGAACCCAATCGTTATTACCTTTCCCATTGACATATATAGTTGGCTAATTTTTTCACCTTGTACACAATCTTCTGCACGTTTTTTTATATTCATTTTTTCGCTATCTTCATAATATATCAATGGTAGTCGTGCCGCTTTTTCAGCTAATTTAATCTTGTAATAATGAGTACACTTTTCGTAAACTCCCGCATTCAAGGTCACACTAGAGACTAAAAGTAATAGCTGTTTTATCCCATAGCATCCCAATAAAAGAATTGCATGTACAGTAATTCTGTCACTTTCACCAACTATTGTAAACGTTTCTACTGCATCAAAAAATCTCGTTAGCACCATAATAATAATAGCCGGAAATAACTGTTCTATCCATTGATAAAGTTGAGAAAAGAAAGCAGAAATAGGAGCGATTTTAAAAGTTTCCTTATAGCACCTCATAAGAACTTCAAAAGTTTTAACTTTCAACCTTCTCACCCCCTTTTTCTTTATACCATTTACTTTGGGTCAAAAACATTTTCGCATAATAACCTGAGCTCTCCATTAATGTAGCATGAGAACCTTCTTCTATAACTCGTCCTTCACTAAGAACTAGAATCCTATCACATATTTTAGCACTTGCTAAGCGGTGCGAAATCATCAGGCATCCTCTGTTACCTATTAACTGATGAAATGACTCATACATTTGGCTTTCAGCGATAGGGTCTAAAGCAGCTGTTGGCTCATCAAGTATAGTTAAATAACTATTCGCAAGCACTGCTCTTGAAATCGCAATACGTTGCCACTGTCCGCCGGAAAGATCCACTCCATCTTCTTCAATCTTACCTAAATTCATGTCAATATTATTTCCTATTTGACTAGCCATTGTCATCTTTAATGCTTGTAAAAGTGACTCATCATCATTTAATTTTTCAATATGACCTAGCGCAACATTTTCACGTAAACTTAACTCATACTTCATAAAATCTTGAAAAACAACTGAATAAACTTGACGGAGCTGTGCTCGAGTAAGCTTTTGGATGTCAACATCATTTACAGTAATTCTTCCTTTTTGTGGTTGGTATAGTCGACATAACAGTTTGATAATTGTAGATTTTCCAGCGCCATTCTCCCCAACTAATGCTAGTCGCTCATTGGGATAAATGGCAAATGTAATCCCATTTAAAACAAATTCATCTGAATCCGGATATTTAAAAAATATATTTTCAAAACGAATAATCGGATCTTTAACATTTATTTCTTTATTTTTCCTAGGCATTTGAATTTCGGGCAATGCCATAAAAATTTCATAATGCTTCATCTGTAAACACTTTTGTGATAAATTAGAAAAAGTATAAGAAAGCGTCTCTGCCATATTAAGTATACTTCCTGCTGAACCGATAAGCGAAATAAAAATCCCCAAAGTGATGACATCATTTTGTATGGCAGAAATCAAAGAAAAGATCACAAACGCAATCCAGGTGACGACACAAACACTGCTAACTAAAAAATATTTTTGGGATTTAATTGTTGTGCGTAAACGTTCACTTAATACCTCGCTAGTAACGGAATACCACTTTTTCTGAATATAATCTACTGCCTCAAAAAGACGCAATTCAAATAATGATTTTTTATCCGTTAATAAGGAAGAAAAATAAAACAGACGCCTCTCAGCCTGTGTTTGCCCATTAAACATACTATTCATCATATTTATCGCTTTATAATCCAGCCACATTATAAATACTAAAATTATTATAAATAATAGAGAGAACAAAAAAGAAATTTGAGAAAATATCATGGTAAGACCGATAATCGAAATTAATTTTGATAACAATGACATCAAATCGAAGTATAAATCTAATACTTTTTCCTGTGGATTATTGCCCATTCTTGATAAAGTATCTTGAATTTTAGAATCTTCAAAGCATACATAATCTATTTTCCTATATTTATCTATGATTATAGGCGTAAAATTTTGATTTAATTGATGTAGCATCTGAATTTTTTGAGTTTCATTTAACAGATTAATATTTGCTGATAAAATCATAGCTAAAAGTAACCCTAACACAAAAAAAACAATCCTCAGAAACTCCCCTTCCCCATTCATATAAACTGGTAAATAGTCTATAACATTCTGTGTCAAAAATAATGAGAGTGGAGGCATTAGAGCGGCTACTATTACTATCATCAGATTAATAACCATTGATTTCCGAGCATATTTGAACATAATTTTTCCTACTTTTAAGACCTGTCTCACCTCTAGCCCTCCTTTTTCAAGCTGCTATTTTGTATCACATATTCTTGTAACATTAATTTTTTTATAAAAAATTCATCATGAGAGACTAATATGATGCATCCCTGAAAATCATTTAGTAAGGAGACAATTTTTAATTTAGAATGCTCATCCATATAAGTGGTCGGTTCATCAATTAATAATAAATCGAAACCCAAAAGAATCTCAGAAAATATTTGTAACCTTTTTCTTTCACCACCTGAAAGCATGTGTAGGCGTTTAAGTCTAAATTCTTCATCCCCATATAATGAATCAATTGCATCTTCAAGAATTACATCTCCTACCCTTGTAATTTTTTTACAATAATCTAAAACAGTGACATTCTCATCATTAAAAATTACTTCCTGAGAAATGTATTTCATTCTGACATTAGGGTTTCTGAAAATTTCTCCTTTTGATGGCAAGATGCTTCCTTCGATTATTTTAAGTAAAGTCGTTTTCCCACTTCCATTCTCTCCACTTATTAAAATTCTATCAGTTGAATAAAGCTTTAAATGTAGTTCCTTATAAAGTAGACGACACCCAAACTCATGCTTTAAGTCTACAATATCTAAATATATTTCTTTTTTAAAATCATTAGTTGTTACTGATTCGAGATTATTTCTAAAATCATATTCTTTTCTAGCTTCAAATTTAGTCTTTTGGTTTTGTAATTTTTTTATATCTCTTTCAAGTCTTCGAATAAGAACAGCATGCTGATGTTTATTTTCAGCTTTTTTTATCCACTCATATTTTTTCTCTAATGTTTCTTTCTTTTTTTCTACAATTAAGTCTATGGTTTTATTGCCTTGTTTTTCCCTCTGTTCGTATTGACTCTTTTTTTCTAAATAATCCAAATATGAGCCCTGATAGACTTTAATTATGCCATTATCAATGTCAAAAATTTTAGTTGAAAAAGCGTCTACAAATTTAGAATTATGACTTACTATTAAATAGGTTTTTGAACTATCTACTAAATAATTTTTAAGCCACTTGGCTTTTTTGGCATCTAAAAATGTTAAAGGTTCATCCAAAATAATTAACTCAGAATGACTAAACACCGTTAGTGCAAGTCGTATGTATTGTTTTTCACCACCACTAAGCCCACAGTAATGTCTGGTTAGTTTATTATTTAAGTTAAATACTTGGATGAACTCTTCTTGCAACTTTATATATTCATACCCTCCCATACTTTCAAATTGATCATATAGATGTGAATACTGATTCATCTTTTTTTCTAAATCTACACCTTCTTCAGCCATCTCACCCTCTATTTCCCTCAACATCTTCTGGATTTCTAGAACTTGAAAAAAAGGGAGGTTAAGTAACTCTTGAACTGGCCTATCTGTCATAATCTATCTCCTCAACTTCGAATATGCTTACATTAAGAGGAGGTTTAAATAAAAAATTGATTGAATCTTCCAAATAAAATCTCTTTGTCATCTATCCCACTTTAAAGCTAATATCATCACTATATTTATAACTTTGTATAAATTTATTAAATTCTTCTTCTCTACTTACCCGACTAATACTCAGTTCTCTTGTTTTAATTATGTTTATTCTTTGTTTCATCTGCGTGTAAATAGCCTTCTTTTAACATTGCGTTATGGCGTTCTTTATAAATAGGAGATACCCCATCACGTCCTGCAACAATCAGCCAATTAGACAGTGTGTTGCGATTAACTCCCAACCCAAACATTTTCCATTCGTTAACTTGTGGATACGTTGGGATGCTCATCTCATATTTAAGCTGAAAATCTTGGGCTAACATACTAGCACCAGGGTAGCCAATCTTCGTTGCAATCTCAGCTATAAGGATGGGAGATAAAAACTTTTTTATATTATTTAGCTGGAATAAAGTGAAATTCGTTAGAACTAGTGGGACAGTTGTCTTGTATTATTAAAAGAAGTCTTCCTCAAGGTGGAAAAGAGAGAGTTGATTTTCTGGTACTTTCGATTTTTCACGGGAAGGCAAAAAAAGTTTTCGTGTGAAATAGTCAACCTGTTCTGTTAAAAGCTGAACTTGATTCGTGAGTTTTTCAATTTGCGCTTGTAATACGTCGTTATTTTTTGTTAGCTGTTCTTCACGTTCTGTCATCCCTTACAACCCCTTCTGTTAACGATATCATCACCTTATATTATACATGAATAAACATCAAACAACAGAATAAACTTTAAAATTATACTCTGTTTTTTAAGCCTAAACTGGAATGACTGCTAGGGTAAGACTACTATCTTGATTAAAAATTTCTAATTGTTCTCCTTAATAAAAATACTGCACAAATATCCATCCTAATCCCCCTCTCAACAAAGCTATTAGCGTAGTCTAGATTTCATGTTGACAATTCAGTCTTTAACAACCCAATCTTTACAATAAACACTTTTAAAATCAAAACTTTTTTTTGTAAAATAATCTACCACTTTTAATACTAATGGCGATGAATTTCCAACATTAAAGTCATCCATTTTTATCCAAAAAGCTCCCTTAGAATCTTGACCAGTAAATTGTTCTGGATTCAAATCCAAAGTACCTGATTGAATAGTAATATGGTAGAAGGCACAAATGTGATGTGTGTAGTCAGAATTATCCCAAGACCAAGGCAGTATAAAGTCACAAATACCGATATTACCCACATTATACCGGCTAGAAATCAAGTAAGCCCATTATTGACATAATTAATGACATCACTTTTTCCTAATGCCAAAATAACCCCTGATAAATTCCATGTAATCTAGTACCTTAAACGAGACCCGTATTCAGATGATGAAGGCCCTAAGGGACGTGGTCAACTCCCAACTCAGTCTCCATAAGGAGCTGCTGGATTTGTACACCTTCTATCAATCTCTTTTTTTCACTATCTATTAACGGAATCCCCATCAAGCTGGAGCAACAATTGAATAAAAGAAGAAAGGAATCAGCTGTTGTCTAAGAAGACAAAATAACTGATCCCTGAAATTATATTTTAATATAGTTTTCCCATTATAGATATAGTTTTAAAACAATTTCATCTTCATTCATTTCCCCATTTTCCCGAAAACCAAACTTACGATATAAAGAAAGTGCTTTAATATTATTATCTTTAGTTGACAAGGTTATTTCATTAACTCCATTTTCCTTGAAGTAGTCGATAATTTCAATCATTGCAAGGATACCATAACCCCTTCCTTGAAAAGTCGAATCAATCATTAACCGCCATAACCAATATCTATCACTTGGATCTTCACCTAATTCATTAAATGCAAACATTGTAAAACCAATCATTTCTTCATCAGCATAAATTGCAAACGGTCTTGCCACCTCCATATTTTCCTGAGCATCCCAAAGAGAACATTCATTATTAGTAACAAATTCTAATTGTTCAGGTGTTACTTTAAGGGATAAACATTTTACTCTATTATCTTGATTTATTTCTCTTAATGTTACTTTCACCCTATCCACTCCTAAAAATAATTAAAAGTTATAATTTTTTTGACATATAATAACGGTTGTATCCTTGAGGGCAATTTTCAAGAATTCCATTTATCTCAAATCCTTGTTTCTTATAAAAATCTTTTGCATGAAAATCATAAGTAATGACACTTATAACATGACCACCCTGATTTACAGCAGCCTTTTCTACCTCTGTAAAAAGAGCGGTTGCAAACCCACGATTTTGAAACTGTTCATCAAACCATAAATGATCAATTATCATGATGTTCCATCCTCGAATGAAAAGAGTCGAAAGACTTCCAACAATGCTCCCCTCAATTTTAATGCATTTATTTATATGAATGAACGTAGAATCTTCTTTTATGGGTACACATGAAACATTATAGTTAAGTAATTCATCTGAAACAAACTCCGCTTCTTCAGCCGTAGAAACAACTATTTCTATGTCTGATAACGTTTGTTCCACTTCTAATCTCTTCGATAAAAAATTATCATTATACTTGCCTACATTCTCCTTGGAGATACCAAAAACGACATAACCATTTTTCTCGTACATCCCACTTGCCTGGAAATCCCATGTTTCTACATGACTTAAATTACAGCCTTTTTTTCTAGCATACTCCTCTACTTCTTTAAGTAAAGCACTAGCAAACCCTCGATTACGATAGCTTTCATCTACCCAAAGTTCTTCAATAGAAACAGCATTCCAACCATAAATACTAGCCTCTATTCCGGCTACTACCTTCCCATTATCCTTTATACAACGATAAATTTCTAACTCTGATTGCTCTTGAATAAATGGAACTCTAGAATGACGAAATTGATTCCATTTCTCATTAAGAACTTCACATTCCTCAAATGTAGTATCATAAATATTTAACATTTTATTATCCCCCATACACTTCACCATCCTCTATCAATAAACTCGGACAACGATAAATGAATTTAATATCTTTCTCTAATTTACGAACTTCACCTGGAGTCAAGCCGAATTCCTTTTTAAAAGCTCGGATATATGACTGAGCATAATCAAAGCCTGCATTTACGGCAAGATCAGCAATTCCAATTGACGAGCTACATAATTGGTCAAGACTAGCAGCCAAACGCCGCGATCTAATGTATTGTACAAGTGGCAACCCAAAAGCCTCTTTGAAAATTCGGCGCAAATGCACCGAAGATATAAAAAGTTCTTCCGCAAGTTGAGCCACTGTTGGATTTTCCCAAATTTTTTCTTCTATCTTTATTAATAATTGCTTCAATAGCCATTTCCCTCCAACATGAGGTATAAATTGTTCTTCTTTTATTAAGGTTAAACAAATTGTTGTCAATTTTGATTCCTCCGAATTCGATAATGTTTTTAATCAACAATACAATTATCTCCTAGAATCAAAATCCCGAATAGGATATACTATTCAGTTATGTTCTCCTACTCGGTTTTAGGAGATAATCGTCAAATTCATATTCGGCATCAAAACCATCCTCTCCTTCGCAATATCTCTTCTATAAATAGTATAACTCACAATAGCCTTTTATGATGAACTTTTTTAATCATCTTTAAAAAGTCATTTTAGAGGGGGTAATAAACTTATTCAATTTTTATTTTGAATTTTTCTAAAAATCAAAATTCTCATATGCATTTTTTCATTTGGGTTATAGCTGCTACTGAAATCTTTTTCAATTGCGGTATGGGGCATACTGTAAATAATCTTTTCCCTCTCATTTCAAAATCGAATTTACTGAGTCAACTTCGGGCATTAATGGATTTCTATTTGTAGGTACGGGTTTTGACGTCGGGCTTCTTACACCTATAACCTCACGACTTCCAAGCCTGTAGTGGATTTATTCACAAATTTCCGCTCATATCGGTCGTACACCAAAATAAAAGTATAGTTTATCATGTTTGTCACTCCAAACTTCAATACATAAACCATGTGAGAACAATGATCTCTAAAGTGATAAATCTCTCTATTACCCTTTAAACTAAATTTACAACCCAGTCGAATTCGAATGTCAATAAATTCTTAGATAAGTATTATTTACGCAATTCCCCCAAGTATTTCCAGCTCCTAAAAATTCATTATTTAATCCACCAAAATAATCAATCGATCCTCTAATTATCGATAATGAGGAAGCTTCACTATTGTAAAATGTTGTCTCATTTTGAAGATTATCTTGATTCTCGTTACGAAGTTACAAAGATACTGCAAACAGAAAAAATCAGCTTCTTTAAGCGAATTATCCTACTGTAAAATCAAACAATTTCCAACTAAAGACTTTGTTTTGTTTTCATTTTAGTCGTCACCACCATCAGCACTAGTGCAACAGCCATCATGAGACCTAATACGATGAAGTGGCTAGCAAGTTGGACATCACCTGTGGCAAAGGTTCCCGTTTCTCTGACAATGTCCATCTTGTCCTAGCAAGGTGATTTCTCCTCCATCTGGATCAACCAAACCGCTCAAAGAACGTATGGCCGTAGTCTTTCCCGCTCCATTTGGACCGAGGAGTCCAAAAATCTCACCCTTCCCAATTTCGAGATTTAAATGGTCTAAAATAATTTGATCCCCATAACGTTTCACTACATTTTTCATTGTTGCTATCATACAAAACTCCTCCTTATATTTTAAATAAGATTTAATGTTTTACTATCGGGTAAATCTTATTTTCTTGATTGAGCCTTCTTGCATTTTTTTATAGCCCTAGTATACGACACCAAAATTTGTTTTGATAGGTACCATTTATCACATGTTTCACTAACCAGTAAATTTTAGTTCAATACCTTGAACCACCCTATGTTTTGTTATTGTGCTAGTATACGGTACAAAATTTTGTTTCAACCCGGAAGTTTGGTATAGAAATACAAAAGGATTCAGGAAAAAACTTAATTTTAACCTGAATCCTCTTCTATCAAATAAATAGTATTAATATTGAATTATACAACCCTAGCTAATTAAACTTTAAACTTAAGACCGTTAGACTATTTCCAAAATGTTCTTCTTCACCAATATTTTCAAAGCCCAATTTTTTTAAAACTTTTATTGACCCCACGTTCTTGGGATAAGCCATACCAATGATTTCTTTTACACCAAAATTATCTCTGCCATAGTCAAGGATTGCATGCCCTGCTTCTGTTGCATAACCCTTTCCCCAGGCAGCCGTATCATAGGCATACAAAAATTCAAGGCGCCCATCTGCCAGTGGCTTGATTCCGCAATGTCCAATCAATTGTCCACTTTCAATTTCTTTGACCGCAAAAACACCGTAGCCTTTTTCACATATATCCTCCCAACGACTTATGGATTCCTTGGCCATTTTTTCTGCCTGTTCTTTTGGCCAACTTTTGCCAGAAGCGAGATACCTCGTGACTTCGGGTTTAGCCATGATTTTACTATAGGCTTTTGCATCATTTTCCGTAAAACGGACAATTATCAAACGTTGTGTCTTAATAGGTATCATCTCTTTCACCCTTTCTCTCCGCAAAATGAATCCAATAAATTTCTGTTACTTTATCCTCGTCCTCGTCAAAACCTTCTCCTGTCAATACCCTCCCCATTTTGAATGGCGACTTTTGCGGATGCCCGATTATCTTTATTGCAGGAAATCATTATTTTTGATAAATTCAACGCCGTCGCATAAGGCAAAAGAAGTGACAATTGCTTAGTTCCGTATTCTTTTCCTCTTTCTGATGGACAAATTCCATATCCTACATTTCCGCCATCTTTAAGAAGTTCCTCTGTCAAGTAATGACGTAATTGAATGGATCCGATAATTTTATTGTCAGATTTTCGAATCATAAAATACGTCGTACTAGGTGTATCAATTAAAGATGGTTTTATTTTTTTGAATCGTAAGTCTTTTTAACCATTTATCATAATTTTCGTAATCGATGAACCCACTGCTCCATTTATTATTCTTTCTCCAGACTGAATAAATTCCTGTCTATTCATCATAGCTTGCTTCTCATATTTTTTTGAAGCCTCTACAAGTTCGAGGTCAATTAGATTTCTCATTTTTTTCTCTACCAAATAAATCACCTTTTCTTTTAAATCTTTTAAATAAATCTTTTAAAACTGCAATAATGTATTTAGAGTAACCTCTCTTCTTATAATCAAATTATACAATACTTCAGCAAGCCATGCTACAATTCAATCATTGATTCTCAAAGATGACCTACTTTTCCATCAAAAAACTGCCATGAAGGTTTGTTCAGTTAAACAAATTTTTTCAGTTTCTCATTCATTTTTTTGTATCCAGATGTATCTAGGCGTATCTTACTGTCTCTTATTGATTAAAATGAACAAAAAAAATTTTCCGACCACTTTCCAAAAAGCGTCGGAAAATAGTCAGAAAATTTCGTTTATTTTCTTATTCAAAACATCTGAAAACATTTGATATTAATGGTTTCAAGGGTTGGATTATTCATCCATTGACAATACTGCCATAAACGCCTCTTACAAGGAAGCAAGATTTTTTCAGACTCTTATTTAACTTATTGTATCTAGGTGTATCTTGAAAGCATTGCTCTTATGAGGTTCTTGAAATCAAATCGTATTTTTGAGTATTCTATTGTATCTAGGTGTAATTTCCTGACCGTCGGAAAATGGTAGGAAGAGTTGAATGATTTAATATTTTAAAAAACAGTCGGGCAGCTTGAGTTTAATTTGAAGTGAGATATTACAACGAATTTAACTTACGGAGGCTCTGCTATATTTAAATGTTTCTCCCTGACATCTAGCAGGTTCACCTTATGGAGGCTTATGTTAAGCTACGCATAAGCCTCCTAATGCACAGTAAATTAATGCTGAGTGTTAACATTCATATCACCTGATACCAGGCCTTTTTAACGCAAAGACTAAGCATAATAAATTGAGTTGCGTAGCTGTATTTTAAATAATTCTAGTTTTGAATGGTAAATCGTAAAAAATGAATACAGATTTCTCCTAAATTGAATTAAAATCAGCACTTTATTATGTTAAATCTTCTCAAATAGAATATTGTAATTCCAATGGTTTTAGTGATCTACTTTACATAACACAACACTGTACATTAGAGGGTGTCCTCAGCACTCCATTCAGCAATTTCAATGCAGTCACCAAGCAACTCAATTTCTTTTTACAACTTTTCCTGATTGATTGGTTCTTCTACTACTTTACCTTCATCTGGAATAAACGAAATCACAAAACCTTTAAGGCTCCAATTAAGACATACGTTGAAGAAGAAAGAATTTTTCTTAAAATCAATTTTATCAAATGTCGTTGCCCCGCTGTTTATCGATTTTACACTTCCTCACCCTAAATATATTCAGTGATCAAGTCATACAGCAACACTTCATCCTCCAAAGATATAAAGTTAAAAATTTTGCACCAAACGATTCGGATATTGAATATATTGAATAACTTGATACTGGAGCGTATGATGAACAAAATATTGCAGCCGTTTCCGCAATTCATTTGAATACTGCGAAGCATCTTTCATAAACTTGTTGCCGAAAACACCTCTTTTGGGTAAAAATATTCTCATCAAACAAAGCATCGATAAACCATATAGCTTAATCAATGAATTCTGAAGGGGGGACCGTCAACAAAATCTTTTTACTATCTTCGCCAAGTTAAGTTAATCATATAAAATCTTATTTACAGTTGCCCATGTAAATGAGATAACCATCCTTGAGGTTTTTGTAATACATCTATATCCTTAATATCTTGAATTAAACAATGTCCTATATGTGCAGAAGCATTTCTTTTATCTTTTATAATCATTATACTATTGGCGAATTCTTTATCAGACGGTAAAATAATTTTAGCATAAATATGTAATGTTGGTCTTTCTTTTTCGTTATGAATATCTTTTTTATGTTTATCTGTTTCATTCGCTGGAAAATATAATTTCACTGTATTTTTTTTGTTGTTCTTCCACTCCCATTTATAGAACCTAATTCCTTTCTTTTTAAAAAGTTTATATAATTCACGTTCCAACAATCTTCCGTATTGAATTGCTATAACTCCACAATCTAAATGCGTATTTTCAAATTCTTTTTTTAGAATATCCGCCGTTGCAAGATAACTACAACTTTCGAAATCAAATTTTGGATATTCAATTTGTAATTCCGGAATTCTTTTATTTATTTTTTCTGTTAAATTAGCATTAGAACTTGTTAATTCATCTAATACTTTTCCAATTTTCGAAAAGAATAATTCCAGCTCTGTTTCGTTGGCATCTCTTATATTGAAGTCCTGGCGCGAGCTTATTTTACTAAAAAAATTCTCATATTTTGTACGTAATAATTTTTCCGATTCTAATAAGTCCATTGTTGTCTCAAGTTTATTTTGTAATTTTCTTTTTTCTTCTTCCGATTTCCCATCAATTTCTTCGTGTCTGTTGATAGTAGCTTCCATCATTCTTAAATTCAAATCATTCGGATGAGAAATATGAAGTTCATTTAAAACTTCTTGTAGCTCATTATGAAACCCACTAAATAATAAAACTTGAAAAGTCGTAAAAAACACTTGCTTATTATCAATAGAAGTAAATGGAAAAACACCTTTCTTTTTAGCTCTAAAGAAAGCTATAAGTTCAATCGCATAATGATAAGCGTCTGTAAAATTTTTGTTAGCATAATTTGCCGCTGAAAGAAAATACAAAGGTTTCCAATCCAACTCTAATGATAAAGAACTTTTAGCATATACGATAGATTTTTCAAACTTTCCTGCCTGTAAGAAAATGTATGATAAATTATTTAAACTCAGTATATGATTATATTTTAAAACTAATTCTTCAAGCTCATATATCTTTTCAAAGAAACCTAAATCTCCATAAATTGCAGTTATATTTGTTAGAAAATCGCCCTTAACCATTATCTTTTGATTTTCTAATATAAAGTTTAAACAAAAATTTACTAGTTTAATTAAAAATTCTTTATCCTCATAATCATGCATTAATTCTAAAGACTTATAGTAAACATAGAATCTGAGTTCTTTAGCCTCCGTAGGATATATTTTATCAAGTAAAATATCAAATTCTTCGAAATATTTTCTTGCGCTATGCAATTCTTCAAGTTTTGAATGCGCAACAAATTTTAAGAGTATTATTTCTAATGGCGTATTAATTTTTAATAAGGGGATTATACTTAATAACTCTACTTTATCTTCAATATTTTCAATCCATAGTTGATTAAAAAACATCCATTTCATAAATTCTTTTTTTTCCTCATCACCAAGCTTTGAGTTAATTAGTTCTTCAATTGCTGTTTTAGGTTGATACTTTGAGAATGCATATTGAATTTTCATGAAACTAAACCAATTTAAATCTAATGTTTCATCAAATGAAACTTTATTTAAATAATAATCGAATAGAGATTTAAATTGTCTTAAGGAGACCGCATTTTCCGAATATCTTATATTTGGAGAAAATTTTTCACTAATTATTTTCTCAGCTCTGTCTATGAATTTTTGCATTCTATCATCCAAAGAATCTCTTTCTTGGAGAACTACGGTGTTAGCGCTATCATTCAAGGCATATCCAACCTTCATTAGTAATTTTTCCCAAATTAACTCTGCTTCTAATAATAACAGATTAATTTCTTTATTCAAAGCTCGATCTTTGTTTAATATTTTATTAGTTCCCATCCCATCTTTTGATAAATTTAAGCAACATTTTTTATATTTTTTTCCACTTTGACAAGGACAAAGCTCGTTCCTGCTCACTTTAGCCAATTTAATTCCCCCCCTATTCAGTTATATTAATTGTAACATTGTTTGACATAAAAACTCACATTCAAGCACAAATAAGTGTGCCATCGAGCACGTAAACTAATCCTTGTGAATTAGAACCTAATTTAATAGTGCGAGGGGCTCAGTCAATGTTTCTGGGCTTCTTTTTTTATTTTGAAAGGAGAACTCCTATGGACCATTTCTAAAGAAGCACCTATATTATTACGTTCAAAGTGATAAATCTTTAAATTTTCATAAATGGAAGATGATTGAATCGGAAGAAAATCAATTCATTGCTGAGTTAAGTCCTTTGATTCATCCATATATAAGGTTTTTATAATCACCTCACTTTGGTAATCTTTAGCTGAATTAATTTTTCCCAAAGCATATTGAAAAACATAATTATATTTATCTCTTCCATTTGTTTTTTCATCTCAAGAAGAGGGTCAAGTATCTCATTCCGAGCTGCTCGTACTTCATTTCTAAAAATTCTAATCGTTTGATCAGAACTATTATTTATCTCTGTATCAATTGTAATTGTAATCTTTTTAAATAAATCTTTAATCTGTGATTTAAAAGCCACGGTGACTCATTTTTTATCTGGTTCTTATTTACTGTAACTAAAATCGCTTTTAAAAAAATTTCTTGTGAAAATGCCAAGTCATTTAAATCCAAAAGAAGGTTATATAACTTTTCCTGGTTTGCTTTCGAAATAAATTCGTAATTCCCAATCTAGTTCATTCAAGTAAGCGTTCGCAAGAATTGGTGAAATTACACCCCCTTGGAAACGTCTGAAATAGGTATAAATACGTTTTGTTGAGACTTTCCCTTCGTTATCAGAAGAACCATTATCGAAGAAATAAATATCTGAGAGCCTCGATGTTTTTGATTTCTTTAGATAGTCATGACATGAATCAGCAAGGGATTGTGAAATGGTGACGATTCTTCGATTGTCATTTTTTTCATGGTTGAAATGTATAATCCTTTGTTTTAAATCTACATCACTTACTCTCAAATTATCTACTTCGGAAACTGAAATTATCGAAGGTCGTTATAAGAAAGGTTCTACTATTTTCTGCACACAGATTGCACCGGAAGGTTAGAGAAACAAATTAGGAGATGCCAATATCGCGGAAGCCATCCTAGATCGAATTGTACAAAACAAGTACACCGTATTCATCGAAGGAAAAGAGTCGATGCGAAAGAGAACTGTAGATACCGAATACTAAAAATGTCAGTAAATCTGGTGGCAATCGCTACCGGATTCACTGGCTCAACTTCCATCGGAAAGTGGCTCAAATCCATCGTAATATTCACCACTTTTTATTGGTTCAAATTTGCACTTATTTTTCGCCTAGTAGGTCACAAAATTAGACTCTATATTTCATCATGTTTGTAACATATGTCATTTCTTGTTTTCATGAATGAAGTTTTATAGAAACCAACGAAACCACTGATACTAGGCTCTTTTAATTTCAGATAACTTAATTTATTTTATCCATTCTATTGACAGATATCCACTGCTCCAAAGTTGTACTACAAGGTTTTAGGTTTTTATTTTATTTCCACAAACTCGTCGATGATTTCATCAAAAATATCATTATGCGATATTACTAATGTGATTTTATCTTTATTTATCATATATTTTAAAGTTTCTGAACTTTCAGTGTCAAGTGCTGAGTTTGCCTCATCTAACATTAAGAGTTTTGATTCACGTGCAAAATTTCTAATTATATTAATTTTTTGTTTTTCTCCACCAGAAAAATTAACTTTATCTTTTTCAAAAAGGTTGTTTGCATTTAACTTTTCGCTTATATCTAGAATATCTTTGTTATTTATTCTTCTATTTAATTTTATATTTTCATTCACACTTCCATTTATAATAGTTAAATCTTGCTCTACAACAGCTATTAAATCACGTCTCATTTTATAAATGTTTACTTCTTTTAAATTAATATCATTTATGAAAATGTCTCCATCGTAATCATACAATCCTAAAATAAGATTAAAAAGCGTGCTTTTTCCTTTTCCATTATTACCTCTGATTCTGTAAACTTTCCCCTTTTCAAAAGTATAATTAAAATTATTAAAAATTTTATTATTATTAAATGCAAAACTTAGGTCTTTAAATTCGATTTTTGTTATATCTTTTATTTCTATGTTTCCATTTTTCTCTACTTCCTTGTCTAGAATTTCTTTTATTCTATTAAAAGAAACCAAAGTCATTTGATAACTGCGTGCAAAATCAAGAAAGTAATTCACTGTATTAATTACCATATTAAAATAAGTTGTAATAACTGTAAATTCTCCTATCGTAAGATTACGAGCAAATATTTCACGCACTCCAAGTGATAAGATTAAAATATTGGCACATACTGTAAAAAATGAACCGACATTACCAAAAAGCGTGCTTATCTTTTTATAAGATATAGATTTATCAAAAAAATTGCTAAAACTTAAATTTAAAGAGTTTTCAAACATAGTTTTAAGAGCATTTACTTTTATAAATTTTATCTTTTCCATTTGTGAATTCATTTCGCCAAAATATAAACTTTCTGCTTCTTTATAGATTTTATTTGACTTGTACATCTTCTTTTTAAAACTCGAAAACAAAAGTATATATAAAGGAATTAAAACTATAAGTACAAGCCCTATCCTTACATTAATTTTAAAAAGTATTACGACATTAAAAAGAATAGTTAAAACTTTCAAAGGAAAATCTCTGCTACTTGTGACAGTAAAAGAAGAAATTGCACCGCTATCGCCTATTATTCTTTGCGTTAAATAACCTGTGTTTAAATTATTACTAAAAGAGAGTGGCAGATTTCTAATGTGTGAAACCGTCCTAAAATTTATATCTCTCATAATCCTTATGTTTATTTTATGATAGGTCATACTTAAAAAATAACTTAAGACCAAAGAAAAAGCTAATAGAGATGAAATTATTATAATCTTGTTGCGAAGCTCAATTATATCCTCACCTTCGGTTAAAATATCTATAATTCTTCCATTTAAAATTGGAAGATATATTGAAATACCTGTTGCAACAAAACTAAAGAATATAAAAGATATAAAAATCCACTTTTCTCTTTTTATGAATTCTTTTAAAAATTTGAACATAACTTCTCCAATCTATTCAAAATAATGCTAGGGAAAACCCTAGCTAATTTATACTAAATTTAAATCT
>Ga0153974_1000114_pt1 | contig 19415 bp, 14 predicted proteins | sample TSGA058MetaG_FD_104741 | JGI IMG/M metagenome (GOLD analysis project Ga0153974, IMG submission 104741) | Attine ant fungus gardens microbial communities from Georgia, USA - TSGA058 MetaG | ecosystem: Host-associated > Fungi > Mycelium > Unclassified | place: USA: Georgia, Yuchi Wildlife... | reverse complement strand
CTTCCACACACGATGCTTTGGCATCGCTTTGTTCCAGGCTTTCTAGGCTGGGACAAAAAATGCTCACAATCTGTTGTATTTTTAAAACCAAATTAGTATAACTTGGGAGATTCGATTGTTCGTGACTGAAATTTAGCGCTTGTTTAAGAAAATCTTTTTTCAACAAAATGCCTTAGTTTAATAACTAAATAGGGACAGTTTGTTATTTTATGTATATGATGACAGCTTTTAAGCAAAATAGTATTATTATAATTCTGTTATTGTTTTTTAGGAGGAACGTCATGAAAACAAGAGTGCTGTCTGTTATGTTAGTTTTAATGTTAGGTTTAGTTGGATGTCATAATAAAGAGGTTTTAGATGAGAGCCCAGGAGAACTCCCGCTAAAAACGGGAATTGAATTTAATATCGGTGTGTTAGTGGGTTCTGGTGAGATTGATGATCGAAGTTTTAATCAAGGAGCGTGGGAGGCTATTGTTCAATATACTGAGAAGCATCCTCATGTGAAAGCCCAGATGGTGATTCCAAAGGATGACAAATTAGAGGCCCATTTAGCAGCTGTGGAAGAATTAATTACTGTGAAATCTGATATTATTATTGCTTTTGGAGCAGAATTTAATGAAGTAATTGAGAAAGCACAAGATAAATATGATGAAGCCAATTATATTCTTTTAGACGGAGAGTTAAATCAAATTAGTTCTAATACTGTTGTTGTCAATTTCGCTCAGCAAGAAGTTGGGTTTTTAGCTGGAGTTGCAGCTGCACTTCAATCTCCTAATGAAAAATTAGGATTTATTGGTGGAGTTAAAAATGCTAATATAGAGCGGTACGGTTTGGGGTTTAAGGCTGGAGTAGACTATGCTAATAAAACCTATAATACCAGTGCTGAAATTTTAGATTATCGATATCAGGGTGCCTTTAACAATCCTGATGAAGGACAACGTTTAGCAAATGATATGTTTGATAAAAATATTACGACTATTTTTGTAGCTGCTCAAGGAACTGGGATTGGAGTTATGAACGAAGCTAAAGTTCGGATGGAGCAAGACGAAGAAATTTATATTATTGGAGCCGACATGGACCAATTTGAAGAAGGAAAAATTATAGATGAAAAATCTGTGGTTCTTACATCTGCTGTTCTCCATTTTGATCGAGGGTTACATGAAGTTTTAGATAAATATGCTAATCAACAATTTCCAGGAGGACAACAAATTTTAAAAAATATAGCTAATGAAGGAATCGGCTTACCGGAGCAGAATTTAAATTTCTTAACTGAAACTCAAGTAAAAGTCCAAGAGGTAACCGATGAGATTCGTTCAGGAGAGAAAATAATTCCTGAGTCATTGGCTGCCCTAAGAGAAATGCAAGATTAAGTGTAATTTATCAGTGGAAAGTTAATTATTATCACTATATCAGCCTGTCGTATCATATTCTGATTATAGCCCAAAAGGGCTAGTTTAATTGAGTAAGCATAGGTTCATAGTTAAGGTTTTCCTTCGTGAAACGATCTTTTTATATAAGTTTATGGCAGTAGTGATGCTTAGTCGGATTTAGTTTTCATTAAAAAAGTTGATGACCTAAGTAAAATATCTTATGAACTATAATGTCAAAAATGATTTTACACAAAAAATACAAATGAGGTTTTTTAAATTAAAAGTCGTTAAATCATTTACAAACCTAATAGAGTTTGCTAGACTTAATTGTGAAGTGAAAATAAGGAGGCTATACTAGTGAAAAAATTTCTTACAACAATTGCAGTGACAGGTGCCCTAGGATTAGGATTAACAGCTTGTGGTGATACAGAGGCACCTAGTGATGAAGGGGGAGCAGAGACTCCAGCAGTAGAGAGTACGCCTACAGAAGAAACAACAGCTATCGGAATGTTAACTGATACAGGAGGAATTAATGATCAATCTTTTAACCAAGGAACTTGGGAAGGGATTCAACGTTTTCAAACGGATCATGGAACCATTACTTCTAACCATGTAGCGCCAGGGACAATGGCAGTTGCAGATTTAGTTTCAACTGCAGAATCTTTAATTGTATCAGGACATGAATTAATTATTATGACAGGACATACATTCGAAGATGCAATTGGGATTTTACAAGAAGAGCATCCAGATACTAAATTTATTATTTTAGATGGTGAGCCAAAAGTTGACGATAAAAGTGTTATTATGGATAACACATTAGCTATTTACTTTGCTGAGCAGCAAGCAGGATTTATGGCGGGAATCGCAGCAGCATTAGAAACTGAAACTGGTAAAGTTGGCTTTATCGGAGGAGCGGAAATTCCACCGGTACAACGTTTTGGTTGGGGATTCTTAGCAGGTGTTGCTTACGCTAATGAAGAATTAGGATTAGATGTTGAAGTTGTTGATTATGTATACCAAGGAACCTTTAATGATGTACAAGCAGGTACAGCTTTAGCAGGTGGAATGTACGATAAAGGAATCGATATTATCTTTTCTGCGGCAGGTGCTGTTGGAACTGGAGTTATTGATGAAGCAAGAACAAGAGCAGCAAATGAAGAGCGCGTGTTTGTTATTGGGGTTGATAGTGACCAATATGAAGCAGGAATGATGTCTAATGGAGAATCAGTTATTTTAACATCTGCCATTAAACGCGTAGATAATGCTGCATATGACTACATTCAAAAGTTTTTAGCTGGTGAATTCCCAGGTGGAGAAGTCGTTGTGGAAAATGCATCAACTAATGGGGTTGGATTACCTGCTGAAAATCCAAATTTAAGTGAAGACACACAAGCAACAGCTGATGACATATTAGAAGCAATTAAAGCAGGAGATATTGTTGTTCCAGAAACTGCTGAAAGCTTAGCAGATTTCTTGGAAGAAGTCGGATATGATGTAAAAGAACTTGATTTCTAATTTGATTTATAGAATATAACTTATTACTAGAGTATAGAACTACCACTTATTATAGTGGTAGTTTTTATGTGCGACAGGCATCGTATTTAGATAATATATCTTGTTACGTGTGATAACCCTTGAGATAATGATACTTCGGTAAAACAAATCGGAAAGCAAGGCGGAAGCATGTGATTTCACGAGGGTGAAAGTCCCTCCTGATGGGTGGCAGCACAACATCGGAAGTTTAATCTAGGGCATTTCTGTGAAGGGATGTCTGAAGGAGATGCGGGTATTCGAAAGAACCGTAGGCGGACTAGCAGACCGAAATGCGAGAGCGTGAAGCATGTCAGGCGTGGTAAGTTGGCGACCATCCATAAAAAATGGGAAGCCCAAAATAAGGAAGGATTTATGTCTAAAGAGCTGTCCAGACATGAGTAGTTTACTGTGTAATAGTGCTCGGTATGTTAGGAAGGAAAGTACGATAACCCTGTGAGGTCTCTGCTCAAGCTTTTTTTATCAATAGTTGAGAAAATTTTTAGTATAGAAACGGTAAAACATTTCGATTTAATCTTCTTAAAGAGATAAGTGCAAAAGAATTCAAAGCGCCTATTATCTAGGGGATTTTTTTTATATCAAGACTTGAGAATAAGAGCTTTAATCCTCGAATTACTTAAAACTTAAGAAAAGTGATAAAAATACATATTTTGTGTTGATTATTGTCACTTAAATAGCCTATAATACATAATGAGTGTTTCATCGATAAGTTGAAAATCATCGTGGATTATTTTAGAAAAGTAATGAACATGGAAAAGATTTTTTGAATGATAGAAAGGGGTTAATTGGGAGCATGGACTACGTTATTGAAATGCTGAATATTACAAAAGAGTTTCCTGGGATTAAAGCAAATGATAATATTACTTTACAAGTAGAACCAGGTGAAATTCACGCCCTCTTAGGAGAAAATGGTGCAGGTAAGTCGACACTAATGAGTGTTTTATTTGGACTTTATACACCAGAAGAAGGGCAGATTAAAGTACGCGGCAAAGAGGTGAAGGTATCAAATCCTAATGTGGCAACAGAACTGGGAATTGGTATGGTACATCAACATTTTAAATTGGTTCACAATCTAACGGTAACTGAAAATATTGTTTTAGGTAATGAACCTAAATTATTTGGAGGCCGCGTTAATATTAAACAAGCAGCAAAACGTGTAGAAGAGCTTTCTAATCGCTATAATTTCCATGTTGACCCTCACGCAAAAATTGAAGATATTACAGTTGGAATGCAACAGCGTGTAGAAATTTTAAAAATGTTATATAGAGATGCAGAAATCCTAATTTTTGATGAGCCTACAGCGGTGTTAACACCTCAAGAAATTGATGAATTAATGAAAGTCATGAAGCAATTAACTGCGGAAGGAAAGTCAATTATTGTCATTACCCATAAATTAAAAGAAATTAAAGCAATTGCTAAGCACTGCACGGTAATCAGAAAAGGAAAAGGAATTGGAACCGTTCCTGTTGAAGAAACGAGCCAACAACAATTAGCTGATTTAATGGTGGGACGTAATGTTTCTTTTAAGGTGGATAAAAAAGAGGCTAAACCAGGAAAAAACATTTTAGAGTTTAATGATGTGACCATGAAAAATAATCGTAATTTATTGGCACTTAAAAAGTTGTCACTAACTGTTCGAGCAGGTGAAATATTAGGTGTAGCAGGAATCGAAGGTAATGGACAAACTCAATTAATTGAGGCTATTACTGGGTTAAAGCCCATTCAAAGTGGTAGTATTAAACTAGATGGTATTGAATTAACTAATCTACCAGTTCGTAAGCGTACGGAAGAGGGAATTGGACATATTCCAGAAGACCGTCACAAACATGGATTGGTACTAGAATATTCTTTAGAGGAAAATTTAATTTTACAAACTTACTATCAAGACCAATTTAGTAAAAATGGGATCTTAATCCCTAATAAGATTCGCGAGCAAGCGAATCAGTTAATTGACCGCTTTGATATTCGAAGTGGGCAAGGTCCGATTACAACTGCACGAAGTATGTCAGGTGGGAATCAACAAAAAGCAATCATTGCTCGAGAAATTGTTCGTTCCCCTAAGCTATTAATTGCTGCTCAACCGACACGTGGACTAGATGTTGGAGCAATTGAATATATTCATCGTGAATTAATTGCTGCTCGTGATGAAGGGCGCGGAGTTTTACTTGTTTCATTAGAATTAGATGAGATTTTAAATCTATCGGATCGAATTGCTGTTATTTATGAAGGTGAAATTGTGGGTATTGTCGATGCTAAAGAAACAAATGAGCAAGAATTAGGATTATTAATGGCTGGTGCCCGAAACAGAGGTGATCAATAGTGAAGAAATTTAATTTATCTGATGATGCAACCCGCAAAAAATTAGCGCCTTTCGCATCGGTTTTACTAGGGTTTTTAGTGGGGTTTATTGCTTTGTTTTTACTTGGATACAATCCAGTCGAAGGTTATTCATATTTATTCCACGGTGGGTTTAGAGGTATGGCAAGTGGAGACTTACGTCAATTTGGAAATGTTTTAGTAAATATGACACCTTTAATTTTAACTGGCTTATCCATTGCGTTTGCTTTTAAAACCGGTTTGTTTAATATTGGAGTTTCAGGACAAATGTTAGTAGGCGGGTTCTGTGGTGTTTATATAGGAGCTATTTTGGAGTTGCCGCGAATTATCCACCTGCCTTTGATGGTGACTGCTTCAATACTTGGAGGAGCCATCTGGGCTTTTGTTCCAGGTATTCTAAAGGCAAAATTTAAGATAAATGAAGTTGTAACAGGAATTATGATGAATTACATTGCTTTTTGGATGGTGCAATATGCAGTGGGGCGTTGGATTCCAGGACGATTTGTTACGGAATCAGCATCGATTCGTGATACGGCATCATTAAGATCAGAGTGGATGTCTAATTTCTTTAATCAATCAGCAGTAAATTTAGGTCTAGTTTTAGCAGTTTTGGCTTGTATACTCGTTTGGTTTGTGTTAGAAAAAACAACATTCGGTTTTGAATTAAAGGCTGTAGGATCTAATCAAGATGCTGCTCATTATGCAGGAATGAAAGTTCAGAGAAAGATTCTGTTGGCTATTTTAATTTCGGGAGGATTAGCAGGCCTTGCTGGAGCTGCTCATTATGGTGGTTTTGCTAATCAGCTTTTATTAGGTGGCTTGCCAAGTCAAGGTTTTGATGGAATTGCTGTTGCGTTATTAGGATTAAACACACCATTAGGTGTTTTCTTATCAGCTTTCTTATTAGGATTTATGAATGTTGGGGGATTACATATGCAAGCTATGGCTCATATCCCAAGTGAATTAGTTGATATCATTATCTCAACCATCATTTACTTTGCGGCGATATCCTTATTAATCCAAGATTTCTTTAAATTCGTCGCTTCTAAAAAGAGAAAAAATGGAGGTGTGAAATAATGTGGGATTTTTTTACAACCATGATTCCAATTGCATTAGCAGCAACAGCCCCAATGTTATTAGCTTCTTTAGGTGGTTTATTTAGTGAGCGGAGTGGAGTTATTAACATCGGTTTAGAAGGGTTAATGATAATTGGTTCTTTTGCTTCTGCTTTATTTATTAGTCAAACTTTCACTGATAGTAATTCTGTCATTTGGATTGGGATTTTAGTCGGTGGATTAGCAGGATGCTTGATATCCGTACTACATGCTTATGCAAGTATTAATTTAAAAGCGAATCAAGTTATTTCTGGAACGGCCATTAATTTATTAGCACCTGCAGCTACCCTTTTCTTAGCTCAGACGATTAACGAAACAAACGCGCAACATATCCGTATTATTAGCGGATTACCACGTTTTGATTTACCTATTTTATCAGATATTCCAATTATAGGTGAATTGTTTTTCACTCGTATGTACACCACCACAATTATTACTTTCTTATTAGTGGTGTTAACTTGGTATGTAATTTTCAAAACCGCGTTTGGACTTCGTTTAAGAGCTTGTGGTGAACATCCTCAAGCCGCCGACTCAATGGGAATTAATGTCTATAAAATGCGCTATTTTGGAGTCTTAGCTTCAGGATTCTTAGCAGGATTAGGTGGTGCAGTTTTAGTTGTTACAACATCTTCAGAATTTAATGGTGATGTAGCAGGACTTGGTTTCTTAGCTTTAGCTGCCTTAATTTTTGGTAAATGGAATCCTTGGTCTGTTTTGTTAGCTTCATTCTTCTTTGGATTTATGAGAACGTTAGGTTCCCTAGCCACTATTAATGATGCTTTAAAAACATTAGAAATACCAACTGAATTTTATAATGCACTTCCTTATGTAATGACGATTTTCGCTTTAATTGTATTTAGCCGAAATGCCACAGGTCCTCGGGCAGCTGGTGAACCATATGATAAAGGAAAACGGTAATTTAAAGTTTTATATAAGTAATCTTAGCTAAATAATAAGCAGTAAAAGCGCGCCGATGCTGGATTTTAGTTCTGTTATCGGGGCGTTTTTGTGTGACAGGAAGTCGTACTTAGATAACATATCTTGTTAGGTGTGATAACCCTTGAGATGATGATAAATTGGTAAAACATATCGGAAAGCAGGCGAATATGTGATTTCACCAGGGTAAAAGTTCCTCTCGATGGGTGCCAACACAACATCGGAAGTTTAATCTAGGGCATTGCTGTGAAGGAATGTCTGAAGGAGATGCGGGTATTCGAGAGAAACTTCCCATTTTAGTAGCCACTATTTGCCTGTCAAGCCCCTTGAGTTCTTGACATTGGGTGTTGCAGGATGACTAGATTTTCAATCTAGTTACCGTTAGCATCTTCTTTTTGGGCCTAATTCTATGAAGTATAGTCTATATTTAAACTAATACGAATTTGGAAATAAAAACACGACACCTTGCGGCCTTTTTTGCCCCATCCGTCGTCACCCTTCCACACACGATGCTTTGGCATCGCTTTGTTCCAGGCTTCCTAGCCTAGAACAAAAAATGCTCACAATTTGTCTTTTTTTAAAACCAAATTAGTATAAGTTTGTTTTTAGTTGGAGGTTTTTGGTATAATTAACCTATAGCGAAGGGGGAGATTGCTTTTATGTCAAATGTACGTCAAATTGCTATCGGTGGCGTTTTTGCTGCACTTAGTTTTGTCTTTATGTATATGTCTACTTTAATGCCATTACCTTATTTTTGGGTACTTGCCAGTGGGTTTGTGATTATGGCGATCGTAGTAGAAGCTGGACGGAAAACAGCTTTTTTTGCTTACCTTGCTGTTTCATTTCTTTGCTTGATAATGCTTCCAAACGTTTCGAGAATCCTGATTTTTGTGATATTGATTGGACATTATCCAATCTTAAAAGACATGTTGGATAAAATAAGCTATAATATCGGGCGCAGAACGGTTAAACTGACTTTATTTCTTGTTATCGGTGCAGTCCAAGTTTTCTTTACGGTGCGGGTATTAGGGTTGCCCTTAACTTTTGGACAGTTTCAAATTGAACAAGGTGGACTACTTGTTGCCCTGGCGATCATTCATCCGACTGTGTCGGCCATTCTTTATGACTACGTCGTTGGAAGTATGAAAAATTACTATATTACTCGCTTGCGCCCAAGAATAAGGAATCAAAACTAGGGCAAAAGCGACGTTTATTGAGGTAGTTGAATTTAAGACATTGGTTAGCTAATAAAATTCATATTCTGCTGTGGATAAAACAAAGGGGGTGTAGCAGCATGACCAGATTTTCAATCTAGTTACCTGTAGCACCTTCTTTTTTTATAACTAAAATCTACTACTCATGAGATTATTGTCTTCTATCAACTGATCTGAATTAAACATTTCACTTGAAGTGAATGTGAATGCTCCAAATGGTGTAGAGAGCACAACAGTAAGGACTGTAAGTGAAAATCTACGGACATTAGAATGTAGTAGATTTCGACTTCGAATAAAATATTTGATTGTGTATGATAAATATCACCAAGTTATGAATCCTTGACTCATTAGACTAAGTAATTTTTCATAGCTTCTAAGGCTTATCTCACTTCCCGACAGATGGGATTTTGAAGGACTGAATAAACTTTTTAAAGATAAAAAGCTACTTCTAAGATGAAATTGCGCATTGCTTGCGTATTTAAACTTTTTTGCTTATAATAAAGAATGGAACTATAGTCACACTAAAATAATAAATATAAGCATGACAGTAGAAGGTTTCGAATACTAGCATGAATTGAAATATATATGGAGGTTACGCCATGAGTATGAATAAAAAAAAGAAAGTCATTGTAGGTATGTCGGGTGGAGTGGATTCATCTGTTGCTGCTTACTTATTAAAGGAACAAGGATATGAAGTAGAGGGTGTATTTATGCGCAACTGGGATAGTGCTGCTAATTCAGATATTCTTGGAAACCCAACAGTAAATGATGAAATCTGTCCTCAAGAAGTTGATTATATGGATGCCAAGGTTGTAGCAGATCAACTAGGAATAAAGCTTCACCGCGTAGATTTTGTTGAAGAATATTGGAATCGAGTATTTATGTATTTTTTGAATGAGTATAAAGCAGGACGTACACCCAATCCAGATATTATGTGTAACAAGGAAGTTAAATTTAAGGCCTTTTTAGATTATGCCATGAGCTTAGGCTGTGATTATATTGCAATGGGACATTATGCCCGAGTAGAACACGGGAATGAAGTAAAAATGTTGCGCGGGGTTGATAATAATAAAGATCAAACTTATTTTTTAAGTCAGTTAACTCAAGAGCAGTTAGGTAAAACTTTATTTCCAATAGGGGAGCTTCAAAAATCAGAAGTTCGTGCTATTGCTGAAAAAATCCAACTAGCAACGGCTAAAAAGAAAGATTCAACAGGAGTCTGCTTTATTGGAGAACGTAATTTCACCCAATTTTTACAAAACTACTTACCTGCTCAAAATGGTAAAATGATGACGTTAGATGGTGAAATTTTAGGTGAGCATGTAGGATTAATGTACTATACCATTGGGCAACGTAAAGGATTAGGTATTGGAGGAAAAGGAGATGCTTGGTTTGTAATTGGAAAGAACTTAGCAGAAAATATTTTATATGTGGGTCAAGGATTTGACCATGAGTATGTATATGCAGATGAGGCTATTGTGACTGATGTAAACTGGATTTCCAAAGAAAGATTTGAAGGAACTTTTAGTTGCACAGCCAAATTCCGCTACCGTCAACCAGATGTTGATGTAGAAATTGAATGGATTAATCAAACGACATTAAGAGTTAAAACTTTAGCTCCTGTCCGGGCCATTACTCCAGGTCAAGCAGCAGTATTTTACTTAGGAGATACTTGTTTAGGCGGAGGTTTAATTGACTCAGCCTTTAAAGATGGCAATAAACGAATGTATTAAATTTTAAGTGTAAGATTATTAAAGGTTGTGTTAGTTTCCTATAAATGCAAATTTAATCGAGATGCTTGGACCTTAGAATTAATGAGTATTGATTATTTTATATGAGATAACTTTTAAAAAGCTCTTTGGACTAAGCAACTCCAAAGAGCTACATATTTATTAATACTAATTGCGTTTTAAAATGCCACATCTTCACAGTTTTTTTCCAGTTAGATGACCTTACATTTTAGAAAATTATCATTTTTTATTATGTTTTCGTTGATTTTCCTGAGACTTAGATCATTTGGGTTATACAAGCAACTATTTTCACCTCTGATTTTAAAGTGCCAAAAATTAACGGTGTCTAACATAAAAATCTTGTGGAGGATCCACTCTACTGGGCTTTCAGAGCCACGCCTAACAAAAAAAAAACTCATGAATCTAGTGACATTCTAAAAGCGAATTAGTATAAGAGAGGGGAGGAAAAAGGTGAGTGAAGTTAATTTTATTCAAGGGATATTTTTAAATGAAATCTTTCATAATAGTGATAATAGTTTCTCAATTGGAATTTTACTATTATTAGAGCACAATGCTACTCCGCAACAAATTAACCAAGCCACTAAGCCGATTGAAGCTTTTGAAATTCCAGAGTCACTGGGTTTAAATAAGGATGAGTGTCCTGGAAAAGTTACTATCTCAGGTTATTTTCCTAAACTAACGGAGGAGCAAATATATCGTTTTACAGGTCAATGGATTCAACATCCAAAATATGGTTGGCAATTTCAAGTGGCTAGCTATGAAAGTGTTCAAGTGAAGGGGAAACCAGCATTAGTTCATTATCTAAGTAGTGATTTATTTGAAGGAATTGGAAAAAAAACAGCAGAACGGATTGTTGAGGTATTGGGAGACGAAGCGGTAAATGTGATTTTAAATAATCGAGAATCTTTATATGAAGTCCCTAGACTATCAAAAAAACTTGCTGATAAACTATTCGAAGCCTTAGTCCAACAACAAGGAGCAGAACAAATCTTAGCACCTTTGTATGGCTATAATTTAAGTCCTCAGCTAGTCATGAAAATTTTTAAGCGTTATGAATATCAAGCGTTACAAATCATTGAAGAAAATCCGTATCAGTTAATGGACGATATTGAAGGGATAGGTTTTATCAAAGCTGATGAAATCGGTCAAAAAGTTGGCTTTGCTCCAGATAACCCCAAGCGGATTAAAGCTGCATTATTATACGTCATAGATCAAATAGCCCTTCAAAGAGGACATACCTATGTCTATCACCAACAATTACTGGAAAGCGCCCGCCATTATTTAAACCAAAAAACAACGCTCCAGTTAACAGAACCCCAAATTGATCAAGAAATTCAAGAGTTGATTCGATTAAAGAAAATCTATCTAGAAGGTGAATTTCTATTTATTCCCCTTCTAGTCAATAGTGAAAAAGGAATTGTTGAGGATTTGAGACGCCTCCAAACCAGTACTGCAGTCGAAGATGAAAGAATAGAACAAGCTTTTAAACAACTAAAAAAAGAATTGGCTATTACCTACTCAGCGGAACAAGAACAAGCCATTAAAATGGCCCTAAAAGAACCCGTTAGCATTATTACTGGAGGACCAGGAACCGGAAAGACAACAGTAGTTCAAGGAATCTTAAAAGCCTATGAAATCCTCCATAAAAGCACTGATTCTCAAAATCCTATAGCCTTGGCAGCCCCAACCGGACGTGCGGCTAAACGAATGGCAGAAACTACAGGTTTAAAAGCAACCACGATCCATCGCTTACTAGGATACGGAATGGAAGGTGTCTTTCAATTTGATCGTGATACCCAGCTAAAACATCAACTAATTATCATTGACGAAAGCTCCATGCTCGATACCTTACTCGCTTACCAACTGTTTCAAAGTATTGCCACCAACACTCAGCTCATCCTCGTAGGAGACGACAACCAATTACCGTCAGTTGGCCCAGGACAAGTGCTTAAAGATCTAATCGAAAGTGATGTCATTCCTTTAACACGCTTAGTTAAGGTGCATCGACAAGCAGAAGATTCTTCAATTATAACTTTGGCTCATGCTATCAAACAGAATCAATTGCCGCAAGATTTGAATATTAAAAAGAAAGATCGACTTTATATTAACTGTGCTCATGGTGAAATCAATGCCTATTTAAAAAAAATTATTCTTAATGCTATTCACAAAGGTTATTCTTATAACGATATTCAAGTTCTGGTTCCTATGTACCGGGGGGACTGTGGAATAGATCAAATTAATTTAATGCTTCAAGAAGTCTTCAATCCACCTGATGAAAATAAACGCGAACTAGTATTTGGTCAGAAAACATTTAGAATTGGCGATAAAGTGTTGCAACTTTCCAACCAACCAGAAACTGAAATAATGAATGGCGATGTAGGAGAAGTTATTGGAATCACTCATAACAAAGAAAATAAAGATAAGCAACAAAAATTAATCGTAACCTTTGATTCTAACGAAGTTACCTATGAAAAAGGAGACTTAATCCAACTTACTCATGCTTACTGTGTTTCAGTCCATAAATCACAAGGTTCAGAGTACCCAATCGTTATTTTACCTATTACAAATGCCTATCATGTTATGCTACAAAAGAAACTCATCTATACGGCAGTTACTCGGGCTAAGAAATCTCTGATTATTATTGGAGATTATCAAGCTTTAGCTAAGGGAGTCAAAAATGAAGGAGATGAACGTCAAACTACTTTGAAGCTACGTCTACAAATGGAAACTAAAACTGATATAAAAGAAAATCCCTTTGCTGAGTACTTTAAAGAGTACAATATTCCATTTGATATACTGGATGAAGAAGCGATGGAAGGAATTACCCCTTATGACTTTATGTGAATAAGAAAAAATGAAACGATTATACCCGAGAAAAAAATCCTTTAAATAAATAAGCTTGTAGGAAATGAAAAACGATTAAAAAAATTTTTTTTTGTATCATGAATGTCAGAAAAAAAACTCATAATTTTGATAAAATCACCCACAATAATAATAGACTTAAAGTGAGGTGACATAAATGAAAAAACCACAATTATTAATTTTAGTACTTCTTGTAGCACTAATTGCTGTATTTATGTATACAGATAATCCCTATTATTATCAAAATAATATCAGTAAAAAGGTTCGCGGTTGTAAAAGACAGCTAGGTTGTTGGCAAGGAACACTTAACAATTGGCAAGAAATGATTCAAGATAAATTACCATTTTAACTTTGTAAGTAAGGGGAAATCCACCATTTCTAAGGTAATGGTGGGATAAACTCCCAACCTCTTGACTATTGTAAGCACAAGGGATATAATAAATATGTCCTTATGAGTGAGTTTATATGTTCAAACACTGTCTATATGACGAGTTAAAACCGAGAAAACTTTCCTAATCCAAAGAAGGTAGGTTCTAGATGAAGACTGCTTAATTTATGCAGCCATACGAACAACTGAAACTGTCGGGTTAGCTAAACGTTATTCACCCTTGATCGTGAAACTTCTACTTATGAAGGAGTTTTTAAAATTTTTACAAAAAAAGCTTGAAAGACAAGCTAAAAATAGATAAAATAATGTTGAATATTAACATGTCGATAGAAGAAACTAGATATTTGGTGTTTCACAGAGAAGGATTTCTTGGCTGAGATAAATCCTAACAACAAATAATCGAAAAGCTACTTCTGGAGTGCAGGTAAAAGTCTGCCGGTAGGTACCGTTATCCGATTAAAGTGTATTTTTTAGATAGTAAAAAATAAATTAAGGTGGTACCGCGGTTAAGACGTCCTTATATAATAAGGGCTTTTTTTGTGTTTTTTAATAAAACTAATACTAATGACCTTTAGAAATGATACCGAATTTGTGAGGGTTTTCGGTTCCGGGCTAGGAAGCCTGTAGCTAAGCGATACGTGAGTATCGGGTGCGGAAGGGTGACGACGACTGGGGCTAAAAAGACCACAAAGGTGGTGTTATTTCTAGCGAGAATTAGTATAAATGAGGTGAAATAATGAAATATATGACAGGCTCTGAGATACGAGCAATGTATTTAAACTTCTTTCAATCAAAAGGTCATATGATTGAGCCAGGAGCATCCCTTGTTCCTGTAAATGATGCAACTTTGTTATGGATTAACAGTGGTGTTGCTGCGCTAAAGAAATATTTTGATGGACGCGAAGTTCCAAATACTCCACGGATTGCTAATGCACAGAAATCTATTCGTACTAATGATATCGAAAATGTGGGAAAGACCGCGCGCCATCATACCTTTTTTGAAATGTTAGGAAATTTTTCAATCGGTGATTACTTCCGCGAAGAAGCTGTAGTTTGGGGATGGGAGCTCTTAACATCACCAGAATGGTTTGCCTTTAACAAAGACTTACTTTACATTACAGTTTACCCAGATGATCAAGAGACATACGATTTATGGGTTAAATTAGGTGTATCTCCTGATCACATAGTGAAATTAGAAGGCAATTTCTGGGAAATTGGAGAAGGGCCTTGTGGTCCTAATACAGAAATTTTCTATGACCGAGGAGCTAAGTATGATCCAGAAAATGTGGGTATTCGATTATTAGAAGAAGATCTTGAAAATGATCGCTATATTGAAATTTGGAATATTGTTTTCTCACAGTTTAATTCTCAAGAAGGGCTTGAGCGTAGTGAATATCCATTACTACCTAATCAAAACATTGATACGGGAATGGGTCTTGAGCGTATGGCGTGTGTTTTACAAGAAGTAGAAACAAATTTTGATACAGATTTATTTATGCCAATTATTCGTAAAACCGAAGAAATTTCTCAAGTTAACTATACAGCTGAGACAGGAATTGCTTTTAAGGTTATTGCTGATCATGTTCGTACGGTAACTTTTGCAGTAGCTGATGGGGCAGTATTATCAAATGAAGGACGCGGCTATGTTTTACGTCGTTTACTACGTCGTGCTGTTCGTTACGGTAAAAACTTAGGGATTAATCAAGCTTTTATGTACAAATTAGTTCCAATTGTCGTTGAAGTTATGAACGATTATTATCCATACATTACTGAAAAAATTGAGTTAGTTCAAAAAGTCATTAAATCAGAAGAAGAACGATTCTTACAAACTTTAGCAGATGGAGAAAAAATCTTAACAGATTTAATTACTAAATGTGAAAATAAAATGATTTCCGGTGCAGATGCCTTTATGTTATACGATACCTATGGTTTTCCATATGAATTAACACTGGAATACGCTGAAGAATTAGGATTAACAGTTGACCGTTCTGGATTCGAAGAGCAAATGGAAGCTCAACGGAATCGTGCCCGTAATGCACGAGAAGATGTTTCTAGTATGCAAGCTCAGAATGAAGATTTAATGAATTTTAAAGAGCTCTCTACTTTTGTTGGCTACGAACAATTAACAGCCCAGGGTCAAGTCATATTGTTAATACAAAATGGTGAAGTGGTAGAATCTTTAAGTGGAGAAGGACAAATTATTTTAAGTCAGACCCCTTTTTATGCAGAAAGTGGTGGACAAGTAGCTGATAAAGGAGTTATGACTGCTCCAAACGCCACAATTGCTGTTGTAGAAGTTAACAAAGCACCTAATGGGCAGCACTTACATACAGTTGTAGTAGACGGAATAGTAACCGTAAACGAGGAAGTTACTTGTGAAGTGAATGCAAATCAACGTTTAGGAATTACGAAAAATCATACGGCAACACATTTATTACACCAAGCCTTAAAAGAAGTAGTAGGGGGTCACGTTAATCAGGCAGGTTCATTAGTTTCAGAAAATCGTTTACGTTTTGATTTTACTAATATGCAAGCTCTATCTGCTGAAGAAATTAAGCAATTAGAACAAAGAGTTAATGAAAAAATTTGGCAATCATTAGCTATTAAAATTACAAATATGAACATAGATGAAGCGAAAGCTTTAGGTGCAATGGCCTTATTTAGTGAAAAATACGGTGAGACTGTTCGCGTCGTAGAGGTTTCGGATTACAGTATTGAGCTTTGTGGAGGTTGCCATGTAACCCATACATCAGTTATCGGTTTATTTAAGATTTTAAGTGAGTCTGGAATTGGAGCAGGAACTCGTCGGATTGAGGCAGTGACAGGTCAAGCAGCTTATGAATATATGAATCAATATATCCAACGTTTTGAAGAGGTTGCTCATACTTTAAAAACAAAACCGGCGTTACTAGAAGAGCGTGTGACAAATCTCTTAGACGAGTTAAAAGAGGTACAACGAGAAAATGAATCTTTAAAATCGAAATTATCACTAGTAAAAATAAAAGAAATTGTTAATAATACACATGAAGTTAATGGGTTTACTGTCTTAACTGCAAAATTAAAAGATGTAGATATGAAACATTTACTGCAAATGACAGATGAATTTAAACAAAAATTAAACTCGGCGGTCATTGTATTAGCAAGTTCTGTTAATGGGAAAGTTGCAATTTCATGTGGAGTAACAGCTGATTATGTGAAATCTGGTATTCATGCTGGAAAAATTGTTAAAGAGGTGGCAACTATTTGTGGCGGAGGCGGAGGCGGACGCCCAGATATGGCTCAAGCAGGTGCTAAAGATGCAGGAAAAATTGAAATAGCCCTTCAAAAAGTCGATGAATGGTTAAAAAATAACGTATAGTTCTTTTCATAACCTTAACAATACTGTAAAATAAAGTTAAGAACTATAAATGGGTGGTGAATTGTACAATGTTAAATCAAACAATGATGCTAGATGAAGTTCTTCAAAATAAATTAAGTCAATCAGAAAGTGTTGAATTAATTTTAATGGATGTTTTTACTGCATTAGAAGAAAAAGGATATAACCCTGTTAATCAGGTTGTTGGATATTTGATATCAGGAGATCCTGCTTATATTTCAAGTCATCAAGGTGCAAGGAACAAAATCCAACAAATTGAACGTGATGAAATTCTGGAAGTCTTACTTGCAAAGTTCATTGAGAATACAAAATGAAAACTCTAGGATTAGATTTAGGAACACGTACGTTAGGAATTGCCTTAAGCGATGCCTTGGGAATGATGGCCCATGGAATTGAGACATTTCGTTTTGAAGAGAACCACTACAAAAAAGCTATTCAATACGTTCAAGAGTTGGTTAAAAAACAAAATGTCTCGACAATCGTTTTAGGGTTACCTAAAAACATGAATGGTTCAATCGGTGAACGAGGGAGAGTAACCCAAAATTTTGCCGATAACTTAAAAGAAGCAACTCAACTACCAGTTATTTTATGGGATGAGCGATTAACAACTATGCAAGTTGAACGAGTTTTAATTGCAGCTGACGTGAGTCGTAACAAGCGTAAAAAAGTTGTGGATAAAATGGCAGCAACCGTTATTTTGCAAAGTTATTTAGATTCAAAGTCAATTTAATTTATGAAAAGAGGTGTTAACAATGTTAGATGAAAATCAATTAACAGTTGTAGACGAAAATGGAAATGAATTATTATGCGAGATTTTATTTACTTTTGATTCAGATGATTATAATAAATCATATGTGGTGTATTATCCAGTAGGGGATGAGCATGAAGACGAAGATGGAAATATTGATCTCCATGTTTCTGCCTATACTCCAAGTGAAAATAATCAAGGTGGCGAATTATTGCCAGTAGAATCTGATGCAGAATGGGACATGATTGAAGAAGTTATCAATACATTCTTAGCAGATGAAGAAGCAGAGGCAGAATAATTAGACAATCAAAACGGACCTCCTGTGTCCGTTTTTTGTTCTGTTAGCCAGTAGCTTAGTGCTCCATATAATGAACTATTATTGCACTTCTGGCATCATTATTAGACGGGTCTCAGTGAGGCCTATAGTGGAATTAATACCATTTTGCGTTTAAAATATTGACAGATTGACGAGGATTTTTCACACGCAAGCGAGTACAGGCGCGACTGACAAGGCATATTGGAACTAAGCGATGCCAAAGCATTGTGTGTGGAAATATAACGAAGTCCAGGCGTGAAAAAGACCGGTAAGATGTCGATAATTTTAATCCAAAATGGTATAAAAAGCTTTTATAAAACCAGCTACCCAGGCAAACTATTGCGCAGTTAGAATAACCGGATTGATACTAATTAAGTGGTGTTGTCTTTGACCCACTAAACGAGATAAAAAGCTAGTGACTCTTCACAGCTAGAAAACTTTAGGATACTTAGGGTCATTGTACGAATAGGAGTTGGAACCTTTGAAAATGATACAAAAAATTTTATTAGGTATATTAATTATAGCCTTGTTAGGATTTGGAACCCTTGCAATTATGATCCACCGGACGGCCTATGTTGCAATTGATGATCGTAGTGAAGAAACGACTCGCTACACCATCGAAGCGGGTATGACACCACGGCAAATTAATGATGACTTAGTAAATTTAGGTTTAGTTAGAAATTCTACCTTTGCTAATTTAGTAACTCGCTTAAATGGATGGTCGCATATTCAAGTAGGGGTTTATGAGCTTTCGACTGCATTAACTATGGAAGAGATGTATGAAAAATTTATGAGGGGAGACGTAATAGAGTCAAGTAATCGAGTTACGATTCCCGAAGGTGAAGGATTAGCCTTTATTGCAGCTGTCATGGCTCCTATAACGGGGTTAACAATGGAAGACTTATTAATTCAATGGCAAAATCCAGAGCTTTTACAAGCTTTAATTGAAGAGTACTGGTTTTTAACAGAAGCGATTTTAGAAGAAGGAATTAAACATCCTTTAGAAGGTTATATTTATCCGATTACTTATGAATTTAAAGAAGAAGTTTATGAAGTAGGAGATTTAACTCGTGCACTACTGGATGTAACAACTCAACAACTGGAGCCGGTACGCCAGTTAATGGAATCTAGCTCCATGAGTATTCATGAAACCTTTACTCTAGCTTCAATTATTGAAGGAGAAACACCAAATAATGAGGAAATGCCCATGGTTTCTGGAGTATTCCACAATCGACTAAATATCGAGATGATGCTTCAAAGCTGTGCGACAGTGCAATATATTTTAGAGGAGCGCGTTGTTCATGTAACAGGTGAAATGACAAGAATTGAATCACCCTTTAATACGTATCTATATCCAGGATTACCAGTTGGTCCTGTCAATAGTCCCTCAATTGATGCCATTCAAGCAGCGCTTGAGCCTGCAACCCATGACTATTTATTTTTTATCGGAG
>Ga0153974_1000113_pt1 | contig 19473 bp, 12 predicted proteins | sample TSGA058MetaG_FD_104741 | JGI IMG/M metagenome (GOLD analysis project Ga0153974, IMG submission 104741) | Attine ant fungus gardens microbial communities from Georgia, USA - TSGA058 MetaG | ecosystem: Host-associated > Fungi > Mycelium > Unclassified | place: USA: Georgia, Yuchi Wildlife... | reverse complement strand
GTTAAATCGTAGGGGGTCAGTTCAACGGTGACTTTATCACCGGTAAGAATACGAATGTAGTTTTTACGCATTTTACCTGAGATATGAGCAGTAACAACGTGCCCATTTTCGAGTTCTACACGGAACATGGTGTTGGGTAACGTATCTAATACGGTGCCCTGCATTTCAATATTGTCTTCTTTGGCCATCGAATCCTCTGAATGGACTAACTAAATGTTTACTCGACAGAATAATGCCGAAGTCTTATACCTGTGTAAAGAAAAGGTGACCAATTAGGTCAGTGCTTGGCGTCAAGCGGGCGATCTTTACGTGAATTTGGGTGTTATGTCGTTTGAGAAGCAGGGTTGAGTAGGGCATTTTTCGCCATCTACCGCAGCGTTACTTCGCAAGGAAAGCGTGGGGTAAAAAGAAAATAGAGTGTTAATTAAACCGCCACCAGCATAACAAGCGCCAGTATTATACTACCTTTTTATCAAAAAAGCCTGTTAAAGATTCACCCTGAATTAAAATAACCGCTTTTTTACCCAGCATTCTGGCGGGATAATTCGTTTCTGAAGGTCAGCTAATTGAGTTAGAAACTGTTGGCGAGGAATTTCGCGTGCGCCCAATGATTGGGTATGAGAATTGAGTATCTGGCAATCAATCATCTCTCCGCCATAGGCTGAAAAATGCTGGCAGAGTTGGTACAACGCTAGTTTCGACGCGTTCGGTTGGCGACTGAACATCGACTCCCCACAGAACATCCCGCCTAGTGACATCCCATAAAGTCCACCTACCAGCTCATCGCCATTCCAGACCTCTAGCGAATGGGCTTGATCGATATCGGCTAGCGCACACCATGCCGTTATCACGTCTTCAGTGATCCAGGTTCCCTCAACATGCGTGCTGGCGCAACCCTCCACCACGGCGCGGAAAGCGTGATTAAGTGTGACCTGGTAAGGACATTGGCGTAAGAAACGCTGCATACTTCGGCTGAGATGAAAACTTTCGACCGGCAGTACTGCGCGCGGATCGGGGCTCCACCATAAAATCGGATCCTCCTCGGAGAACCACGGAAAAATACCTTTCTGATAAGCAGAAATTAACCGCTCGGGGAGTAAATCACCGCCATAGGCGAGAAGCCCTTGTGGAGAGGTTAAGGCGCTATCGGGAGAAGGGAATTGCGCGGGTGGTAGGCCATCTAAGCAGGGGAGATAAAGTATACTCATTGCCCGTAATGACCTTGTTGACGCTGGCGAAACGCGTAATAACGCGCCTTTTGCGCCATCAGCTGTTGGTGTGTTCCTTGCTCAACGATGTGGCCCTGATCCATCACGCAGATTTTATCGACCGCTTCAATACCCGTCAGACGGTGTGTAACCATTAATACCGTTTTTTCAGCTGTCACCTTGAGAAGAAGTTGCATAATCAGGTGCTCGGTCTGCGCATCCAAACCTTCAAGAGGTTCATCAAGCAGCCAAATTGGCGCATTATGTAACAGTGCACGAGCTATTGCTAAACGGCGGCGCTCGCCACCTGAAAGCGGCCGACCGCCTTCACCTAACCAGCTCTCTAATCCAGCACCTTCCAGAAGAGTCGTTAACCCAACCACCCTTAGGCTTTCCACCAGCTGTGCATCATCGGCCAGTGGTTGAGCAAGGGTTAAATTTTCACGCAAGGTTTGGTTAAAGATGGCGACGCGTTGGCTAACCACAGTGATCATCGACCGCAACTGTGGCTCTGAATAGGCTGTCAAAGGTTGATGGTTGATCCGGATCTCACCGGCTAAGGGGTCCCAAGCTCGAGTGAGTAACTGTAATAACGTTGTTTTCCCACAGCCAGTACTGCCGAGCAGCGCCACTTTCTGTTTCGCAGCAAGCTTAAGTGTCAAGTGTTCGACTACCTTCGGCCCGGTTAAGGTGTAAGCAAAATCGACTGCCTCGATTGAGACTTCAGCCGCGTGGTCATCAACCGTAAGCGATGGAGAGGGGAAGTGGACCGCTGGCTGTTGCGTTAATAGCTGATTTAAGCGGTCGGCAGCAATAGAGACTTCAGACAAGTGCAAGAAGGCTATGGCTACTGGACCTAGAGATTCGAACGCTGCCAGCACACAGAAAACCAACAACGCGCTGTCGGCCGTTGCAAGTTGAGCGAATTGATGACGAGACATGATAATGAAGACTGCGGCAATGGTTAGGCCAGTGAGCAAGATAATTATACTCTGTGCCAGCGCATTGAGATTATGTTGCTGCGCTTGAGTTGCTAGCCATTTTTTCTCGGTCTGTTCAAGTTCCTCACGCCAATCTTGATGCGGGGGAAATAATAAGAGTTCTGACATCGCACTGAGATGGGTGGTCAGTTGTTGGCGATAACCGCTACTCAAGCTTGCAATCTGCTCACCGGTCGGTTTCCCCATTCGATAGAAGAGGGGAGGGAAGAACAGGATGACAACGGTCATAACGCCAGCGACGACCAATGCGGCCTGTAGATTGATATAACTTAATCCCACTCCAACGACGAGCGTCACAAGCAACGCACCAATGATCGGTGAGAGAACCCGTAAGTATAAGTGGTCTAGCGTTTCGACATCGCCGACAAAGCGATTGAGTAAATCACCCTGGCGGAATTGCTGAGTTCCTGCCGGCGCGAGAGGATAAATTTTACTGAATACGGTGACGCGTAAATGTTTTAATACTTTGAATGTTGCGTCATGACTCACTATACGCTCAAGATAACGCGCGACGGTACGAAGGATTGCTGCTCCCCGAACTCCCGCGGCGGGTAGCATATAGTTAAAGGTGTAAATGCCGGCACTGCCGGCCATTGCGGAAGCTGCGAGAAACCAGCCGGATAGACTCAACAGCCCGACACTGGCGAGTAATGTAAGGGTGGCTAGTAATACGCCTAGCGCTAACTGCCAACGGTGCCTACGCCATAGCGTTAAAAAAGGGAATAATGCTTTCATTATTCAATCTCCCCTGAGCGATGGCTTAATAATGTTTGGAACAGCCCCGGCTCGGCGGCCAAGGAATGAAAATCGCCCATCTGGACAATCTTTCCTGTTTCCATAACGATGATGGTGGGCCAATCGACCAACTGGTCCAGCTGATGTGTGACCATGACCGTCATCTGTTGATGGCTTGCCTGTTGCAGGCAGTGCATGATCCGCTGCTCATGATGGCGATCTAAACTAGCCGTAGGTTCATCGAGCAGTAATAGTTGCGTTTGTTTCGCCAAAGCGCGTGCGACGGCGATACGTTGCGCTTGGCCGACCGATAAGTTCTGGCTCTCTTCACTGACTTGAGTGGCGAGCCCTAGCGGTAGGCGTGGCAGGAATTCGTCAATACCCGTCTGTGTCACCAACTCATCCAGCGCTTTTTCGCTAAGTTCTCCTTGTGGAGAAATATTCTCGGCGATGGTACAGGAGAAGAGACGAGGATGTTGTCCCACCCAGCTCACCGCTTTTAACCACTCCTGACGCGATAACTTGTTGAGTTCTTGGCCATTAATCAGCAAAGAGCCTTGATAAGGTAGGAATCCAAGAAGGGCATTTAGTAAGGTACTTTTACCCGATCCACTCGGTCCGACCAACGCCAAGCGTTGTTTAGCGTTGAATCGGAAATCGAGTGGGCCAACTAATGGTACGCCGTCGTTTGACGTGATGATCCAATTGCGGGCTTCAATAGTGAAGGGTACGCAGGGATCAAAAGCAAGGTCCTCACCCAGTGCAGTAGGAACTAATGGGTCAGTTTGTGCTAGGAAAATTTCTATTTCATCGGCGGCTCCGGCGGCTTGGGCTTTAGCATGATAAAAGCTACCTAGATCACGTAGAGGTTGGAAAAATTCTGGTGCGAGGATCAGCGCGATAAAACCTGCAAATAAGGTGACAGTGCTGTGATAACTACCAAAGTGAAAAACACCGAGGTATGAAAAGCCAAAATAGACCGCGACAATCGCGATAGAGACTGAGGCAAAGAACTCAAGAACGGCTGAAGAGAGAAAAGCGATACGAAGGACTTCCATCGTCCTTAAACGAAACTGTTCACTACTCTGCGCAATTGCCTCTTCTTCCGCTTGGCGTCGATGAAAGAGACGCAGGGTATCGAGGCCACGGAGGCGGTCAAGAAAGTCACCACTCAGGCGAGCCAGCGCAGCAAAGTTACGACGGTTTGCATCGGCGGCACCCATACCGACCATCGCCATAAAGAGCGGGATCAAGGGGGCCGTCAGGAATAAAATTGTCGCCGCTGCCCAGTTTATAGGAAATAGCGTGATCAGAATAAGCAGAGGGATAACGGCAGCTAAGGTCATTTGTGGCAGGTAGCGTGCGTAATAGTCGTGCATTTTTTCGATCTGTTCGTGCAACAATGTGGTCCAGCTTCCGATAGGTCGTGAAGCGATCCAAACTGGTCCTAGGCTTTCAAGGCGATTTAAAACAGTTTGGCGGATAGCTAAACGTAACGCCTCGCCCGCTCTAACGCCTACCTTCTCACGGCTATAGTGCAATATCGCGCGCAAGGCGAAACAGCCGACGAGTAGGGCTAACCAATGATAAAGAAGGGGAAGTGGCTGATGATCGATTAAGGCACGTTGAAGAAGTTCTGCTAAACAATACGCCTGTAAAAGGATCGTTAATGCGCTGCAGGTGCCCAAGATTACCGAAAGTTTAAGCCAACGTTTAGCATGGAAACGTTGCGCTTTGAGCCAGAGAGTAAGCTGTTTTTGTCTTGATTTATCCACGGAAGAGTCACTGACCTGTTGGAATTGAACATCGACTATCTAAAATTTTGACAACTCTAGCATGCGGGACATAAAAAAGGCGACAGATAACCTGTCGCCGGGATTAACCTAGATCATACAATTAACAAATTAGTTATTTTCGCTAACTAATCCATCCAAATAACGCTCAGCATCTAGGGCAGCCATACAGCCTGTACCTGCTGAGGTAATAGCTTGACGGTAATTATGATCCATCACGTCACCCGCAGCGAACACACCAGGGATGCTAGTTTGGGTAGCATTACCCGCCAAACCTGATTGCACCACGATATAACCATCCTGAAGAGTTAATTGATCCGCGAAAATCGCCGTGTTCGGTTGGTGACCAATTGCGATAAACACACCTGCCACCGCTAATTCTTCAGTGCTGCCATCATGAGTCGACGCCAATTTCACGCCAGTCACCCCCATATCGTCGCCGACAACTTCTTCTAAGGTACGGTCGGTATGCAGGATAATATTACCGCTGCTTACTTTATCCATTAATCGGTCGATCAGGATCTTCTCTGCACGGAAGTTGTCACGACGGTGAATGAGGTGAACTTCCGCTGCGATATTCGATAGATAGAGGGCCTCTTCAACCGCAGTATTCCCGCCGCCGACTACCGCAACCTTTTGTTTACGGTAGAAGAACCCATCACAGGTCGCACAGGCCGAGACGCCACGCCCTTTGAATGCCTCTTCTGAAGGCAGACCAATATAGCGCGCAGAAGCGCCCGTCGCGATAATTAGCGCATCGGCAGTGTACTCTTCGCTATCCCCGAAAAGACGGAATGGGCGCTGTTGTAGGTCGACACGGTTAATCTGGTCGAGAATAATTTCGGTATTGAATTTAACGGCATGCTCGTGCATGCGATCCATGAGGAGTGGACCGGTAAGATCGTTTGCATCACCGGGCCAGTTTTCGACCTCTGTCGTCGTGGTCAATTGCCCACCTTTTTCTACCCCAGTGATCAGAACGGGATTAAGGTTGGCACGTGCAGCATAGACCGCTGCGGTGTAGCCCGCAGGACCCGATCCTAAAATTAAGAGTTTGCTGTGTTTGGCCATTTTCATTCCTCAAAGTAAAAATATAATTTTAGTGATTGTAGGGAAACTTCATCATGAAAAAAAGCATCTGCTAATTTTGTTCTCTATTACTGCGATAGGGAAAAGAGTAGTTGGTGGAAAATTCACCTGGGATCGGTAAGAAAACCGAGCAAAACCGATTTTTTTTCCTAAGATAATCATACCTTAGGGGTAAAAATAAAAAAAATACCGAATGTTGTACTGAAAAAAGATGTTTTGCTTTGACAATCCGCTATTGTTTTGCGAAAACAAGGGAGCCGTTTTTCGCTTCACCCTAACGGCAATAAGCTACGACACAACATAAGCGGGCCAAACAATCCCCGGGCACAGGGGCGAGCTTCGTCATTAAGCTCGGAATAAAAGAGATAATCAAAAATGGTAGATAACAAAAAGCGTCCGAGTAAGGACCTTGATCGGATCGATCGCAATATACTTAATGAATTACAGAAGGATGGGCGAATTTCTAACGTAGAACTGTCGAAGCGAGTTGGCCTATCGCCTACACCTTGCCTAGAACGCGTTCGCCGTTTAGAACGTCAAGGCTTCATCTTGGGCTACACCGCGCTATTGAACCCTCACTACTTAGATGCTTCTTTACTCGTCTTTGTTGAGATAACTCTGAATCGTGGTGCGCCTGACGTCTTCGAACAATTCAATGCCGCAGTACAGAAGTTGGAAGAAACCCAAGAGTGTCATTTAGTCTCTGGCGATTTTGATTATCTCCTTAAAACCCGCGTCCCTGATATGTCTGCCTACCGTAAACTACTTGGCGAAACACTCTTACGGTTACCTGGAGTGAACGACACTAGAACCTATGTTGTGATGGAAGAAGTTAAGCAAAGTAATCGTTTAGTGATCAAAACTCGCTAAATCTGACAGGTGCAAAGACCGAATTTTTTCGGTACACTCCTGTAAATGCATACAGGAACAGCGTATTAGGCGTTGTTCCTTCCTCCCTAGACAGGCACCTGGAGAGTACTCTTGAGCCAGGAATACATTGAAGACAAAGATATTGCACTAACCCCTATGAGTAGCGGACGTCGTCTATTAGAAGCTTTACTGATTCTGGTAGCGCTCTTTGCTGTCTATTTGATGATCTCATTGGTGAGTTTCAATCCTTCTGATCCAAGTTGGTCGCAAACGGCTTGGCATGAACCTATCCATAATTTAGGCGGTGGAATCGGTGCCTGGCTGGCGGATACGTTGCTCTTCATCTTCGGGATGATGGCTTATGCTATCCCTGTCGTTATCCTCGGACTATGCTGGATTGCGCATCGCTATCGCTTTAAAGATCAACATTACATCGATTTCTTCGCGATTGGTTTACGCCTGATTGGTGTCTTAAGCCTGGTCGTAACGACTTGCGGGTTAGCGTCGCTCAATGCTGACGATATTTGGTACTTTGCCTCGGGTGGGGTAATCGGTAGTTTAGTCAGTAGTGCCATGTCGCAGTACTTTGCGCCAGCCTTGGGTACACTCATTCTCCTCTTTATCTGGGCGGCGGGGATTACGCTTTATACGGGTTGGTCTTGGCTAACGATTGCTGAAAAAATCGGCAATTCGGTAATGCGTATTGTAACCTTTGCCAGCCATCGTCGGGAAGAAGAGTATTGGGAAGAAGAAGAGTATGAGCAGTCGGCCGTCGAAACGACCGATCCTGTGCAGACTTCAGCGCCTAAAGCTCACCGCAGCGTATTTCGCCGCTTCGCTGCTAAGCAGGACGCTGCTACGCCGACCGCCGACCATGACGACCCGCTTCTGGCTCCTCGTCCTGCTGCCTCAACGGCCGTTGTGCAAGATGACTATGATCCGCTGCTAGATTATGACCCACTATTAGATTACCAACCGAATGCAGCACAACCAGCGACTAAGGCGGAGCCTGCAGCAAGCCAGCCGGTGGCATTTACGCCGTCGGCTATTGATCAATCGCCAAGTGTCGAGGAGGTAGTGGTCCAATCAACTGCCGATACGGCACAGCCGCCACTCCCAGCAACGCAAGATACCTCACAGGTTGAAACTGCCGTTCCTCCGGCGAAGATGCCAGAACACTCTGTCTTTGTAGCAGAACCCCTGTCTCAACCGGTATACCATTTTGAGATCCCGGAGGAGCGCCGCGAGTATCAGCCTCGCTCGCAGCAAACCACGCAGCCCGAGGTCGTCACGCCAGCCGTTGCACCGCAAGCTAGCTATCCTAGGGCAGAGCCAGTACAACATTCATCCGCAGCAGTAACTGCGGCGACGGTTACCACTGCCACGGCAAATGCTAAGCCCTTATCGCCCTTTGCGGCGGCGGCTAGTATGGGTAAATTGACAACACCTGATCTCTCGGGTCAGAAAACCAAAGAAGCGGGGCATAGCGCGCAAGTTAAACAGGGTATAGGACCAGAATTACCTCGCCCCAATCCAGTACGTATTCCAACACGTCGCGAACTGGCCTCGTTTGGTATTAAGCTCCCCTCGCAACGACAAGCCGAAGAGGAACTTCGTCAACGCGAGAACATCGCTAACCAGGAAGAAAGTACAGATGACGAGCTAGCCCAGCATAATGCTGAACTGGCTGCACAATTTTCAGCACAGCAAACGCAACGCTATGCGGAGGTTGATTCTAACGACGTAACCGAAGCAGATTCGCAAGAGCAAGCAGAACAAGAAGAGCTCGCTCGGCAGTTCCATGCTGCGCAACAACAGCGTTACGAGCAGCCTAAAACTATCGAGACTGTACAAAAATCCCCACTAGTTGATTTAGCCGATTTCAGCTTCTCACCGATGGAGGAGTTAGTCACAGAGTCGCCGAGCGAGCCGCTCTTTACGATTACTCCATCCGAGCCGATAGCTCCCTATCAGCCCGCACCGGTGGAACCAGTATACAGTGAGGCGGTTGAGCCGACGCCTACGCCTACGCCGGTTACCCCTACTGAAGTTGACAGCCAAAGTGCAGCAAAAGATAGCTTGTTCCACCCATTCTTGGTGAGACATGAGCAGCCTTTAGCAAAACCCACTACACCACTGCCAACGCTAGATTTATTGACGGCCCCGCCGGCTGAAGAAGAGCCAGTCGACATGTTCGCCTTAGAGCAAACAGGACAACTGGTGGAAGCAAGGCTTGCCGATTTCCGCATCAAGGCCGATGTAGTAGGGATCTCGCCGGGACCAGTCATCACTCGGTTCGAGTTAGATCTTGCACCGGGGGTAAAAGCTGCGCGTATTTCGAACTTATCCCGAGATCTGGCTCGTTCGCTCTCCGCTATCGCGGTGCGGGTGGTCGAAGTTATCCCAGGTAAACCTTATGTGGGACTTGAGCTACCAAATCAGCATCGTCAAACCGTTTATCTTCGTGAAGTGCTCGATTGCCCAGCATTCCGCGATAATCCTTCACCTTTAAGCGTGGTGCTTGGGAAAGATATCTCGGGTGATCCGGTGGTGGCTGACCTAGGTAAAATGCCGCACTTATTGGTCGCCGGTACCACCGGTTCGGGTAAATCGGTAGGTGTTAACGCAATGATCCTGAGTATCTTGTATAAAGCTACGCCGGATGAAGTGCGCTTTATCATGATCGATCCAAAAATGTTGGAATTATCGGTGTACGAAGGGATCCCACATCTGTTAACCGAAGTCGTTACCGATATGAAAGATGCGGCTAACGCCTTGCGTTGGAGCGTTATGGAGATGGAGCGCCGCTATAAATTGATGTCGGCGCTGGGAGTCCGGAACCTGGCAGGCTACAACGAGAAAATCGAACAAGCGGAAGCCATGGGACGACCTATCCCAGATCCCTTCTGGAAGCCGGGCGACAGCATGGATACTCAGCCTCCAGTCCTAGAGAAACTGCCCTATATCGTCGTGATGGTCGATGAATTCGCTGACTTGATGATGGCCGTTGGCAAAAAGGTAGAAGAACTGATTGCCCGCCTTGCCCAAAAGGCCCGTGCTGCCGGTATCCATTTGGTGCTTGCCACGCAGCGTCCCTCAGTCGATGTCATCACCGGCTTGATTAAAGCCAACATTCCTACACGGATCGCCTTTACGGTATCGAGTAAAATCGATTCGCGGACCATCCTTGACCAAGGTGGTGCTGAGTCCTTACTGGGTATGGGGGATATGCTTTATATGCCACCAAACTCATCGATGCCTGTTCGGGTACATGGTGCCTTCGTCCGCGACCAAGAAGTGCATGCTGTGGTACAAGATTGGAAGGCACGCGGTCGCCCGCAGTATATCGATAGTATTACGGCGGGGGATGATAATGAAAATGGTGCAGGAGGGGGCGATGGTAATGGCGAAGATCTCGACCCGCTTTTCGATCAAGCAGTAGCCTTTGTGGTAGAAAAACGCAGAGCCTCTATTTCAGGCGTTCAGCGTCAATTCCGTATCGGTTACAACCGTGCTGCTCGAATTATTGAACAGATGGAAGCACAGGGTATCGTCTCCGAACCCGGAAATAACGGTAACCGAGAGGTGCTCTCACCGCCACCTCACGAGATGTAACCACGTCCTTGTACTAAGAAATAGGCCAGAGTTTACTCTGGCCTATTGTGTATAAGGAGAATGCCCTCATATCATGTTTAAACCCATTCTGCTGTTCCATTGGCAAAGTAGCGGCTACAGTTATTCAACCTTGCTCAAGAATTTATAAGGAATTACCAGTGATGAAAAAGATATTCGTTGCCACAGGATTAATGGTGGGTTTACTTTCTGCACAGGCTTTTGCCGACGACGCCTCGGTATTACAATCACGCCTTAATAAAGTGAATAGCTTTCATGCAAGCTTCACCCAAACCGTCACCGATGGTTCCGGTGCAAACGTACAGCAAGGCCAAGGCGAGTTATGGGTAAAGCGTCCGAGTCTTTTTAACTGGCATATGACCGCACCAGACGAAAGCACTATCATTTCAGATGGCAAAACACTCTGGTTCTATAATCCGTTCGTTGAACAAGTCAGTGCAACCTGGCTTAAAAATGCGACCAGCAATACCCCGTTCATGTTGATTGCGCGTAACCAACGTTCCGATTGGAAAAACTATAACGTGGCACAGCAGGGCGACCACTTTGCCTTAACTCCCAAAAACGGTGGCGGTAATCTGAAACAATTCAGTATTGATGTCACGCCAGAAGGGACCATCAATCAGTTCAGCGCTATCGAACAGGATGGGCAACGTAGTAACTATCAGTTAAAAAGCCAAAAAAATGGCGCGATTGAGGCTACTAAATTCCAGTTCACTCCACCAAAAGGTGTGACGGTGGACGATCAACGTCAATAAATAAGTAAGGTTTACCGTGAGTAATTTATCGTTAGATTTTGCGCCGGCCGAATTTCAACCCCTCGCGGCGAGAATGCGTCCTATCACTCTTGATGATTATGTAGGACAGCAGCATATCCTTGCTCCCGGTAAACCTTTGGCGAAAGCTATCAAAGCTGGTCAGCTTCACTCGATGATCCTCTGGGGGCCTCCCGGCACGGGCAAGACCACGTTAGCGGAAATTATGGCGTTTTACGCGCAAGCGCAGGTTTCGCGGGTATCTGCGGTAACCTCTGGCATTAAAGAAATCCGTGAAGCGATCGAGCTCGCCCGTATTAATCGCCAATCAGGCCAGCGCACCATACTTTTTGTCGACGAGGTTCATCGGTTTAACAAAAGCCAACAGGATGCATTTTTACCTCATATTGAAGATGGCACTATCACCTTTATTGGCGCAACAACGGAAAATCCTTCGTTCGAATTAAATTCGGCATTATTGTCACGCGCGCGGGTTTATTTATTGAAATCGTTGACCTGTCCAGAAGTCGAACTCATCCTCGATCAAGCTATGGCAAATAGTGAACGAGGCCTAGCCGGGCAAAATCTTTATCTCCCTGATACGACTCGAAGGATGATTGCAGAGTTAGTCAATGGCGATGCGCGTCGCGCACTTAACACCTTAGAGATGATGGCCGATATGGCCGAGGAGTCAGCCCAAGGACAGAGGGACCTGACGCCGGAACTCCTTACAGAGATAGCGGGCGAACGTAGTGCGCGATTTGATAATAAGGGTGACCGTTTTTACGATCTTATTTCTGCCGTACATAAGTCGGTACGCGGGTCGTCACCCGATGCAGCGCTATATTGGTACGCCCGTATCATCACGGCTGGAGGGGACCCACTCTATGTGGCTCGTCGTCTATTAGCCATTGCATCCGAAGATGTGGGCAATGCGGACCCGCGTGGTATGCAGGTGGCATTAGCTGCCTGGGATTGTTATACCCGGGTCGGGCCTGCTGAAGGGGAAAGGGCCATTGCACAAGCGCTGGTCTATTTGGCCTGTGCACCGAAAAGTAATGCCGTTTATAACGCTTTTAATCAAGCGATGCAGGACGCTCGTCATTCGCCAGACTATGACGTGCCTGATCATCTGCGCAATGCGCCAACGGCGTTAATGAAAGAGATGGGTCTAAAAAAAGAGTATCGTTACGCTCACGATGAACCCCACGCCTACGCGGCAGGTGAGAACTATTTTCCGCCAGAAATGGCAGACAAACGTTACTATCAGCCCACATCGCGAGGACTCGAAGCGAAAATTGCCGAAAAACTCGCCTGGCTTACTGAACAGGATCATATTAGTCCGACAAAACGCTACCGCAGCAATTAACATTCCGGTAATCTGATACTTATCATCGTCGTTAACCACGACAAGTTTTTTTCCACTTACATAAAACAGGATTAGCATGCTCGATCCCAATCTGTTGCGTAATGAGCCAGACGCAGTTGCAGAAAAACTGGCACGCCGAGGATTCACTTTAGATGTCGACACGCTGCGCGCGCTCGAAGAACGTCGCAAAGTGCTACAAGTTGAAACGGAAACGTTGCAAGCCGAGCGCAACGCACGATCGAAATCGATCGGTCAAGCTAAAGCCCGTGGGGAAGATATCGAGCCATTGCGTCAAGAAGTGAATCGATTAGGTGAGAAGTTAGATCAGGCTAAAGCCGATCTAGAGACATTACTCAATGAAATTCGGCAGCTTGCGTTGACCCTGCCTAACATTCCAGATGATGTTGTGCCAGATGGTAAAGACGATACCGAAAATCTAGAAATATTACGCTGGGGCACGCCAAAGCAGTACGACTTTACCGTTAAAGACCATGTCGATCTGGGCGAATTAGCGGGCGGCATCGACTTTGCCTCTGCAGTAAAATTAACGGGTTCGCGTTTTGTCGTGCTTAAAGGACAGATTGCGAAAATGCATCGTGCATTGGCGCAATTTATGCTGGATCTGCACACAGAACAACACGATTACACCGAACTTTACGTCCCTTACCTTGTCAACCATGACTCGCTGTTCGGTACCGGTCAACTGCCAAAATTTGGTAACGATCTCTTCCACACTCGTCCATTGGATGAAGAAGCGGGCAACAGCCAATATGCGCTTATCCCAACGGCTGAAGTCCCGGTTACCAATCTAGTTCGTGATGAGATCATCGACGAAGAGGCCTTACCGCTCAAATATACTGCTCATACGCCATGTTTCCGTTCAGAAGCCGGTTCTTATGGTCGCGATACTCGCGGATTAATTCGTATGCACCAGTTCGATAAAGTTGAAATGGTGCAAGTGGTCGCTCCTGAGCAGTCGATGGAAGCTTTAGAGTCGTTAACGGGTCATGCTGAGAAGGTTCTACAACTGTTAGAACTCCCTTACCGTAAAGTCTTACTGTGTACGGGTGATATCGGTTTTGGCGCCTGTAAGACCTACGACTTGGAAGTGTGGTTACCGGCTCAACAGACTTACCGCGAAATCTCCTCCTGCTCGAATATGGGGGACTTCCAAGCGCGTCGTATGCAAGCCCGTTGTCGTTCCAAGAGCGACCGTAAAACCCGTCTAGTCCATACCCTGAATGGTTCGGGCTTAGCCGTAGGGCGTGCATTGGTTGCGGTGCTGGAAAACTACCAACTCGCTGACGGTCGGATTCAAGTTCCTGAGGTGTTAAAACCTTATATGAAAGGCCTCGAGTTTATCGGCTAATCTAACGTAAAGCGTAACAAACCCCACCCTAGCGTGGGGTTTTTTTAGCCTCGAAACAAAAAATGCCATCGGCTATTCGCCTCAATTGACTTTGCCGTAATCCCTGCCATTATTCGCTTACTTCTATCCTTCTGAGTTACCCCAACTATTATGTCGGCGCTATCACGTCCAGTTATTCTGCTTTTAACTGGCTTACTACTTTTAACAGTATGTATTGCTGTGCTCAATACACAGATCCCGCTATGGCTCTCTCATGAGTCATGGTCAACCCTGCAAATAGGATTAATCAGCTCAGCATTTTTTACCGGAAACCTTACCGGGACACTCTTTGCCGGCAAACTGATTAATCGCTTGGGATTTAACCGTAGTTACTATTTAGCGACAGCAATTTTTGCGATAGCCACCTTGGTCTTAGTCTTTAGTCAATCATTCGAGAGCTGGGCTTTTTGGCGTTTTATCGCGGGTAACGGCTGCGCCTTACTTTGGGTTATTGTGGAGAGCGCTTTGCTCTGCTCAGGGACCTTGTCTAATCGTGGGCGTCTGCTGGCTGCGTACATGATCGTTTACTATCTAGGAACGGTGCTGGGACAACTGTTTATTAGTGCGATGCCACTCTCGGTTACCGCGCTGATCCCCGCGTTAGTGACTCTGATGATGTTGGCGATTCTTCCACTGTTATTTGTTGCAGTCAGTGCGGGCGAAGCCGAAGAGGCCTTAGAAACGCCTAAACAACCGGGTGTGATGGAGATGTTTTTCCGTCGCCAGTCTCGCTTGGGAATCAACGGTTGTATTATCTCTGGGGTGGTATTGGGCTCGCTTTACGGATTAATGCCTCTCTATCTGTCCCACAAGGGCATGAGTGATAGCAACGTCGGCTATTGGATGGCGCTGTTAATTAGCGCAGGGATTATCGCGCAGTGGCCATTGGGGAAATTAGCCGATCGCTACGGACGTTTGCTCGTACTAAGAGTCCAAGTCTTTGTGGTGATCCTTGCGGCAATTGCTATGCTAATGAATGCATCACTGGTGGCAGGATTATTTATCCTAGGTAGTGCAGGATTCACTCTCTATCCCGTAGCGATGGCTTGGGCCTGTGAAAGGGTGAATAGGAGTGAGCTTATCCCGATGAATCAGGCTTTACTGCTAAGCTATACTGCGGGAAGCCTTGCGGGGCCGGCGATTACCTCATTACTGATGGAAACCTGGTCAGACAACATCTTGTTTGTGATGATCGCTATTGTATCATTCGTGTATTTGATGATGCTGCTACGTAAAACCGATCAGCAAGCAACGCCAATCGCTCACGCATAAAAAAAGGCCTCTTATGAGGCCTTTACATTATCAGCAAAGCTTAGCTTTGCGCATGTTGACGTTTGGCTGCCTGTAGCTTCTCATAAGCAGCTAATAATGATTGATGGGCAGGGAAGGCGGTTAATGCCGGATCGACTTCTTGTAACCCGTAGAAAGGCGCTTCGCCGCTCACCGCCGCCGAGGCTGCCTCAACGGTTTCTGCACCATACATTTTGTTGAAAGCATTAAGATAATCGACAGCGTGGCGTTCATCTTCTAAAGCCAGTAACAGTAGGGTCTGTAGGCAACGGTAGTAATTGGCACGCTCCGCGCTAAATACTGATCCGTTGAACTCGATCGTCCATTCTGCCCAGGTTAATGCCTGATCAATATCGCCACCCGCTAATGCCAGCATCGATTTTAACTCACCGACACGTAACGTTGACCAGCCATTATCTTTACCGGTGGCAATGCCCAATAGCTCACGCACGCGAGTAAAGTCGTCTAAGCCGTGGTCGTCGAGGGTAGAAATAAGTTCTAAGTACTCTTCGGGTTCCCATTCAGAGCCTGGTAATGACAGGATAATCTGGCGTAAATCGGCCCCCATATTATTATTGGCTAATAATAAGTCTTCGGCTGGATAGATATCTGACATACCTGGCACGATGATACGGCAGGCGTAGACACCTAAGTGCTCGTAATCTGCGATATACACTTCTTGTTGTTCTTGCTGGAAAATCGCCATTAAGGTACTGAACTCTTGCTCGGTAGAGCCGGAGAATGACCAATCGACGAACGGATAGTCTGCGCCATCTTTGAACATATCCCAAGAGATCAAACCACTGGAATCAATGAAGTGGGTTTCGAGATTGGTATGTTCAGCGACTTCTTCGTCATCGAAGGTTGGGGGAGTAAAGACATCGAGATCTTTTAGGCCACGACCTTGTAATAGCTCGGTCACCGTACGTTCCAACGCCACACCGAAATCGGGGTGCGCGCCAAAGGAGGCGAAACAGGTACCGTTGCTCGGGTTGAACAAGACGACACAAATAACCGGGTATTTGCCACCTAGTGACGCGTCGTAGGAAAGGATCGGAAAGCCTTCATCTTCAAGACGGGCAATAGCTTCGGTTACGCTAGGATAGCGGGCGAGAACCTCTGCTGGAATTTCTGGCAGGCTGATCGATTCGGCGATAATTTTATTCTTAACATACCGCTCAAAGACTTCAGATAGCCCTTGGACGCGCGCTTCATTTGCGGTATTTCCCGCAGACATTCCATTCGAGACATAGAGATTGCCAATGATGTTCATAGGAATATAAACGGTCTGCAGATCAGATTGCCGGGTGAAGGGCAGGGCACAAATTCCGCGCTCATGATTGCCGGATTGCAGGTCAATCAAGTCCGAACCACTCAGTTCGTTTTCTGGGTCGTAAAATTGACGAAGTCGAGTATCGAGAATGCCTTCGGGTAGCGAGTCATCCTCGCTCAATGGGAACCATTTTTCATCGGGATAGTGTACAAAGGGACCGTTCGCCACTTTATCGCCCAGCCAGAAGTCGGCAAAGAAGTAGTTAGTGGATAAACGCTCAAAATACTCGCCTAGCGCGGAGGCCAATGCCGCTTTTTTGGTTGCCCCTTTACCGTTAGTAAAGCAGAGCGCGCAATCTTTATCACGGACGTGTACTGACCAGACATTAGGTACGGGGTTAAGCCAAGAAGCTTCTTCGATAGTGAAGCCAAGTTGCTGAAGTTTATCTTGAAAACGGCTAATTGAATCTTCAAGGGCGGCATCTTTGCCGGGAATAAAGGTTTGCGTCATCGTGGCGCTCTCTGGTTAATCTAGAAATGATAATGGCTATCATACGTTTTTTCACCGCGAGCGGCTATCGTTGTGCAGGGTTTTCCAGCAATCTTTGTCCTTAGAGAGATTATCTATTGCAGCAATATTCTGGCAGTGATAAAACCGAAGGCTCAACACAAATTCTTTGACAGAATAATAAAGGGTGAAGGTCAATGACGCAGGTGTTCAATTTTAGTTCCGGTCCCGCTATGTTACCAAAAGCAGTGTTAGAACAAGTTCAAACAGAACTGCTCGATTGGCAGGGACTGGGAACCTCAGTAATGGAAATCAGTCACCGCAGCAAAGAATTTATTGCTGTTGCCGAGACAGCAGAACAAGATCTTCGTGACTTACTCTCCATTCCTGCTAACTATAAAGTCTTATTTTGTCAGGGCGGCGCACGGGCTCAATTTGCGGCGATCCCAGCTAATCTTTTAGGCTCAGCCCAACAAGCCGATTATATTGACGGCGGTTACTGGGCGCACAGTGCAATTAAAGAAGCCGAGAAATTTTGTACCCCGAATGTTATCGATATCAAAACCACGGAAAATGGTAAAGTCGCACTCCTGCCAATGAACCAATGGCAGTTATCTGATCAAGCGGCTTATGTACACTATTGCCCGAATGAAACTATCGACGGCACGGCGATTGACGAAGAGCCGGATTTCGGCGACCGTGTGGTGGTAGCCGATCTATCATCGACCATCCTTTCTCGTCCACTCGATATCAGCCGCTATGGTGTAATTTACGCGGGCGCTCAAAAAAATATCGGTCCAGCAGGGCTCACCTTAGTTATCGTTCGTGAGGATCTGTTGGGTAAAACTTTCCAACAATTCCCATCGGTCTTAGACTTTAAAACCTTAGCGGATAACGATTCAATGTTTAATACCCCGCCGACTTTTGCGTGGTATTTATCCGGTCTGGTCTTCAAATGGTTAAAAGCGCAGGGCGGTATCGAGGCAATGGCGAAGCAGAATCAGGCTAAGGCTGACCTGCTTTATGGCACCATTGATAATAGCGATTTCTATCGCAACAATGTCATTGCGCGTAACCGCTCAAAAATGAACGTTCCCTTCCAACTGACTGATGCAAATCTCGATAAGTTATTCTTAGAAGAGTCACTGGCTGCAGGGTTACACGCGCTGAAAGGGCATCGTGCGGTCGGGGGCATGCGCGCATCGATTTATAACGCAATGCCGTTAGAGGGCGTCCAAGCGTTGACCGCCTTTATGCAAGACTTTGCACAGCGTCACGGTTAATTTTCAACATCACACTTTCCTCATCTCAGTGAGGAAAGTGGTTATATGAGTAATTTAATGCAATCTTTGACTTTACAACCTATCTCCCACGTTAGCGGGACAGTAAACCTGCCAGGTTCCAAAAGCGTTTCCAACCGTGCACTGCTGCTAGCAGCAATGGCACAAGGAACGACACGTTTAACTAACTTATTAGACAGTGACGATATTCGTCATATGCTCACAGCATTAACTGCGCTAGGGGTGGAATATCACCTGTCTGACGACCGTACCGTCTGTACGGTTACCGGGATTGGCGGAGCCCTACAAAGCCGTGATCCATTGGAGCTGTTTTTGGGGAATGCGGGTACCGCCATCCGCCCCTTAGCCGCAGCACTCTCCCTCGCACAGAACAATATTGTGTTAACCGGCGAACCAAGGATGAAAGAGCGGCCAATTGGTCATCTAGTCGATGCTCTGCGCGAAGGCGGTGCGACCATCACCTATTTGGAAAATGAGCATTACCCACCAATCCGCCTAGAGGGTGGCTTTAAGGGCGGTAACCTCAGTGTGGATGGCTCGGTCTCAAGCCAATTTCTTACCTCACTTCTGATGGCTGCACCGCTAACAGAAGGTGAAACGATCATTACCATTAAAGGTGAGTTAGTCTCCAAACCCTACATCGACATTACTTTAGCGCTAATGGCCTCGTTCGGTGTGACAGTGGAGAACCAAGATTACCAACGTTTCATCATTAAAGGTCAGCAACAGTATCAAGCGCCGGGCGAGTTCTTAGTTGAAGGTGATGCTTCATCGGCATCCTATTTCCTAGCGGCTGCCGCAATCCGTGGTGGAACGGTCAAAGTTACCGGTATTGGTCGTAACAGTGTGCAAGGTGATGTGAAATTCGCCGAGGTACTTGAGAAAATGGGCGCAAGCGTCGAATGGGGCGATGACTTTATTGCCTGTACGGGAGCCCCCCTGCGAGCGGTGACGATGGATATGAACCATATTCCCGACGCGGCAATGACTATTGCCACGGCCGCGCTCTTTGCGCAAGGCACTACCACCATGACCAATATCTATAACTGGCGGGTTAAAGAAACTGACCGTTTATTTGCGATGGCGACAGAATTACGTAAAGTCGGCGCAGAAGTTATTGAAGGTGAGGACTACATCACTATTACTCCTCCGAGTCAGTTACAGCATGCCGAAATTGCCACCTACAACGACCACCGTATGGCGATGTGTTTCTCTTTGGTGGCACTGTCCGATACGCCAGTGAC